>Ga0180007_10000519_pt1 | contig 63996 bp, 58 predicted proteins | sample MM_PC_MetaG_FD_121122 | JGI IMG/M metagenome (GOLD analysis project Ga0180007, IMG submission 121122) | Groundwater microbial communities from the Aspo Hard Rock Laboratory (HRL) deep subsurface site, Sweden - MM_PC_MetaG | ecosystem: Environmental > Aquatic > Deep subsurface > Groundwater...
ACATTAATTGTTCTGCTCGATAGGGCTTAAATTTCGCCATTGATAACCTCCTTGTTTCAATGACTATTATACCAATTTCTTATCTTTTTGTGGTAAAATAATCCTATTCTCGGTCAGCCTGTTAAGGTCTGACCCCTTACGACCAAAATCTTGTGCTAAGATATGTGTAGTTTTAATAAATTAATTTTTTTGGAACTTTATTGGTTTTATAATGTCTAATCATGGAGAAAGGGGATAGATTATGAGAAAAATATTGAATAATGGTTTAATGGTAATGATTGGTTTGTTAAGTATTCTGCCTTATGCCCAGGCAAAAGAAGGGGAAATGTGTATTGCCGCTAAAGCAATGGGTATGCCCGGTTATGTGGTTCAGGAGGCGGCATATATCGGGAGAGTTGAAGATGCTACGGTGTTTGTGGATACAAAATTAAAGATTGAGGTTTTGGCAGAACAACAGAGCAGCGTTCCTTTGTTTGCTCAGGACGTGGCAATGATCAAAACTTCTTTACCCAAAGGCGTATTGCTATTGCAGCGAGATGGCCGGTATAATTTGCTGTTTCCGGGCAAAGGCAGTTATTCGGTTGGACTGCAATTCACGGCTTTGGTTGATCAAAAAAGTGATCGGAATCTGATCAATTTGGAAGTAACTCAAGCCGCGATTTCTACATTACAATTGGTATTTGAGGGCATTGATCTGGACATCCAAAGCAGTCCGGCAATGAGCACGCAAATAAAAGCCAAAGGTAAGAATACAGAATTCACCGCTTATTTAGGAGCAGCTAAACAGATTGAAGTCAGCTGGTTTGCCAAACCCACGGCTTTGGCCAAAGCCAATCTTTTGTTTAATTCCGAGAACAATACTTTGATTACCATATCTTCCGGAGTGATCAATACCCGGACTTTTTTAAATTACAAAGTTATTCAGGGAAAACTTTCCCAATTTAATGTGTCTTTGCCGGAAAATATGAATCTGTTGACAGTCAAAGGCGAAAACTTGAAAAACTGGACATTGAAAAAAGATAAGAATAAACAGATTCTCACTGTGGAGCTGACCAAGGAAATTTCCGATACCTATCAATTGGTGCTGGATGCCGAAGAAATAAAAGATAAGATCGAAGGTAATTATAGTACGTCGGATATTATTTCTTTGGACGCGGAAAGAGAAAATGGTTATTACGCGTTTAAGGTAAAAGATGATTATAAATTGCGTTCTTTGCAGCGCAATGGAGTCAGTCAGCTGAATATCGGGGAATTACCCCAACAGCTAAAAGATGCCGGAGATGGCGAAGCGAATATTTCTTTAGCCTATCGTTTTTTGCGTGATCCCAAAGAACTGATGATCAATATCGAGAAAACAATTCCAGAGATATCAGCGCGGAATAATATTTTGCTGGATGTCTCAGAAGAAATAATGAAGTTGTTGGTTATGACTGATTATCAGATTGAGAAAGCCGGGGTGTTTAACTTTAATTTGGAATTGCCTGGCGATATGGATGTTATTGATGTTAAAGGTTTAAATATTGAAAATTGGAAAGTAAATAAAAAAGGCAATATTCAGGAGCTGGAAATCCAGCTGCGCACCAAGGCAATTGGAGAGTATCGCTTATTGGTCAAGTTGGAAAAACCAGTAAAAGATATTTATCAGGACATTCAAATGCCGCAGGTAAATGTTTTAAATGTGGATAAGCTGACGGGGTTTATTGGGGTGGCTTGCGAGAGCAGTATTAATCTTAAAACCAAACACCGCAGTAAGCTTACGGAAACAGCTTTATCTGATTTAATCGCGATTCCCGGGGAGAAGATGTATCCGAATTTAGCTTATAAGTTTATTACCCAGCCTTATGAATTGTATCTGACAGTAGAAAAGGTGGATCCGCGGGTAATGGCAGACGTGTTTACCTTTTTATCAGTGGGGGAAGGTTTAGTCTTGGTTAATTCCGCGGTAACATTTGATGTTTTATTTGCCGGAGTCGATCAATTTGAGATCGCTTTACCCAATGATGTCGGGGGCGTGGACATTACCGGACAGGGAATCAAAGCTAAAGCCGAACGTTTAGAAGAAATCGAGGTAAACGGTCAGAAGAAAAAAGTAAAAATATATACAATTTCTTTACATTCTAAAGTAAAGGGTAAGTATAATCTTTATTGCGCTTATGAAAAAGTATTGAAAAATCTTTCGGAAAAAACAGACATGCCGGCATTTCAGGTTCTTGGGGTAGAACGCCAGACCGGCAGCGTGGCGATTGGTCCTCGGGCAAATGTGGAAATCGAATTAGTTAATATTGAGGGGGCTAATCAGGTAGATGTTAAGGAATTAGCGCAGGATAAACTGGCTGGCGCGGATATTCCGATATTATACGCTTTAAAATATGTTCGCTATCCATATAGTGTGGGCTTGGATATTAAAAAACATGAAGATGTCTCGGTATTGGTGGCAGTGGTTGAATCAGCAAATATCACCACGGTTTTAGGTAAAGACGGGCAGACTATTGTCAGCGCGAAGTATCAGATTAAAAACCGGACCAAACAGTATTTAGACATTACCTTACCGAAAAATGTGGAAATCTGGAGTACTTTTGTCGATGGCAAAGCGGTTAAACCCGCGAAAACCGAAGAAAATAAAATATTATTACCTTTGGTTAAGTATGAAGAAAAAGACCGCAGTTTTCCTGTGGAAATAATTTATGAAGTTAAGCGTCCTAAATTTTCCTTATTTGGTGGGGTAAATCTTACTGCCCCGCAGTTTGATATTCCTTTGACCAATGTTACCTGGGAGGTGTATATGCCGTTTGGCTATAATTACTTTAATCTGGGTGGGAATATGGAACTGGGCACCAGAGCCTTTGCTCAGGGCAGATGGCAGCCGCGAGAACAGCTGGCGACCGGCAATGTGGGCGGATTTGTTGATGACAATCCCCGACAAGCGATGCCGTCAGTCAGACGCGAGTTAAATAAAAAAATGGATTATGAACGTTGTGTTGCTGATAGCCTGAATCTTTGTGAATCAAAAGAAGAAGTCTATAGTCCTGAGTCTGCGCAAATGACGGATAAGCAAAAAGACCAGACATTTGTCTCCAATATAAATTCGCAGATCGCACGGTATAATCAACAGTTAGCGCCATCCAAAAGCAAACAAGTGGCAACCGCAGGCAGACAAAAAGGGGTATTGCCGATTCATATTACCATTCCGACCGGAGGTAAACTGTACACATTTAGCAAATTGATCAGTCGCGAGCAATTAAAGGTGCATGCTTTTTATGCTAAGAAGCTAGGCAGATTAATGTTTTTAATTATGCTGTTTGCCGGAATCACAATGGTTATTCGTTATAAACAAAAGGTAATAAAAATAATCCAGAGTTTCGCTAATAAGAATAAGCCGGAATAAGCAAAGGGGCAAAGGGGGCAGGGCTGAACGATTAACAAAATAGTCATAAGCGGATAAAATTTGTTTAAGTCCAGAGCCTTGAGGAGAGAATATCTGAAAGCGAGCTATCATATAATTAACCGTGGAATAGATCGGCGGAATATATTTAATCAAGAAGATAGTGAGCATCGAGTAAAGTTGTTAAAACAAGGTACGGATTCTTATAGAGTAGAAGTGATTGCTTATTGTTTGACAAGCAATCACTTTCACTTTATATATTAATATTTAAATTGCAGAGTTGATAGCTGTCTGCGTCAATAATTGCGGAGTTTTCGCATTTTGCAAGTCCGGCAGCTTAATTTCATTTACTTCCGTTACCTTTCGATTTGTTTTATTGCTGCGATTGTTTGTTAGAAATTCTACAATCTTAGCGTAAACGCGTGGATCAGTAGCGATTCCGACATGCCCTGAGGGAATTCCCCAGATATCGATTTTTTCTGAACTAACTAGATTCGCTGTATATTTTGCTGCTTCGGGTAATACAATATGATCCTTTTCCGCTAAAAGGATCATTATTTCCTGGGTTATACTTTTAAGGTCAACTGTTCTCCCGAGGATATGCAGTTTTCCTTTGGCTAAAAGACTTTTGTCGTAAACAAGATCAAGAATCTCTGCGTGTGCCGCTCCGGGGTTTTGGGCGCGTTCGTTCCAAGCAAGCAGAGGGTGTTCCGCGGGCCCGATTCCCTGCAACCAGCGCTGCATTAACTCAAACATACCCTGATTATCGTTTCCGCTAGGTTGGATGAAGCCAAAAGTACCGCGCAGATTCTTTTTCGGGAATATGCCTTTGTTTTCAGCAACGATAGCATAAGGATCAGCAGTATGTGCAATCGCATAGAGTAGTTGCTCATTAAGCTGTTTGGGGTCGGTTAATGAGTTTTCATCACCGCCTACTTTTGAAAGCATCGCGCTGGTCATTGGGATTAGGCGGTCAAAATATTCAGGATATAAAGATGCCAGGATCATCATCAGTGTTCCGCCGATACAGTAGCCTAAAACATCGATTTTTTCCTCTCCGGTCAATTTCCGAATGAGCAGAGTACTGTTCAGGAGTTCTTGGACATAATCATCGATATGCTGGGCATACTGTTTATTCTCCTGAGTGATTTCCTGCCAGTCTGTTACATATACTTCAAATCCTTGTTGAAGCAAATATTTTATCATGCTTTTATTATGATCAGGATCAAGGTCAAATATTTCGTATTTGTTTATCCAGGAATAAGACAGGAAGATAGGTTTACTCCGGACCTGTTTATTTTTCGGCGCGTAACGGCGCAGTTTTAATATTGGGGATTCGTATACAACTTCGTTGGGGGTATTAGCAAGGTTTCCGCCTTGGCCGAAGGTAAACGGCTGTTCCGGGGCAGGGGACCTTTTTAGGGTTATATCAGTCATATCATTTATGAAATTATTCACTCCTTGCAGTCTGCTTATTGTTGTGTCAAAGGTTTGCTTGATAAGCTCATTGCAAAGGTTCAAGTAAGACATGCCGTTTGAAAACGGACTGCCAAATGATCCGATTTCCAGTACTGAACGATTAAAGCGCAAGAAAGAGTCAAAAGTTTTTTCCAATTGCTCGATGCTTAGATTGAAGTAAGATTGCGCTAACTGTTTTGATAAGTCTGCTTTAAACTTTTTGAAGGCGGCATCGTATAGCTTAGCATAAAAATCATATGGAAGCTCCTTTATCTTGGTGACTTCTTCAGAGTTTGCTGTTATCTGGCGCAGTTCAGGCTTGCTTCTTCTTTGCGGGACAAGGATTCCTGATGATTCTCGGCTTTGCGCAATATCAATGCCGTAAGTGCGGGAAATCTCTGTTAAAATTGCGGTTAATTCTGTATTGTAACTTTCCGCGTTATCAAAAAATGGTTCAAAAGAGATGTTTTTTTTCTTAAGATTTTTTTCTTTTGCCGCAATGGCAAATAGTTTCATTAACCTTGCCGCCGGCTGGATAATTTCGCGGAGTGCATTTTCAGCGACATTTCCGGCTTTGGCCGCGGCGAGTTTTTCAGCGATCTTTTCCTGCAGTGCTTGGGCAAGCCCGTAAGGAATATAAGCTTGTACCGGATAGATATGATCATAAAACGCTGTGCCGCCGGCTCCGACATAACCGACGAGTAGATGCTTTTCTTCTGCTGCGCTGAAAAGCAGCGGCTGAATTTTAGCTTTATTGCTTTTAATCGCAAAAAAATTGGTGTTACTGATAATATCGGAAGAGTCTTTATCTTTTGTCTGCCTGTAAAAATCAGCGGTTATTTTTTGTAGATACTTTCCGGTCGGGAATTGACTGAAAGCAGTTGCCGAGTATGTATTGTTTTTATCGTCAAAAGCATCGGTGACGATTTTTGAAGCGGCGGCTAATTCGCTTGCGCCTATACCAAGGCCTATGGCTAAGTTGGAAAACCCGGCTGTCAAATCGGCAAAATTCAAAGTTATTTGGGCTGTGTCCATCTGGATTTTTGGAGAAAGGCAGGAAGTTTCCCGGGATGCGGTATCTGGTTGTGCTGAGGCAATAATAGTACAAAGAAAAGTTTGGGTACAGACAGCGGCAATAATCCGCAAAATTCTTGGAGAAGTGCTGGTAGAAAACATAAAATTCCTCCCAAAGTAAGCTAAATGTAGATAGACAAAGACATGAAAGCGTACCACACCTTTGTTTACTTTGCAATAGCAAGGGGGTGAAGTTTTTTGGATTAAAGCGGTCTGTTTCTGTAAGTATCCGCATCTGAGCCCTAATATTTTGAGGGTAATTTAGGTATAATATATGCAATTTCATTGCTTTTTCCCTTATTTTTTGGTATAAATAATAATTACTATTAATAAAATTGTGGATAAATTGTGTAAAACTCATGGTTTTAGCCTTTATTTTGCACATAATTTTGCTGTTTTTCTGTATAATTTGGAGGCTGGAGCACCATCGCATTAATTAGTTTAAAAGATATTTCATTGGCTTTTGGCGGGCCGCTTTTGTTCGAGCAGTTGAATATGCAGCTGGAACCCGGTGAGCGCGTGGCTTTGCTGGGCAGAAACGGGGTGGGCAAAACCACGCTGATGAAGGTTATGGCCGGACAGATCCCTGTGGACTTAGGAGAAATTGCTTATCAAAAAGGGGTTAAGCTCACCCATCTTCCCCAGGAAATACCCAGTGATGTTACTGGCTGTGTATTTGATATTGTGCTGGCTGGTTTGGGCGAACGCGCTCAAATGGTAAAAGAATATCATCATGTCAGCCACTTGCTGCATACTGAACAGTCAGATAAATTATTGCGCAGATTAGATGACCTGCAGCATCAAATGGATCATGCCAATGGCTGGGAGATCAACAATCAGGTTGAATACGCGATCAGCCAGGTTAAGATCGATCCGGACAGTAATTTTGAAGAATTATCCGGCGGGCAAAAACGTAAAGTTTTATTAGCCAGAGCTCTGGTTTGCAATCCGGAGATTTTAATGCTCGATGAGCCGACTAATCACTTGGACATTGAATCAATCACTTGGCTGGAAGAATTTTTAAAAGCTTATAAAGGCACTTTATTTTTTGTTACCCATGATCGGGCATTTATGAATAATCTGGCTACCCGGATTGTTGAGCTTGATCAAGGCCGGATATTCAGCTGGACTTGCGGGTATGATCTTTTTTTAGAACGCAAAGCCCAGGCTTTGGAAACCGAAGCAATGCAGCAGTTTCATTTTGAAAAAAAACTTGCCAAAGAAGAAGTTTGGGTGCGGCAGGGGGTTAAGGCCCGCCGGACGAGAGATGAAGGCCGGGTCAAAGCCTTGGAAGCGATGCGCAAAGAAAAGCAAGCGCAGCGCCAGGCAATTGGCCAGGTTAAAATGCGCGCGGAAGAATCAGAGCGTTCAGGAAATCTGGTAATCAAAGCGAATAATCTCGGCTTTGCCTATGACAATAAATGTTTGGTCAAAGATTTTTCCACGCGGATCATGCGGGGTGATAAAATCGGGGTAATTGGCCCGAATGGTTCAGGTAAAACCACTTTATTGCGCATCTTGGTCGGACAATTAGCGCCGCAGCAAGGTGAAGTGAAAATCGGTACGAAAATTGATTTATTATATTATGATCAGCTCAGAGAAGCTTTAGACGAAGATAAAAGTGTAAAAGAAAATATCAGCGGTGACGCGGATATGATTACGGTTAACGGTAAACCAAAACACGTGATCAGCTATTTGCAGGATTTTCTGTTTTCCCCGCAAAGAGCGCAGACTCCGGTGCGAGTTTTATCCGGCGGAGAGCGGAATCGTTTATTATTAGCCCGTTTATTTACCAAGCCATCTAATGTTTTAATCATGGATGAACCAACCAATGATCTGGATATTGAAACTCTGGAATTATTGGAAGATCTGCTGGTTAAATATTCCGGCACATTATTCTTAGTCAGCCATGACCGGGTATTTTTAAATAATATCGCGACCTCGACGATTGTAATGGAAGGCTATGGCCGGATTAATGAATATCCCGGAGGATATGATGATTGGCTGAATCAGCGCCAGAAAAAACAAAACCAACACTTGGCCAAACCTAAACCAGCGGCAAGTCAGGAAAAAAATAAATTGGATAAAAATCCTAAACCAAAAAAACTCTCGTTCAAACAGGCAAAGGAATTACAAGAATTACCGCTGCGGATCGAACAGCTGGAAGCAGAGCAGAAACAGATTTTTAATACCATGGCTCAACCGGATCTGTATAAAAAAGAGCCAGGCAAAATTAAAATATTAGAACAAAGAGCGGAGCAGATAAAGCAGGAATTGCCGGAAATGTATAAACGCTGGGAAGAATTAGAATTAATTAAAGGTGAGGAATAGGAAAAGAAGTAGGAACGATGTGTTTTCTGATTGTAATCATTTGAATAATCGCATCTTCAAGCCAATCAAAAACTTTTATTGAAAGCAGAAACATGAAAAAGCTGTTTTTCATATTAATTTTATTTGGGCTTTTAAATAATGCAATTGTTTTCGGCGATATAATATATTTGCGAAATGGGCGGATGATTGAAGGTGAAATTGTTGAGCAAACCAATGAATTTGTAAAGATAAACTGTTTGAGTTTGGGGATGTATGCTAAGTATAAGAAAAGCGCAATCGCAAAAATAGTTTTAGAAACCGCAAAATCTGAAACAAATAAAAACTCCCCAGATGGATTAAAGTCAGGAGTTGAACAACCCGCCAGCCGCGAAGTCCTTAAGTCTCAAATCATCAAACAAGAAGGCTATTTGTTATATCTTCCGCAAGGGCTTGTCGCTGGGAAAGTTTATCCTTTGATTGTCGCTTTTGATCCTGGAGCCAATGCGCAGGCAATGATTAATTTTTGGAAACCCATAGCCGATGAAAAAAAATTGATTGTTTACGCTTCGAAAAAGTTTCGCAATGGCCAGAACGATTGGTTTAAATCGGAAGAAAAAATGATCGAAGCGGTAATTAAGTCATATCCGGTTAATCGCAAGCGGATAATAACCACGGGAATATCCGGAGGAGGCATGGGCGCGCATATGGTTGCCTATTATCGGCCGGATTTGGTTTTAGCGGTGATTAGCACTGTTGGACGGATAAATCCTTTTTTTAAAACAGACCCCAAAGCAAAACAAGATTATCCGCAAAGTAAAATAGCGGTATTTCTTTCCGGGACTAATGACTTTAATGCCGCGGAAATGCGCAAAGATCAGCAGTTTCTTTCCCAGCTTTATTGGCAGACAAAATGGCTGGAATTTAAAGGCGGCCATGAAATGGCGCCGCAGGAACTCTACAAACAGGCCCTATCCTGGATAGAGCAATACTGGTAAACAAGTCAAGGGTATTAGTTAAGGATGTAAATTAATGTTCAGGTAATAGTGTAAATCGCTGAATATGCTGCTTTAATCGTTTTATTGTCTCTGAGGTTACTGGTTTTCTTTCTGACTAAATATGGGCCTGATTCTGTACAGGGCTTTTTTAGCTTTTATTTCCGCATTCTTTCGTATAAAAATTTCTTTTGACATCATCTAACTTTAGGAGTATCGTATTTTATATAAGGTGACAATGAAGTCACAAGCGGCTTTTAATGTCAAAAGTTCTCTTTAGATAGAAGTTATTTTCTAAAGGGAATTTTACTTTTAATCAGCAGATTATTTCTGGGCATTAAAGCTCGAGTCGCGCGCTTAAATTTATTTTTAATCAACAAAGAGTTATTATTTTAATAAAGTAGGGAAAAGATGAAAAATAAATATATAGCCTATTTAGGATTAATTTATTTGCTTTTTTCTCCGGTTGCGGTATTGGCTCAAGAGGGCAATGTTTCTGCAGTACTGTCTCGGGAAATCAGCAATGGCAAAACCCTGGATATTTTTCCTTTTCTTCCCACAGTACAGCTTCCGCTGGGAATAAGCGCGCATTTTTTTATGCTGTTACTCTCCGCAGGGCTGATCCTCTCGCTGTTTTTCTATGGGAAGCGACACCTAGCTTTAAAACCTCGCGGATTGCTGGTTGTTTTGGAAAATATGATTGGTTTTGTCCAGGAGGATATTGTTTTTCCGATTATGGGTGAAGCTAAAGGCGAGAAATGGCTGCCGTTTTTCTGTACATTATTTCTTTTTTTATTGACAAGCAACCTTTTGGGCTTGATTCCTTGTTTTAAAACCGCTACTGGAAATATCAATGTGACCTCAGCCTTGGCAGCAATGATTCTGATCTTGGTTTTTTCGGTGGGGATAAAAAGTTTGGGAACTTTTAGGTTTTTTAAGAATTTTTTTCCTGCCGGGGTCATTCTGCCGATTGGGATTTTTGTGGCGTTTCTCGAATTTACCGGGCTATTCCTAAAAACCGCAATATTAAGTCTGCGGCTTTTTTCCAATATGTTTGCCGGACATCTGGCGATCTTCTCATTTTTGATGTTGATTTTTATCCTTAGCCCGATGGCGGGGATATTTGCTGTTCCGTTTACAGTTTTTACATACTTATTGGAAGTTATTGTCGGTTTTATTCAGGCGTTTGTTTTTACATTGCTTAGTTGTATATTTATTACAATGGCAAGCAGTGTTCATGAATAGCTTATAACTTAAGGAGGTTTTTAATGGACTTAACTACTTTATCATACGCGATTGCTGTTATTGGCGCTGGGATTGGTATCTTTGGCGGGGCAATTGGGATAGGAATGATCGGAGCAAAAGCAATGGAAGCCATAGCGCGGCAACCCGCGGAAAAAAAAGATATCCGAACCAATATGATCCTTATGGCCGCTTTGATTGAAGGTTTAGCCTTTTTTGGTGCGATTATCGCCCTGCTGATTATTTTTAAGAAATAAGAGTTTATTGTGGATGATTAACTCAGCATATGTTGCGAACAAAATCTTTTTCAGCAAAAACTGCTGTTTATTTGCTGACCTTTAAGGAGATAGGATTATGGACTTATTTAAGATTGATCCTGGACTGGCTATTTGGACATGGATTGTTTTTGGGATTACTTTAACAATTCTCTGGAAATTTGCTTTTCCCGCGCTTTTAACTAATATAAAAACTCGGGAAAAAACGATTGCCCAGGCGATTAACAATGCCGCTCAGATTGAAAAACGGCTTTCCGCGATAGAAGAGGAACAGGCTGAGGCGATTCAATTATCTAAGGCGCAGGCCAGTGAAATTTTACGCCAAACCCGCAATCAGGCGGAAAATATCAGAAAAGAGTTGTTGGCCAAAGCGGAAGCAGAAGCTCAGGATATTTTGGCCCAGGCAAAGATTAAAATTGAAGGAGAAAGGGTCGCGGTAATCCAATCAATTAAATCGGACATTGCGGATTTTGTTTGTGACGCGGCGGAAAAAGTTATTGCTAAATCATTTGTTTCCAAAGATGATCGTATTTGGGTCAAAAAACTGGTAGAAACATTATGAGTGGAAGAATTGTTGCCATCAGATATGCTACCGCGCTTTATCAGGTAGCGGTAGAGAAAAAAATGTTTGAAGCGATTGTCGGGGATCTGACAAGGCTTAATGAAATCATGGGTGTTGCGCTAATTAGGGAGTATTGTCTGAAAGCGCATGTTAATCAAGTTTTGGAAATGAAGTTTATAAATACAGCGTTTATTCCCTATGTAAGTCAGACCACTGGAGAGATGTTAAAAATCGCGGTGCGGAATGGCCGCTTAGCGGCATTGCCCTATTTGTTCGCGGCTTGGAAAAACATAATCAATCAAGAATCCGGGATAGTGGAAGTTATGCTTGAGAGCGCTGATGAAGCTGAACAAAATATTCAGCAAATCATTGAAACAAAAATGGCCAAACGTTTGGGAAAGAAAATTAAACTTAATAATATTGTTGTGCCAAAACTTCTCGGCGGGATCAGAATTTTATGGGACAACCACTTGATCGATTTGTCCGCGATCGGAAGGTTAAAAATAATGCGGGCTTTATTTAAGGCTGTTTGATAAGGAAGGTTTTTATGCGTGATCAGATAAAACCACAAGAGATTTTAGAAATTCTTAGACAGAAGATCGCGGATTTTGGCGCTGCTTCGCCAACCGAAACAGAAGTTGGCCGGATTATTCAGTCTGGCGACGGAATTGCCCGGGTTTGGGGTCTGAACAATATAATGTCCGGCGAATTAGTGGAAATTGAAACCCCTGGTGAGAAGCAAGTTCGCGGCATGGTGATGAATCTTGAAGAAGAAACTGTAGGGATTATTTTATTTTCAGATTATGAATTAGTCAAAGAAGGCTGTTTGGTCAGACGCACGAAACGGGTAGCGGAAGTGCCTGTAGGGGAAAGTCTTTTAGGCCGGGTTGTGGATTCTCTGGGTAATCCGATTGATGGCAAAGGTCCGATCAAGGCTGAGGAATATCGGCGAGTGGAAGTAAAAGGTCCGGGAATAATTGATCGCCAGAATGTTTCGGAACCTTTGCATACTGGAATAAAAGCAATTGACGCGATGATCCCGATCGGCCGCGGACAGCGGGAACTTATTATCGGTGATCGCAAGACAGGTAAAACGACAATCGCGATCGACACGATCATTAATCAGAAAAATTCTCAAGGTAAAGATAAAGTATATTGTTTCTATGTGGCCATTGGCCAAAAACGTTCTTCAGTTGTCCAGCTGGTGGAAACATTAAGAAAGCACGGGGTTATGGAATGTACAACCGTGATCAGCGCTACAGCTTCTGATCCGGCGTCTTTGCAGTATCTGGCGCCTTATGCCGCTACGGCGATGGCGGAATATTTTCGGGATCAAGGCAAGCATGCTTTGATTATTTTTGACGATTTGACCAAACATGCTCAGGCTTATCGGGAATTATCCTTGCTCATGCGCCGTTCCCCGGGACGGGAAGCTTATCCCGGCGATATTTTTTATCTCCACTCTCGGCTTTTAGAAAGAGCGGCAAAAATGAGCGCTGCCAAAGGCGGCGGTTCTTTGACCGCGCTGCCGATCGTGGAAACTCAGGAAGGGGATGTTTCGGCTTATATTCCGACAAATGTTATCTCAATCACCGACGGACAGATATTTCTTGAATCTAATTTGTTTAATTCCGGATTACGTCCGGCAATTAATGTCGGCATTTCGGTTTCCCGCGTTGGCGGTGACGCTCAAATTAAAATTGTCAAACAAACCGTTGGTCCTTTGCGGATTCATCTGGCGCAGTTTCGTGAATTAGCCGCGTTTATGCAGTTTTCTTCCGACCTTGATCCCGCGACGAAAAAACAGCTGGAAAGAGGTAAGCGTTTGATTGAAATCCTCAAACAGCCGCAGTACGCGCCGATTGATATTTATAAACAGGTGATGATTTTAAAAGCCGGGGTTTCCGGCAGGCTGGATAAATATCCCACAGACAAGCTTTTGCATTACCAAAAAGAGTTGTTTGCTTTTCTCGATACACAAGCCGTTGAATTTATGGAAAAACTGCGTAAAGCCGTCAGCTTTGATGATAAATTAGAAGCTGAGACAATTAATATTTTTGAAACATTTGAAAAGGACTTTAATCCGGACATCGCGGAAAGCAATGTTGATTCCGGTTATGGGATAAACTTGGCAATGGCCTTGACTCATCCGGCATCGCGGATTAATCGGGAAATGTTGAAATTGGTTGAACAGATCGCGTCATATGACCTGGGAGATGCTTCTTTAGAGCAAGAATTGGAAGGAATTATTAATGGCAAAGAGCTTGCTGAAGAGCAAAGGGTGCAAAAACTGGTTGAATCTTGTGAGATGATTGATTGGGAAAAATCAAATCAAATGCCGGCGGTTTTCAAAAAAGCAGCGGAATTAATCGCCACTAAATTCAAAGATAGCAACAGCCAGGGGATATATGATAAGCTGATCGAGCGCGAGAAATCAAGTTCGACAGCACTTACTCCCTTCTTTGCTTTACCGCATATTATTGTCGAAGGAACAGAAAAATTTGAGATGGTGATTGTCCGTTCGCGAAAAGGCATATTCTTTTCTGACGTTATGCCCAAAGTCCATGCGATGTTTTTTCTTGTCGGATCAATGGATGAACGGCATTTTCACTTGGTTGTTTTGGCGGCTTTAGCTGGACTTGTCCAGCAGTCGGAATTTGAAGATACTTGGTTGAATACGCGTAAGTTAAAACAATTGCGGCTAAATTTACTGAACATGCTAAAAGATAAGGACGAGTCAGAAGAAAATGGCTAATCTAAAGGATTTACACAGCCGGATAGCAACATTGAAAAATATGCAGAAAGTGATGCGGGCGATGAATATGATCGCCTCAGTCAAGCTGCGTAAACTTTTTCGAACTCATAATGCATTAGCTTTTTTTGAAAAATCAGTTGCCGGGCTCGCAATAGATATTCAGCAGGCATTAAAACAGTCAGAGTATCCATTGATCGCCGGGTATCCGAAGATAAAGAAAGCGCAGGTAATTATTTTTACCGCGGATAAAGGTTTGTGCGGTTCGCATAATAGTTCAGTGCAGAAAGCTTTGGATCTATTTGTCCAGGGACAGAAAAAAAATAATATTGCGGTTGAGGTTACCTGTATCGGACTGCGAGGAGCTAGTTTCTGCAAACGCCGAGGGTATGATATTTATGATCAAACGGAAATCAATGATCGGGTTTTTAATTCCGCGGCGGTGCGGGACTTATCAATGAAAATTTCCCAGCGGTTTTTAAATAATGAAATTCAGGAAGTTCAGCTTATTGCTAATTATTTTGTATCAACTTTGCAGCAGGACACGCTTGTTTCCCGCTTAATCCCTTTAAGCGAGACGGCAGGAGATAAAACTAATCAAGCAAACTCTGAATTTAATCCTTTGATCGAACCGGAACCAATGAAATTTATTGCTTTAGCTCAAGAACAATATTTGTATTATAAATTGATCGCGGCTTTGGCTAATTCTTATTTAAGCGAACAGTCGGCCAGAATGACGGCCATGGAAAACGCGACTAAAAACTCGGAAGATCTGATCAATCATTATTTAAAATTGCAGAACCGCGCTCGTCAGGCGACGATCACAAATGATTTAATTGAAATTATTTCAGGAAAAGAAGCTTTAAAAGGATAGACAATTATGGAAAAAAAACAAAGAGTTGGAATAATTACCCAGGTTCTTGGCCCGATTGTTGATGTTCGGTTTGAGGCAAATGAATTGCCGCCGTTGTTTTCCGCGCTGACTGTAACAAATCCTTCAATCGATGATAGGGAAAACAATCTTGTACTCGAGGTTTCCCAGCATATCGGAGACAATATTGTCAGAGCGATTGCTATGGATTCGACGGATGGGCTTTATCGCGGAATGGAAGTGCTTGATTCCGGTTCACCGATCATGGTTCCGGTCGGCGACAAAACTTTAGGCCGAATTATGAATGTGATCGGCAATCCGATTGACGCGCAAGGACCAATTGATACAGAAAAAAAATATCCGATTCATCGTCCGGCGCCGAAATTCAGCGAACTGAGCACATCTAATGAAATCCTGGTTACCGGGATCAAAGTTATTGATCTTTTAGCCCCATATATGAAAGGCGGGAAAATCGGCCTGTTTGGCGGCGCGGGTGTGGGCAAGACAGTCTTGATCATGGAATTGATCAATAATATCGCCAAGCAGCATGGCGGTTGTTCTATATTTTGCGGGGTGGGTGAAAGAACTCGTGAAGGCACGCAGCTTTTTGGGGAAATGAAATCATCAGGGGTTATTGACCGCACCGCGCTTATTTTTGGACAGATGAATGAACCGCCAGGAGCCAGAGCGCGGGTTGCTTTATCAGCCTTAAGCGTCGCGGAATATTTTCGTGAAGAAAAACAACAAGATGTATTACTGTTTGTCGATAATATTTTTCGCTTTGTTCAAGCCGGCGCGGAAGTCTCGGCTTTGCTGGGGAGAATCCCTTCAGCTGTAGGCTATCAGCCGACTCTAGCTACTGAATTGGGAGAATTGGAAGAACGGATCACATCAACTAAGCAGGGATCAATTACTTCTGTTCAGGCGGTATATATTCCCGCGGATGATTATACTGATCCGGCTCCGGCAACAACCTTTACTCATTTGGACGCGACAACTAATCTCAGCCGGGCAATTGTCGAAATCGGCATATATCCGGCAGTTGATCCGCTGGCTTCATCATCGCGGATTCTCTCAGCGGATATTGTGGGAACGCATCATTATACTGTTGCCCGCAAAGTCCAGGAAACGCTGCAGGTATATAAAAATCTGCAGGATATTATCGCGATCATGGGAATTGATGAATTATCGGATGAAGATAGAAAAACTGTAGAGCGGGCGCGAAAAATTCAAAAATTCTTATCTCAGCCTTTTTCTGTAGCCGAGCATTTTACCGGAATGAAAGGGGTTTTTGTTTCGCTGGAAGATACGATCCGTTCTTTTGAAGAGATTCTTGAAGGTAAGCATGATGATTTACCGGAACAGGCATTTTATATGGTTGGAACAGTCGAAGAAGCCAGGGAAAAAGCAAATAAAATAAAATGAACACATTTAATTTAAGTATTAGCGCGTACAATGCGGTTCTCTATAATGGCCGGGCGGTTTATTGCGGGATTACCACGATAGACGGGTCTTTAGGTTTTGAGGCGCAGCATGAACCGATGCTGAGTGTTTTAAAAGAAAATTCGGCGATATCTTATAAAGACGCGCAGGGAATGGAAAAAACAATCCAGATCGTAAACGGCATGCTCTGCTTTAAAAACAACAAATGTACGATAATCATTGATTTAGCCGAAAAAAATAAATAATAACAAATTAATGGGTGCTTAAAAGTCTCTCTGTTTGGAATCTATCCGGGCAGGGAGATTTTAATTTTAGGCGCTGTTTTTGTAAACACAGCAAGCTTGTGGTATACTTGAATGCTTTTGATTGTAAGCAGAATTTAGAATAAACACAAAGAGAAATAGAGATAAAAATGCGGGGTTTTAAATCAAAAAGGATTAATTGCCGGATATTGGTTGGGGCGGTGATTGTTGGTTTGGTGATGCCGCCGATAACTGGGTTTGCCGGCAAAGAAAATACGGCTAAAAACGCAATGCTTTCGCCCTCACTTTCTCTGGGGGCAGATACTTTTCAATATTTTTTTATCGATTCCCGCGCAGCGCCGCAAGCCAGCAATGCTTTGCGCAATGATCCTGCTTTTGCTGAATATCAGAGCTTGGTCAGGGTTAATGATTCTTCGATTGAAGTCAAACAATCCCAAGGAGTAAGCGCCTATTTTCTCGAGCAAGTGTTTAAGCGTGTATTAGTCCAGTTAAATAAACGTAAGGTTTGGAGCGATTTTCCCAGCTTTTACGCAAAAAATGAGTTTGTGTTTGGGTTTAAAGCCGGACAAAAGGAATTATATATTATTAATCAAGATACAAAAATAATCAGCCTGCCCGCTTCTTTGCTGAATAATTTTTCCGCGCTTTTATTTACGCTGCGCCATGTTATTCAACAATATAATAATCCTCAGATAAGTCAAGATAAGGTCTTGATCTCGGATGCTTTTTTCTTTATGAATTGTTTTGATTATGAACGCAGTGAAATTCTGCAATGGCCGGAATTAGCTTTATATGAAAACAGAAAATTGCTCAGGGAACTGCAGCAAGCTATCGCGGAAAATAATTTTTCACAGCTTAATAAATTGCTGTTTAATAAATCTTTAACCAAGCAAACCAATAGAGAATTAAAAAAAGTATTTTCTAGCCTTTGCCATGATTTAAAAGATGTGTCGATTTCCCAGGGGCGGTTACAAAGTTTTGTTTTGCTGCTTTGGGAGATTAGCAACGCGAACAAAAAGCAGGCCAAGAAAACTTTTTATAATTTGATTTATGGTTTATCAAGCATTCCCGCTTGGAGTAAATTAGTCAAAGAAGCCAGCCCGGGAGTTTTTATTACAAAGCTTGATCAGCTATTGGCGGAGTCTTATTTTGGAATGCATCACACTAATTCTCAAGTCAAAGCCTTGCTGAGTAATACTGTGCTGGAGACATTGTTTTATTTTAAACAAATAGAAAATCGAGCGGAACAGTTTAGAGACGGCGGCAAAGAGTCTGAATTCAGGCAGAAACGTGCGGCGCATGTTCGGGGTATTTTAGGGGAAATATCGGGATTGCATAAGTATACTTTTGTGTTTAAAGACACTGTAATGCTCCTGGATAAGCATCCGCAGATTGATAGTCGCAATAAAATTTATGTTTCCCGGCTGAATACTGGCGAGGATTTTGAAAAAGAGTGTGACGCGCATACTGCCGGAACAATGCTTGAATTTAAATACTCAGCGCATTATCGGGATATTTACGCGCAGCTTTTTGGCTTTATGAAACAAGGCTCAGTGTTTAGCCTGCTTTTAAACGCTCATCAGAAAAAAGCTTTAAGTTTGCAATCCAGGGATAATCCCAAGTTAAATAGCAGTGATCGAGAATTGACAAATGTGAAAAATGTGGTTTATTTCGCGGAAAATGATATTAATGGGTTTGCTCAGCATGTGTCTGGTTTTGTCCAGGCAAATAAAGACTCTTTTGATCCCAAGACCGGGCGCTCGCTTGAAGCCAGAACTCTTTGGAATGCCGATGGTTTTAATTGCCGATTGAATTTAAAGGAGTTTGAGATACTTGTGCTTGATCCTGATTTTATCCAAGGACTTTTATCAGAAACTCAGGTTCTTCAGGGAATGAGTGAAGAGTTTAAAACCAAGTATTTTGAGAATTTGAGAAACTACTCTGAGGCGGTTTTTTCAGAGATGATCAAGATATATCAGAAAACTGGGTTTGATATTTATATCAGCATCAGTAATCCCAAGCTGAGAACTCTGGATAAAAGCTTTGTTAGTGGGATCAAGCTGGCTGATGATATTAAAAGCAGCAGAAAAAACATACATCAGTTTTCTGCGGACCATTCCCGGATCGAACATCTATTTTTCACCGAAACCGCAATCTAAATCTCCTCAAGGATGCTGAGTCCCGAGAACTCCTCCTTTAATCAGAAATTAAAGTTCAGGTTTGAGCTCAGCGCAGGCTTTGCTTGTTTGCGCAAATCAGAATAGACAGGTATAATTAATTAAGGATCAAGATGCTCAATCAACCATGCGGAAAATGAGTTAAAACCATGAAAGCAGGTGTTGAATGGACGATGACCTATTTGATGAATTTTTAGAGTATGATGTGCTTATGGGGGGAGATATTATCAGCTGTCCGTATTGCTCAGAAGAAGTAGCCTGCAGTTTATTTTTCGAGGATCAGGCGCAATGTCCGAAATGCGGAAAACTGATTAAAAAATAAGCAGGTAATATGCTTTAGCCTAAACAGCATAATCATCAATCGATATTTTAGCAAAACCAAGGCCTTGGTTTTAAGCAATCAAACAAGCCTTAAAGGGTGTAATTATTTTTTGCTTGTAATTTTACACTCAAGTTGTTGATTTCTTCCCCAGAATTAGCTAAAAGCATTCCAGTTAATTTTCAGTCGAAAAAAGTAGTTTGGCTGTATAAAAAATTAGATATTTTAGCGATTTATCCTCAACTTATCCACAAATTATTAACAATCTTAAGGTTGGACAAGCGCGGAATATTAGAATATCAGGCGATAAGCAGCATAAATATTGTGATTAAGCCAATAAATTTTAAATAACTTAAAATTATTGCTTTATTGAGTTTTTAGTCTCATGGTATAATCAGGCTTTAAAAGGATTTAATCGCTATGAAAAATTGCTTTATCATGGTTTTTATTTGCTTAACTATTGCCTGGTTTGCCAGGAATAGTTTTGCCTTTAACGTGGATTTTGACGGTAACGGAGGTCAGGATTACGGTTCTGGTGGTAATGTGCCGATGCCGTCCGCGCCAACGCGTGTTGATTATCCAGCAAACTCAAATTCCAATTCACCGCGGTCTAATACTCCGGTTCAAGCCGCTCCGCGGGTTCCTAAACCACCTTCAACTGAAAAAGTTGTTTCAGATACAATTACTCTGGGCATTATGGAAATGATGATCAGTGAAATATTCGCTCCACCTGCTCCGACCGGACCTTCACCGGAAGAGCTGCAGCGAATCGAAGCCGAAAGACTCCAGATCGAAGAGGCAAAACGTCAGGAATTTCTCCGGAATAATCATCAGCTTCGCGGAATGCTTAAAGGCTCTGGTTATACAGCGGAAGCTTCCAGCAGCAGTCAAACAGGGGGGCTGCAATTAAAAACCATGCCCGATACTTCTTCAAGTGGAGCTCATCGAGATTTTTTTGGACAGCCTGGGGCTCAAGTCAAAAGCGTAGAATTACTGCGCAATGCCGGTCCAATGGAAAATGATTTTAGCGAAATCCGGCAGCAGCAGAATCAGATGGATGAGTTATTAGCTAAACCGCAATTAAGCCAGGCCGAGCAATCAGAGTTAAATGCTTTGCAGCTAAAGCGCAATAACTTGTGGCAAAAAGCCGCTAGTAATCAGGATTTAACGCAGGAAGAAAGAGAACGTTTGCAGTTAAAAATGCGCATAGTCTTGCCCCAACTCGGCGATCATCCGATGGTCGATGAGCGCGCTTTAGTGGAAAAAGAACGCTGGACTGATCCTTGTCTGGATGTGGTTATGGCCGCAGCCAAGGGCGGGGCGACCAGCTTGGGCGTGTCGGGCCTAGAAGAAGGCGGTAAAATGTTTTTGGGTAAAGCTCCGGGTTTTGATGAGCTTTTGACTGTGGGGAAATTAGGCACGGAAACGCCAAAGAATACAGCGGAAAAAACCATGGCGGTAATTGATTATGGTTTAACTAAAGCGCCATCTTGGGCAATGCTTGCTGACGCAGCAGTCAATACTGTGGGGGCGGGAACACGTCAGGCGATTATCCGTTACTGGGCGGACAAAGACAGCAGTAATCGATATGATCCTACACCAATGAAAACCGCTAAAGCTAAATGGAATGACTGGTGCGCAAATCAAAATGATTGGACCAGGGCAGCGCTTAATCGCGTGGGTGCCGGAGAACTTAATAAATGAAAATAATCTGTTTAATTTTTACTTTATTAATAATCATCCCTGCGGCTGGGGCGGATGAATTTGTTATGCCCAAAAGCCTGAGAATGGCTTTGCCTCTTGATGGATCAGTTAAGATCGAGTGGATCGCGCCGCCTTTGGCGGAAAGTCAGGTTAAAAAAGCTAATCTTCAGCAGCAACGTTTTCATTTGGACAGCCATGGCGCGGCCTGGGTTTGTTATAATCAGAAATACCTTGCGGATTTTTCTTCAGGTTTTAGTTTTTCACTCAAACAGTCGATTCGGGATTTTGTTTTTCTCACAGATAATGCACTGTTTTTGCTTACTGACAAAAGTTTAGGTACGGTTGCTCCGTTTAGCCAAGATAAGCTTAATAATAAGGAAATTCCGGAATTATTATTTCAGCCAATATGCGGTTTGCCGATAATTCCAGTTGGTTTAATTGCTAATGATCAGGATAAGCTTTTTATTTTTGGCTTTGATTCTCAAATCCGTGAATACGCGGTTTATGAATTGTTGTCAGATTTTTCCTCTTGGCGCAAAATATTTGTCTCTAGTCAAAGAATATTAGCGGCAGTCGCAGACAATGATATAGTTTATATTGCCAGCGGCAGAATGGTTTTTCAAGTGCCGCTTAAGGCTGATCAGGCGGAAAAGATTGTTTTTTCGCATCCTTTGGAAATGATCACTGCTTTAACGCAGATTAAAGGTGTAGGTATTTTTTATGCTACTGCCAGCGGGGTAGGCTTGGTCAATGGCCAGGGCAGTTTAGAATTTATGAAAAGCCAGCAGCCGCAGATCGTGGCATGGCAAGATCAATTATATATATTTTTCCCGGAAAGTTTAGGAATTTTGCGGCTAACTAATCCCAACCGATTGACCAGTAAATAATAAAACAAAGGAGCGCTAATGGATGCAAAGCATTTTGTAAGGGTATTTTTATTAAGCTTATTTTCTTGCGGCTTGATTGGCTGCGCGACAATCGGCGCACCGGTTTATGATGCCGCGGGGACGAATAATCCAGCTTTAGTGCGCCAGCTGATTAATCAAGGACAGGATGTTAATGCGACTAATCAATTTTTTTTAACTCCTTTACACATGGCCGCAATCAATGGCAATGAGGAAATCACCCGGATGCTTCTTGAACAGGGAGCAATGGTAGATGGGAAGATCCATTCAGCTTATTGTCCTTTAACCCCATTGATGCAGTGTTGTTATCAGAGCGGAAATCCCGGAGTTGTCCGCTTACTGGTTAATTACCGAGCAAATGTAAACGCAATTAATCCTTCAAACCAGTTTACGCCATTGATCTATGCCGCGGCTTATGGGCACTTGGAAGCAGTTAAAATTCTTTTGGAAGCCAACGCGGATATAAATGCTCGGGATAATAAGGGGAAAACCGCTACTGATTATGCGCAGCAGTATAAAAGAACCGAAGTTCTAGCGCTTTTACGTAAATTTGGAGCAACGGTTGCTTACACTGGTATTCCCAAACAAGATTTATTGATGGCGGCTGTTAGCGGAGACAGAGAAAAAATTCTTAGTTTGCTGGAACAGGGGGCAGATCCCAACCTTAAAGATAAAGACGGGAAAACTTTATTGATGTATGCCCAAGAAAATAACTGGCTGGATATTGCTGATTTGCTGCTAAAAAAAGGCGCTAACCCAGATGTTCGCGACAAAGATAATTTTACGGCTCAGATGCTGGCAGCGATTGATAATAAAACTCAGATGCTCAAAGTGTTTGCCGATAATCAGGTAAAAATACCTTATTCCGGCAAGCCAAAGGAAGATTTACTGCTGGCGATTTTGTTTGCCGATTATCCTAAAGCCCAAACTCTGATAAATCAAGGAGCGGATGTAAATTCCTGCTATCGGTTTAATTCTCCTTTACTGAATTACGCGCTTACGCGTAATGATTTAGCAGCAGTAAAATTACTCTTGGATAATAAAGCTAATCCCAATAAATTTAATGATTATGGCATAAGCCCGCTGTGGGTTACCACCGGAGATAAGGATTTATTAATAATGCTGAAGCTGTTTGTCGAAAAAGGCGCGGATACAAATATGGTGAATAATTGGGGAGTAAATCCCTTGATGAATGCTTTGATCGCCAAAAATTTAGAAGCAGCGCGTTATCTTTTAGATAAACCGACGGATGTTAATGCTTGTCAAAAAAAAGGATTTACGGTTTTGCAGTACGCGATTCTTACCGGAGATCTGGAAATTGTCCAAAAACTGCTGGATAAAGGAGCGCAGGCAGATCCCCTCTGCGTAGTTTTGGCAGAAGGCAGAAATGTAAATTATAAAAATATTAATTATCCGGAAATCGCGGCTTTGTTCAAGACCGATGTTCTGCGCAGGCAAATGTTGCGTGCTCAAGCGGCTGTGGAAACCGCCCAATCTCAGGATGATTATGCCAAAGCAATTTATCAGTATAATTTAGCCATGGATGTGGACCCGAATTTTTCGGAGATTTATTACAATCTGGGGATGATTCAGGATAAAACCGGGGACTATGCTTCAGCGATTTCTAATCTGCGCAAATATTTAGAGCTTGCGCCTTCAGCGCCGGATACGCAGACAGTGCAGGATATGATTTATAAAATAGAATACAAGCGGGATGCGGGAAAATAAAAAATAGGCAAATAAAAAACCCCTAATGCGTGGTATGAGAAATGCCGCGACATTAGGGGTTTTATTTTTAGCGGATAAATAACAGCTTACTCTATGAGGAGGATGGTTTAGGGGTTAAAGGGTAGTTATTGCATTCTATATTAGGCTGGATTATAATACAGTCGGAGATAAACACACACAAGTAAATTTTACTGCAAAGGAGCAACTCTTATGCAGGATACTTATTCTTGAGGCTGGGTAATCAATGAAAATATTAAAAAGTTTTTTATTTTTTAATAATGGGTTTTTACAATCATTGCTTTTGACAATGGTTATTTTCTATCTGGATTATATCACCGGAGCTTATTTAGGATTAGCTTTGCTTTATGTCGGAGCGGTTGTTTTTAGTACTTGGAGCGGAGGTTTGAGCAATGGCATGATAATCGCTTTTATCAGCGCGGCTTGTTGGTTGACTGCCGATTTGATGGGGGGATTGAGGTATCCGAGTATTTTATTTCCGCTTTGGAATGCCGGGATTCGATTGTTCATTTTTGGGCTGATTGCTTATTTTATCTGGAAAGTGGAAACAGCCAAAAAGTTACGCAAAGAATTTTTAAATTTTGTAGTTCATGATTTGCGGAATCCTTTGTTTTCAGTTGTGTTGATTGGAGAGAATATGCGCAAGCATCCTGTTTATGCCGCTGATCCTGACCTGAAAGAACAGGTTGAGGATACATTATTGATAACCAAGCAAATGACATCTTTAGTTGAATCAATTTTAGATTTATCGGCGCTTGAAAATAAAGCCGTTATAATTCAATATTCTGATTTTGAAGTTAAAAATTTAGTTCAAGCCGCTGTGCAGCAAGTGTCAGTGTTTGCGGCAAAGTCAAAAATAATCCTAAAAACGCAGATTGCTCCCGAAATATCGACTATAAATACTGATTATAATATGGTGTCTCGGGTATTGGTAAATTTGCTGGTAAACGCAATTAAGGCTAGCCCGCAAGCCGGGACAGTGACTGTTTGTGTGGAAATGGCCGGAAAAGATAATTTGGTTTTTAGTGTGGCTGATCAAGGCGCGGGGATTCCTCCACGGATTGCTAATATAATATTTAATCAATTTGTGACGACCCGGGCAAGGGGAGTGGGTATGTGCCGCGGTTTTGGTTTAGGGTTGACATTCTGCAAGCTGGCTGTGGAAAAATTAGGCGGCCGGATTTATGTATCTACCCGCCAAGAAAAAGGGGCAAAGTTTAGCTTTATTTTGAGCTTGAACCCAAAAGCCAAAGTGTTACACAAAGATCAATTTAGTTGATGATTGTAAAAACAAACGGAATAAGTTGTTTAGTTTTTCTGATATAAGGTAAGTGCTCAAATAAACCCAAGGAGAGGATTATGCAGGAAAGACGTTCATCTCGCCGATACGCGGTAGTTTTAGAAGCAAAAGCAATTATTTTAGGAACAGAGCAGGTGTATGAAGGCAAAGTGACTGATATTAGTTTTTCCGGAGTGCGCTTTGTTTGCAGTGAAAAAATTGAAAAAGATCAGCAATTAGAGCTGACTTTGGTCATAGAAGAGCAGGAGGTTACGCTCAAAGCGGTAGTTGTTTGGGCAGAGCATTTGGAACCATTAGCGGGCATTCAGCATGGAATGAAAGTTGTTGGAGTGGCTTTTGTGGGGGATTGCAAACAATTAGAGAAATTTTTTCAAAAGATTCAGGGATAAGATGAACAAGCAAAATATTTTATTTCTCTGTACCGGCAATTCTTGCCGCAGCCAGATGGCTGAAGGCTGGGCAAAGCAGCTTAAAGCCGATCAAATCCAGGCATATTCCGCGGGCATTGAAATTCATGGCTTAAATCCTTACGCAGTGCAAGTCATGCGGGAAGTCGGGATTGATATATCCGGGCAGACAAGCAAGCTGGCGAAAGATTTAAGCAATATAGCTTTTGATTGTGTGGTCACTGTGTGTGGACATGCGCAGGAAACTTGTCCGATTTTTCCTGGAGTGCCGAAAGTTGTGCATGTTGGCTTTGAAGATCCGCCCAAGCTGGCAAAAGAGGCTAAGAGCGAAGCGGAAAAGTTAGGGCATTATCGCCGAGTGCGTGATCAAATTCGGGATTTTGTGAATAAGATGCCGGAAAATTTAGGATAAGCAAAAACTGCTTAGGGAAATTAACAAAAAAGTCCGAAACAGGAGTAGATAATGTTTCGGACTTTTCACAAGAAACTAATAATTAGTCAAACAGATCGCTTTATTCCCGGGCTGAGATTTAATTGCTTATTTTTTGCCGCTTATAATTTTTTTCACGCGCTCAGCTTGATTTGGATATAGATCCGCGGGAACTTTGTCTCGGCCCAGGGTTGTGGCTATGACATAACGGGCACATTTTGAATTATCTCCTATGCAATAGCGTTTCTTATACATTCCCGCGGTTCCTGGTGCCGCGGCCATCTTGTCATTAAAAAATAAACATCCCCCAAGCAGTGCACAATTTCCCATGATTATTCCCCCTTTTTAGGTTAGTACCGCGTTAATAGTTAATTGATTACAAAAATTTATAATGCGTTTGCCTTGATCATATTGATGATTTTAATTGCAATAGGATCAATAACCTTGTAGCAGATATTATTCCCTTTGCGGATCGATTGAACAATCCTTGCCATTTTTAATACTTTAAGATGCTGTGAAATTGTTGATTGTGAAACGCCGATATTTTCTTGCATGGTTTTTACATTACAGCCATTTTCTTTTAACCCGACCAGAATTTTGAGGCGGACAGGAGAGCCGAGTAATTTAAACAGTTCAACGTTTTGATTAAATTTCAGACTATTGGTCATCGATGCCCTCCAGAGTTAATTAGCATATTAGAATATTAGCATATTCTAATTATCTAATATAACTATACCATAAAGTTTTATTTTTTGCAAATCCGGTAGAACCATCTCGGCGAAATCCAGATAATCGAGCGCTGGATTAGGTCAGTGTACTGGCCCCCTAGTCTTTTGCAAGAAGATAGTTTGTTTGTTGATTCCTGCTTTCAGGTCTTGACAAGGAGATTGTTATGTGTTATACTGTTAATAGGTTCACAGTATCATTATGAATAAAGGAGGAAGCCATGTCTCTGGACAAGGAAATAAAACAAAAAATTGACTCCGCGCGCCATGAAGCGGTTTTAAATATAGTTTATACCGCTAATTTTCTCGATAAAATTTCGCGGAGTTTTTTCAGCAGCTTTGATATTACCGAGGCTCAGTATAATGTAATGGTGATTATTAAATTGGAAAAACGCAAGCTTACTCAAGTCGAAATCAGCGAGCGGATGGTTTCCAGCCGCGCGAATATTACCAGTTTAATTGATAAATTGCAGAAAAAAAATTATGTGCGCAGATTAGCGGTTGTGGGAGATCGCAGAGTGCATCAGATTGAGTTAACCGCTCAGGGGATAAAGAAGCTGGAAGCGGTAGAGCCGCAATATATAAAGATAATTGAACAAAACATGAAACGCGTTTCTTTGGAGGAGAGCCGCAGCTTAAACCGTTTATTGGAAAAAATCCGCGAAAGCTTTAAATCAATAGAAGGAGTTTAAAATGAAAACCAAAAACCTGGATGCTTCTTTTAAGTCGCTTTTAGGCACACAGTTCTTGGGCGCGTTTAATGATAATGCTTTTAAAATAATTATTTCTTTACTGGGCATACAGTTAATCAGCTCGGCTCGTCAGTCCGCGGCTTTTGTGAGTATTATTGGGGCTTTGTTTGTGATTCCTTTTATTATATTTTCTCCGCTTGCCGGCTACTTAGCTGACCGCTACCGTAAACGGAATATTATTGTGATAATGAAAATAGCGGAACTGTTAATAATGCTATTGGGTTTATGGGGATTACTGACTCATAATTTAGTTTTTCTTTGCGCGATTCTTTTTCTCATGGCGGCGCAGAGTGCTTTTTTTAGCCCGGCGAAATATGGGATCTTGCCGGAGATTTTAAGCGAAGCCGAGATTTCCCGCGGCAACGGATATCTCCAGATGTTTACCTTTAGCGCGATAATTTTAGGCAGTGCTTTTGGCGGGAAGATCAAACAAGCTTTTGATCCAAACATTTGGATGGTTTCAATTATTTTAATTGCTCTGTCTATGCTCGGCTTATGGTTTTCCAGCCAAATGGCCAAAGGGGTCGCGGCCAGACCAAATGCCCAATTCAAGCTTAATGGCTTTAAGCGCAGCTTAGAGATAATAAAAATAATCCACCGCAACAAGCCCTTGTTCTTATCTTTATGCGCGATAAGTTATTTTTGGTTTTTAGGCGCGGTTTTTCAAATGAATATCTTGCTTTACGCCAAGCAGGTATTGTCCACGGGAGATTCGAATACCGGGATATTATTGGCCATGGTTGCTTTGGGCATAGGCATCGGCAGTATTTTAGCCGGCAGACTTTCTGAAGGTCAGATTGAATTTGGGCTTGTTCCCTTAGGCGCTATTGGGCTGACAATATTTTGTTCGATCTTAGGTATCTCAGGCTTAACTTATTTTCAGGTATCAATAATCTTGTTTTTGTTGGGAGTTTCCGCGGGATTTTACACTGTTCCTTTAAATGCCTATTTTCAAACTAATTGTCCGAAAGAAGAGCGGGGAGAATTTCTCGGAGCAATGAATATTATTACGGCTTTTGCCACATTGTCCGGTTCTTTATTTATTTGGCTGGTAGGGGTTAAATTCGCGGCAACGCCCGGACAAACCTTTTTAACTTTAGGCGCTTTGTCGGTTATGGCAACGATATATATATTAAAAACATTGCCCACGGCTTTTGTCCGCTTGGTTAACTGGATCGTTACCCATACTTTGTACCGTCTAAACATTGAGGGGTTTGAAAATGTTCCGGAACAAGGCGGCGCGCTTTTAATTTGTAATCATGTTTCCTATATTGATGCCATGGTTGCTTTGGCAGCTTTAAAACGTCCGGTAAGATTTATTATGTACCGGAAAATTTATAATCTGCCTTTTTTACATCAGCTGTGTAAGATCATGCGGGTTATTCCCATAGATTATCAAGATGGCCCCAAGGCAATTGTGCGTTCTTTGCAGCAAGCGCGGGCAGCGATTGAACAAGGCGATTTGGTCTGCATCTTTCCCGAAGGAGGGCTTACGCGCACCGGCAATCTGCTGCCATTTAACCGGGGATTTGAAAAGATCATGCAGGGCCTAAGCGCTCCGATTATTCCAATGTATCTGGATAATATTTGGGGAAGTATTTTTAGTTTTCATGATGGGAAATATTTTTGGAAATTGCCGAGGAAAACACCGTATCCCTTGACTGTTGTTTTTGGCTCGGCAATGCCGGCAGAATCAAAGGACTATCAGGTGCGAATTGCGGTCCAAGAGCTAGGTGCCTTTGCTTGTAAATTAAGAGGAATATATCGTAAAAAATTACATCTTTCATTTATCGATATTGTTAAAAAACAACCTTTTAAATTTTGCATGGCTGATTCTACCGGCTTAAAGTTAACTTATTTAAAAACCCTGGCAGCAGTTTTACTGCTTAAAGGTAAGCTTTTTCCTGAAAAACGTCGGCCAATGGAAACCAATGAAATGATCGGCGTTCTTCTCCCGGCATCGTGCATGGGCTCAATTGTTAATGGTGCGGTCCTGTTTGCGGGCAAAGTTCCGGTGAATTTAAATTTTACATTGTCAGCTGAATCATTTAACTCATGTATAAAACAATGCCGCATGCAGAGCATTATTACTTCCCGGAAATTTTTAGAGAAAATAAATATCCCGGAAACAAAGCAAATGATCTGTTTAGAAGATATAAAACAAAATAGCGGTTTTTTAGATAAGCTAAGAGCATTCTTCCAGAGTCTTATGCCGGGATTTTTAATCAGGCTGTTTTGCGTAGACGGAGACAAGCAAAATGTTGATGATCCGGCTACTGTTATTTTTTCCAGCGGTTCGACCGGCGAACCCAAGGGAATAATTCTTTCGCATGGCAATATTTTTTCTAATATCGAAGGGTTTTATCAGGTATTCAATGTCCAGCCTAATGATGTAGTTGTCGGGGCTTTGCCTTTCTTTCATTCATTTGGCTTTACCGCTACATTGTGTTTTCCTGTGGGAGCAGGCATTGGAGTGGTGTATCATTCTAATCCCATGGACGCGGGGATAATCGGCAGTTTGACTGAAAAGTTTAAAGCGACAATTATCATGGGCACCCCGACTTTTTTAGCAGCTTATGTGCGCAAATGCAGTCAACAGCAATTTAAAACTTTGCGTTTTGCCGTAGTCGGCGCGGAAAAACTTAAGCAGCAGCTGGCGGAGGCTTTTAAGGAAAAATTTGGGATCACTCCGCTGGAAGGTTATGGAGCAACAGAGCTTTCGCCGATTGTCTCAATAGGTTACCCGGATTATGTTTCCAAGGATAAGCGGATCGTGCAGATTGGGAATAAATCCGGGACAGTGGGGCATCCTCTGCCAGGGATTGCGGCAAAGGTGGTTGATCCGGATACAGGGGAAATACTGCCTTATGACCAGGAAGGCTTATTGCTGATCAAGGGAGCAAATGTGATGAAGGGATATCTGAATAATCCGGAAAAAACTGATCAGGTGATTAAAGATGGCTGGTATATCACCGGAGATATTGCTATGATTGATTCCGATGGGTTTATTCAGATAACTGATCGTTTGACCCGGTTTAGCAAAATTGGCGGAGAAATGGTGCCGCATATAAAAATAGAAGAAAGTATCCTGGAAATTATCGGAACAGTTGATCAAGTCTGCGCGGTTACTTCTGTGGGCGATGATAAAAAAGGGGAGAAATTGGTAGTATTGCATTGTGCGGATATAAATATTGATCATGTTTTACGCTGTTTGTCCGAAGCGGGTATGCCGAATTTATGGATACCCAAGAAAAATAGTTTTTATCGCGTTGAGAAAATTCCGCTATTGGGTACAGGCAAGCTGGATTTAAAAGGGATAAAAACAATAGCGCAGGATTTATCAGAAAAGCAGGGATAATTTATGAGCCAAGAAAAGATAACTTTAAAAACCTTTGATCGCCAGACGATCGCCCTTGATCATTATCGCAATGGGTTTAAGAAAGTAGTTGTTTTAGCGCATGGATTTTATAATAATAAAGATGCCTATTTGTTTAAAGCGATCGCCGCTGAATTAGCCAAATATTATGATGTGCTTGTGTTTGATTTTCGCGGTCATGGCAAAAGCACGGGTCTGTTTAGCTGGACAGCTGATGAGCCTAAAGATCTGTCAGTGGTTTTAGCTTATGCTAAAGAGCAAGGTTATGATCAAGTTGGAATTGTCGGATTTTCTTTGGGAGCGGCAGTGGCGATTATTGAAGCGAGCCATAATCGGATAATCAATAGCGTTATCGCGGTCAGCGCTCCATTTGATTTTTGGCAGATAAATTTTCATTTTTGGGAACCGGAAATGCTCAGTGATTTAAAGCTTAATTTGGGAATCAAAGGTAAGGGTAAAGGGGTTCGTCCGGGAAATATTTTAAAGAAAAAGATTAAGCCGATTGATGTGGTCAGCAAAATAGCGCCAGTGCCGATTTATTTTATCCATGGGGAAAAAGACTGGATAATTAAACCAAAGCATAGTGAGAAATTGTTTGAAAAAGCGCTGGATCCGAAAAAACTGCTGATTATCCAACAGGCGGGACACGCGGAGAAAATATTTGATTCGAATCCAAATCAGTTTATTCAGGAATGCGTGCAGTGGTTTGAGCAAACGCTTTGCGCTAAAACTAAAACAGATGAAGCGGTTAATTGATTTAACAAAAGCGGTATAAAAAAGGAGAGAGCATGTTTAATAGTATTGTATTTATAATTATTAGCATTGTTTTATGGAATAAGATGCGCGATTCTTTAGATCAAACAAAAAATGATTTACGCAAAGATATTCAATATTCTCTTGATCCGATTCGACTAAAATTAGAGGAAATCAGCAAGCAAATCACTCCAAAAATATTAAAGGATAAACCGTCTGTATCTGCTACGCAAACCCCAGCCGTGTGTCCAAAGCGGGAAAAAAGCTTACCGGAAAGCGCTAAAGCTCCGGAGCGATTAAAAAAACAAGCAGTATCTCAAGACGGGGTTATTTTAAAACCAATGACAGTTAACTCCGCGGTTTTAAAAGTTGACCGTCAAAAGTCAAAGCTAGAAGAGGGTGTTAATGATGTTTTGAAAAAGATTTGGAATTGGATACTGGTAGGGGAAGAGCGTCGCCAAAAAAATGTTTCCATTGAATATGCTATTGCCAGCACTTGGCTGATGAGACTGGGGATTATGGCTATTGTTATTTGTATCGGCTATTTTTTGAAATGGTCAATAGATAAAGGTCTTTTAGGGCCAACCGGAAGAATCGCTTTATCGATAATCGCGGGGCTTTCAATGTTGGGTTTAGGGATTAAGAATCTTAATAAAAAATATGATATTCTGGGTCAAGGATTTTTAGGCGGCGGTTTAGCAGCACTATATTTCAGCATGTATGCCGCTGGGCCTTTGTATGACAAGATACCCTTGTCCGGGACATTTGCGATGATGATTTTAATTACAATTGCTGCCGGATTAATGTCTTATAAATTCAATTCGCAATTGGTAGCGATTTTTGGAATTATTGGCGGTTTTTGTACTCCGATAATATTAAGCACTCCGGGCGTAAGCCCTGTTGGTTTATACGCGTATATTCTGATTCTGAATCTGGGGATTTTAACGATTGCGCATGCGCGTAATTGGCGCTTACTGAATTATCTGGGGTTTATATTTACCTGGGCTTTAGTGTTTTTTAGTTTTTCCGGATATCAAGTGAAAAGAGATTTTAATGGAACTATAACTCTGCTTACTTTATTGTTTATTCTTCAGGGGATGATTGTTTATTACTATAATCTGGTGAAACAGAAAAAATCTTCGAGCTTAGAAATAATCCATATGCTTTTTAATTCTATTTTTTACGCGGCAACAGCATATGCTTTAATTTTAGAAGCGCACGGCCGTCCTTGGCCGGCAGTGATGGCTATTGGAGTCGCGGTCTTTTATATCGCGCATATTTACTGTTTTTTGAAAAGCCGCAGCGTTGACCGTAATTTATTAGTTTGTTTGATTGGAGTCGCGGGATTTTTTACGGTTTGGGCAGTACCGTTGATCACCCAAAAAGAAACAATTGCTATTTGCTGGGCATTGCAGGCATTTTTCTTTCTTTGGATAGGTTTGAAATTAAACAGCAATTTATTGATAAACCTCGCGCACATTTTATATTTAATAGTTATCGGAAGATTGGTGTTTATCGATATGCCGAATAAATTCTCAGGTCACGCTCTGGCAACGCTGCCGATGCGTGAATATTGGTCAATATTCTTTGATCGTATTTGGACCTTTGGTGTGGTTATCGCCTCTTTTTTTAGCGGCTTCTTTTTGCATAAACGTAAAATTAATCAGCTGGCTGATTTTACAGTTGAAGCAAAGAGCAATAGTTCATTACTTGTATCCTCGAAAGTTTCTCGGGAAGTAATGTTTTGGCTGGGAGTGGCCTTTATGTTTTTTATTCTATATTTAGAATTTTTTCAGATGGTGGCATACTGCCTGCCGTTACAGATGCCGGTGCTTACACTCTTATGCTGTATCTTGGGCGGATATGTTTTATATAATTATTTTTCTACAAAAAACAATATTTTTTTATCAGTGGCCATAATCTTAATGCTGATTATTTTAGCTAAATTATTTATGTATGATTATTCAGGGTGGATGAGTAATATCGATGTCTATATTTATAAAAAAGGCTCAGTGCCGATACTTATCCGCTTATTTGATTATGGTGTAGTTTTTCTATATGCTTTAGGTATTATTCAGCTGGTCTCAAAAAAACATGATTTAATAGTTTATCGTAAAACCTTTACGGTTATCAGCACGGCTCTGCTTTTTATTTATGTCTCTTTAGAAATCAATACGTTTTTTTACTGGTATCTGAAGGCTTTTCAGGAAGGAGCAATATCAGTGATTTGGTCTTTATTCGCTGTGGCATATCTGATTATCGGAATTGTTAAGTCAAGCAAGGCTTGGCGGTATAGCGGGCTGGCTTTGTTTGTTTTTGTTGCCGGTAAAATATTTTTCTCTGATCTCGCGGATATGGAAGTTATATACAGAGTAATCGCGTTTATGCTTTTAGGGCTAATATCAATCGGAGGATCTTTTGCCTATATTTACGCTAATAAAAAATTTGCGATTGAGGAGGAAAAGTGAAAAAAACAATTAATCTAATCAGTATTTTTCTGTGCTTGATTTTTTTAACAAAAGCAGCAAAGGCGAACGAATTTTTATTATACAAACAGATAATCGCGCCTAAGAATATAAAAAATGAAGTTGGAGCAATTGTTCTGGATAGTCAGATTTATCGCAATACTGATAATGCTTTTGCCAATTTAAGAATCTATGATTCAAAAAATAAAGAAGTTCCATTTGTGATTCGAAAAATGAGAGGTCAGGAAAAAGCGTCAACAGAAGAATCAATCGCCATGAAAATTTTAAGCTTGGAAGAGCTGCCGGAAAACAGATTAAGTATCACCTTGGAAAGAGATAATGAAAAAAATAAGCAGAAAGAAACCCTATTGCCTTCAGATGTGATAATTAAAACATCAAATCATAATTTTGAGAAAACCGTTTCCGTGTTTGGCAGTAATGATAAAGAACAGTGGCAGCTTCTTTGTGAAAATCAGCCTATTTTTGATTATTCAAGGTTTATTGATCTTAGAAATACCAGTGTATCATTCGAGAAAAAACAATTTAAGTATTATAAACTTGTTATTGATAATCTAGCGCAAGCACTGGTTTCCTCATTTTCTCAAATATTTACTAAATACGCGCAAGGAAAAGTTAAGGAAGAGTATTCCGGCTTTATGCGTGATGAAGGGGTATTGCGGATCGAACAGCTTGTTTTTCTTAGTAAGCAGGAAAAAGCGGTTTTCGGAGAAATGGAAATGGCTCCCTATGCTCTGGAGATCGCGGCAGCGCAGATCAATGAAAAAGATAAAACCAGCGATATCTATTTAAATTCCAAACAAGAACCCTTAACACGGATGTTGTTTGATATTTCCAGCAAGAATTTTAAGCGAAAAATTATTGTCGAGGCGGATAATTCTTTAGATTCTAAAGCTAACTGGATCAGGCTTGGCTCAGGCGAAGTGTTTGATATAAGCGCTGGGGATTTCCATAAACAAAACCTTAAAATTGATTTAGCGCATAAAGAAAATAGATATAAACAATATCGTGTTAGGATATTTAATTATGATAATCCGCCGATTGAAGTTAATTCTGTTCAGGCAGAAGGCGCGGTTTATCAGCTTGTATTTTTTCATAATAATCAAACAGAATTAAAAGTTTATTATGGCGGATCCGGGGTTAAGTCGCCGGAATATGATATTTCATCAGTGTTGGCGGAGATTCCTCTGGGCACAGAAGAGCGCTGGCAAGTCGGAGCAGAGAGAGCTAATGAAAGCGCTACGCCCAAGCAAAAAGCCCTAATATCGCCCAAGCAGCTGCTTATTATTGCTTTAAGCTTGATGGTTATTGTTTTGGGAGCGCTGATTGCCCTTAGTGTGAAAAAAGTTGATGAAATTAACAAAGAAGAATGATGCTAAAAAGGAAAACCAATACATGCAAAATAATAAAAACAAAGATCCGCTGCATGGAATCACCTTGGAAATGATGCTTAATTATCTGGTTGAAAAAATCGGCTGGGAAAATATGAGCCAGAGAATCCGAATAAACTGCTTTGCGAATGATCCGAGTATTAAATCCAGCTTATCATTTCTCAGGAAAATCGCTTGGGCCAGAAAAAAAGTAGAAAATTTATATCTTGCGGAAATCGGCAAATAATCGAAAAAGCGTAAATCAAGAATCGCGGCAAGTTTTAGAAAGGGTTTATTGATGAATGAAATTAATACTATGATCACAAAAATTAAACAGTTTAGAGATGATCGGGATTGGCTGCAGTTTCATGATCCGAAAAACATGGCAATTTCAATTATGCTCGAAGCCTCGGAACTGCTGGAGCATTTTCAATGGAAAACCAAAGAAGAAGTTGATGCTTATATTGCCAATCATCGCGAATCAGTGCAGGAAGAAATCGCTGATATTGCCATGTATTTGTTTGAACTTTCGGATAATCTAGGGATTGATTTAATAGCTGCTATGGAAAAAAAACTTAAAAAAAATGCTGTTAAATATCCGGTGGATAAAGTTAAAGGCAGTCATAAAAAGTATAATCAGTTGTAAAAAACTAGGTCACAAGGACACAAGACACAGGTTGCAAGCTAAAAGCATAAACTATAAAGGGCAGGAATAATTATTTAGGCGGGTTTGAAGCCTGATTTTGATAGGATTGGCAAAATCAGAGATTCATCCTCGGAGTCCCGCACGATGCGGGACGGGAATGAGCCAAAATGAGTGATTCCGAACCGCCTTCGATAAAGGTTGTATCAGCAGGAAAAGTTATCGGGTTTGCGGGTTAAAAAATATTTGGTTTCTAACTTGTGCACGCGCTAACGCGCAAACTGGCTAACTGGTCAACTGGTTAACACTAGGACAAGACAACTGTTGCTTAAAATCAAGAGATGATCATGGACAATTTAAATCCCAAGTTGAATAATCAGCAAGTTAAGCCCAAGCGCCGTATCCGCTACAAAGGTTCTCACCCGCGGCATTTTAGTCAAAAGTATAAAGAACTTAATTTCGAAAAATATCCTTTAGATGTAGAAAAAGTTATTCAGTCTGGAAAAACTCCGGCGGGAACGCATCGTCCGATTTGTGTGGAGGAAGTTTTGGCAGTATTAAAGCCCTTGCCTGGTGAAATCGGCTTGGACGCGACTTTAGGGTTTGGCGGCCACGCGGTCGAGCTGCTGAAAAGAATAAGGCCAAAGGGAAAACTTTTTGCCATGGATGTGGATCCTTTGGAGCTTAGCCGCACAGAGCAGCGTTTGCGGTCAATCGGTTTTAGCGAACAGGAATTAATTATTAAGCGCGGCAATTTCGCCGGGATGTTTAAGCTTGTTGCTCAAACCAGCAATGGGTTTGATTTTATTCTGGCTGATCTGGGAGTATCCTCGATGCAATTGGATAATCCCCAGCGCGGTTTTACCTATAAACACCTCGGGCCCTTAGACTTGCGGCTTAACCCTGAACGCGGACAGCCGGCAGCCGCGCTGCTTAAAATTTTAGACGCAAAACAGCTGGAGCATTTATTTATCCAAAATTCTGATGAGCCGTATGCGCGCAAGATAGCTCAGGGGGTATTTGTTAATAGAAGTAAAATTAATACAACCAAGGACTTAGCTAATGTGATCGCGAATAGCTTGGCTAATAAATCAGTGGCTGATTGTACTTATCAAGTCAAAGATTCAATCCGCCGCGTTTTTCAGGCTTTGCGCATTGAAGTAAATGATGAATTTTCCGTGTTGGAACAATTTTTACGGAATCTTCCCTTTTGTTTAAAACCTAATGGCCGGGCAGCGATTTTAAGCTTTCATCCCGGAGAAGAAAAGCGGATTATTGATTTTTTCAAGCAAGGTTTTTTTGAAGGTTTATATTCAGAAATCAGCAAGGAGCCCCTTCGCCCTGGCGCTAAAGAACAGGCAGCTAATCCGCGCTCGAAAAGCGCGCGATTGCATTGGGCAAAAAAGCGGCAGGAAGTTATTTCTTAACCTTATTCCGCGTAGCAGAGGCTTGATTCCAATTGCCTGCCTTAGAGAGCATTTCTTTGGCGTGGTTTATGGCGATGGGGCTTTCTTTTTCATCGCTCATCATTTTAGCAAGTTCTTTAATTCGGATTTCATTTTCAAGATACTCTATGGTTGTAATAGTGCGGTTATCTTTAACATTTTTTACTACTTTGTAGTGAGCGTCAGCGAAACTGGCTATTTGCGGTAAATGTGTGATGATGATAACCTGACGGCTGTGAGAAAGTTCTTTTAATTTGCGCCCGGTTATGGTACCAAGTCGTCCGCCTATTTGGGCGTCTATTTCATCAAATATAAGTACGGGTATGAGATCAACTTCTATTAGGGCTTTTTTCAGCGCCAGCATTACACGCGCGGCTTCTCCCGAAGAAACGATATCAGTCAGCGGTTTAAGGTTTTCGCCGGCATTGGGGCTTATATAAAATTCTACAGAATCGAAGCCATCCTGTTTTAAAGCAGTTTTTTTGAAGCGGCATTCGAATTCTACTCGTTTTATCCCAAGGTCTTTAAGTTCTTTTTCTATAGTTTTTTGAAGAGCGGAAGCTGTTTTTTTACGCTGTTTGGATATTTTATCGGCAATTTTTTCAAGTTCTTCCTGGAGAGAGATGATTTCTTTGTTTAGGCTGGCTGAGTTGTGTTCTAAATTTGAGATAAGTTCATATTTTTCTTTGGCTTTTTCGTAGAATTTAAGAGCCGCTTCTAAGGTCGGTCCGTATTTGCGTTTTATGGTGTAATAAATATCACAGCGGGAATTAATGTTCCGGGCGGTTTCAGTATCAAAACAAAGGCTGTCGCGGTAAGCGGTTAAATTATTTAAAAGCTCATCGGCTGTTTCTTGCAGGGTGTTTAATTGGTTCATAAAATTTTTGATACTTTCATCAATGTTAGTGAGATTCTTCATCGGACTAAATATTCCGCGGATGGTTTCATTGATACCGGTCTGATCATTTTCCAGCATACCTATAACAGCGTTTAAGTTTTCGTATATTCTTTCGCGATTATTAAGTTTTTTTTGTTCCGATAAAAGTTCTTCATATTTTGCTTCCTCGAGGGGAACGTTATTCAGTTCTTTTATTTGATATCCCAGGGTGTCGAGCTCCTTTTCCCGCGAAGCGGCCATTTCTTTTAATTCGATTTGTTTTTTTAGGAGTTCACTGTATTTATTATAGTCTTTCAGATAAGATTCTTTTAAGGTATCAATGCTGCTTAAGCGGTCAAGCATTTTTATATGCGATTGGACGGAAAAAAGAAGCTGATGATCATGCGGGCCGTGAAAATCCACAAGATTATCGCCCAGCTTTTTTAGCTGTGCTAAAGTGACGGTAAAAGCATTTATTTTTATTCTGCTTCTGCCGTCTGGAAGATAACAGCGGTTTATTATCAATTGGTTTTCTTCGTTAAAATATTCTAAAAAATCATCATATTCACTCAGAGATTTTTCCTGTATTTCAAAAATAGCTTCTACAGTGCAGGGCAGCAACGGATCGCGGACCAAAGAAGTATTTACCCGTTCTCCTAAAACAAAGCGCAGGGCATCAATTAAAATGGATTTTCCCGCTCCGGTTTCGCCGGTCAGAATATTTAAGTGCCGATGAAAATTAATAGTAATTTTATCGATCAGTCCAATATTTTGTATGGTGAGTTGTGATATCATAAAAAACATTATAACAAAGATAACTTTAACGGGCAATATTAAAGAAATGAGGCTATTTCTCCTGCAAATTTGTTGATAATAAAATAAGTAAAGAAAAGAATTTTATCTGAGTTGCTGGGATTAGAGCGGTTTATAAGAAGTCGATATCCCGAAATTTAATCTAAAGTAAGGTGGGATGAAAAACGCAGGCGCTTTTTAATTACCTGAGGGTTATAAAAGCCTTGACTTTGTTCGAAAAAAGTATTTTAATAGGTATTAATTAAAGAAATCTGCTGAATAGTATGTTATTTTTGCCTAAAAAGGATTTTGGGACAAGCATGAAACAAGGGAATGCTTTCGTAATAATTATTTTGTTCCTGATATTACCGGCAGGGTGTGATAATAATAAGCTGCCGATTATAAGCAGTAATGATGACTCTGTCCAAAATAGAGCTGTGTCCCCTATAGAACAAGCATTAGGAGAAAAAAAATCAGAGATGCCTCTCCTGAGCGATGAATCTTTGTCCCTTAAAAAAAATCCTTTTCTTAGCGCGGTGGAAAGAAGCAATTTTTCCAAGCAGACAAAAGAAATAATTGATTATTTAACTGTTACAGCTATTTTTCATTCCGAATTAAATTCCCACGCGGTTATTGACGGCCGAGTATTGCAAAAGAATGATGAGATTGATGGAAAAGAAATTGTGGCAATCAATCGGGAAGAGATAATTCTCAGAGATAGTCTGGGTGAATATGTGCTGAAATTAAAAACATATTGAGGTAAAAAACATTGATAAATATAAAAGTAATAGCGGTTTGGCTGGGTTTGATATTGGTAATGGGAAATAATGTTACCGCGCAAACAGAATCTCCCGGGATACCGGATAATGCGCCTCAAGGAGAAATTAAACAGGCTGGAAGTATTGAGCCGTTTCTGGGTATAAAAAAAACAGATAAAAATACAGAATTGTATTCTATTGAATTACGTGATGTGGAACTCACGGATTTTTTTAGGGTTATTGCTCATGATTACCAGCTGAATATTCTGGTGGATAAGGATATTAAAGGTAAAGTTTATGCCAGCCTGACGAATATTTCCATAGAAGACGCAATGCAGGAAATTGCTCATATGAATAATATCCAGATAGAGAAGCGCGGAAATGTTTTGGTGGTGAAGCCGTATTTAGACAGCAAGGTATTTTTTCTTAATCATATAAAAGCCGAAGAGTTATTAAATGCCGGACAAAGTACGGAAGGACAGGGCGGGACTAGTCAAGCGAGAGCCGCAAGCGCGACTATTTATGATTTGCTGTCTGTGTCCGGAAAAGTGTTATTGGGAAGAACTCCCAATTCGCTTATGGTAATTGACTATCCGGATAATTTGGAACAGATCGAGAAATATCTTAAAATGGTTGACTGGGGGATGGAAAGCAGAATTTTTAAGCTGGATTATCTTAAGGCCGGGGATATTGCCGGACAAAAGAGTTCTTCTTCATCTGCTGAAGCCCAGACAGCCGGCGGAACACCGGCCGAATCAATGAACCTTCCTGTTCCCTGACAATGATGCAATATGGATACAAGGACGCGCGATTTTAAAAAGAAAGGAATCTATTAATGCAAAAGGACAGTATTTGGCGGATTAGCTTTATACTTCTTTATGTGTGTGTGCTGGGCTCACCCCTGTTGGCGCAGGAATCTTCAGATATAAAATCACTTCTTTCCCGTGACGGTAATGTGCTTTTCGGTAAAGAGAGCAATTCCATTCTTGTGACAGATTATCCGGAAAACATAAAAAAGGTTGAAGAATATCTAAAAATGGCTGATTCAGCTCCGCAGCAAGTTCTTATTGAAGCGAGAATTGTGGAAGTAAAACTTGAGGGAGAAAACTCTTTTGGTATTAACTGGCAGCAGTTCGCGGAAAAAGGCGGGTTGGAAATTGGTCAGTTTAAGGTCGGCTCGACAGCTGGCGGCGCGATCGAGCAAAATATTCCGTATAAACCTACATTTTATCCTCCGGGAAGTACACAGAGTACTGGTCAGGAAGAACCGTTTACTTTGACTGTTTTTGACGAAAACATAACTTTGGTAATGAGAGCTCTGGCGAATTCCTTTGACAGCAATATTCTTTCAGCTCCAAGGGTTACTACGGTGAACTGCCATGCCGCGGAAATTAAAATGGTTCGTGAACTGCGTTGGGTAGTTCCGGCAGTGCAGATTGATGAGGGCGCGGTTACCATAACCTGGAATGAAGGTGAAGGAAGTCCGCGGGATGTGGGAATTTTGCTCAAAGTTACACCGATGATTACTAAGGACAATCAGATTTCTCTGGAGCTTGCTCCGGAAGTCAGCGAGCATGTATCGGACATTGAACTGGTAGCTATTGCCGATACAGCGCAGGTTCCTTATACTATGCCGACTATTGATACCCGCTCAGCAAAGACAAAAGTGGTGATTGGTAATCGGCAAACACTGATTATCGGCGGGTTGATTAAGGAAAAGAACGAAAAAGGAATAACCAAAATACCTTTTTTAGGAGATATCCCTGGAGCGGGGTGGTTATTTAAAAGTAAAAAGGACACAAAGAGTAAAACAGAATTGCTTATTTTTGTTTCGCCGACAATTATTACGCCTGATGTTATTTCGCGCATGCAGCGTAAAGAGACGCAGGAGATCGGTAAATGGTATATGCAGGCCAGAGACGCGCAGGAAAAAGCATTGAAAGACGCTGAAGTGATAATGGATAGGCAGGAAAAACAAGAGGCATTTTCGTCCAACTTAAAATCCCGGGAACAGGATCATTGAATTGGAACAATGAACAGAGCAAATAAGCAATAAGATACACTCTTTGTTCGGGAAATGTCTAATAAGCAGACAGGAGAATATATAGTGGCCAAAGCGTCAGAGGAAAAGATCGGAGAAATTCTGCTTAAACAGGGTTTGATTAATCCTCATCAGCTGGAAGAAGCATTGCAGGAACAGAAAACAACCGGAGAAAAAATTGGCGAAGTTCTGCTGCGAAAAGGCTGGCTGGCGGTTGAGGAGCTTAATCGGGCATTGGCTATGCGGATAGGGGTTAGTATTTTTGACTTGTCTAATTATATTATTAGCCCTGAGGTAGTGGAGCTAATTCCGCAGGATGTGGCGATCAATTATAAATTAATGCCTGTGTTTAAAGTAGGCAATGTCTTAAGTGTGGCTATGCTTGATCCGGGAAATGTTTTTATTATTGATGAATTACAGCGGATTACCGGATGCCGGATTGAAGCAGTTTTGTCTGATGAAATCCCGATCCGTAAAGCTCAGGATCAGTATTACGGCGGAGCGGGAACGATTCAGGAAATTATTTCTCAGATTGACATAAGCAAACTCAAAGATGGGGAAAATCTGGGGGAAGAAGCTCCGATTGTAAAGCTGGTGAACTTGCTGATTGTGGAGGCGGTTCAGTCAGGCACTTCGGATATTCACCTTGAGCCGGAGGAAAAGTTTGTTAATGTGCGTTATCGTGTTGACGGAATACTGCATAAACACATGATTTTACCTAAAGACTTGCAGCCGGCGATTATTTCTCGTTTTAAAATAATGTCAGGCATGAATATTGCCGAAAAACGAATACCTCAGGATGGCAGGATTTTAAAAAAGATAGGAAATAAGGATATAGATTTTCGCGTATCCGCGTGTCCCACGATTCATGGAGAAAATATTGTATTACGAATTTTGGATAAGGGCAATATGATTGCTGGTTTGGAAAGTTTGGGTTTTCCTAAAAAAGAATTAAAACTAGTGGAAGAACTTATTACTCAGCCTTATGGGATTATTTTGGTTACCGGTCCTACTGGAAGCGGCAAAACCACAACGCTTTATTCGATTTTGCAAAAAATTAATAAAGAAGATATTAATATTATGACTGTGGAAGATCCTGTGGAATATCAGTTTCCTCAGATTCGGCAGGTTTTGGTGAATCAAAAAGCCGGGCTTACTTTTGCGGCAGCATTGCGTTCTTTTTTAAGGCAGGATCCAAATGTAATTATGGTTGGTGAAATCAGGGATCGGGAAACCGCGGAAATTGCTGTACAAGCCGCGCTTACCGGACATCTGGTATTATCAACGCTGCATACCAATGATTCGCCGACCGCTTTTACCCGTTTGGTGGAAATGGGTATTGAACCGTTTTTGGTATCCAGCTCGCTTCTCGGTGTTTTGGCACAGCGGTTGGTAAGAAAAATATGTTCAAGATGCAAAGAAGAATATGTTCCTTCCCTTAAACTTTTGCAGACATTGGGATTGGAGGGAAAACTTGAGCCTGATCAGAAATTTTTGCGCGGAAAGGGCTGCGCATTATGCAGCAAATCAGGATACAAAGGCAGAATAGGAATTTACGAATTGCTTAAAGCTTCAGCGCGGATTCAGGAATTGGTTTTGAATCGATCATCCGCGGATGATATTCGGGAAGCGGCTTGTCAGCAAGGAATGCGCACACTAAGGGAGACGGCGATTGACAAACTTTTAGCAGGAGAAACTACCGCGGAAGAAGTAATGCGCGTAACCCTGGGTGGGGGATAATACTTGACTGTAGGTTAGCGATGATTATAAAATATGGCGCGATAGAATGTTACAAATCAAATGTATTAAAAAAGGGGGGAAGATAAATGGATAACTGGAAGGAAAATAAAGTTGTTGGAATCGTGGCGATAGCGGTGGCGATATTAGTTGCTATTGTGGTGATTAAAATGGTCAGTTCCCGTAATGCTTTAACCACAAGCGAGAAGCAGGAGATTGAAGCAAAGAATGTTAGGGGTAAGTGGCTGCCGAAATAAAACAATTGATAAAATATAAGAGGAGGTACTTTATGGGCAAACAAAGAGGATTTACTTTAATTGAGCTTATGGTAGTTATTGCGATCATTGGGATCTTGGGCACGGTGTTGGTTCCTTCAATCACAAATTTGACTGATAAAGCGAACGCGGCAAAAACCGTGGCAGTAGTTGATTCATTACGCACCGCATGTGATGCTTATTATTCAGACGTTGGAGCGTACGGGTTAGAATACGCTACTCCCTGGTATACTGGCGCGGCGAATCATCGTTTAGCTTTTAGTTATGGAACAGGCTGGAACGGGCCGTATATTAAATCGCCGCTTTCCGCCGGAGATAATCCCTGGAAAAATTACGTATTATTATATGCCAATACAACTGGATGGCATACGGATGGCGGCGGTGTGGGCTTTGATATGGACGGAGATGGAACTGTTGATACATCTGCTGTTGGAAATTATATTGTGTTTTATTCGGTACCGGCAGCTGTGGGTACAATTATAAACAACCTGGTGGACGGAACCCAGGAAGGAGCAGATTGGAATACTACGGGAAAATTTGAGTTTAGAACTAACAGTTACGGGGTTTTTCATGTTACCGGCGGCCGCTAATTTGCCGCTGATTTCGTTTGAGAATATAAGAAAACAGTTTAACCGTACTCTGGTTTTAAATGATATTTGTTTTACAATAAAAAAAGGCGAGATTTTCGGTCTTTTGGGCCCAAACGGCGCGGGAAAAACAACTTTGATCCGATGCTTGCTGGGATTGCTAAATGTGAATTCAGGCGAGATTTTTTTTAAAGACAAGCATATCAAAAACAGAGATATTCATAATCAGTTTGGTTTTTTGCCGGAGAATTTCTTCCCGCCGCAAAATTTAAAAGCCCAGGAATTCCTGGAGATATTGAGTATTGGCCTTAATCCAAAGGTTGAGATAGTAAACAAGCTTTTAGAAGCAGCAGGGCTAAAAGAGCAGGCAGATAAGCATATAAGAAACTTTTCACGCGGGATGATTCAACGCCTTGGCCTTTGCTGCGCGCTGCTTAAAGATCCGCAAATAATTGTGCTGGATGAGCCGACGCTGGGGTTAGATCCTTTAGGACAGCATAAAATGCTTAACCTTTTGAGGTCGCTGAATAAAGAAGGGAAAACTGTTTTTTTCTCCTCACATATTATTTCTCAGATTGAACAGATTTGCAGCAGGATAGGCATAATTCATGCTGGAAAAATGCTGTATGTCGGGAGTGTGAAAGAAATAATATTAAAACATAAAGCTTCTTCACTGGAAGAAGCTTTTTTAAAAGAGATTGAAATTCAATGAAAAAAATAATTTCTATTGCTTTGCTCAATTTTAAGCAAGCAACACGGGATAAAGTTTTCTCAGGAACAGTTTTGTTCTTTATCTTTTATTTATTTTTTTGTGTATTGTTAAAAGAACTTTCTCCTGGGCATGCTGAAAAGGTGCTGCGTAATGTGGGGTTAGTCGGGATAGAGCTGACCAGTATTATTTTTATAATTTTTAGTTTTACGGTTACTTTTTTTAAAGAAAGAGAGACACGTATTCTGGAAGTCTATCTTTCTAATTGTCCCCGCGCAAGCTATATCAGCGGAAAAATTATCGGGTATATTTTTATAACTATAGTTTATCTGTGCTTTTCCTCGTGCGCCTATTTTTTTGTATTAAAGCTATTTGGTGCTTTTGAATTTAGTGTCTTAGCGGCGCTTTACCCTTTATTTTTAAAGATCATCTTGATAATTTTAATAACCAGCATATTTTCATGTTTATTTTCATCCGCGGCTTTAGCTTTACTGGCAACTTTGTTTTTGTATTTAGGATGCGAACTTATGCCCATGGCGTTAAAAATTGTAAGAAATTACGGCGCTGGAAGACAAAAACTAATGGTCGAGAATCTGTATTCTTTTCTGCCTAATATGGATAAACTGGATATCAAACAGCTGGCTGTTTATGGGCAGTTTCCCAGCGCGGGATATTTACTTTTAATCAGTTTTTACGCGATTATTTACATTGTAGGCTTATGGATAATAAATGTTTTTGTTTTTCAAAAAAAAAGATATTGAGGTTTGTTTTATTTTTGAGTTGTATCGCTGCTATTCCTTGGGTATCTTCGGAGTTGCAAAAGGTGAAAACCTCAAATCAAGCGGAAATTGTCCAGATTAGTCCCATTGAGTATGCGAAGTTAATTGCTGGGAATTTTCAAGGAATTTTTGCCGATGCTTTTTATATCAGAGGGATTTTGGCAATTACTGATGTTTTTGCCGACCAAACGATTTGGCGGCAAAGGGTTGAAGATAATTTTGCTGCCGCGCTTATTCTTGACCCGAATTTAGTCGAAGCATATTTTTTTGCCGGAATCGTGATTGCCCGGGATGAGCAGGGAATCGACAGTGGGATCGCGTTTTTAAAACAATACTATGCGCTTAATCCAAAGGAATGGAGAATCCCTTACTGGATTGGTTTTAATTATTTGCAGAAGGGCGAGTATCTGCAGGCGGCAAAATATTATCAGCAAGCCGCGGTTTTACCCCGCGCGCCGTCTTTTTTAAAAAGCAATCAGCCAATGTTTTATTATGAGTCCGGAAGTTCTTTGCTGGGAATCATGTATCTGGAGGGATTATTGACTTCGGTGAATGATCCGAAGCAGCTGGAGTGGATTAGAGTCAAACTGGAATGGCTCAAACATATTTTGTTTTTGGAAAAAAAAGTACAGGAGTTTAAAACAGTTTACGGCGTTATGCCTCAGAGTCTTGAGGATATGCTTAAGCACGGGATGCTCAGAGCTATCCCTGAAGACCCTTTTGGAGGGGGATATTATTTTGACGCGGAAAACGGACGGGTAAAAAGCCGATTAATGGTTGATCCGGACACCAAAGGAGAATCACGGTGAAGGTCATTTCCGAAAAAGAGCTCCGCAGTAAGAAAAAATTTATTAGTTTGCGGTTGAACGCGCTTACATTGGTTGAATTGATGGTGGTTGTGGCAATTGTTGGAATCCTTACCACAGCAAGCCTTCTTTCGATTTCATATGTTGATAGCCGGCGGATGGAAACAGAAACGCGTAGAATTATCGGTGATTTATGCTGGGCGAGGAAAATGGCGTTTACCCGGCATAGTAATTATATCGTGGATTTTGATATTGTGAATGAACAGTATACGGTTTATGAAGGAAGCGTTTCTCCGGCAAATATATTGAAACAACAACGCTTAGTAAGCGATATTTCATCACTGACCCCGCTTCCCAACCAAGTTGTTTTTTATTTTCCTTCAGGATATAGCCAGACCAAACAAATTGATTTAAGTTATCAGGGAAAAACACGGCGAATAAGGGTTTTCGGCGGGAGCGGATATGTTAGGATTGAATAAAAGGATTGTAGCTATGCCGCGAAGAACGTATAATAAAATAAAAATAAAGATAACCTGTTTTAGTCAGGGATTTAGCCTTATTGAAGTTTCGTTAGCGATTTTGGTACTGTCAATTATCCTTTCGGGTTCGCTGAAAATGTTTAGTCAGGGGCATGGGTTAGCCCGCAAATCCAAGGAAAAGGCCGTGGTTTATAGTCTGGCGCGGGAAATCCTGGAAGAATATTCAGACTGGTCATGGCTGGTAGCAAGGACTGGAGCTAATCCTCCGTCAAATGGTGTATATGTTAATCCGCCGCTTACAGTGACCCGCAATAATGTGAATTATATGCCGAGCCTTATTATTTCTTCCGGACCATTGGCAGCTTCAGAATTAAAACAGCTTGAAGTGAATGTTACTTGGGCTGGAGGAAGTTTTCAGGTGAAAACATTGAAGGGTAATTATTAACGGTTATGAAAAATATTCGCGGATCGAAAATCAAGGGGGTTACGCTCTTAGAATTAATGATCGCGCTTGCGGTTTTCTCGCTGATATCTCTTTCCGCGACTAGTATCCTTGGTTCAATCCAGCAATCATGGGATCGTCAGAGAGATACGATGGAAGTGGTTTCAAATGGGTCTTGGGCTATTGAATTTATGACTAATGAATTACAGCATGCGGACGACGCCTCAATTACTGTCAGCGCATCAGGGGATAGAGTACGTTTTCAAATTGACCCTGATTCGGATGGAAATCCTCCGCTGAGTTGGGTTGAATACCGATTGCAGGGAACGGTGTTGACGCGTAGACAGCTTCCCGGAGCTTATGAGGAATTAGCTAATTTCATTACTGCCAATTCTATTTTTGCCTGGAGCGGCGCAATGGTGACGATTACATTGACCTTAAGCAAGGGTGATGTGAATTACGCGCTGATTTCCCAGGTTAGACCAAGGAACTTATGAGCAATAAACGAGGACAAGCACTTTTGTTCGCATTTTTTCTTTTAATGCTGTTAGGGATGCTCACCGCGGCGCTGGCGTCTTTATGGCAGGCAGAAATTAAAATCCGGGATGAGGATAAATCAGCAACAGTTGCCTTTTATCTGGCGCAGGCTGGCGTGGAACGGGCTAAGATCGAGGTGATTTATAACGTGGCGCTTTCAGGAACTTATGGCTGGTATAATGATTTAGAGATTGCCGGTGATAATTATATATTTCGCTATAATTTCAGCGTAGCTATTTCCGGACAAGAAAGAACTCTTGTGGGAACAGGAGAAGTTTTGGATTTAAGCGGCAATGTTCTCGCCCATAAAGAAATCAGTGTGGTTGTAGAAGGTATTGCCGATACAGTTATTCCGTTTGACGGCATAGACGATGTTCCTGGCGATAACCAGATGATCCAGTGGACCTGGCAGGTGATATAAAAATGCAGAAATATATTTATACGGCACGGGACGAACGGGGCAAAGGGGTCAAAGGAATGATTATGGCTGAAAACGAGTTGGAGTTGAGCCAAAAAATTTCGAATTTAGGTTATTTTCTAACTAGTTTTAAAATTTCTCAGGAATCAATTAATAAGGTTTCGGAAACAGCTGTTGATATGCTCCAACCAAAAGAAGTGTTGCAATTGACATACCAGATATCGACTTTGCTGGATGCCGGTCTACCGCTGCTTAACGGATTGAGAAACCTGGCTCAGGACGCGGCAAACGAAAGAATTCAGAGGACTATCGACGATATTCGTTATCGGGTTGAAAGCGGAATTTCATTAAAGGAGGCGCTGAGTGTTCATCCAAAAAGCTTCTCTAAATTGTATCAAGCGCTGGTAGAAGCCGGAGAGTCAACAGGAAAGCTAGCGGAAACGCTTAATGATTTGGCCCTGCTTTTAGAGTGGCAAATGGATTTAAAGGGAAAGATAAAAGAAGCGGCAACTTATCCGATTATTCTTTTCAGCGTAATGATCGGGGTGGTTACTTTAATGGTAGTAAAAGTAATTCCTACCTTCGAACCGATATTTGCTGATTTTGGGGCAAAATTGCCTTTGCCTACGCGTCTAGTTTTGGGTGTGAGTCATTTTGTTATTAATTTTTGGCCTATTTTAATAGGTCTGATCATAACGATGGTGTTAGGGGTTATTTTTTATAATCGAACAGAAAGCGGACATTATAAACTTGACAGCCTAAAATTAAAAATGCCTCTTTTTGGCGGTTTGCTGCGAAAAATAGCACTCTCTCGTTTTGCTCATACATTTACGATTTGTTTTGACGCGGGGATTAATTTGCTTATTGCTTTGGAGATATCCCAAGGAACAATCGGGAATTCCCGGATTGAACAAGCTGTGGGAAAAGCCAAAAAATCAGTAAATGTCGGTGAAAAGCTGGCAGCATCGTTAAAAATGAGCGGTGAATTTCCTTCTATGGTTGTGAGAATGATTGAAGTAGGTGAGCAGTCGGGTAATTTGACTAAGACATTAAAAAAAGTAACTGAGTTTTATGACAAAGAAGTCGCGGCTACGATAAAAAGCATATTCGCGTTAATGGAGCCGATAATGATTATTATTATGGGAATTGTGGTGGGAGGTATTGCTTTGGCGGTATTTATGCCTATGTTTCAATTGGCGGAGATGGTGGGGTAAACAATGGCAGTATTTATTGGTATTGATATTGGTACGCGCCTGGTAAAGGTTGTTCAGATTGAAGGTAAGATAAAACATGTGGTTAGGAATGCGTTTCTGTTTCCTACTCCGTATCTAAATAATGATGTTTCGAAAAAGATCGATGCTCAGAAGTTTGTAAATCAAATTATTTCTAAAATCCCCTTGGCAGAATTTAAAGCGTCTTTGGTCGGGATTAATATTCCCTCTTCATGCGTGAAGGTAATGACCATTGATTTGCCAAAAATGAGCAAGAAAGAACTGAATATCGCGGCTGTTGCCGAGGCCAAAAGAAAGTTGGTTCCTCCGCCTACTCCCTTGAGTATTTTTGAGCAGTTATTGATTGAAGAGGTGATTATCGGGAAAATTCCCCGTTACGAAATTCTGGTTGTTCAAACGGAAAAAATGTATGTTCAGGAAAATCTGCGTATTTTGGAACAATTCTCAGGCAAGACTCCGGTACTGATTAGTCCATCCTGTTATACTATCCCTGCCTGCCAATCTCAACATTCAAAAGCATTTAAAGAAATTGTGGCCTATGTTGATATCGGGCATGATTCAATTGGGATTACAATTGCTAAAAAGGGTAATTTATGTTTTTTCAGAGACATCAAGTTTGGGCTTAAAGATATTATTTTTCGCATTGCCAAAGAATTGATGATTCCTTTGGATGCCGCAGAACAGGTGATTAGAGAAAAAGGAGTGCCAAAAGTAGATATTGATCTAAATGACAAGGTAAAGGTTTCCGAAGAAATTATGAGGCTAAGGTACGAAGCATCGCTTAAACAAGGCGCTGATCAGCAGGAAGTTAATCCTTTGGAATTAAGATCTGCCTGGCATACGGAAATCGAGAGTATTATTCATGAAATCAGGAGAAGTTTGATGTATTACAAAGACCAGTCCCAAGGGGGACGGGTGGAATGCATTTTCTTTTTGGGCGGCGGAGCGAAAATAAACGGATTGGTTTTGGAGCTGAGCCAGCAGCTTGGCGGCAATTGCCGGTTATTTTCCCCGCAAAGTGAAATAGAAATTATCTTGGACATAGAGCATCCGGAATTTAATGGTGAAAACAGCGTATTGTTCGCGACGGCATTATCGATTGTTCCGGCAATTATCCGGGAAAGAAAAAGTAAACGGGTGATTAGTTTTTTGCCTGCTAAACTTAAAAAAGAGGAAGAGGTTTCGCAGAAAAAGACGGCAGGGATTATTGCCGTGATTATAATTTTTCTTGCTGTCGCGTTAGGATGCGGTCAGCTGATTATACAGAACAGATTACTGAATGCGGCAATTAGCCGGCTGAGTGAAGAATTAGAAAAAGTTAAAGACGCTTCAGCGGTGCTGGAAACATTGAAAACCCAGGAAGCGAATATTAAGGAGAAAAGCGTTAAGATTAAGGAAATTTGCGAAAAGCGTGTCGCGGCTGCTGATCTGCTTGAAGGTTTATCACAACTTGTTCCAGAGAATGTTACCTTAGTTGAAGTATCGATTTCTTCATCCTCTTCAAAAGAGAAACAGCAGGTGTCTGGCGCTGGTCAAGAGTTTGAATCAGGGGAATTGTTCAGTCAAATAGATCCAGAAAATGAACAAGCGGTATCTTCCCAAGACATTTATAGTTTGGACATTAGCGCTGCTTGTTTCAGTGACTATGAAGAAGCAGTACACCTGGCGATGGAGTTTAAGCAGCGGTTGGAGTACAGCAGGCAGTACAGCGAAATAAAACTGCTTTTACCTGAACTGGAAAAGATGCTTCCGACACTGGAAGGTTCCCATCAGGTTGTTTTAACTCAGTCGAAAACAAGAACATTTAAAATTCAGACAAAAATAGCGAAAGTCGGCGATGAAAAATTTTAAACTAATATCGATAATTATGGGAATAGTATTTGTCTTGCTGCTTTGCTTTTATATATTTGAACTTAGGAGTAATCTATTGCTGAAGGAAGAGCAGTCGCAAAAAGAATATTCCATTGAAGAAGCAAAAAAAGTAAAAAGTGAATCAGAAAAAATTCAAAAAGGGTTAAGCGGGCTTGTTGTAGAGAATTCTCAGATCGAGGAAATGGTTCCTTTGAATGAGCAGGAACCGATTGCCCTAATAAAAACGCTTTCTTTGCTGGCTAATCAGTCGAAGGCAAAAAATCAGGAAATTATGTTTCTGAATAAAGAGTCCGCGTTATTAAATTTCAATAGTTTTAAACCGCAGGAGAGGGAAGATACGGCAGAGTCATTTAAAAGCGGAGAAGACAATGAGTTTTTGAATCAAAATGAATTTTTTTTCAACGTAAAGCCGCGGTTGATCCAAATGAACTTTGAGTGTGAATTCCCGCGATTGATTGTTTTTCTTAAAAAAGTCTTAGCGCTAAAGCGCATTGTTCTGGTCGACACTATTAAAATTGAACGAGCGGAAACGATAATCCCTTGCCAGAAAGTTACGCTAACTTTGAGCGCGTATACTTTTTTGGCCAAAGAACCATAATAAATACCGCTCGATTAATTAAGATTAAAGATGATATCGCGCGGGTAACTTCAGTCTAGTTATTGCGCGCAAACTAATTTTTTAACAAAAAGAGAGAACAAATGAGATCTTTCCATAAGGAGAAATCAAACTTACTAAAATTGCTTTGGCATTTTGATCAAAACTAAACTCACTCCCTGTCAGTAAGTGAGGCACAGAGGCGCTGATTTGGGTTAGGGTTAGGCAGCTGTTTGAGCTGGTACAGCAAATAATATTAAGCAATTCAATAAGGGACTCTGTCCCGGGCATGCTTTGGGCATCAATGTTATTTCGCCGGCAGATTTTCAGATGCATGATATCAGCAATTTCTTTTTCTAGTAAAAGAATATAGCGCAATATACATTTTCCGCTCTCATCAATATGATCGACTTTGGCGGCAAAGGCCGGAAGATTTAGTGTTTGGCCGATGGTTTCATATTTTTCAAACTTAACAATCACCCCGGACATGCGCTGCAGTAGTTTGACTGTATTGGCAGTAAATTTTTCGATAAAAGGTCTTTCTTTTTTTAATACTTCAAGATGGGAAAATGGCGGTAGGGTTTTTCCGCGTTTGTTTTGTTCTTTGATAAAATCAGTCAGAGCTTCATCCCTCGCTTCTTTGCTTATATAACCCAGGGTTACTAAAACTTCGCCTAAACAAACATGCTGTTCATTTTGCATCTTTACTAATTTATCAACTTGCGTTTGGTTTAAGTATCCTAATTTTTGCGCGCACTCTCCAAAAAATAAATCCTCGGGTTTTTGCAGTTCAAGGATTTCCTGAACTTGCTGGGGCGCAAGCATATTTTGACTGACGGCTAAAGTTCCCAGGTTCTTATTTAAGGCTTCTTGAGCAGTTAAAGCTTTGGCTAATTGCTGGGCATTAATGATTCCCTGGCTTAATAAATATTGACCGAAAAATGCGATATGCATGGTTCCTCCTATTGTTTTAGAATCAATAAACAAATCATTATAGCAAATTTTTTATTTATACGCACCTTTTTATCTTAAATTGATTAAAGCTAAGACTAGAATTTTTTGTTTATTTGTGTATAATGAATCATATGCGAACAAACAAAACTCTTAAAATAAAAATAATTCTTATTTTTTTAAGTCTGATTGCCTGTAATTCATGCCTTGCCCAGACGGATATCAGTACTGGTAGTCACGAAGGCTGGTATTTGCTCTGGCATGATGAATTTGAAGGCAAGGTTTTGGATGAGTCTAAGTGGCGGGCAGAAGACGCGGCTTTGACCAAGAATAATGAAATGCAGTATTATACGCCGGAAGATGTTTGGCTAGATAATGGGTTTTTGGTTTTGCGCAGTGAAAAAAGATCAATGGGCAAGCGGATGTACACTTCCGGTTTAGTTGAAACCAGAAATAAATTCGTTTTTCAATATGGCAGAGTGGAGATTCGCGCCCAAGTTCCTCAGGGTAAAGGTTTGTTGCCAGCGCATTGGATGTTGCCGGCAACCGGATTATGGCCGCCGGAAATCGATATTATGGAAGTGCTCGGCCATCAGCCTAATGTTGTGCACATGACTGCGCATTGGGGTGTCTGGCCGGATAGGGAAAAAAAGGGAGAGATGTTTATGGGCTCTGATTTTTCTCAGGATTTTCATGAATATGCCATGGAGTGGGATAAAGACTCAATTAAATGGTTTGTCGATGGCAAGCAGCATTTAGAAGTTGACGAATATGTACCGCATGAACCGTTTTACATTATTTTAAATACAGCGGTTGGAGGTGATTGGCCGGGCTCACCTAACAGTAAAACCCAATTTCCTCAGGAGCATAAGATTGATTATGTCAGAGTTTATGTGCCTGAAATCCCGGGAAAGTATTATTTGAATGTCATGGCGGAAAATGGCAAGGTAGATGTTCTGCCTAAATTAACTGTTTATCCGAAAAATAAAAAAATAAAGCTTTGGGCTAGGCCGCAGATTGGATATAAATTCAGTACTTGGAGCGGAGATATTAAGAGTCCAAAAAATCCCCTTGTTTTAAGCATGAAAGAACACAAACAAATAATCGCTAATTTTATTCCAGATGAAAATGCCTGGAAAAAACTTGCTGCCAAAATAAGCAAAGTATCCTCCTCTGAAGCGGAAGATTTATCCGCGCGCTACGCAATAGATAATAATTTAAAAACCCGCTGGTCATCAGCATTTTCCGATCCGCAATGGCTGCAAATAGATTTGGGCAAAAAATGCTTGATCAAAGCTGTGCGTTTAAACTGGGAAACTGCTTTTGCCCGAGCTTATAAAATTCAGGTATCTGATGACGCTAAGGATTGGAAAACGATTTATTCCACTTCCCGCGGACAGGGAGCAATAGAAGAAATAAAAGATTTAAACGCAAAAGCCAGATACATCGCTATTTATGGAATAACTCGGGCAAGAGAATTCGGGTATTCTTTATGGGAGTTTGAAGTTTTTGGCAAAGAGCTTTGAGTTAAGGCCGCTTGCTTGACACTAGTAAAGCAATGTTTTAGAATAGTCTATATTTAGCAAATAATATGAAGGGAATAATCCAATGTTGAAAAAAACACAGATGACAACTCCGCGGCTTTCAGAGGCAGTGGCTTCTTTTCCCCGGGGTTTGAAAGTAGAACTAGATAATACGATTATGATGTTTATTTCCGGCACAGCCAGTGTCGGGCCAAAAGGCGAAAGCTGCCACCCCGGAGATTTTCATGCTCAGGCAATGCATACGTATAAGAATATTCAATCATTACTTGAAGAGCAGAACGCTAGCTTTAAAGATATTGTTAAATTCACAATATATTTAAAAGATATGAAAAAAGATTATGATAATCTTAATAAGGCGCGCGATCTGTTTTTTCAGGAAATCGGATTTACTCGCCAGACAATTCCCGCCAGTACTTGTGTGCAGGCTAGTTTATGCCGCGAAGAACTGCTCATAGAAATCGAAGCAATCGCGATGGTCCCCAAACGGAGCTCTTAGCTGATAGGTTTTAGCTCGTAGGTAAAGCAAAAAACAGAAATAAAAGCTGATAGTTTTTTAGTTTTTATCTTGTGACTTTGTTTCCTGTGTCTGTTTGTCTTGTCCTAATATAGTTGCCTGTCCCGCCGTTATGTGGCGGGGACAATTTTTGCTCTATCCGCCATCCTCAATACTCAAGATGATCAGCAAATTTTACGCGGGTCATAAATTTTCTTGATGTAAGCATCAAGATCGGCAAATCCGCGCCGTATTTCCGGCACTTGCGGAACTCGCCCTTTAAAGTTGGCGTAAACGCCTTTCATTTAAATTGCAAGGGCTCAGACATGTCCTCGTGCCCTAAAGGGTACCCAGAAATCCAACACGTATTTACCTAAATTTATGAAAGCTTAAAAATTTCCCAATCATCTTTCACGAAATTACCTTTGCGATTTTGCTTTTTCTTCTTTTAGCTTTTGTTTTTACTATGAGCCATGAGCTACGAGCTAAGCGCTTCCTGCTTCTATTCCCATCCCGCTAAAGGATTTATCTTGTTTAAGTATTCGGAAATTTTTAAAACTTGCTTATCACTGATTAATTCTGGACTTTTTTCCTGCATACGCTTGTTGACAGCTATCCATTGATCGAGTGTTTTGATTGGGTTAAATACAGTAGCGTGTATATGGCAGCGTAAACATTTTTCTTCGACTAATGCCCTAATTGGTTCATTTGTATCCTTAGTTTCTTTTGCGGGATAAGCCGCGGCTAAATATGCGGCAATATCTTTGGCTTCATCTAAACTAATCCAAGTTATCGCCTTTGCTCTTTCGCGGTAAACCAAGCGATTCCATTGTTGCGGGTCAAGATTAAGTTTTTTTGTGGATTTTAAGTCATGGCATTGAGCGCAGCGTATTTCAAATATTTTTCTAGAATAATTAGGGTGCAGCGCAATAATTGCTTTTGTTATTTGCTTGGCTTTCTTTTGGGAAAAAGCATTTTTTGAGTGTTTGCGCATCCAGTTTACGGTTTTAGTCCAGCCGGTTGATGTTTTTTCAATATTGAATACTCTTTCAGATGCATGGCAAGAAGAGCAATGCTTTTTTAATATAATCATATCTTTATTAGAATCAGCAGATGCCTTTACTGGCAGTAAGCAGATTATTGTTAAAAAAGTAAAACTAAAAATAATTAGTTTGAATTTCATATTATTTTAATACCAATCCCGTATCTCCGCGTAAAATAAAGCGCTGTACGCTATGCGCGGTTAGTCCCTGAACATCTTGCCCGGTCAAAAAGAAAGTGAAAATCACAGTATCGGCCATAACTTGCTTTTGAGGGTCAGCATAATCAACAATGTCATATTGAGGAAACTGCACGGCAAAGTCTCGGGCAGAAAAATTATAAGTAAAGCTATTGTCTTTTACTGCCAAAGTGCCTTCATCCATAATCATTCCCGGCATAATTATAGTATAATTTATCAGGGGGTCTTTTATTGTTGGATCAATAATTCCTTTAATCGAGAGAATTTTTTTATAATCAATCTTGAAATGCGGGGCTAAATCTAGTTTAAAATACTGTTTGTAATCATCTTTATTTACAGCGTAAATATAATATTTTCCATCCCCGCTTCCGATAATATCACCTTGCTTGTCTCCAAATTTACAAGAGCTGATCACTTCATATACTCCGGGTTCAGTGATTGGAACGTCTGCTCCTTGTTCGGCAACTAATTTGGTCAGACCTATTTTATTGGAAACCCCTTTAAAATCATAAATCTCGCCGGATGGAGAAGTGATTATTCTGCGGCATGTTACACCCTCAATTGGCGGAAAGATCATGGCTCCGGCTCTTAATATGTCGGAAAGCTCATAAACCATGCCCGGGAGAGGCGCCCCAACATCGGTAATATAGTGATCGCGTCCATTAATATTAACCAAAGGTTCAGTGAGTGGCGCGACGACACGGTTGGCATAAGAACCTTTGGGAATGATTATGCCCATAGAGGCATAAATACCGTATTGATTAATACCCGTAGAAAAATCTTTTATAACAACTCCGCTCATAAAACCATAAATATCCTGAGGAAGATCGCCATTATAGCTATTGTTTATTTGTCCTCCGGCAAAATTGCCGCCGCTTTGCCAATAAGCATCCCAAATATAATTTGTATCTTGAGTAACCATGTATCTGGCTACAAAGCCGCTGCGGATCGCACTGGTATAACCATAGATTTGCTTCTCAAGGAATTCCGGATATCCCTGGGGTTGATAATTATTACTTGTTGCTGAGAATGGCAGCAGATCATTTTTCATTCCCGGCAGAATTTCCTCTGGAAGCGATACTTTGAAACCCGGCAGCATTCCATTGTCTCCTTTAAAAGAATTAGCAACATAAAGAACATCGCCTGAATAATAAGGAAAGGGAAATAATGTACATACTGTATAATGATTAAATTCAGGATTATTACTTTGGGAAATTAATCCTTCATAGTTTATATTCCCTCTTTTGTTAAAAGCAGACATATTATGATTAGCCGGGGATACTCCATGAACGATTACTTTAGAATTTATCGGAGCAACCACAGAGCCATTGCGCTGTGAGCCCATCCAGAAATTACCGCGTTCATCAGTGTAGGTTGCGGTTATTGTTGATAAATATTCTCCGGGACAGTCAAAGATCATTTTTTCATATTCATCCCGCGGGTAAAAATAGCCGAAGCGATTAGCTTTTCCTTGAGTAATGATTTGCTTGATATCATCAGGACTGGAATTGCGGAATAATTTTATATCAAAGCTTATGTCCGCAGCGCAGGGGGGATGAATTATTGCTGAAGGAGGATAACCTTCGCCGACTGTAAACGGAGTCCCAGGTTTTACACTGGTGGCAAAAGTCAATCTATTGGCTACCCAAAAATTATAAGTTCCTCCGCCATTGTAATGAGTGCCCCAAATATCTTCGATCCAGCCTTCCATCTTAACGCTGTATTTGCCGGATTGGATAAAAGTGTATTGAAATTCTGGATTATTAGTTGTTGCTCCGGTTTCTGATTCAGCTGCAAAAGGAGCCGGCCCGATTTGTTTAGTTTTGCCATCAGGAGAAGTGATCTTTACTGTAATCTCTCCGCCGATATAATTTAAAGGAAGGATTGTTTGAAAAGGCCATTTCGCGCCTTGTTCTAATTCAAGAACATTTTTCGCCAGCATTGTGGGAAGATCAGGCTCAAGATTTAAAGTTAAAGCAGGTGTATGATGTGAAGCAGCAGGTAAAATAAAATCCGCAGGCACTACATGTCTTGAATTAAATTGAAAATTAGAACTGTCTTCTTCGGCAATTATTCCCTGCATTCCATTGCTGAATTGTTTGGTAAATAGCGCCCAGATCATTTTAGGCGTTTGGGGATTATTAATTTTAATCATTGGCAGGTAAGAACAAGTTCTCGATAAAATCGCTAAATCCCAATCAGAAAAATTAGAGGCGATATCATTAAACAACGGAAAAAAATTCGCGCGGTAAAAGTTATTATTGTATTTGCCCATGATCGAGGTTTGCAATCGATAATACCCATCAATAAAATCAGCAGCAATTGTATCTTGTAAAACAAATCGAGCTTTTACCCCGGTATCGGTAAATTGCAAATCTTGTTTTTTAACAAACACCGTACGGTCAAAAGGGGTGGCATTGCTGTATCCATGGATGCGGTTCTCGGGTTTTAACAAACCCGTATATTCCGCGGGGTTATTGGCGGCGTATTCGCAGAAAATGTCATAATTTTCTATGGGCAAGCCTGAAGCTGTTAGGATGGTTGAGGCATAATTATTACTAAATTGATGATATCTGCCTTGTTTATCAAAAGCTCTTTCAGCGCGCAATAAAAGATACAAGCCGTCAAGCTGTTTAGCTGTTTCTCTCGCGGCAACAGATTCTATATCTACATCTACGATAATCTGAATTGGATCATTGGATTGAAAATCTCGCTGATTGATGGTAGCAGAGATATTCATCTTTCCGCCGTCGATTATTTTTTCAGTAAACTCAATGTTTACCGGGGCAGCCCCGGCTAGGGAGATTTTACAGAGCAGTAAGCTGCTAAAAAAAACAAGTTGAAAAAGTTTTATTAATTTGCGCATAGGAAACCAAACAATAAAAGAAAGTTAGTATGTTAATGAAAAAGGAATATATATATATATATACTATTACATCATCGCTATCTTGGCAAGCAGATAAAAGATTGACAGCAGTCTAATCCTTGTGTTACTATTTAAAAAAACGTGTTACGCTATTATGATCAAAGAAACTAATAATAAACCCCCAGATCAAAAGATAATCGATGAAATCACCCGCGCTCTTTTAAATATGCAGTATGGGGAGTTAGTGATTACTGTGCATAATGCTAAAATAGTCCAGATCGAAAAAAGAGAGAAAAAACGTTTTGTGTAGTTACTGCACCAGCAGAACTATTTATAATTTATTGCATATCGACCAGACCACTGAAGAATGCAGGATAAGGGAAAGGTCGGTATGTTTAAAAGTAAAACGATTATCGGCATATTGCTTGGCAGTGTTTTTTTGTCTGGGGCGATTGTGTCGGCGCAGGAAGCGCGGGATTTGGAATCAAGGGTTGCTTGTTTAGAAAAAAGCCTGTCGCGAATGAATCTGGGAGAGGGCCTGAGTCTTGGCGTGCACGCGACAATGATCATCCAAGGCACAAGCAATGCCAATGCTTCGGGGATTACGGTAAGTAATAATAGTTATAAAGGAGATGAAACTACTGATTCCGGATATTCAGTCGATCTTGAGCTGGAAAAGTGCTTTGCGGATATTTCGGCAATCGCGTTTTTACATGTTGAAACCGGTGAAGGCGAAGGAGTTACCGATAACTTGGAATTATTTTCCAATGTTAATCGCGATAGCGATGATTCTAATGGTTTGCTTACGGTCACAGAATTATTTTGGGAGCAGGAGTTTAATCAGTTTTTTACTTTGACCTTCGGTAAGCTTGACGCAGCGGGATTTATTGATACTAATGAATACGCGAATAATGAATGCGAACAGTTTTTAAGCAGTATTTTTCGCAATTCTCCGGTTATCGAATTTCCGGATAGTGCGATTGGTTTGGGAATGAATATTTCTTTTTGTCAGACTCTGGAATTTGATTTAATGATGGCAGAGGGAAATGCTGATTACGCGCAGGTTGGGGATCATCCCTGGATCGGTATGCAGCTAAATTTTAAACCCGAGTTTTTGCAGCGGCCGGGGAATTATCGTTTATTGTATTGGTACAATGACGCGCCGCATTCCAGTTGGACTGACGGGCTAAAAACAAAAGAAAAAGCCAGTGGTTTTGGGATTAGTATTGATCAGGAAATTTGTAATAATCTGGGTGTGTTTTTGCGGGCCGGCTGGCAGGATGACGATGCGTTCCTTGATTCAGCCGCGGATGGTATTACCAGTGAAGATTTTTCTTTGGTCGCGGCTTATTCCGCTGGTGTGCAGCTGAGCGGCTCTGCCTGGAACAGGGCTAATGATACCTGCGGCATTGCTTATGGCATGATCGAACCTTCTGATGATTATAAGCAAGCGCAGGCAAGGCAGGGTAAAATCGAAAACCATCTGGAAGTTTATTATAATTTTACGGTAAATAAAAATCTCAGGATTACTCCGGATGTGCAGTTTATCAGCAATCCTTTTGGAAAAGACGCGCCAAATGGAACAGCAACTATTTTAGTGGCTGGGCTTAGGGTTCAGATAGATTTCTAAAATATAAATGAAAGGATTAATATTATGCATATGGCAGATGCTTTAATATCTCCTGCGGTTGGGGCAACGATGTGGACAGCCACGGCAGGCTTAATTGCTTATAGTTCTAAAAAAATAAAGCAAGCGGCAGATGACCGCAAGATCCCGCTTATGGGTGTCTTGGGCGCTTTTATTTTCGCGGCGCAGATGATTAATTTCAGCATTCCGGGGACTGGCTCAAGCGGTCATTTGGGCGGAGGAATGATTCTAGCAATATTGCTCGGGCCTTATGCCGCGTTTTTGGTAATGGCCTCAGTTTTAATTGTCCAAGCGCTTTTTTTTGGCGATGGCGGGCTGTTAGCTTTGGGCTGTAATATTTTTAACATGGGGTTTCTTTCCTGTTTTATTGCTTATTCGCTTGTTTACCGGAAGATTGTGGGCGATAAGCCGACTCAGGGAAAAATTGTCGCAGGGTCTTTAGCCGCGGCGATTATTGGTTTGCAATTAGGCGCTTTGGGCGTTGTTTTGGAAACAGTATTTTCTGGGATTTCGGAACTGCCGTTTAGAACTTTTCTGCTTTTAATGCAGCCGATTCATTTAGCTATCGGCATTGTCGAGGGCATGGTAACTGCCGCGGTAGTTATGTTTGTTTACCAGGCAAGGCCGGAAATCCTCAATGCAGTCAGCAGCTTTAAACCCATAGGACGGCTTGATCTGAAAAAGGTTATTGTTGGTTTTTTATTAGCCGCGATATTTATCGGCGGCGGCTTAAGCTGGTTTGCTTCCAGTCATCCCGATGGTTTGGAATGGGCAATGTTTAAAACCTCAGGCAAAGCAGAATTGGACAGTCCGGGCCAGCTGCATACGGCTTTAGCGGCAGTGCAAGACAAAACAGCGTTTATGCCTGATTATGGATTTAAAAACACAGAAGCCGCAAGCATATCTGAACCAGAAGTTAAACCAGTCTGGCCGGCAATAGATCTGGGCACTTCCCTGTCCGGTTTAATCGGCGGAGGCTTAATTTTTCTGATCATTTTTTTAATCGGCTTTGGTTTTCGCCGGCGTGAGGTTACAACTTAATATTTAACCAACAAAAGCAGGAAAGGACTAGCGCTGATTGCTGCTACTTATCTTTGCCTATGAATAATATTGGTAAAAATTATTTTGATATTGGATACATGGATACATTGGCTCAGGGCGACAGTTGGCTGCATCAACTGGATCCTCGGGCTAAATTAATTACCACATTGCTGTTTATTATCGCGGTGGTCTCTTTTGGCAAATATACGATCTGGGCATTTATTCCTTTTTTTCTTTATCCTGTGTTTTTAATTGCTGCCGGCGGTTTGCCGGGGGGGTACTTGTTTAAAAAAGTATTGCTGGTTTCTCCGTTTGCCATATTGCTGGGGATTTTTAATCCGCTGATAGACAGAGAAATTATTTTGCATATTGGAACAATCGGGATTTCCGGGGGATGGATTTCTTTTCTTTCTGTTCTTATTCGCTTTGTTTTAACTGTAATCGGGGCATTGCTTTTAGTCGCCTTAACCGGGTTTAATTCGGTTTGTGAGGCATTAAGAAAACTCGGGGTGCCTAAACCATTTGTAATTCAGCTGATGTTTTTTTACCGCTATCTGTTTGTTTTAACTGATGAAGCGCAGCGCATGGAGCGGGCCAGGGCGCTTAGGTCGTTTCATTCCGGGTTTATGAAGTATCGGACTTTTGTCTCAGTAATTGGGTATTTATTATTACGTACTTTAGATCGAGCCGAACGGATTTATTACGCGATGTGCTGCCGAGGGTTTGATGGGCAGATTCACCGGTTGACTTCGCTGAAAAGCAGGTCGCGGGATTTTAGTTTTATTAGTGTTTGGTTAATCTTATTTATTGTGTTTAGGATTTATAATATTCCTGAAGCGCTAGGAGCATGGGTTATGGGGTGTTTGGGATGAGTCATCATATAGTGGAAGCTAGCGATTTGTATTATACTTATCCTGACGGAACCATGGGGTTAAATGGGATATCGTTTCGGATTACCCACGGCGAATCAGTGGCTTTGGTGGGAGAAAACGGAGCTGGAAAATCAACACTTTTACTGCATTTGAACGGTTACTTATCAGCCGCGCAGGGAACAATTAGGATCGGAGATTATCCGGTGGCAAAAAAAAATTTAGATTCAGTCCGGCGCTGTGTAGGAATGGTTTTTCAGAATTCAGATGATCAATTATTTATGCCCACGGTTTTTGATGATGTGGCTTTTGGCCCCTTGAACTTAGGGTTGGAAAAACAAGATATAGAACAAAAAGTTGTCCAGGCTCTGGAAACAGTCAATGCGCTTCATTTAAAACATCGTCCGCCGTATCGGCTTTCCCAAGGAGAAAAAAAATCAGTGGCAATTGCTACTGTTTTGGCTATGTCTCCGGATATTTTAGTTATGGATGAGCCGACTTCCAGCTTAGATCCGACTTCCCGCAAACGATTGATTGGATTGCTGAAGACCTTTAAGCATACAAAAATTATTGCCACGCATGATTTGGATCTGGCCATGGATGTTTGTGAGCGCACAATTGTATTGCATCAGGGGAAGGTAACTGCGGATGGGCCGACAATGGAACTTTTTCAAGATGAAAATTTATTGCATCAAAGCAGTTTGGAAAAACCCCTGAGAATGCAGCAGTGTCCCGTATGTGCTGCAGCTAAGAAAAGGTAAGCCGCTGCATTGGCGAAAAGTTTTAATCCCCGTTATTTTAATCAGAAGCATACGCTGCCAATTATTCCTAAAGTTCTGTTTTCTTTTTCAATGATTTTTGGTATAATTTGCGTAAGCAGCTTCCTTTTATAACAATAAGGAATAATAAAGACTTCTCACCTGAAAAGCGGGTTCGAAGTCCTGCCCGATAGGGCATTTCGAATGAAATGAGAAATCTATTTATATAAAGATATCTCACCTTGCAGAACAAGGTTCGATATCCTCGTAAAATTTACAAGTAAATTTTTCTCGGAGAGTTGGCAGAGTGGTCGAATGCGGCGGTCTCGCGAAGTGAGCGAAGCGAACGGAGACACGGGAAATAATCCTGGGCAAGAGAGCTTTGAGTGTCTTGTCCCGGCAAGTGAACCCCAACAAGAGGACTATAGCGGGGAAAACCGTTCAGTAAATGAAATTTACTGATTACAAGCAATTATAATAAGATTAGAGTA
>Ga0180007_10000520_pt1 | contig 63959 bp, 50 predicted proteins | sample MM_PC_MetaG_FD_121122 | JGI IMG/M metagenome (GOLD analysis project Ga0180007, IMG submission 121122) | Groundwater microbial communities from the Aspo Hard Rock Laboratory (HRL) deep subsurface site, Sweden - MM_PC_MetaG | ecosystem: Environmental > Aquatic > Deep subsurface > Groundwater...
GCATCGGCTTAATGCAATGCCAAGATTGATGGCGCTTTGATTGGAAAAATCAGGGTTCCTGCCGCAGGATGCAGGATGCTCGCCCAAAATCGTGGGATGAGCTTTCCATAGGGTTTCGAAGTAGAGCGTGCTGTGATATAGCATCAGATGTGGTGCCTCCCAGGGAATCATTAACAATGGATTTATGTGTCCATAGGAAATCACCTGTTTCCTGTCAAGGAATTTTTTTGGTTTTATAGAAGGGGGACTGGTTGACCAGGAGGGTTTGAAAAATGACATACGTCCTATAAGTCTCATGGGTCTCATGGGTCCCATAGGTCCCATGGGACGTATGGGACCTATAGGACTCATGGGACTTATGGAGAATTGTTTTTGGGGAGGTTCCTCCAGAAGCATGGCTGGAGCCATGCGGTATACACTCCCAGGCTGGAGCCTGGGAGCGAGAAGAATAAAAAAGCCTGGGAGCGAGAAGAACAAAAAAATAATACCTGTTTGGCAACCTTTTAAAAAGAGCCTGCCCCAGCGAAGGCTGGGGTTGGCCCCCGGCAGGGAAATCTTTGTGCTCTTCTTCGTGCTCTTCGTGTGCTTCAGCGACCATCGGGAGCGGGTGGTGGAAAAATAGATTTACTTGAAGGATATAAAGAAAAATAATTTCCACTCAGTTTTTTATAGCCACCACCCGGTCGCTTCGCTTCCTGAAGAACACGAAGAGCACGAAGAAAAAAGCCTCCGGCAGCTCTTTGAGGACCAGCCTTTAAAAAGCTGGCCCGGTCTTTGCCAAGGCTTCGCCCCGACACGCAAGTGGGTTGGCTTGGGAACGAGTCACGTGGCCTGAAATAATACCCAAATAAAGATGATATAAAATGACATAAGTCCCATGGGTCTTATTGGACCTATGAAAATTTTACTGAGTCCGAGTATGAGTGTTTTGCTCGCAGGAGTTTTGTTATCGAAGATCCTATTGAGCCTTCCTATTTTTTTGCCCGCTCATTGAAAAAGGCTTTGGCCTCGCCCACCACATAAAGTGATCCTGAAATACAGATCACATCATCCCCTGCGCTTTTTGATTCGGCAAACCGAATGGCTTCGGGAATATCATCAATGACCGTGGCATCGGCGCACAGGGCTCTGGCCACAGGCAGGAGCGTGTTGGGATCAATGCTGCGCTCGGTTTTTGCCCGTGTCAGTACAACCCGGCAACACAGGGGTAAAAGACATTTGAACATGGCTGAATAGGCTTTATCATCGAGAATCCCGGTGACCAGAGTAATTTTTTTGCCACTGAATGTTTCTTTGAGATACTGTGAAAGGGTATGGATGGACATGAGGTTGTGCGCTCCGTCCACGAGGGTCATCGGGTTTTGAGAGATGATCTCAAGCCGACCTGCCCAGGTTGTGGATTCAAGGCCCTTGCGAATGTTTTGCTCATTCAATAAGGGGGCATGGGCCATGAGAAGTTCGCTGGCGGCCAGGGCAAGGGCCGCGTTATCCACCTGATGACGTCCCAAGAGTCGGGTTCTGACATTGTGCCAGGTGGCATGTATGCCGTAATAGGTGAAAACCCCAGCCTCCTTTCCTCGCCTGACTTTAAAATTATGCCGGTACAGATAAAATGGGGATGACGTTTCCTGGGCGGTTTTTCGGATCACCGAAATGACCGAGTCCTGGGTTGCAGCTGAGATAACAGGCGCCTTGTGTTTTATTATTCCTGCTTTTTCTCCGGCGATTTCAGCCAGGGTGCTTCCCAGGTAAGACTTGTGCTCCAGGGATATATTGGTGACAATGCTTAAAACAGGGCTGATAATATTGGTGGCGTCCAGGCGTCCGCCCATGCCGGTTTCTATAATGGCGAAATCCACCTTCTTTTTGCTGAACATATAAAAAGCCATGGCTGTGGATATTTCGAAAAACGTGGCTGAACGTTCCCCTGTATTGGCAGCTTCCACAGCATAAAAGGCCTCAATCACCTCATCATTGGAGATATTCACGTTATTGATGGTGATCCGTTCATTGAAGGAGACCAGGTGGGGGGAGGTGTAAAGTCCGGTTTTGTATCCTGCACCATGGAGAATATGGGCAATGGATGAGGCCACTGACCCCTTACCGTTGGTGCCGGCCACATGGATGCTTTTGAAATCTTTGTGGGGGTTACCGAGGTTTTCGAGAATGGTTTCCATGGTGGAAAGCCCGAGAACAATGCCGAAACGCCCCAGTGCATACATGGTGTCCAGGCAACGGTCATAATCATTTTGTGCTTTCATATATATCTACCGTTAATCGTGTTAATTTAAAAAATGAATTGAATAGAAAAAACCCGACATAAACGTATTTATGTCGGGTTTGAAAAAATCCAAAATCACTGTCTTTGAGAAATACTACCTGTTTCTGCTGCGTGCAGTGGCAATTCTCTGTCTGCGTAAAGATTCCCTGTGTTTCCGCCGCTTGTATTCACTCGGTTTTTCGTAACTTTTTTTAAGTTTCAACCGTTTGAACAGGCCGTCATTCTGAATTTTCTTTTTCAGAATACGCATGGCTTTTTCAAGGTCATTATCAATCACTTTGACTTCGATTTCTTTCAAATTTATCGCCCCTTTCTTCTCATCGTCATGTGCAACTCGAAGCTCTGCACCGATGGTTATTTTTTTAATCGGTATTTATAAAACGGTATAATTATATGAAACGGTGATAAATGGCAAGGATAAATTGATACCATGGTGCATAAAAAAACCCCGCAGTTAAGGATGCGGGGTTTTTACTAAAAACGAATAAAGATGAATCACTACGTCAAAAATTACAGTTTTGAAACCAACTCGTTGGTCACGGATTTCATATCCGCTGCACCATCCAAGGTGATGTATTTGGTTTTTCCACCGCTTTTTGCAGCCACGTCTTTAAAGTAATATGCGCTGGCAAGGGTTCCGTCAACAGTGTTGTAATAGATTGCATGACGTTTATCAATGGCTGAATCATCCTGGTCATCGGCACGGGCTGTAAGCTCGCCGCCACAAACGCGGCATTTGTCGCCATTGGGTTTAATGGCATCGATACCGATGTTGTTGGGGTGGTTGTTGTCCTTGGCACAAAGACGTCGGCCGGTGATACGGAGTTTTGCAATTTCACGGTCAAGAAGAATTTCAACCACGTAGTTTAGTTCAATGCCGGCTTTTTTCAGGGATTCGTCAAGCTTTTCAGCCTGGACTTTGTTTCTTGGGAAACCGTCAAGGAGCCATCCGTTTTTACAATCATCTTTTTTAAGTCTGTCAAGGATCATGGGGATGGTGATTTCATCAGGTACAAGGTCTCCTGCATCGATATAGCTTTTGGCTTTTTTGCCCAGCTCGGTTCCGCCTTTGATGTTTTCACGGAAAATAGCGCCGGATTCGATATGTGCGGAATTGTATTTATCTTTGAGAATGGAACCCTGTGTTCCTTTACCACTGCCGTTGGGGCCGAAGAATAAGATGTTCATGATACGATCCTTTCGATATAAGGTTAATGGCTATGGGACATGGATATGTTCTTATGTCCCAAATCAATTATGCGTAGAGGAAAGCATACCTCCCCTCTGTTTTTTAAAATACAACTCGACTTTACTATATAAATGTCCAAACCTTGTCAAGAACTGGAATGATTATTCCCGATTTCGAGGATGTGGCGGGCCATGGTCAAGGCCTCACCCCGTGAATGAATCCGGCCGGAAAGACGCGATTCCTCGACCTGATCAAGGATGGTTTTGAAAAGTGGGGAAGGCTGGATTCTGAACTCGTGAATAAGGTCTTTACCTGTCAGCATCCGTTTTTCATTTTTGACCGGCACAAAATCTGTAAAATAGTCCCTGATCATTTCTTGTGTAAACTGCTTGAATGCGTCATTTTCAGGCAGATTCCTGTCTTTTTTCTTAGCCATGAAGTCTGCGTAGGCATGAAGAAGGATGTCCGGGCTTTTATCCCCACAGGTGATGAAAAATTTTGTTTTTGCCTTTTTTATGTCAGTTTTCGGGTTTTTGTTTGAAAAAAGAAACAAGGGGTGCAGATGGTGCCTTATGATAAACCCGGTGTATTTTTTTTCATAGCCTGAAAATTTTAAACGCGTGCAGATGTCTTCAGCCATGATTGCCCCTTGGGTTTCATGCCCGAAAAAGTGAATCAATCCGTTTTTTTCTGACATGCAGGGAGGTTTTCCGATATCATGGAGCAGGATAGCGTATTTGAGTAATGCAATGTTGTGTTGGAGTCTCAACCTGTTTTTTTGGAGCTCGGGTACAAATTCATCCAGGTTATTGAGCACGGTTTCCAGGTGGTCATAGGCGTACAAGGTGTGGTCGAAGACATTGAAATCATGGTATCTGTTCTGATGGCAGGCGGGCAGGGCTTCCAGTTCAGGGAAAATGTTGAACATAAGGCCACGTTGGAACATCTGTTTCACGTAGGTGAAGGAATGCCGGGTTTCGAAAATTTTAATCAGTTCCGCATGGATCCGTTCTCCTGCTGACCGGACAATCAGGGCCTTGTCCCTGGTGATGGCATTTTCTGTGAGAGGTTCTATGTCAAAGCCGAGCAGTGCCCCTAATCGGTATGCCCTCAAAAGGCGGATGGGGTCATCGTTAAATGAATGGTTTGAGACCATTCGGATTTTTTTGTTTTCGATGTCGGCTCGTCCGCTGAACGGATCAATCAACTGACCTGAATGAAGGTCCACGGCCATGGCATTGATTGTGAAATCCCTTCTGCTCAGATCTTCTGTGATGGATGACCCGGAAACGGGTGACACATCGAAAATCCCCGTAGGGGAAACAACCCGATAGAGTGTGAGGCCGGATTTGCCCAGGGTGATTACCTGGCCATGGGTTTTCTCGCCGATTTTCATGGCAAATTGTCTGGGATTATCAAGAACAACGAAATCATAATCACCGGGGACCCGTCGGGTAAGGATATCCCGTATGCAGCCCCCAACGATGTAGGCTCCTTTTTGGGGAGGGATGATATGGGAATTGAATCGGATCATATTCCGCTGTCACATTTTTTACTTTGATGGTATGGAGTATCTGGATTTAAAACGAATGCTTACTATAAGCATTTTCATATCATCTGTATACCAAAATTGTAAACGTATGAAAACCCCAACAAACGGATGCACTGGGCGCTCATTTTTGGCCCCAGTGATCCTTGATGCTAAGGCCATCTATGGAATCAAAAAAAACAATAACCGTCGCTGTGACCGGCGGAGCGGCTTCGGGAAAATCTGCTGTCTGTAAGTGCCTTGGAAAAAAAGGTTTGCCTGTGATCAACCTTGATGCCATTGCCCGGGAGGTGGTTCTTCCCGGCACGCCCGCCCATGGGAAGATTGTGGAGGTATTCGGAAAAGGAGTCCTTCTAAGTAACGGAACACTTGACCGGGCGGCCCTTCGAAATATGATTACCCGTGATCCACAAGGAAAAAAAAATCTGGAATCAGTGGTTCAACCGGAAATCTTGCGTGTGATGCAAGAAAGGATCAAGGCAAGTAAGGATCTGGGCCCAGGTGCTATTGTGGTTGAAATCCCCCTTTTGTTTGAATTGAGTATGGAAAAGGACTTTGATATAAGCCTTCTTGTGGTTGTTGATAAGGATGTTCAGATTCGTCGTCTCATGGACCGTGACGGCGTATCGGAAGATGCGGCTCTTTCTCTGATTAATATCCAGATGCCTTTTGATGAAAAAATAAAGCGGGCTGATATTATTATCGAGAACAATGGAAGTTATGAAAACCTCTGTTGCTCAACAGATAAGGTGTTTGAAAAATATTTATCTTAAGTATCGCCTTTGCACTGTGCCCTTTTTTGTGCGATCAAACGTTCCAAAAAATTTGAAATAGCCCGTTGTTACGTCACTTTTTGAAATTTTAGACCAAACAAAATGAACCTAAATCCAGGGGGCTCACAGGCTAATTTTTTTTTTCCGCAACCCATGTGTCAAAAGCACTTGACATGCCATACTATCCTATTGTACTTTTGGATATATTTAAAAATAAATATAGTTGTTCGAAACAGGGCTTTAAAATCCACTGACACTAAAAGTCAACACGTCTTTTTGAAACTAATCTAAGGACAACACGAGTGATCGGTAATTGATGGGTTAGGCCAGACTCAATTCTGGTTAATCTCCCAAACCTTCAAATCCAATCAGGCATGAATGTTTGCACGCAAGGACTAATCAGCTAAAAAACAAACAGATTAATGTCAAACATATTTACCTTCTTTATATGGAGTGCGAGTGAATGAATATTGTTGAACTAAAGGCCATGAAGATCGAGGAACTGGCTAAGCTGGCCAAAAAATTCAAGATCGATGGCGCAGGTGGACTGCGAAAACAGGAACTGATTTTTCTTCTTCTTCAGGCCCAGATAGAACAAGACGGAATGATTTACGGAGAGGGTGCTCTTGAAATTCTGCCCGATGGGTTCGGTTTTTTAAGATCCCCGGATTGTAATTACCTTCCTGGCCCCGACGATATTTATGTATCTCCCTCCCAGATCAGGCGTTTCAACCTGAAAACCGGCGACACGGTATCCGGCCAGATCCGGCAGCCCAAAGAGTCGGAACGTTATTTCGCTCTACTCAAAGTGGAAGCGGTTAACTATGAAGATCCTGAAATTGCCCGTGAAAAAATATTTTTCGATAACCTGACACCTCTTTACCCCGAGGATAAGGTTCAGCTTGAGCGTGATTCGGATAATTATTCCATGCGTATTGTCGAGCTTATGGCACCCATTGGTTTTGGACAAAGAGGCCTGATCGTGTCTCCGCCAAGAACCGGTAAAACCATGCTGCTTCAAAATATTGCCAACTGCATGATAGAAAGTCACCCCCATATTGTTCCTTTTATCCTTCTTATTGATGAACGACCGGAAGAAGTGACGGATATGGAGCGATCGGTCAATGCCGAGGTGATCAGTTCCACCTTTGATGAGCCAGCCGAACGTCACGTTCAGGTGGCTGAGATGGTAATTGAAAAAGCAAAACGTCTGGTGGAACACAAGAAAGATGTGGTTATTCTCCTTGACAGTATCACCCGTCTTGCCCGGGCATATAACTCTGTCATGCCTCCTTCAGGAAAAATTCTGTCAGGTGGTGTGGACTCCAATGCCCTGCATCGTCCCAAACGGTTTTTCGGAGCGGCACGGAATATTGAAGAGGGCGGTAGTCTCACCATTATTGCCACAGCTCTGATTGAAACGGGTAGCCGGATGGATGAAGTTATTTTTGAGGAATTTAAAGGTACGGGTAATATGGAACTGGTTCTGGACAGAAAATTGTCTGACAGGCGCATGTATCCTGCCATCGATATCAAAAAATCCGGAACCCGAAAAGAAGAACTCCTGGTTGAAAAAGGCCAGTTGGACCGAATCTGGATTTTAAGAAAGCTTTTAGCGTCATTGAATACTGTTGACAGTATGGGCTTTTTACTTGACAAAATAAGCGGAACAAAAGATAATAAAGAGTTTCTTGAATCTATGAATTCGTAATAACCCGAGTTAAGGAGTTGAAATTATATGAAAGAAGGCATCCATCCCAAATATGAGCAGACCACTGCTGCCTGTGCATGTGGAAACGTCATCAATGTGGGTTCCACCCGCGAAGAGATTAAAGTTGAAATTTGTTCAAACTGTCATCCTTTTTTTACAGGGAAACAGAAACTTGTGGACACAGCAGGTCGTATTGACCGCTTTCGCAAGAAATTTGCGAGCTTTGACGCAAAAAATATTTCAAAATAAATCTAACGTTACCAGACCAAGGCTAAGGGGAATCGGGTTTCATCTCGATTTCCCTTTTTGTCGTTTATCCACAACAATTACAAAGGGACGGATTTGAGGTCCGGGATAAGGAACCAACCGGATATGAAAAACCGTACATAATCTGCTATGTTTCAGAAGTTACAGGGTGTAGAAGATCGATTCATTAAGCTGGAACGCCTCTTGAGCGATCCGGCGGTCATGGGTGACAGGGCACTGTATCAGAAATACATCAAAGAGCACGGTGAGCTGAATAAAATTGTTGAAGCCTATCGTCGATATCGAAAGGTGAACAAGGACATTGAAAGCAGCATGGAGCTTTTGTCGGACAATGATCCTGAAATGAAGGCCATGGCCAGGGATGAACTCGAATCCCTCCAGGAAAAAAAAGACGAGGTGGAGTTGGAGCTGAAAAAGCTTCTGATTCCCAAGGATCCCCTGGATGATAAAAACGTTATCGTTGAAATCAGGGCCGGTACCGGTGGAGAGGAAGCCGGGCTTTTTGTGGGCGATTTATTTCGGATGTACAGCCGATATTCCGAATCCAGAAACTGGGATATTGAGGTGATGGACAGCCATGAGACCGGTGTGGGTGGTTTCAAGGAAATCATTGTGATGGTCCATGGAAAGGGCGCTTACAGTGCATTTAAATACGAAAGTGGGGCCCATAGGGTCCAGCGCGTTCCTGCCACGGAAACCCAGGGTAGAATTCACACATCTGCGGTTACCGTTGCGGTATTGCCCGAGGCAGAAGATGTGGAACTTCATATTGACCCCAGTGAAGTGAAAGTTGATGTCTACAGGGCCCAGGGGCCGGGTGGTCAGAGCGTTAACACCACGGACTCTGCTGTTCGATTGACCCATCTTCCCACAGGGACGGTGGCCACCTGTCAGGATCAGAAATCCCAGCACAAAAACAAAGAAAAAGCCATGAAGGTTTTGCGTTCCCGTGTCCTTGACGCCATGGTTCAGGAGCAGAATGCCAAACGATCAGCCGAACGCAAGGGACAAATTGGCTCCGGGGATAGGAGTGAGCGCATCCGTACGTACAATTTCCCCCAGGGACGGATGACGGATCATCGAATCGGACTTACCCTTTATCGGCTTGACAGCATTATGCAGGGTGATATTGAAGAGGTGCTCGACAGTTTGAGGACCCATAATCAGGCCATGGTCATGAAGAATGACGATGCCTTCTGATTCTCCGGATACCCTCTGGACGATTTCAAAACTGATCACCTGGACTCGGGATTACTTCGTGACCCATGGTATTGACAGCCCGAGAATGACTGCAGAAATTCTTCTGTCCCACTGCCTTGATATCAGCCGAATTGATTTGTACCTCCAGTATGACAAGCCCATGACAGCCCAGGAACTTTCCAGGTTCAAATCACTGATCAAACGGCGCACGGAACGCGAACCCGTCGCCTACATCACTGGCTCCAAGGGTTTCTGGACCCTGGATCTTGATGTTTCACCCAGGGTCCTTATTCCCAGGCCCGATACCGAATGCCTGGTCGAGAAAGCCCTTTGTGTGATCCCTGAAAAAAAAGACGACGCTCCCATGACGATTCTTGACCTGGGGACCGGATCCGGGGCCATTATTCTTGCCCTTGCCTCAGAAAGGCCCGGGCATTGCTATGTGGCCGTTGATATTTCCTTGGGCGCCGTGTCCCTTGCTGCCATGAATAAAAAGAAAAACAGAATGGATGCCAATGTTTTTTTTGTGAATGGCAGCTGGTTCGAACCGTTTAAGAAAAAACCAGGCTTTGATGTCATTGTGTCCAATCCACCCTATATCCCAAACGCGGACATTGAAGAACTCGAACCGGAAGTCCGGCAGTATGAGCCCCGACTTGCTCTGGACGGTGATGTGGATGGTCTTTCATGTCTACGCCTAATCGTGGATTCGGCTTCGAATTATCTCAAAGACGGGGGATACCTCTTCATGGAAATGGGTTTTGACCAGAAAGAAGCAGTCAGAGGCTTGTTTGAGGGCCATGCCTGTTATGGTCAGGTCGAATTTTTCAAAGATTATGCCGGGCTCGATCGGGTGGTGAAGGTTAGGAAAATCCAATGTATCTAACCGAAATAATCTATTGATCATCGTCACATTATCTGATAATTAAATTTGGATTTGGAAAAATCATAACATCACACGTCTCCGGACTTGCAACCAGGTGCTTTTTTAGGAAAGTCGGTGGCAAGGAGGATGGGGGCAGTGGAAAAACCATTTAAACTTAGGAGAAAAAGATGGCTCACGTAACCATGAGAGAACTGTTGGAAGCCGGTGTTCATTTCGGTCATCAGACCAAACGATGGAACCCCAAAATGAAACCCTATATTTTCGGTGCACGCAACGGAATATATATCGTTGATCTTCAGCAGACCGTTCGTATGTTCAAGGACGCCTATGACTTTATTGCGGATACCACGGCAAACGGGAAGTCCGTATTGTTTGTGGGCACAAAGAAACAGGCCCGTGAAATTATTTATGAAGAAGCCAACAGAGCGGAAATGTACTATGTACAGAACCGTTGGTTGGGTGGAATGTTGACCAACTTCCAGACCATCAAGCAGAGCATTTCACGTTTGAACCACCTGAATGACATTGAAAATGATGGAACCATCAACAACTATCCGAAGAAAGAACGTCTTCAGCTGGGTAAAGAGCGGGAAAAACTGACTGCGGTCATCGGTGGAATCAGCACCATGAACGGTCTTCCCGGAGCTATTTTTGTCATTGATCCCAAAAAAGAGTCCATTGCCGTTCGAGAAGGCAAACGTCTTGGAATACCCATTGTCGCCGTGGTTGACACCAACTGTGATCCGGATGATGTAGACTACATCATTCCAGGGAATGATGATGCCATTCGTTCCGTGAGACTTTTGACATCACGCATCGCCGATGCCTGTATCGAGGGTATGAAACGGTACGATGAAAAGAAAGTTGCCGAGTCGGACAAAGAAGACGATGAAAATCAGGAGGAGCCCAAAGTCAAAACAGCCAAGGTTCAGGCCTCAGCTGTAGACGCAGAGGGCCCTGTGGTTGAAGTAATACGAAAGAAAACCGTGGTCAGTGAACTCGAAGACGCGGATGCGGATGTAGATGCGGAATCCGATCAAACAGGAGAATAGATATGACAGAAATCAGTGCAGCATTGGTTAAAGAACTTCGTGATAAAACCGGTTCAGGCATTATGGATTGCAAGCAGGCTCTGAAGGAAAATAACGGAGATGTTGAAAAATCCCTTGATTTTTTGAGAAAAAAAGGACTTGCCACTGCCCAGAAACGTTCCGGAAGGGATGCCAAGGAAGGCGTGGTTCAATCCTATATCCATATGGGCGGTAAAATCGGAGTTCTGGTTGAAGTGAACTGCGAAACCGATTTTGTGGCAAAGAATGAAGACTTTCAGGAATTCGCTAAAAACGTGGCCATGCATATTGCAGCGGCTGCCCCCATGGGCCTTGATCCGGCGGAAATCCCGGCCGAGGTGGTTGCACGTGAACGTGATATCTACCGTGAACGGGCTCTGGAACAAGGTAAACCTGCAAACATCGTCGATAAAATCGTTGATGGCCAGATCGAAAAATTCTACAAGGATTCCTGTCTTATGAGCCAGGCTTATATCAGGGACCCCAAACTTACCATCAACGACCTTTTGAACGAAGTGATCGCCAAGATCGGTGAGAATATCAAGGTTCGTCGTTTTGCACGTTTTCAGCTGGGTGGAGAATAATCGATTTGTCAGGACCCAAATATAAACGAATTTTATTGAAGTTAAGTGGTGAAGCTCTGATGGGTGACCAGAGCTTTGGAATCAGTCCCGACATGCTCAAATATGTGGCCGATGAAGTCTTGTCGGTTTACGAACAGGGTGTGGAGGTGGCCATTGTGGTGGGCGGAGGAAATATCTTTCGTGGAATCAAGGCAAGTTCTTATGGAATGGACAGGGCTCCTGCAGATCATATGGGCATGCTTGCCACGGTGATCAACAGCCTGGCACTTTCCAACGCCTTGGAAAAAAGCGGTATGCCCACCCGTGTTCAGACAGCCATTGCCATGCATGAATTTGCCGAACCGTTTATTTTGAGGCGGGCCGTCCGCCATCTTGAGAAAAAACGGTGTGTGATATTTGCAGCCGGAACAGGAAGCCCTTACTTCACCACGGACACGGCTGCTGTATTGCGAGCCCATGAAATCCATGCCGAGATTCTCTTAAAGGCAACCAAAGTGGATGGTGTGTATGATTCGGATCCTGTCACCAACAAAGATGCGACATTCATCCGGAATATTACATACATGGAAGTGCTGGAAAAACAGCTCCATGTCATGGACATGACCGCCATTTCCCTGGCCATGGATAACAACCTGCCCCTTTCGATATTTAATATATTCGGCGCGGGAAACATCAAGAAGGTTGTTTTTGGCGAGGCGAACATCGGCACTCGAATTGAAAATCAGTAACGTATTTAAATAAGAAGTTCCGGGAAACCTTTTTTTTACTGTCTCCCGGAACTTGTTTTTTTCATAGAATCTCTAACCTGTTACGGTTGAAAGGTGGTGCCAACATGATTGCATCTATTCATCAGGAAACCAAAGAGAGAATGGGAAAGACGATTGATGCCCTTAAAAAGGACATGCAGCGTGTGAGAACCGGTCGAGCTTCCGCCAACATGCTTGACAGTGTCAAGGTGGACTATTACGGCACCCTCACGCCCCTTAATCAGATGGCATCGATTTCCGTACCCGAAAGCCGCCTCATCACGATTCAGCCTTGGGATGTAAGCGCTTTAAAAGAAATTGAAAAGGGCATACTCAAGGCCAATGTCGGCCTGACGCCCTCAAGTGACGGTAAAATAATCCGGATTTCCGTCCCCCCCCTCACCGAGGAGAGGCGCAAGGAAATCGTCAAGATTGTGAACAAGACCTGCGAGGAATACAAGGTCGCCGTCCGGAATATCCGGAGGGATTCCAATGAAATGCTCAAAAATCTTAAAAAAGACAATGAGATTTCCGAAGATCAGCAATTCAAAGCCCAGGATAAGGTTCAAAGCATCACCGATGACCATATCAAGATCATCGATGAACTCTTGAAAGATAAAGAAAAAGAAATTCTAGAAATTTGATTATGCCCTCTGATGATCGTACGACCATTGATCCTGAAAAAATCCCCGTCCATGTGGCCATCATCATGGATGGTAATGGGCGCTGGGCCAAAAAAAAGCTTCTGAACCGTGTCAAGGGCCATGAAAAAGGCTCTGATACGGTCAGAACCATTGTCCGGGTTTCGAGGGAACTGGGAGTCAGGTATCTGACCCTCTATGCCTTTTCTACGGAGAACTGGGGGCGGCCCAAGGCCGAAGTCATGGCTCTCATGTCTCTTCTTAAAAAATTCATTCATTCTGAGAAAAAAGAAATGATGGATCATCATATCCGTCTCAATGCCCTGGGCCAGATTCACAGGCTGCCAGGTGATGTGAAAGAGACGCTTAAAAAAGCCATGGATGAGACCCGGGACAATGACGGCATGTGTTTGAATCTGGCCTTGAGCTACGGGAGCAGGGATGAGATCACAGAAATGGTCAGGGCCATTGCAGATAAAGTAAAACATGGGGAAATTCCCTTAACTGCCATCACGGAGGATATGATCGCAAGTCATCTGTTTACTGCAGGAATGCCTGATCCGGACCTTATGATTCGGACCAGCGGTGAGATGCGTATCAGCAATTTTTTGATGTGGCAGTTGTCCTATGCGGAAATCTATTTTACACCGACGCTCTGGCCTGATTTCAGCGAAAAGGAATACCTGAAAATCATAGCTGACTATCAGGGGCGGGACCGCAGGTTCGGTAAGGTGGCTGAATAACTAACCGGGACAAGGTATCACATGCATCTAAAACGAATTTTATCAGGTATTGTCGCGATTCCCTGTTTATATCTGATTATCGCCAAAGGGGGGCTCTTCTGGTTTGCCGTTCTGATTTCCGTGGCGGCCCTTATTGCCCTTTCCGAATACTATTTCATTGTTTTGAACAAACAGAATGAATCTGTCTTCGGCCCTGTGTCCCTAATCGGTTATCTGGTTTGTGAGGCCATTATTTTTTCGGCATACAGGTATCCTGATCGATTTGAATATATTCTGGGTCTTCTGGTTTTGAATTATATTCTGGCCGGTATGATCACGCTTATCCGTTACACGGCAGGTTCAAATGTCCTTGATGTGATGAGCAAACAGGTGCAGGGCTCTATCTATGTTCCGCTTTTTATTTCATCCCTTGTATTTATTCGAAGTGATAGTGACAATGGCGTGGCCTGGATATTTTATGTCCTGGTCCTTGTGGCCTTTTGTGACACAGGTGCCTTTTATGCCGGAACATTTTTCGGAAAACATAAATTGTGTCCCAAGGTCAGTCCCGGAAAAACCGTTGAGGGTTTTATGGGGGGATTGGCCCTGGCCCTTGCGGGTGGGCTTGGGATCAAGTATTATTTTTTCCCGGAATTGCCCCTGATTATGACCGTTGTTTTCCTCTTAACAGTCAGTGTGATCGGGCCCGTGGGTGATCTTTTTGAATCGGCCCTGAAGCGCAACGGAGGGGTCAAGGATTCCGGGTCCATCATTCCGGGCCATGGCGGTATTCTGGACAGAATCGACGCTCTTCTTTTCGTGGCGCCTGTTGCCTATGTTTTCAAAGCTTTTTTGATGTAATGGGGCGCGCCTTATGATGAAAAACATTTCCGTTCTGGGCTCCACCGGTTCCATTGGTAAAAATGTGCTGGATATTGTCTCACGTTTTCCCGAGTCCTTTTCTGTCAAGGCCCTTGCCGCAGCCACCCGGATAGATGAACTGGCCCGTCAGATTGAAACCTTCCGTCCTGAAATGGCAGTTGTTCTTACCAAAGACCACGCCAACGCACTGAAAAATCGACTTTCTCCTGGTCATTCCGTTACAATTTTATATGGGGATGAAGGCTACAAACAGGCCGCAATCCATCCCGATGTCCACATGGTGGTCTCCGCCATTGTGGGAGCTGCCGGTCTTGTCCCTACGGTTGCCGCAATCAATGCTGGCAAGGATATTGCCCTGGCCAACAAGGAGACCCTTGTTACGGCCGGCGATTACGTGATGGCCCTTGCACGGGAAAAGAACATCAGAATTCTACCTGTTGATAGTGAACACAGTGCGGTTTTTCAGTGCATTGAAGGCCAGAGCAGAAAAGCCCTTGCAAAAATTATTCTGACCGCATCCGGGGGACCTTTCAGGAAAATGCCCCAGGATAAATTTAAGACCATCCGGCCTGAGGATGCCCTGGCTCATCCCACATGGAATATGGGGAAAAAAATCAGTATTGATTCAGCCACACTCATGAACAAGGGACTGGAAGTCATCGAAGCCAAACACCTGTTTGATCTTTCCCCGGAGCAGATTGATGTGGTGGTTCACTCCCAGAGTATTGTTCATTCCATGGCGGTTTTCCATGACGGTTCTGTCCTGGCCCAGATGGGTATTCCCGATATGAGGGCAGCCATTGCCTATGCCATGTCCTGGCCTGAACGTTTGCCCCTTGCCATGCCTGTGCCGGATTTTGCGGAACTTGGATCCCTGGTGTTTGAAAAGCCGGACAGGGTAAAATTCCCCTGTCTTTCCCTGGCCTATACGGCATGCAGAGAGGGTCACACCCTGCCAGCGGTTATGAATGCCGCCAACGAAGTTGCGGTCCAAGCCTTTCTTGAAAAAAAAATCTCTTTTGTGGCCATTGCCGAGGTGATTGAACGAACAATGGACAAACATCTGCTTGAAAAAAAACCGGATTTATTGGATATTATTCGGACTGACTCATGGGCAAGGAATCAGGCTGAAACCATTATCAAGGATCTGCCCCGAATGTGATGGGGTTCCTTTACATGTCGTAAAACCAGAATATCAGGATAAAAACTCATTATGACAACCAATATTATTTCTCTGATCATCGTCTTGGGAGTCCTTGTTTTCTTCCACGAATTTGGGCATTTTCTTATTGCACGGCTTTTTGGCGTGGGTGTGGAAAAGTTTTCTCTGGGGTTTGGGCCCCGGATCATCGGAAAAAAAATCGGAATGACCGATTATAGGATTTCAGCCATTCCCCTGGGGGGATATGTCAAGATGGTGGGGGAGGAACCCGATGCTGAAATCGAACCAGAGATGATTCCCTATTCCTTTACACATAAATCTGTTTATAAAAGGATGCTGATCGTTGCAGCCGGTCCTGTTTTCAATGTGGTGTTAGCCATTATGGTTTTCTGGGGGCTTTATGCCATCTATGGATCCTATGACAGGGCCAGCATCATCGGAGGTGTCCAGGAGAATTCTCCAGCCTTCCATGCCGGACTTCAGGTCCAGGACAAAATCATGGCCATTGACGGGCAGGCCATCGAAACCTGGGATGACATGGCCGCATTGATCAAAGAGGGCCATGGTAAGGAAACCGAACTCAGGATTAAGCGAGGGGACGATATCCTTGATTTTAAACTCAAGCCCGAGCTTTCTCCAAGTAAAAACATCTTCGGGGAAGACATTGAACGCTATCTGATTGGCGTGGAAGCCTCAAACGATGTGATCAGCCGTGACATGTCCGTGTTTGAAGCCTTTGGCGAAAGTCTCAACCAAACCTGGGCCATTTCGGAGATTACGGTCCTTTCCGTGGTCAAAATGATCCAGGGGCACATATCCAAAAAAGAACTGGGCGGACCCATCATGATTGCCAAAATGGCGGGTGACCAGGCCCGGGCCGGTGTGATCAACCTGATTTCGTTTATTGCCATCATCAGTATCAACCTGGCCATTTTGAACATTCTGCCGATCCCGGTTCTGGATGGAGGTCATCTGGTGTTTTTTGCCATCGAAGCCGTCAAGGGAAGCCCGGTCAGTGACAGTACCCGTGAAACCGCACAGCAGGTCGGCATGCTGATCCTGCTTTTGTTGATGATTTTTGTTTTTTATAATGACCTGACGCGTACAATCCCGACATGATCGCGATTGGACCTTAATTGTCATTAAACTTTGATGAGCCATGGAATATTATGCTAAAACGACTTGAAATCAGATTAAAACCCCAGTTGAATGACGCCGAAGGAGAGGGCTTGCGCAAAAAAGCCAAAGCCTATTTCGGCATGGTGATCGATGAGGTCAGGACCATCCACATTGTGACCCTGGATGCGGACCTCAGCGATGAACAACTGATGACCATACAGAGAGAATTGTTCACTAATCCAGTCACCCAGGAATCGTCCTTTGAGCCTTTAGATACGGATTTTGACTGGTGTCTCTGGGTGGGGTTCCGGCCAGGGGTGAGGGATAATCCCGGCAGTACGGCCGTGGAAGCCATTGAGGATATTCTTGGCCAGAAATTCAAATCCCATGAAGCGGTCTATACCTCTAAACGCTATTGCATCACAGGAAAAAATCTTACAGAAAAAGATGCCCATACCCTTGCAGGAGAACTTCTGGCCAACGATATCATCCAGCAATGGAAGGTGTTTTCCCGTGAAAGCTGGGATCCTTTAACCGGGGTCGGGTTTAATGTTTCAAAGGTTCTTCTGGACCACAGCCCCACGGTGAGCACCATACCCGTTGAAAGTGATGAGGGTTTACGTAAAATCAGTTTTGAGCGTAGCCTGGCCTTGAATGCCAAGGATATTCCAGTGATCAGGGGATATTTCTGCCGGGACGAGGTTTTAAGTGAACGTGCCCGTGTGGGTCTGACCGATCCCACGGATGTGGAACTTGAATACATTTCACAGTCCAGAAGTGATCACTGTAACCACAATACCTTTCAAGGGATTTTTCGTTACACGGATATTGAGACCGGCCAGGTTGTCATTGAGGACAATCTGTTTAAAACCTATATCAAGGAACCCACCCTTTTATTGAAAGACAGGAAAGACTGGGTGGTTTCGGTGCTCTGGGACAATGCAGGCATCGGTCGTTTTGACGACGAAAACAATTATGTCATTACCGGTGAAACCCATAATTCACCCTCCAATATGGAGGCCTATGGCGGGGCCATTACCGGCATTGTCGGCGTATACAGGGATCCTCTGGGCACAGGACTGGGGTCCAGGCTTGTCATGGGGAGTTACGGCTTCTGCGTGGCTGACCGGGACTACGACGGAGAGCTCAAGCCACGACTTCATCCAAGGCGTCTTCTTGATGGTGTCATCGAAGGGGTCAAAGACGGAGGCAACAAAAGCGGTATTCCCACACCCTTTGGACAGATTTATTTTGACAAGGGTTATCTGGGGAAAAGCCTGGTTTTTGTGACAGCCCTGGGTATCATGCCGGCCAAAGTCAAGGGGAAACCCTCCCATGAAAAAAAGACATCCCCCGGAGATTTGATCATCATGTGCGGCGGCCGTGTCGGAAAAGACGGGATCCATGGTGTCACCGCCTCTTCGGAAGTGTTCAGTGAACATACGCCGGCCGGTCATGTTCAGATTGGCGACCCCTATACCCAGAAAAAGATGCATGACTTTATCCTGGAAGCCAGGGATGAAGGGCTGATTGAATTTATCACGGACAACGGTGGCGGTGGTTTATCCTCATCCATCGGTGAGTCGGCTGAAATCAGTAATGGCTGCCATGTGCAGCTGGACAAGGTTCCCCTGAAATACGATGGCCTGGACCAATGGGAAATCTGGATCTCCGAATCCCAGGAACGTATGACCGTGGTGGTCCGCCCTTGCCATCTGGATCGCTTTATGGCTCTTTCCGGAAAACACGCCGTGGAAAGTTCGGTGATCGGGGAGTATACGGACTCAGGCAAGCTTCATATTTCCTACCATGGAAAAACCTGCGCCTATGTGAATATGGATCTCTTGTCCGAGGGATTTCCCCAGTGGGAATTCGAAGCCAGATGGCAGACGCCTGAAATGCGTGGCTTGGTGGAACCTGTTCTTGGAGAGCCCGAGAACTACAACGATCTTCTTCTGGATCTTATGGACAGGCCCAATATGTGTTCCAAAGAATGGGTAATCCGTCAATACGATCATGAAGTCCAGGGAAGCAGTGTGATCAAACCTCTGGTGGGAAAAGAGCGGGATGTGACAAGCGATGCCTCGGTGATCAAGCCCGTGCTTGGTTCGGAAAAAGGCCTTGCTTTTTCCCAGGCCCTGCTTCCCTCCTACTCGGCCATTGATGCCTACCACATGACTGCCTGTACCATTGACGAGGCGGTAAGGCGGCTGATCAGTGTGGGGGCTGACCCGGAACAGATTGGCGGCGTTGATAATTTCTGCTGGCCGGATATCCAGTACCATCCGGTAAACAATCCCGATGGCATGTTCAAAGCCGCTCAGCTGGTCAGATCATGCCGTGCTCTGAAGGACATGTGTATGGCCTATGAGATACCCTTGTTGTCCGGCAAGGATAGCATGTATGTGGATGGCCATCTCAAAGGGCGATACGGTCAAACCCAGAAGGTTTCAGCACGTGAAACCATGCAGTTCTCCGCATCTGCCGTGGTCAAGGATATCAATGCCTGTGTAACCATGGATGCCAAGATGGAAGGTGATTTGATCTATCTGATCGGAGAAACGTCGGATCATCTGGGGGCATCTGAATATTATGAGCATCTGGGATGTACGGGAGCCAACGTTCCTTGTGTTAAAGCATCCCATTACATGCCCCGGTACAGGGCCCTTGCACGGGCCATGGAAAAAGGACTTGTGGCTTCGGCCCATGGCGTATACAGGGGCGGTCTGGCCGTGCATTTGGCTTTGGTGTCCATGGCCGGATGTCTGGGTATGACCGTGGATCTGAGCCAGGTTATCTGGGAAGGACATGAGGATAAGCTGCGGAATGATCGGATTCTGTTTTCCGAAACACCGGGCCGTTTGATTGTCACGGTTCCACCTGAACATAAATCTGTTTTTGAAAAATTATTCTCGGGCATGGCCCTTAAAATGATCGGTCAGGTTCGTTCGTCTTTGGATCCACTTTTGATCACCGGCATGAATGGAAAACAATGTGTCTTACTTTTACCGGGTGATCTTAAAAAGTCCTGGAAGAAACGGTTTGGAGATGTGATATGAACGATGTAAAGGTGCTTGTTTTAACGGGCTACGGCCTGAATTGTGATCATGAAACGGCCTATGCATTTGAGCTGGCCGGAGCCGTTGCCACCCGTGTCCATATCAATTCACTTATCGACGGTTCACAAACGTTGTCTGATTACCATATTCTGGTGTTCGGCGGCGGATTCAGCTGGGGGGATGACCATGGGGCTGGGGTGGTTCAAGCCGTACGTCTTAAAACCCACATCGGGTCAACCCTTAAGGATTTTATTAATAAGGGTAACCTGATTCTGGGAATCTGTAATGGATTTCAGACCCTGGTGAACATGGGTCTTCTACCTGGTTTTGACGGAGATTACCAGACCCGCCGTGTGGCCCTGACTTATAACGATTGCGGGAATTTCAGGGATGATTGGGTGACCCTTAAGGTGAATTCCAAATGCCCCTGTGTGTTTACCAAGGGCATGGATATTCTGGAATATCCCATTCGTCATGGGGAGGGGAAGTTCTATGCCGAGCCTAAAGAAATTGAAACTCTTGTGAGCAACAATCAGGTGGCCATCCGCTATGCCATGGCAGATGGAACAAGGGCAATGGGAAAATTTCCTGAGAATCCAAATGGCTCTGTTGATGATATCGCTGGGATCTGTGACAGTACAGGGCGTGTATTTGGACTGATGCCCCACCCCGAAGCATTCAACCATCCCACCAACCATCCCACCTGGACACGCACGTGTGACCAGGCCAGGCGAATGGGTGAGGATGCCACAACCAGAGCCCAGGATACCCTGGGGATCCGTCTGTTCAGAAATGGTGTTGACTATATCCGGAACAGGGGCCTATAATCCGTTCAATTTAGACCGGAATTTATTGAAACTGTTCCTTTCCGGTGTTTTTCGGAAGACATAAGGAACAGTTTTTTTACCTGATCGTCTCTCCGGAACCGGACCACACTATGATGAACGGAGACACTCCTTCATATGTCCACATACGGCTTGAAAACCAATATTGCGGTTCAAATAGCCCTGATTCTTTTTTTTGGAATGGGGCTGACAGCCTTCATGACCACCAATCTGATTGAACATCTGCTTGTGAAAAGCCATGTATCTAAAGGAACAATGCTTCTCTCCCTCATACAGGGTGAAAATAAGGGGGAGTATGGGGTTTATGAAAATCATCATCTGAAAAAGGGATTTGGCCCCCTGACCCATAGACTTTTACCGGAATCCGGGGCCACCTGCGCTTTGATTGTTTATCCTGACACGGACACGGTGATGAAGTATGGCCCGGATTGTGACATGGAAGGGCCCATGACATCCTGCGCCAGGAAGGCAGCGCGTTTAAACCAAACCATGGAAACCAAGTATGGAGATGGGTGGGGGGTTTTCTGGACACAGAAACAGTCCTTGATCCTGGCGGCGCCCCTTTTCAAAGGTAAAAAAGAAACACCAGGGATAGCTCTGATGATTCCTTTGAGCCCCCTTTACATGCAGGTGCGTCGTGCCCAGAGTCTGATTTTCCTCTATGTTTTGATCAACGGGATCCTTTTGACCCTTGCCGGTTTATATCAGATATCCAAACTGGTTGTCCGGCCAGTTCAACGGCTCCTGAGGCGGGCTGAAGGTTACCACGGTGAAAACAAGGATCTGATTTTTGATGAAAAAGGCGGAAATGAATTCCACAGGCTGTCCACGGCATTGAACAACATGCTTGGACGGATATCCGATGACAGGGACAAACTCGGAAAAACCGTGATTTCCCTTGAAAAAACCAATCGGGAACTCAAACAGGCCCAGTCTGATATTATACGGGCTGAAAAACTTGCCTCCATCGGGCGCCTTTCATCTGGGATCGCCCATGAGATCGGGAATCCCCTTGGCATTGTGAGCGGCTATCTGGAACTTTTGAAAAATCAGTCCATTGATGATGACCAAAAACACGATTTTATTGAGCGAGCCGAACGTGAATTGTCCCGCATAGACCGTATCATTCGTCAGCTGTTGAATTATTCCCGGACATCGTCGCCGATGATGACATTTTTTTCCGTCCATGAAACCATTATGGATGTGGCGGAAATGCTTCGGATACAACCGGTGATGGCAGGAACAACGCTGGATGTTCTTCTTGAGGCAAAGAAGGACAGGATCAAGGGGGATTCCGATCAACTCCGTCAGGTGCTGATGAATCTTGCCATCAATGCCCAGGATGCCATTAGCCTTTGCAACGCGACAGACACGGGCCGCATCTGTTTTGAAACGGATACTATTTCTGGTGATGACCCTGAAACAGATCCGGGCCCTTTGCTAAAGATCAGTATCACGGATAATGGGGCCGGGATTCCCAAGGGGCATCTGGGTACGATTTTTGATCCGTTTTTTACCACCAAAGAGCCTGGGAAAGGTACGGGTCTTGGCCTATCCGTATGCTTTACCATTATCCAGGGTCTGGGTGGGCGCATTCACGTGGACAGCGAAGAAGGCAAGGGCACCCGGGTGGACATCTTTTTTCCCCTTCCCCAATCATCCCGTGGCCAGAGCCATGAAAAAGATCAACCATGAAGGTCAGGTGGATATGAGCGAACAAGATAACAAAAAAAGACTTCTCGTGATTGATGATGAAGAGAACATGAGACATATGCTGTTCTCCATGGTCACCCAATACGGTTATCAGACCGAAACCGCAGCAGACGGGCTCGAAGGCCTTGAAAAAGTGGAACAGGCCAGATCCCAAGGCCGACCCTTTGATGTGATTTTGTGTGATATCAAAATGCCGAACATGGACGGCATGTCCTTTTTGAAGGCCGGGAAAGATCTTCTGACAGGCAGCACCGTGGTGGTGATGTCTGCTTACGGAACCATAGACTCTGCTGTGGAAGCCATGAAACTCGGGGCCTACGATTATATTTCAAAACCGTTCAAGGCCGATGAAATCAAGCTTGTTTTGGAAAAAGCCAGTGAACGGGAGAAACTGAAAAATGAAAATTTGTTTCTCAAAAAACGAATCAAAACCATTGAATCAGATTACAGTTTCAATGATATCACAGCCAAAAGCAAGGCCATGAAAGATGTCTTTTATCTTGCTGAAAAAGCCGCCCGATTTACGACAACGGTTCTGATTACCGGAGGCAGTGGTACCGGAAAAGAATTGATCGCCAAGGGGATACACCTGATGAGCGACAGGGCAGACAAGTTTCTGGTCCCGGTGAACTGCGGGGGCATCCCTGAAAATCTCATGGAAAGTGAATTTTTCGGATACAAGAAAGGGGCCTTCACCGATGCCAAGGCCGACAAAAAAGGCTTGTTTGAAGAAGCGGAAGGGGGGACTCTTTTTTTGGATGAAATAGGGGAGTTACCCTTGTCCATGCAGGTCAAGCTTCTTCGGGTTCTCCAGGAGAATGAAATCAGGGCCGTGGGTGAACTGAAAACCCGTAAAATCAATGTCCGGGTGATTGCCGCCACAGCCAGGAATTTAGAAGACGAAGTGCAGAAGGGAAATTTCAGGGAAGATCTTTTTTATCGTCTTAATGTTCTGTCCATCAAACTTCCGCCTTTAAAAGACCGCAGGGAGGATATCCCTGTTTTATGTGAGCGTTTTATGGATATGTTCAACCTGCGCTTTGGCCGTCACATTAAATCCATATCTCCGGCCGCCATGGGCCTGTTTTACAGTCATGACTGGCCCGGGAATATCCGTGAACTTGAAAACGCTATCGAGCGTGCCATTGTTCTTGCCGATGAGGATGTTCTTCTTCCCGAACATTTTACAGGCCTGAGCCATGTTGAGCCTATTCCTTTAAAAGACACTCCCCAGGACGGGGACATGACAAACCTGCAGAGCTTTTCTCTTAAGACAGCCAAAGAGGCGCTGGAGCGCACCATGATCATCCGTGCCCTACGTGAAACCAACGGGAATCGGACCCATGCTTCAAGGCTTCTGGAAATAAGTCATCCCTCGCTTTTAAGCAAGATCAAGGCCTATGATATTGATTTGTGACTTTCCAGCTTTCTTGATTCAGTAAAAAAATAAAATAGATGTGATGAGGAGGTTATCCGTGGACAAGATACTCATTGGCAAAGGTGAACAGCATGTTCATTTGATCGCCAGATATGGTAATCGTCACGGCCTGATCGCAGGGGCCACCGGTACGGGCAAGTCTATTTCACTTATGGTTCTGGCAGAGGGTTTCTCCCAGCTGGGCGTTCCGGTGTTCATGGCAGATGTAAAAGGTGATATCTCTGGCCTGGCCATGGCGGGAACCACCAATGACAGGATTCAAGAGCGTGTTGACCAAATCGGCATGGAGGGTTATGCCCATGAAGCCAATCCGGTTTTGTTCTGGGATCTATACGGGCAGTCGGGCCATCCGGTTAGAACCACCATCAGCGAGATCGGCCCGACTTTACTGGGGAGAATGCTTGAACTCAACGACACCCAGACCGGGATTCTTGAAATAGCCTTTAAGCTGGCAGATGATCAAGGCCTGCTGCTCCTTGACCTTGATGATCTTAGGGCTCTTCTGGGGTTCGTGGCTGAGAAACGTAAAGAGATTTCCACACGCTATGGACTGGTCAGCACCCAGTCGGTGGCTGCCATCCAGCGCGCTGTTTTATCACTGGAACGTGAAGGCGGTGATGCCTTTCTCGGCGAGCCTGCTCTTGAACTCGATGATTTGATGCGAACAGACCTAAGCGGTCGGGGTATTATCAATATTCTTGTGGCGAATCAGCTTATTTTAAAACCCAGATTGTACTCAAGTTTTCTTCTATGGCTGCTTTCCGAATTGTTCGAGAACCTTCCCGAGGTCGGTGATCTTGACAAGCCCAAGCTTGTTTTTTTCTTTGATGAATCCCATCTCCTTTTTGATGATGCACCGCCTGTCTTGCGTCAACGTATGGAGCAGCTTGTGCGAATCATTCGTTCCAAGGGTGTGGGTGTCTATTTCTGCTCGCAATTTCCCGATGACATTCCAAACGACATCCTCGGCCAACTCGGCAATCGAATCCAGCACGCCCTGCGGGCGTTTACCCCACGGGACCAAAAGGCGGTGCGAACAGCTGCAGAAACCTTTGTTGCCAACCCCAGGCTCAATGTGGCTGACGTCATATCCCAGCTTTCCGTTGGAGAGGCCCTTGTTTCCACTCTCCAGGAAAAAGGCGTGCCCATGCCTGTCGAACGGACCTTAATATGCCCCCCACGATGCCGGATGGGGGCCATAACCTCTGACGAGTACGCCCTGGTAAGGTCTCGCAGCCCCCTGGGCAGCAAGTATGACACGCCCATAAATCGCGACTCTGCCTATGAGGTCCTGGGCCGCCGAACCGTGGAAAAGGATGGTGCCGAGCACACTGAACACGAAAAAACACCCGAGCGCGGTGGGATGCTGGGCGGTTTATTGTGGGGGACTAAGGGCCGCCAGGGCATGGTGGAAACCATGGTCAAACAGACCGCACGTACCATTGGAAGCCAGATCGGCCGGAAAATCATGCGGGGCCTTCTGGGCGGAATCCTTGGAAAATCCCGTAGATAAACAATCAAAAAGCCGTTTAACCATCAAGCACATGAAGGTCATGAAGAGGAAAATAAAATTTCCTTTTGCAGGCGGGCACGGCGCGCCGTGCCCCTACAACGAACCATCGTCACAATTACGGGCCGCTGGGACACTCGTTCCTCGTACCACACACCCATAACGTCTGGTGCTGATATTTCAGAGGGTAGTGGGTCACGGGTTAGAGTTGCGTTAAATGATATCCGTGCTATTTTCCATCGACCCCACCCTGAAAGAGTGACAAACAAGGGAGCCGTTAAATCTGTAAGACGATTTCTGCAAGAGGCGGGGGTGAGATTATGATGGAATATAAAGGATATTTTGCAAGGGTTGCGTTTGATGACGAAGCCAATATTTTTCATGGCGAAGTTATCAATTTGCGTGATGTAATTACCTTCGAAGGAGAATCGGTTAATGAACTGCGGAAGGCGTTTACTGATTCAGTCGAGGACTACTTGGAATTTTGTGCTGAACGTGGTGAGTATCCTGAGAAGCCTTACTCTGGAAAATTCTTAGTTCGTGTTGAGCCTGAACTCCATAAAATCCTTGTTATACAGGCACGAAAAAATGGCAAGAGTCTAAATTCATGGGTAAATGATGCGCTTAATAACGTGGTGAAAACCTGTATTCATCAATAAAATATTCTCGTGCAGGACCTTAACCACCATCGCTCGCAATTTGTAGAGGCAATCACCCCCGTGGTTGCCCTTGTTTGCATATCATGGATTGATGTTTTTGAATGGTGGCGTGATACGAAAAGGACAGGCACAGGGTCTGCCCCAACGACGTTACAGATGTTTTTAAGGTAGGCGATTAAGGGTGAACAGCCTAATGATGCCCATTCATGGCCTGTACTATTTTCTCCCCGATTTTTTCAGCGGACAGGCCGAACAGGTCATCCATTTTCAAGAGTTCAAGATGTTTGTCATCCCAGTTTACGCCGCCTTCCTGGACAATATTACGGATACGTTCGTGCTTGCCGCCCAGGGCTTTGACCTTGGTGAACAGGGGCAGGTGCTCATCCTTGAAATACACGTTGATGGACAGGATATTTTCGATCATGCTGGTGGTTTTTGAAATGATGGGGATGGACAGGATATTTTTGTTGTCTTTGAGTCCTTTCCCGATAAACACATTCCCTTCTCGAGCAATGATGCTCTTGGTCCCTTTGAGACGGTTATCTGTTTCCACCCGGGACGGGATGGATTCGAAAATGCCTTCTTTTTTGATGACCTGAATACTGGTCTGGGGGCCGGCTTGTCCCAGAAGACTCAGGTTGTTGATCTGGTAGATCACAAGACCGTTGATCCCCTCAATGACTCCCTGCAGATTTCTTAAAACAAGAATATTCGAGCTTGTCAGCTGGGACAGGGCGATGCCGTTCCGATCCAGAATTTCAAACAAGAGGCCTTCCACTTTTTCACTGATGCGGCTGGTGCCCACTGTGACGGTTTTGGCCTGGTGTTTGATGGCATCAATGGGACGGGCCATGCTGTTAATGGAATCGTTCAGGCATTCAAACAAGGCATCAAGCATGTTCAAAGGTGTTCCTTTGATGGCAAAGTCCGTTTCAAAGTCCGCGACCGGGAGCTTACCGGAAAGATATTTTAAAATCAGGGTGAGATCCGAGGCGGTATTGAATCCGATGATGGTGGGCAGGGTCTTTTCACGGCGGCGTTTACGGAATTCATTGTAAAATCCCGTAATTTTCTCCCTGAATTTATTTTCGAGAAAAACCTCATACACATTCATACCCTTTTGTGCATAATCATCAATGATGGCGGTGATTTCTTCACGCTGATTGAAGATGAATCGCGATCCTTCATTGATGGACAGGGCAGCATAATACCCCCAGATATGCCCGGCCAGAGTATTGACAATGGGCGCAAAATGTTCTCTGACCACAGGGACATGGAAAACACTTTTGGCGTAGGGTGCAAAACGTTCTTCTCCCTGGTTGCAGATGACAATGGGCAGGGCTTTATGGGCATGGAAAATAGCCGTGTCCTTGATAATGTCTCCCAGAACACTTTCACGGGTTCCAGCTGCACAAACGATAATCAGGGGCTCCGAAGAAAGATCAATGTGTTTTTTGTCTTCCACGAAATCCGATGAAATTGTTTTGTAGCACAGCTCACTGAGTTTAATGCGTATTTCATCGGAGGACGCTTTATTGGATCCGCTGCCCACGGTGGCCCAGTAGGTTTTTTGAATGGCATAAGTACTGGCGGATTCCTTGATAAGGTCCCCCAGTTCCAGAACGCGTTTCATCACCTGGGGTAATTTGAGGATGTGCTTGATTTCATCGGACACAAAGGCTTCGTCCTGTTTGCCTGTGATGGCGGCAATGTGCAGGCCTAAAATAGCACCGGCAACAATCTGTGAGTAGAAGGCCTTGGTGGACGCAACGGACATCTCGATATCTCTGCCGCTGCTGGTATAAATCACTCCGTTAACTTTGAAGGTCAGGTCCGAATCCCTGCGGTTGACAATAGCCAGGGTATGGGCACCTCTGACACGGACCATATCCACGGCCAGGTTGGTGTCCGTGGTGGTGCCGGATTGGCTGATGGCAATGACCAGGGTGTCTTTCATACTGTCCTGACCGTCTTTGTCATTCATCATAAATCCGGAAAATTCTGAGGCTTTGAGGGCGGTAATCTGAATGGCCGGGTCATTGATATAATGGGACATGATGCCTGAACAGGCCAGGGCTGCGACGCCGGCTGTTCCTTGACCCACAAGAAAAATTCGACGAATACGGTTTTCAGTAAATGCGCTTACGATGGATGCGGGAACCACCCGTTCGTCAAGGCTGGTGACGTAGAGTTCTTTTTTCCCGTCTTTTTTGATTTTCCATCTGTTTCGGATCGTTTTTTCAACCGACAGAGGTGATTCGGTAATTTCTTTGAGAAAATAATGTGAAAAGTCTTGACGGTCAATGTCCCGTGAGGTGATCTGAGTTGTTTTTATATCCTTGTCCGTAAGAGTAATCGGGGTCCCGTCATAATACATGGCTTCAATACCGGAAACCATGGATGAACCATTCCGTTTGCTTTGATCCAGAATAAAAACTTGTCCCTGGGTTTTACCTGCCATGCCGTCAACAACTTTTTCTCCGTCCATTTTGATGAAATTGGGTGTTTCCTCAACAAAACCATAAACTTCAGAGGCTGATATAAAATGGTCTTTTGCGATTCCCACAAAAACAGCCTGGCCGCTACCTTTCTGGGCAAGAAAAAGTTTGCCCGGTGCCAGGTCCGTGTGCATCGAAATGGCATGGGACCCTTCGAAATTATTGAGGGCCTTTAAAAAGGCGTCTTTGATATTTGACCCGTTTTTAAGGTACCGTTCGATTTGCATGGGGATGATTTTTGTGTCTGTGGTGATTTCAGGCTGGAGTTTGTCGTAGCGGTCTTCATACTCTTCTTTCAGTGTTCTGTAGTTGTCGATATCACCGTTCAGACAGACCTGGATGATGCCGCTTTTTTCTGTTCTGCAGCCGCTTGTTTCATTGTCCACAGGGTGGCAGTTTGACTCGGTGATGGCACCCACAGAGGCCCAACGGGTGTGGGCTGATACCGTATGGTTTTGGAATGGACAGGCAGCAAGTATTTGGAGTATTGGGTCACTGATGATTCGGTGACGGAGAAAATGAACGTTGTCCCCCAGTTTCCCGATTTCTGCAGCGACCTTGTAAGCAAAGGCAATGGACACAAGGTCGTTTTGGTTTTCGTCCTTAGAGTCGTGAATGGAGATGCAGTTGTTAAGGAGAACGTCTTTATTTGTTCTTATTTTAAGTTGTTTGTATATGGTGTCGTCGATAAGTTTTTTGCGGAAGGTCTCAAAATTATCTTTGGTCAGGGTGAAAAGAAGAGAGATCCCAGCCGAATCCCTGCCTCGGACTTCAAGGCGGTCCATGGCGTTCAAGACGCTATTTATTTTTTTGAATACATTGACACTGTCTTTGGAGGCTTTCCCATGAACAGGATGGATCAATTCACGGATGCTTTGTATATTTGACGTGATCTCATTTTGAATACACCAGTGGGTATCCAAGAGACTTTCGATTCGCTCTGAAATGATGTCCACATCCGAAGGAGCAAGGGTTCCCGCATGGTGATCGAGGGATTTTTTTTCGGTTTTTATCAGAGAGTCCAGACGTTTGGCCAAGGTACCAAAGGATTTTTCAAGCCCTTTGTCAAAGAAAATCTCAATAAACGCCAGATCACGATTCATTTCCCGAGACGTGTTTCTCAATGCATTGACCTGGGAATCCCCGCCCAGATAGTGGCTGTTCAAGTCAAGTTTCTGGTCAAAGCATGGCCCAAAACCTTGTTTTTCAATGGAGTCCATCATGGCGCTTATGGCCTCCATGTCCACAGGATGGGAAAGGGGATCGGCCTTGTGATACGTTACAATGCCTGAAAGACCACAGTTTAAACGCAAGGGGCTGTATGGGAAAAAGACAATGCATGATGTTCGGCCTTTGGGTTTTCCCATGGACACGGGAGACATCATAACCTGGGTGAACGCGTGTGAAAATTTCTTGAATAATGATATGCTTGTCATGATTTTTTTATGAGTCCTTTAATATTGAACCGGTTTGATAATCGGCTGTTCGCCTGACTGTAGTTTCTATTTATTGTTTTTTGTGAGAGCGACCCTGTTATTTTATTGGCAGGGGAGGGACAAGCACCAGGGCTTACCATGGTCATAAATGGTGTTGGTCCTGATCATGCTGGGCCAAAAGATGCTTGGTGTCATTCGTTTCAATCGGGGTTCCGAAATACTGTTTCATAACCATGCGTGCATATTTGCATGCTTTGGTCCCTATGTATTTTTCATGCCCGACCAAAACGGATAGGGCGACTTTTCTGGAACCGTTTTTTTCTTCGGCGAATCCCACGAACCAGTCGATACGCACATCATGGTCCTTGTTGTAGATAGATCCGGTTTTACCACCGATATTGAGTTTTTTCAGAACCGGGTCTTTACGGAATCCACTAAAACTTTTTCGTCCTGTTCCACGTGTGATGGTGGATGCCATGAGTTTTTTGATGACAGACGATGTTTCAGGGCGGATGGCCTGACTGAGTTGATGAATACGTCCCGTGTAAATAATCTGGCCATCGTCATCGGTAATCTGATCAATGATTGACGGCTCAATGAACTGACCATCGTTTAGGATCGTACCCGAAAGCAGAGCACCGTGGAGGGGGGATAAAAGGGTATCCCTGTTAAATCCGCAGGCGATTTCAGCTAAATTGTAGGGCTCATCCGAAAGACTCATGGCGCTTTTGGCAAGGGGGGCCTCGAAGTGAATGTCACGATTGAATCCAAAGGAGTGCGCATATTTTTCAAGGGTGGTTTTCCCCAGATTCAAGGACCCGAGTTTCCCGAACACAGGGTTGACAGACTGTGCAAAGGAGTCAGCAAAACTGATTCTGTTGGTGTGCTTGTTGGTTTTGTCTTTGAGTTGACGCTTGTAGAGGGTATATTTTCCCCCGTTGAATTTCATGCCCGAATGGGCATTGAGTCCGCATTTTTCTACGGCGGCCGCAGCGGTCACGATTTTAAAAATGCTGGCTGCAGGATACTGGGTTGAAATGCAGGGATTGATAGAACTTTTAGAGTCGAAACCCGCCATGGCCAGGACTTTTCCTGATTCAGGATCCAGGACAACAATGGCTATATACCTGGGTTTGCCCCGGGTTAGTTTCTTTGTTCGCTCAAACTGGTCCAGAATATAGTTCTGGAGATCCATATCAATGGACGTGTCCACATGCAGGACTTTACCATCCGTGTTAAGATCAAATCGTTTATTCCTGATATTGGCAAGGTCTTTGTCCTGAATAAGGCTTTGGACATCCAATTTGGTGATGGAAGACAGTGCTTCATCAAGGATCGTGGGTGGGATGGAGGCCTGGAGACGTGACCCATCACGAAGACTGAGGCTGACTGCATAAAAGGCAATAATGAGCAGTGGAATAAAAAAAAGCAGTCTGGAAAGGCGTTTAAGCAGCTTTTTCCGTGCCGCTTTTTTTTTCATCGAGTCTTGCAGGTCTCGCCAACTTTGTCGTTCAATAATCATATATATTATCAATCTAAGCGTTTGTAAATACTGCTTAAAGGATGCTATGAAAGGCTAATGCAGCCAAATTGTACTGAATTTATGACTTAAGTTACCGTGAAAGTCAATAAAATAAACGGTTATATGTCTGAAAATCCATAAAAGACAGGGTTTCCTGTTTCATATACCCTTGGGTACGTCACTAGTCATCATGGCGAAGCATGCTGTTTAAAAAATAAGCAGGATACATTCAAGTTGCTTATTTAACAGGTGTTCCTGCCTTGACCTTTGTGTCGAATGAGGCCACAACAAAGCCTTTTTTATCGGATGCGGCCAGAATCATGCCCTCTGACAGTTGCCCCATGAGCTTAACCGGTTTGAGATTGGCCACCAGGATCACCTGTTTGCCTATGAGTTCTTCGGGTGAATAGCTTTTGGATATTCCTGCTACAATGGTCCGTTCACGGCCTTCACCCATATCCACCGTGACTTTCAGCAGTTTTTCCGCCTTGGGAATGGCCTCGGCATGGATGACTGTGGCTGTTCTCAAGTCCAGTTTTGAAAAATCGTCAAAGGTTATTTCCGGTTTTAATTCGGGTTTCAGGCCAGTCACCTGAACGGGTTCGGGTTGTTTCGACTCTTTAACCTCAATACGTGGGAAAAGGGCTTTGATTTTTTTCAACTCGGAACCGGGAACAAGCTGTTTCCATGCACGGACATGTTCGAGCAAATAATAATCGGGATCTGCATCAACCCCGAGATGGGTCTGCATGGTTTTCGATGTCCCGGGCATGATGGGATAGAGAAGCCCCGAGACAAGCCTGAGTCCTTCGAGAAGATTGACCATGACGGCCTGAAGTCTGGGCTTAAGTGCAGGGTCTTTGGCCAGGTCCCAGGGTGCCTTTTCGTCAATGAATTTATTCATGCGGCTGATAAATTTAAAAACAGCAGCAAGCCCCTTATGAAAGGCAAATGTGTCCATGGACTCGGAATAATCATCCACAGCGTCCATGGCTTCTTTTTCAAGGCTCAGGTCGAATTCTTCTTCCACATGGGGGTCTGATTCGGGCACACGTCCGTCAAAATATTTGAAGCTCATGGCAAGAACACGTGAAAACAGATTCCCAAGATCATTGGCAAGATCCGTATTGATTCTCTGAATGATTGATTCTTCGGAAAAATTGGAGTCCAGGCCAAAAACCATATCCCGCATCAGGAAAAAACGATAGGCATCAACACCGTATGTGTCTTTCAGAGTCAGCGGGTTGGCCACATTGCCGAGACTTTTGGACATCTTGCTGTCACCCATATTCCAGAAACCATGGACATTCAGAGACTGAAAAAGTGGGATGCCAGCGGCCTTGAGCATGGTGGGCCAATAAATGGCATGGGTTTTCAGGATATCTTTGGCGATGATGTGCTGGACATGGGGCCAGAACGTCCGGAATTTTTCATCATCAGGAAAACCCAGGGCCGACACATAATTGAGCAGGGCATCAAACCAGACATAGGTCACGAATTTATCATCAAAGGGCAGGGTGATCCCCCATGTCAACCGGGTTTTCGGGCGTGATATGCACAGGTCCTCAAGGGGTTCTTTGAGAAATGACAGGACCTCGTTCCGGTATTGTTTCGGACGGATGAAATCCGGATGTTGGTTGATATGATCGATCAACCAGTCCTGGTAAGCGCTCATTTTGAAAAAATAATTGGATTCTTTGATGCGCTGGGGCTCTTTCAGGTGGTCAGGGCATTTACCATCCACCAGTTCCCGTTCCTGGTAGAATCGCTCGCACCCTACGCAGTAGAGACCTTCATACTCGGAATAGTAGATATCACCTTTTTCATAAATGTTTGAAAGTACTTGTGCCACCACATTTTTATGTCGCTCATCAGTGGTCCGGATAAAGTCATCGTTGCGGATGTCCAGTTGGGGCCAGAGATCTTTGAAAAGCGAGCTGATCCGGTCTGCATATTCCTTGGGGCTCATCTGCTCATTTTTTGCGGCTTCGGCAATTTTGTCACCGTGCTCATCCGTGCCGGTTAAAAAATAAGTGGGCACGTTTTTCATGGCATGGTAACGCCGTGCCACATCTGCGGCAATGGTGGTATAGGCATGCCCCAGATGGGGTTTTGCATTCACGTAATATATTGGCGTGGTAATGTAAAAAGGTTTTTCTTTGGTCAATGCTGTCACGCTGATGATCCGTCCTTTTGTTCAATCGTTAAGTGTCACGTGCCCCATGAATTATCATAAGGGTCCACGGGCTCGAATAAAACATCCATGTGAATTATGGATTTCGTTCTTAAACATCAATCGGGGTCATTCGTCTCCGGTTTTGGTTCAGGATCCCCTGCCATTTTTGTCCGCTCTCTGGGTGGGTCTTCGGAAAAGGTTTGAACCTCACTCACCTTGAGTTCACATTCCGTATTGTCCTCCAGCTTGACCGTAATTCTGCTGCAGATCACGTTGTGTCGGATGACTTTGCCTTTCCCTTTGGGTGTGACGACGGTTTTTCCGATTTTTGGGAAGTCTTTTTTTATGGACTTATAGGTTTCGTTCTCAAAGGTCAGGCAGCACATCAGGCGGCCGCAGAGCCCTGAAATTTTGGTAGGGTTCAGAGATAAACCCTGTTCCTTGGCCATTCGAATGGATACGGGGTCGAATTTTTCAATATAGGATGAACAGCAGATCTCCCTACCGCAACGACCGAGTCCTCCGCACATTTTTGCCTGGTTTCGGATACCCACCTGGCGCATTTCGATGCGAACCCTGAACTGTTTGACCAGGTTTTTCACAAGCTGGCGAAAATCCACACGACCTTCCGCTGTGAAGAAAAAGGTCAGTTTGCTTGTGTCAAAGGTACTTTCCACTGAAAAGAGATTCATATCAAGCTTTAATTCATCCACCTGTTTCTGGCAATATTCAACGGCTTCATTTTCAAGCTGGATGTTTTTTTCACGCTGTTCGGAGTCAGCATCCGTGGCCAGGCGGAATACTTTTTTTAAAGGGCTTTTTGATGTTCGTTCAGAAAGGGGAACAGGGGCTGTTGCCACAAGGCCGTAGCCCAGTCCTTGCTCGGTGGTGACAATCACTTTGTCGCCCACGTCCAAAACAAAAGGTCCACAGCTGAAATCATATATTTTACCCGAAGGTTTGAATCGTATACCCACTACTTTTTGCATATTACACTCTCGATAGGTTAAATGCCATAATTTCCAGGCTCAGTCTAAGAGCTGCATTGGCCTGGATGTTTTTTTGCGCCCTCTGGATATGGGCGTTCATTAAAAGAAGATCCGGAACTGAAAATCGGTATGAGATCCGGGCTATGCTTTGTTCCAGATCCCTGTTTAAAATTTTGTCCGGTGAAAATTTATAGATGACAAGGTCCCTCATCAGAGAAATCATAACATCCAACGCATTTAGAGCAAAATCTTTTTTGGATGAAAGTTTTTCAGCAAAAAGAAGGCCTGATGTGAGGGAGGTGCTGTCTTTGCACAACTCGATTTCATCAGCCAACCACTTTCTGAAAGAAAAAAGGCCCTTGGAACTGTTCGTTTTTTCGGAAAGTATAAGCGCTTTTCCGATACTGCCGTTGGCCATGGATGCCAAAATTCCTGCCCGTTCAGGATCAAGACCCCGTCGGGTCAGAAACGTTTCGATGCCGTTCAAGGAGATGGGATTAAAGCCAATCTCCTGACAGCGTGAGACGATTGTGGGCAAGAGATCGGAGGTCTGGTTGGTAATCAGGATAAACATGGTGTTTTCCGGGGGCTCTTCCAATGACTTGAGTAGGGCATTGGACGATTCCGGGTTCATGCTATGTGCATCATCAATGATGACCACGCGTGTTTTTGCTTCGTAGGGTTTGAGCAGGAGCTTGGAACACAGCTCACGGATCTGTGCAATTTTGATCATGTTGCCTGAAGGACTGATGTGAAGGATATCCGGATGGACTCCTGATAAGATCTTATGGCATGATCGGCAGCTGGAGCAGGGGAAGAACGAGGCCATCTCCATGGACGTGTTGCCTGAATCCTTTTTTTGGTTCGATTCAGGGCAGTTCAATGCCATGGCAAACGTAAGCGCAATCGTACGTTTACCGATTCCCTCAATTCCCGAAAACAAGAGGGCATGAGGAATGGATCGGTTTTTGAACATGAAAATCAGACGACCAATCTCATTTTCTTGATCTATGATGGCATCAAACATACTCGGGTTCTCGGGTTTGTTAGCACGGTGACTCCAGGCTAAAGCACACAGCCATGTCAGAATTTTAGGAAAAGCCCCGGTGAGCATGGATCATGGAGTGATTGATTAAACAAAATGAATCCGGAATGTTATCTGAAAACGGGGTAAAAAATAAGCATGATTTTTCTACGGCCGTCGGCTCATAAAGCCCCTGTACGCCGTAGGGAACAAGGCAAGGGGTCTGGTCATAAGAACCAAGGAAATCCAAAGGGCCTAGCTGCTTTTGTCACATGGCACACGGTGATAAAAGCGCTTTTTAAAGGCCCAAGGATTCCATTTAACAGCTAACAGTACTATTTGTAATCCACGCGCTCTTTGAGTTCCTTGCCACATTTGAAAAAAGGCAATTTTTTTGGTTTGATGGTGACTTTTTCGCCTGTTTTCGGGTTTCTTCCCGTATAACTCTTATACTCCTTGACAAAAAAACTGCAAAGACCACGAATTTCAACCCGGTCACCTTGTACAAGGGCATCTGTCATGGCATCAAAAAAAATCTGAACAACTTCCGCAGCTTCAGCTTTGGAAATATCTGCATCGGTTTTCAGTGCGGAGATCAACTCCAACTTATTCATATAGCCTCCTTCATCGAATGAGAAATAGTCCGGGTTACCTCCGGTCCAAACAAACAAAATTAATAAACGTAATTTGATAGTAAGTCAAGCAGTTATAATCATTTTACAAAATCCGTTCAATGTCATCCTCATCCACCTCCACGGAAGCTGCCTGTCCCAGGATGTCAATAAAGACAACCACACGTCCGATGCCCTTGTATGTGGAGAAAATTCCGGTGACACCAGTGAAGGGACCGCGGATCACGATGACCTTCTCTCCTTTGGTAAACTGGGGGCCGGTCACTATGTTTTCACCGGCCCGGACCATGATTTGAAGGGATTCGATAATAGGCGCGCCCACGGCCACAGGGCCATCCTTGTTTCCGATGAGTTTGACAGCCCCTGGTGTTTTAAGGATGGACAGGTATTCATCGCTTTTGAGATCGGTTTTAACAAACACATATCCCGGGAAAAGGGGCAGGTCCAGCATAACACGCCGGTCTTTGCGTTTGCTTGGAACGATGATCGTAGGCAGAAAAACCTCAATGGTTTTTTTGACAAGAATCTCATTGACCACTTTTTCCGAGCGACTCTTGGTGTGGAGAACGTACCATAGTGGTGACTGATGATTAGGATTCGGGTTATTCATAATTTTTTATATCTTATCATTAAAATTTTAATGAACGTGTAAAATGTCGACAGATGGCTATGGAAAAAGGTCCATAGGCAAGGCATAGTGTTTGGCCGGGCGTGAAGGCATACTTGTTCGTATGTCGAAGGTCCGGCCAAACACTATAACGCCGCATATGGGACTTTTTACGACGCCATCAAATTTTATGGTGTCTGATCGGCACTTATACTGCTTCCAAATTCACCCAGGCCACTTAGGCTGAACATCATTGAGTACCGTTTGTCACCGGGCTTATGGGTGTAATCAAACTGGATGCCCCAACATTGGGCCAAATAGATAAGGCCCGCGCTTGATCTTAAGTCTTCACGTTCCAGAAGGTTTCTCTCATTTTCCCCGTAAACGGAAAGACTGTCCGTGAGGGTGATCACCATATGAGTCTTTAGATACTTCACCGAATTATAGGTATACCGTTGTTCAAGGCTGAATGTATCACCACGCTGATCATTCACCGAAAAAATCACGTTGCCTTCGGTCAGGTGCCGGTCATAATGGGACCATCTGGCATTGGCCTCCAACCTCATAAAATCATAAGGTAAAAATTCAAGTTCACCATACAAAGGCAGAAACGGTTCTTTGGTCAGAAAATTTCTAAATCGGGCCATGTCCGTTTCTTGGGCCTCATTCATATCATAAACCTGTTCCAGTTTGAAACGGCAAAATTGACTATAACTGTATTTTGGGGGGGCAAGGGCTACCTGGGGGGTGTCATCGGATGTTTTAAGCCTCGAACGGCTGGTCAGGGTATTGTTCAAGGAAAATGTCAGGGTGTTAACGCGGTTCAACCGGTCCAGGGCATCAAAATAGTTGGGCAAGTCGTCCTGGTCCCTGTCCGGCGTGTAGGCATAAATCAGTTTGGGTGTTATATTGTGTTTGATCCGGTCAATGGTCTCACCGCCTGTATTGAATATTCGGTAAAAATCCGTTGAGAGGTCAACGGACAAGTCGTAGATCTGCCTTTCATGAGAGCCGTTCAGATCATCGGATGTCAGGGTTTCATTTTCGATGTACCAGTATGTATTATGAACCCCCACCATGGACTCCAGTGAAAACCAGTTTTTGGCCCGAAAAGGTAGAATAAGTCTGGGGTAAACATCGGCTCGTTGCCCTTTACGCAAGGCTTCCGTTGTATCTTGCCTGAAAAAATAGCTGTATTCCGAATCCAGGTCATAATAAAAAGGACTGTTCAGGATACGATGACGGGAGGCAATGAAATCCAGGGTGGGCAGCTTCTGGAGCGTGGTGTCATCACTTTCGAGCCGTCGGTTCACCACATTGTCGTACCAGTATGCACTGGCGTTTAAGCTGTATGAAGGCCAGTTTTTCGTGTATATAATGCTGTTGGTCCGGACATAATCATCAATGGCCTCCAGATCCCGTCCGTAATTTCCCGTGAAGTATCTTTTGGACGAGTCAAAGCCGTTTTTCATGGAAGAAAACTCACGCAAATAATCCTGATCACTGACAATATCCGTGTCTATCTTGAGGGTGGCACCCGCCGGCATGCTCTGGTCAAGTTTCGTCCTGATCCAATACCGTTTGGGACTGGAACGGTTTATGCTGTCATCATAACCCCAGAGATCGGTCGACTCTATGCTCCCGTCATCGATCTGTTTGTCATCCAGATAATCTGCCATCATGGTCCCTTTGGACTCATTGCTTAGCACATAACGGTATTCGGCTCCCACCATGTTCCCGCGTTCGGTCATGAACCTAGTGTAGAATGTGGCGTCGCTGCTGTCGTTGATGGCCCAGAAAAAAGGCTGGAGATATTCGGTGCCCTTGCGGTCGGACTGGGCGACTTCAGGGGGTAGAAGACCCGTCTGGCGTTTGATTTTGACCGGAAACACCAGGTAGGGCGAATATAAAAGAGGCATTTTTTTGGCCCAGAAAGCCGCATTGAATACCGTGCCGTATCCTTCGATGGTGACGGTCAGATCATGTCCGGTGAATTTCCAGGCAGGTGAGTCTCCGTCACAGGAGGTAATACTGACTTTGTCTGCCGTATATGTACTTTCACCAATTTTGCGGATTTCACGGCCCTTGATATAGATATGGTTTGACTCGATGAAAATACTGCCGTTATATAATGTGCCTTGTTTGGTATTCAGATCGAGAAGCAACCTTTCCGCAGAGCTGCGATCACCGTCCCTGCTGGTCATCACCACATTACCCCGGGCAAATGCAGCACCCAGCATCCTGTCGTATTCGAGAAAGTCCGAGCTGATGGTTTCGTTATCCCGGGTGACCATCACACCACCCTCGGCAGTGTAAATTTTTGTCTGGTTGTCATAGGACAGAGAGTCCGCCACAATATGCCAGGGGCCTTCTGAGGAGGCATCATCCAAGGAAAAAGAGGGCGTTGAAATGACCGATATGTAAAATAATACAAGAAAAAACAGGAGTCCCCGGCATGGTTCATGATACGAACGATGGGCATGGAAGGGGGTGTAGACGTCCTTCCTGAAACGTTTCACAGAAAATGGATTCATGGTATTCCGGTTCAGGGTTGATGACAGATCACATATACGTTTTTCAGGGTTTTCCCCTTAAGCGGTATGTGATCGTGCACGAGATGTTCTGGCCAATTACGAAAAAAGCAGTTCCATCTGATAACAGCTTGAATACGACAAAGAAAAACAGTATAAAGCCAAAAAGCGATTAAAAGTCAAGATATTGTTGATTAAAGACCAGGAATCCATCCATATTATACAGGTTTGATATATGTTTATTACATTTGAAGGCATTGAAGGATCAGGGAAAACTACCCAGATCAACCATACGGTCCGCTTTCTGGAAGGAAAGGGCCGCACCTGTGTGGTGACCCGGGAACCCGGAGATACCCGGATTGGAAAGAAAATTCGCCAGATCCTTCTTGACCCTGAAAACAGGGAACTGGTGCCCCAGGCAGAACTTTTTTTGTATGCCGCAGACAGGGCCCAGCATATCCATGAACGAATTCTTCCGGCTCTTAAGGCCGGTCATGACGTGGTCTGTGACCGGTTTTACGATGCAACTACTGCATATCAGGGCTATGCCCGGGGCATTGACCTTGACATGATCCAGGCTCTCCACAAGCAGGTTCTGGGGACACTGAAACCCGATCTCACGATTCTTTTTGATCTGGATCCCCGGATTGGATTGGAACGGGCCTGGAAAGAGATTGACCGGGGAGGGCGCGCTGACAATGAAACACGGTTCGAACATGAGGCTCTTGCCTTCCATGACAAGGTCAGGGCTGGCTACCTTGAGCTGGCCGCCCGTGAGCCTCATCGGATCACCATCATCGATGCATCGCTCAATAAAGACGAGGTCTCCCGGACGATTGCCCGGATTCTTTCAACCCATCTTCAAGGTCAGGAATTAAATCCCATACCCAGGCAGATTCCATGAACGCAAAAAGCATACTGGATACCATCGGCCATACGCCCCTGGTTGAAATACGAACGTTAAATCCCAATCCGGCCGTGAAAATCATGGCCAAACTGGAATACTTCAACCCCGGAGGGTCCATCAAAGACAGACCTGCCCTTCACATGATCGAAGCCGGTGAAGCATCCGGGGAACTCACCCATGAGAAAATCGTGATTGAGGCCACCAGCGGTAACACAGGGATTGGTCTGGCTCTGGTCTGTTCGGTTAAAGGCTATAAATTGAAGTTGGCCATGTCCGAAGCCGTGAGTGTGGAACGGCGGAAAATCCTTCAGGCCCGGGGTGCAGAGATCATTCTCACACCCGGTCATCTGGGTACGGATGGGGCCATCGAGGAAGTGAAACGACTTTATCAGGAAAATCCCGGTGTCTATTTCATGAGTAACCAGTATAACAATGCGGCCAACTGGCAGTCCCATTATTTTGGTACCGCCGAGGAACTCTGGGCCCAGACCCACGGGGAAATCACTATGCTGGTGGCCACCATGGGAACAACCGGAACCCTGATGGGTCTTTCCAGGCGTCTTAAAGAGCTTAATCCCCAGATACGGATCATCGGAGTGGAGCCCTATCTCGGTCATAAGATCCAGGGGCTGAAGAACATGAAGGAAGCCTATGAACCGCAAATATACGAACGGGTCCGTCTGGATGAAAAAATCAACATTGAAGACGACATTGCCTTTGACATGACCCGGCGTCTTGCAAAAGACGAGGGCCTCTTTGTGGGGATGAGCAGTGGAGCTGCCTTGGCCGTGGCTGTCAGGCAGGCTGAAAAAATGGACAAAGGCACCTTGGTGGTGATTTTTCCCGATGGGGGGGAACGTTATCTGAGTACGCCTGTTTTTGCGGTACAGGACATTCCGGGTCCCATGCTTTACAACACCATGAGCCATTCGGAAGAGCAGTTCGTGTCATCTAAACCAGGTGAGGTCTCCATGTACTCATGTGGCCCCACGGTTCATGATCGGATGCATATAGGGGTCTGTCGACGTTTTGTTTTTGCGGATCTGTTGTGCCGCTATTTGAGATTCCGAGGTTTTCAAACCACCCATATCATCAATATCACGGATCTGGATGACAAGACCATCCTGGGAGCACAGATTGAAGGTTGTGATCATAAAGCCTTTACCGACAGGTATCTGGATCTGTTTCAAACGGATATGAACACCCTGGGTATTCTCCCTGCAACCCAGTATCCCAGGGTCAGTGAGCACCTTATGGATATGATCTCTCTGGGAAAAGAGCTTGTTGAAAAGAAGATGGCCTATGAAAAACAACAGTCCCTGTATTTTGATATTTCCGGATTGGAGGACTATGGAAGTCTGTCACGGATTGATCTGGATAAGATCAGGCTGGGCCTCACCGTGGATCTGGGGGAATACGAAAAGGAAAATCCGAGGGATTTCACCTTGTTTAAAAAAAGTCCCACCCAGGAAATTGAAAATGGCGTCTCTGTGTCAACCGAATGGGGACCTGTGAGGCCATCCCTTCATATCCAGTGCGCTGCCATTGCCATGAAATATTTGGGGAAGAATTTTGATATTCACACCAGTAGCCGGGAACTTGTTTTTCCCCATCATGAGAACGAACAGGCCATTTGCAGAGCCCTTTACGGGAAGCCTCTGGCCAGCTATTGGATCCATTGTGACCGGGTTCTTTTGGGCGGCAAGAAAGTGGATGAAAAGGATAACCGCTTGACCCTTGATCAGGTTCTGGATATGGGCTTTACAGGACGTGAAATAAGGTTTTGGATGCTTGGAACCCATTACAGAAGAGTCCTCCATTTTTCAGAAGACCGGCTTCTTGAAGCCCGGCGTTCCCTTCGCAAGGTGGATGGATGCATCCAGGCTCTTTTGAACGTGAAGGACGGTCGTCCATACCCGGAATTGGACCAGATCGTCTATGACATCAAACACGGCTTTATCCATGCCATGAATGAGGACCTGAATATTTCGGCGGCCATGGCATCCATGTTTTCAGCCATTCGAAAGCTGAATCTCCTGGTTCAGGAGCAGGACATTGACCCGGATGGAGCCAGGGAAGTGGTCAAGGTCTTCCGGGATATCGACGAGGTATTCAATGCCTTTGATTTCCATGACCTGTTTTCAGATGAATTGGTGGTGCGTCTTATGGAAAAACGTGAAAAAGCAAGGGCCGCCAAAGATTGGGAACGGGCTGATCGGATTCGGGGTCAGCTTGAAGAACTTGGGGTTAGTGTTCGTGACGTAAAAAATCCCAATGGAATGTAGGGGCACGATGCTCGTGCCCTTATTCGCATTGCGATAGACCTGGTGGACCTGGTTCTATCTGTGTTTATAAACTTAATAATAGAGTGACGGAGCATGATTATGATCCATCCTTTGTATTTCCCTTATACGGGCATTTCAGACCAGGAACGGGACGTGATTCTGGCATGGTTTGGTCAGGTATCTGTTTATCAGCCCATGGCGGGGTCAGTTCCGATCCCACAGGGTCTGAATATGATTGTGCCTGTTTCCGGGGATGAGGCCCGGTTGACGTCGTTTTTGGCTGAATACAGGCAATTTGCATCCCTGAACAGGGATAAGGTATCGGCCTTTATAAAAGGCACAGACAAAAAACCTTTTTATGACCCGACCTGGGCGTCGGAAATTCGTTCGGAAATTATTAAACACGTGGAGGATGATATGTCATCCGACCTGGGTCATGATATGGAATCCCACAGGCTCTTATGGGCCCGGGCCGTGCTTCAGATTGCCCATGACTATGATCAGCAGAATCAGGAAATTGATTCTGAGCTTGAGCATATGGCCCTGCGGGAAAAAAAGCTTTTTGACAGTCTTATGGGTGGAGACGATGAGACGATCACTGATTTTCTTGCCCCGAAAACATTGACTGGGGGCAAAAACCCGGAAACCCGAATCGAACTTAGACTTGCTGCCTGGGCAACTCTGTTTTTGGCTGCCTGGCCAGATGCCTTAAAAACAGGCGAGGGTTTCTATCTGACGAGCAGCAGGGAGGTTGTTGACCATCTGTGCGAATATGTAAAACCATTTGATAAAGTCTGTGACATGGGTCTCCACGATATCGCCCGTGGTGAACTGGGCAAAGGGATCCATGACCTTGTGAAATCGGAGTTTGCCCCAGGTGACATGGGGCTTTTTAAGACAATGTCAGGGGGGAATACCGGAAAGGGGTGCCTTTCTCTTTATATTGCCCCGGATCAGCCTCCCTGCTCCTTTTTTGGCAGGTTCCTGGGCAAGGGCCAAATAAGGAGGGAGAAGCGTTTGGGGATCAGAAATACGGTGATCGGTTTTGTCGAAATATGAAAAGAATGCCAAGAGGATTGAATCCAGTGTTCTTTACCATTTATATTGCAGAGATGAAATTATTAAAAAACCATATTGACAGGCTGAAAAAAATATATATAAGAATAGATCGGTTTGTGTAAACTTAAATACAAATAGAGGTTTTGCAAATCCGAACCATTGGGTTATGTAAATATTTTAATAATTTTTAAGGAGGTTTTTAAAATGGGTTTTATACCGACTGTTGATGTTGAAAAATGCACAGGGTGCGAAGAATGCGTTGATGTATGTCCTGTGGAAGTATTTGAAATGAAAGACGGAAAATCAGCTGTTGTCAACGGTGAAGAATGCCTTGGTTGCGAAAGCTGTGTTGAAGTCTGTGAATCAGACGCTGTGGCTGTTGAAGAAGAATAGTTTGTCAGTTTTTTTCTCCGGCCTATCCTGTGGCCTGGCCGGAGAATTCACTCTTTGCTCCCCTTATCAGCGTTCCTTAAATCCTTTTCCCTTAAAAAAACAACCGAAACAATGGTATGGGGATAGCTGCCTTTGAACAGATGTAAAAAAGATCAGGGGCTGGCCCCTTTCCCCTTAGGCAAAAAAAAGACGTCATCACGCAAGGATGGGGTGTATGGATTTGGCTTTCCCAATATGAATCTTGCCTGAACACACAAAATATGGTAATGCGGTTTTTATGAAACAGTATGTAATTGATGAACTCAGATATGAGGATTATCAGAAAGTTAAGACCTTTCTGGATGAAACGTGTAAGGCTGGGGCTCTTTCCGGAGTATATTGGATGACGGTTCCCGACGATAAGCTTACCGAGCTACAGTTATCCCACACGGATTGTCAACCCTATCATGTGGGAATTGAATTGGAAGAAGACCATGTGTCCTGTGGTTTTCTGATCCGAGCATCAGGGAATATCCGATGCCACTGCATTGCCTATGCCACGGTTGAACAGCGTAACTGGGTTATCGATACCCTGGATGCCATGTTTGAAAAAATTGGAATAATTATCTGACAATTGTGATGAACTCGTAAAAAGTCGAGTATCTGATTCAAACAAACGATACCTCTCACCGGATTTCAAAGGGATGACAAACGATGTTGAAAATTATTCCATTGGGTGGTTTGGGTGAAATTGGGCTTAACATGATGGTCGTTGAGTATGGTGACACCGGTTTTATTATTGATGCCGGGTTGATGTTTCCAGAAGACTATATGTTGGGTATTGACATCGTCATACCGGTGATGGACTACATCAAACAGAGTGATTCCCACATTGCAGGAATCTTTCTGACCATGCCCATGAAGATCATATCGGAGCTCTTCCTTATCTTTTACGAGAAATTCATATTCCTGTCTATGGTACGGCTTTTACACTGGGAGTTGTGAAGAACAAACTGGAAGAGCATGGTTTTTCGGATGTGGCGTTTGTTGAAATCATACCCGGAAAATCAATCTGTCTTGGCCCATTTGAATTGGGGTTTATCCGGGTCAGTCATTCCACTGTGGATGGGGTGGGGCTGGCAGTGAAAACACCGGAAGGCATGATTGTTCACACGGGTGATTTCAAAATCGGTCATGGGGGAAACGACGCCATGACCACCGACGTGAACCGATTTGCCCAATGCGGTGCAGAAGGGGTTCTGGTCCTTATGTCCGATTCAACCAATGTGGAAGCCGAGGGCTATACCCTGTCTGACCAGTCCGTGGCCGACTCGTTGCAAGCTGTTTGTGAAGCCAGTTCCGGCCGTGTTATTGTTGCTCTTTTTGCTTCAAATGTTGCCCGGATACAGCAGATTGTTGACATTGCCAAAAAACGGGGGAGTAAACTGATCTTCAGCGGCAGAAGTGTGGAAATGACCGTGGGTATTGCCAAAAAACTGGGTTTTCTCAGCGTCCCAGAAGGCATGGAAATCGATGTGAAGGATGTGGACCTGTACCCGACGAATAAGATCGTGATGCTCACAACCGGAAGCCAGGGTGAGCCCATGTCAGCCTTGGCACGGATAGCCGCCGGAAGCCACAGGCATATCAAGATTGAAAAAGACGATACCGTCATTTTGTCTTCCAAGATGATTCCCGGAAATGAAAAGGCTATTTCAAATATTATTAACAGCCTTTACAAGCTTGGAGCCAATGTGGTTTATGAGCGGACCTCCAATGTCCATGTGTCAGGTCATGCCTACCAGGAAGAGTTGAAGATGATGATCCGGCTGACCAAACCGCAATATTTTATTCCCATTCACGGTGAGTACCGTCATCTGGTTCACCACGCCCGGTTGGCCCGTTCCATGGGTATTCCCACTGACCGGATTATACTGGCTGAAAACGGACAGGTGATCGCCTTTGAGAACAAAAAAGGGAGGATCATTGGGAAGATTCCAACGGGCCGGGTGCTTGTGGATGGAAAAGGTGTGGGTGATGTGGGCCGTAGTGTGCTCAAGGAACGGCAGATGCTTTCCGAAGATGGCTTGGTGGTGGTGACCATTGTCTTTGATGAGGAGACCGGAATCATCATGTACGGACCGGAAATCGTGTCCCGGGGCTTTGTGTTCTGGACCGCCACGGGTCATCTGTTGGATGATGCCCAATGTGTGATCCTGGAAGTGATTGAAGAGGTAGGGCCCGATGCCCCCCACCGAATTGATGTGATCCGCTCGAAAATTCAAAAAGCACTGAGACAATATTTTAATTTCACCATCAAACGAAGGCCGATTATCGTTCCGGTGATCATGGCATTATAGTGCCTTAATATTTTTTTTCGGAGTGGGTGTTTCAGACAAGACTTCTATATACGGATAACGTGAACCTATGCGCAAAGAAATCACTGGTACGCTTCTTTTTTTTCTTGTGATACTCACCCTTGTGAGCCTCCTTTCATACAGCCCCGGTGATCCGTCCATTCATCATGCCGGAGCCGAAGGCCAGATACAGAATCTGTTCGGAATGCTGGGGGCTTATTTTTCAAGTTTTCTCGTGGGCCTCTTCGGGATCGGTTCGTTCTGGGTGCCCATTCTTCTTCTTCTTGCCAGTGTCCGTTTTCTGGGACAAAAAAATGAACGGGGGCTTTTTCTTCTGGTTATCGGTGGTCTGGTTCTTGTGGTGGTCACCGGAACGTTCATGTCCCTGGTATCCTCTGATAATTTTTGCACCCTTTTCGGTCATCGTTTTTCATCGGGGGGTCTTGTGGGTATTCCCTTGAAATCCTTCCTTCTCCATTATACCAATCCCACAGGCAGCTATATCATTATCGCCGTGCTTGTGGTCATCGGTCTAATCCTTGCTACACGATTTTCCATCGTTACGTTTGCCAGAAAATGTCTGGCGTTGGTAAAAAATTGTCTGGACATGATCGGAAAAGTCCGTGCTGGATGGAAAGCCTGGAAAGAGGCCCGAAAAGCTGAAAAAGAATTAAAAAAAATGGAGAAGGCTGACCGCGACATGGTGAAAATGAATCGCCGTCTGGAGGAAAAGAAACGGCCAGGGCCCGAAATCAAGATCACGGCGGCCAAACCCAAAACAGCCAAAGTAGCTCCTGTTGTTCAACAGGAGGAATTTTCATTTATGACCAGTGGTAAGAACTTCAAACTCCCGGGTGTTGGGTTTCTGAATGATCCTGAGAAACGGCCATCCACCGTGGACGATGAAACGCTTCGTATGCGGTCCAAACTTCTTGAGAAAAAGCTTGAAGATTTCGGTGTGATGGGAACCGTGTCAGCCGTCTCGCCGGGACCGGTGATCACCACCTTTGAATACAAGCCTGCACCGGGTGTAAAAATCAACAAGATCGTCAATCTGTCCGATGATCTGGCCCTGGCCTTACGGGCAATCAGTATCCGTATTATCGCACCCATTCCGGGAAAGGACGCCATCGGCATCGAAATCCCCAATGAAACCCGGGAATCGGTCTGTTTCAAGGAAATCGTTACATCCAGTGCCTATATAAACTCCAAATCTCCTCTAAACATGTGTCTGGGGCATGATATCGTCGGGAACCCTGTCAGTGCAGAGCTTGATAAAATGCCCCATCTTCTTATTGCAGGGGCCACCGGGGCAGGTAAAAGCGTGGGTCTCAATGCCATGATTTCCAGTATACTCTTTCGTGCCACACCCGATGAAGTGCGCATGATCATGATTGATCCCAAACGTATTGAATTGTCGGTTTATGATGGCATCCCCCATCTGATCACTCCGGTGGTCACCGATATGAAAAAGGCCACCAATGCCTTGTTCTGGGCTGTCCGTGAAATGGAAAATCGCTACGAACTGTTAGCGGAACTGAAGTGCCGGAACATCGGACAATACAACAAGAAAGTTGAAAAGGAATTCCCGGATAAAAAAGAGGATGATGAAACGGTTAGACGGCATAAAAAGCTACCCTTTATTGTTATCATCATTGATGAGCTTGCCGATTTGATGATGGTGGCCTCACGGGATGTGGAAGTGTCGCTGACCCGACTTGCCCAGATGGCACGGGCCTGTGGAATTCATATTGTTCTGGCCACCCAGCGTCCCTCCGTTGACGTTCTGACAGGCATTATCAAGGCCAATTTTCCCACACGAATTTCCTTTCAGGTGTCGTCTAAAACCGATTCACGGACCATCATCGACTCCAATGGGGCCGAAGCCCTCCTGGGAATGGGGGATATGCTTTATCTTCCCCCAGGTACGGCAAAACTCCAGCGAATTCATGGTGCCTTTATTTCCGACGAGGAACTGAACAGTCTGATTGAGTTCTGGAAAGGCCAGAAAGAACCTGAATACGATGAATCCATTCTTCAGGCGCCGCCTGAGAAAAATGAAGAGAACGGGAGTGCGGAAGATTACGATGAAAAATACGATGAGGCCGTGGCTTTGGTGACCCGCACGCGTCAGGCGTCCATTTCCAGTGTGCAGCGCCATTTGAGAATTGGTTACAACCGGGCGGCGCGCATCATTGAAACCATGGAAAAGGAAGGCCTTATCGGCCCGGCCGACGGAGCAAAACCACGGGAAATCCTGGCAGGTAGCTACGACAACATCCCCTGATTTATGACATGAGACATCGTATGTTTGTTATCTAAAATACATAAGGAACACATCTCCATGACACTACGTGATTTAAGACTGGTTGACCAGATCAAGGGCTTTCTTGATCAGGATGAGGGCATGCGGCTTTACACCGTGGCCCGTGAGGCATCGGAAATGGGCCCCATGCTTGAAATCGGAAGTTACTGCGGAAAGTCAACCCTTTATCTGGGCACAGCTGCCAGAGAAAATAAGGGTGTTCTTTTCACCATTGACCACCACCGTGGGTCGGAAGAGCAACAGTACGGTGAAGGTTATTTCGATCCGGAACTTTACGATGAAAAAGAAAAAAAAGTGGATACCTTTCCTCATCTTAGACGAACGCTCGAACAAGGAGGGCTTGAAGACACGGTGGTGCCCATTGTCTCGTCATCCCCATTGACCGCAAGAATGTGGGCCACACCGCTGAGCCTTGTTTTTATTGACGGGGGTCACACATTCAAAGCGGCCTTTAATGATTACTCCTGTTGGGCCAGACACATTATGCCCGGTGGCTTTCTTCTGATTCACGATATTTTTAAAGATCCGGCCGAAGGCGGGCAGGCCCCTTATCATGTGTACAAACTCGCCATGGCCTCGGGCCAGTTCAGAGTCCTTGAAATGACCAAAACCTTGGGCGTTCTTCAACGCTATCTTCCCGGTGAATTCCCCGACGATCTTCCCCAATAGAAACGGCTTTTGCCGTTTCTATGTGACCAGGATTTTCTTTGGAAAATCCTGGTGGGGCCAAACTTTTGACAAGTTTGACAAACATGTTTTTCAAATTCAAACGCTATCTGCCGCCTTTTCCAGCTTCTTAGCTGGTGAAATCTTAAAAGGTACTATTAATCAATTCAAACGTGGAGGGGAAAAATGAATATGAATAAAAAAGGAATTGTTTTACTTTTATTAGGTTTAGCTATTATTGTTTTATCAGAAATTGCTGGTTCCATACGTCTTTATCAAATGGGCTACTATAACTATAAAATTATATTAACTATACTCCCTGTAATCTTAATGATTATTGGTATTGTTTTCATTATAAATAATAAAAGTAGTGTGAATAAAAATTCAGATAGTAATGAAGAAACAAACACAGAAGATTTAAGTAAAAGTAATAATATAAATAAAGTTTCCAGAATATCTTTAATGGGTGGCTTGATAGGAGCACTTACAACAAACCCAAAAACAGCTTTAGAAAATGAAATATATCGAAATAATCAAAAAGGTTGGAAGGCTATACACATAAAGAATCATTCAACAACCAATTTGTTTATTTGGTTATTGCAGCTTATTGTTTTATTATTAACCTTTGGTTTATTTTCATGGGGCGGGGGATATTTAGTTCTATTTGAAAAAGAATCTAATTGTTGACAGACAGCCAAACAAGGCTTTTTTGTACCAATATTGGTTAAGGTTACGGTTAATCATAGACTTATAGAGCTTGCCTTAAAAGACGAAACGATCAAAGTTACAAAATAGGATGATAAATATCCTAGTGATCTGACAATAAATACGTTCTCAGGTTGAGTTTCTTGTTTTTTATGCCCAGTTTTTTCCGGATATTATCACGATGAAATTCAACGGTTCGGGGGGATATACCCAAAAAATCTGCTATGACTTTGGATGATTTGTTTTGTTTGATGAGATTGACAACCTGAATTTCAGTGGGTGTGAGTTTTTGAATGCTTTCGGAAAGGATCTGCATAAAGGGGGAGCAGATTTCCATAAAGTTCTGCTCCAGGATTTCAAGGTATATTTTCTGATGTTTGTCCAGGGGTGTTTTTTTCAGTAAATCAATGTGGGGTGCAATCACTTCCTTGATGCTGAATGTCACACGATTTTCCAGATCTCTTTTATCATTTTCTCGTTTTTTTAAAAGAACTTCCAGGGCTGTGTTGATGTCCTGGAGTTCACGGGTGCGTTCAATGACTTTTTCTTCAAGTGCCCAATGCATTCTAATCATGTCTTCTTCGGCGCGTTTTTTTACGGTGATGTCCAGAAGGGTTTCAATGGCACCTGTGATCGTGTTTTCCGAATCCCTTAAAAACGCCGACGTCAGATACAGCCATTTCCCGTTCTCACCCAGTTCGGGGAAATGGGCCTCCACGTCATAAGCATCTTTTACAACACCGGACTTTCGGCACTCTGATTTATAAAACGCTGATATGTCTTCAAGGGGAAGGCCATCGATTAAAAAGTCCGATAAGATGGGTTGTTTCAGATACTTCTCGGTAATTTGTTTGTCTTTCCCTATAATATCAGATTGCTGAACCCCGGTGAGTTCCTCGCAGGCTTTGTTCCAGTGAACAATGCAATGGTTTTTATTGACGACAATGGTGGGAATGGGGGAGCCTTCTATGATTGCTTTTAACTGCTGCTCGCTTTCTTTTAATTCCTTTTCATAACGTATTTCAGCGGTTACGTCCCTGGAATAACTTCTGAATCCGACCTTTTCCCCCGTGTCATTGGTTTTTAAATTGGATTTAACCTCATAATAATGAACAGAGCCGTCTTTCATGCGTCCCCTGATCAGTAAACCACTGGCCGGTTCGCCGGTTTCAAGGATGTTTGCATAAAAAACAACAACCCGATCCCAATCTTCCGGCAGGATATAATCTCGAAAATTCATGGTGTTTAATTCGTCTCTGGAAAATCCTGAGTGTCTGACCACGGCTTCATTGAAAAAAATAAAGCCCCCTTCAATGCTTTGCTCAAAGAAAAATTCCTCTATGTTTTCAACCAGAAGTCTGTATTTACGTTCGCTTTCAGCCAGTTCCTCCCCCATGTGTTTGTGATCTGAAATATCAACGCTATATAAAACACGAAGGGGTTGAAGGTCATCTGTTTTTATGTCAACCACCGTGGTTTCAACCCGTCGAAGCTCTCCTCCATTTTCATTGAAACATATCACACATTTTTCTGAAGTGTCTCTGTGGCTTTTTATTTGGTTTATCCAGTCGGTGAACTGATCTTTGCAGGCCTTGTCCATGGGGTTCCGGATATCGTATCCCATGAGTTCATGGACAGTTCTTCCTGAAATTGCAGCCATTGCCTTATTCACATAGATGCATTGAAAACTGTCATCGATGATCGCTATTCCTGTACTGCCATTTTCAACAATCAGGTTGGCCATGGAAAGGCCTTGAGAATTTTCATCATTTCCTGAAGACACAACCGATTTTTTATTGAGTATGTTCAAACGTTCCATGGCATTTATCTCCCGGGTTGTGGCCCATGCGAAATAGTCATGTGTTTCGTGTCCAACCGGATATGCTATTTTTGGCGGGGCACTATTTAATAAACATACGGGACATTCTATCCGTATAATTAACTTTGGCTTGTCCTGGAGCTAATTCATCTAAATATATCAAAAAATCAGAATGATATAAAAAAAAGAATGAATATATAATCATATACTATTCAAGAATACGTGGCAATACCCCGTATTTTTACCGATAAAAAACAGGGGTTGTCATATGGGTGGATCACCCATAAAATCAGCAGGATTAAATGGTGATGAAATATGCTTAGACAAATTATTTATAAACGTACCAATACCGTATTGCAGACATTCCGCAGAATGTTTTAATTTTTTTCCTGACAGCCGACTGTTTTGATTTTAATAGCCGGTTGTTTTTTATTCGGAGGATACCACGATGTTGCTCAACCCCAAAAAACTGAACAAAACCTATCCAGACAAAGAAACCGAAGAAATCATGAAAAATACCATCGATTTTTTCGAAAATATGGGTCTGGCCAAGTGCAAGGAGGATTATCATTCGGCCCGCTGGTATACCGAATTCCTTGACTTCATGAACAAAGAAAACATTATGGCCAAACTGCTTACTCCCGCAGGCTATGGAGAAAACGCAAGGTGGGACTCCTCCAGAATCGTTGAGTTTGCCGAAATCCTGGGATTTTACGGCCTGACTTACTGGTATTGTTTCCAGGTCTCTGCCCTGGGCCTGGGACCCATCTGGATCGGTAAAAATGAAGAAGTGAAACACAAGGCAGCCCAGCTCCTGAAAGAGGGTGCTATTTTCGGTTTTGGCCTTTCGGAAAAAGAGCATGGGGCAGACATCTATTCAAGTGACATGATGCTTTATCCAAAGGCAGACGGAACTTACACAGCCAAAGGGGATAAATACTATATCGGTAACGGGAACGAAGCCGCGTTGGTCTCCACCTTTGGTAAAATGGCCGATACAGGGGATTATGTTTTTTTTGTTGTGGATTCCAAACATAAAAACTACGAATGCACCAAAAATGTGATCTATAATCAGGATTATGTGGCTGAATATGTTCTTCATGATTACCCCATCACAGAGGCGGATATCACCGATAAGGGCAGGGACGCCTGGGATGCATCGCTGAATACGATCAATGTCATGAAGTTCAATTTGGGCTGGGCCTCCATCGGAATCTGCGAACATGCATTTTACGAGGCCATGGACCATGCTGCCAACCGGAACCTGTTCGGCAAGTTCGTGACTGATTTTACCCATATCCGCCAGTTGTTTGTGGATGCCTACTGCCGTCTCTATGCCATGAAAACCTTTGCTCTAAGGGCCACCGACTATATGCGCTCGGCGTCTGAAAAAGATCGCAGGTACCTTTTGTTCAACCCCATGGTAAAAATGAAAGTCACCACCCAGGGAGAAGAGGTCATTAATAATCTCTGGGACATCATCGCTGCCAAAGGATTTGAAAAGGACACATATTTTTCCAATGCAGTGCTGGATATAAGGGCCCTGCCCAAACTTGAAGGCACCGTCCATGTGAACATGGCCCTGATTATAAAATTTATGCCCAACTATTTCTTTAACCCTGCTGAATTTCCTGAAATTCCCAAACGGAATGATCCGGGTAACGATGATTTCCTGTTCAACCAGGGACAGACCAAAGGCCTGGGTAAAACACAGTTCCATGACTATAATATTGTCTATGGCAAATATAATCTTCCCAATGTTTCGATCTTCAAAGAACAGATCGAAACATTTAAAGAATTTATGATGATCTCCCTTGAATCCATGGCGGCCCAGTCCGAGGATATTGACTTTCTTCTGAACGTGGGCGAGCTGTTCACCCTGGTGGTTTATGGTCAGCTCATCCTTGAAAATAAAGAGATTTACAGTATTGAAGACGATATTATCGAGCAGATATTCGATTTTATGATCCGGGATTTTTCCAAATATTCCCTGCAGATCTTCAGTAAGAAAATTGCCACGGAAAAACAACAAGCCATCTGCATGAAAATGATCAAGCGACCGGTGGTGGATGAGGCCCGTTATAACAGAGTCTGGGAAAACCATGTGTATGCCATGAAAGGGACCTATGTGATGAATCCCTGATTGTGAAATCGGACAATGCCCCGATTCTTACCACGGTCCCGGCATCTGCCGATGATACTGAGAAAATCATCGCAGATCATCTGATCAGGGAAATTACGGATGGTGCCTGCGTCCAACTGGGAATCTGAGGTATGCCCAACGCCCTGGGCTCTCTGATCGCCAAGTCCGGGCTCCGGGATCTGGGTATCCACACGGAAATGCTGGTGGATTCGGTGGTGGACATGTATGAGGCAGGCTGCATCACCAACAGGAAAAAACATGTTTATCCTGGCAAGATCGCCTATACAAACAGGCCGAGGCCATGAATATATGGAGGCCCAGCCATAAAAGGGATTGATTCGAATGTCCCTCCTTTTTTAGTGAGTTATATATTGAAGTTTTCATGTTGATAGAATACAGTGAATACACATATTCAATGGAGATTTAAGATATGGCGACTTCAGTTAGGCTTGCACCCGAAATCGAGCAACGACTTGATTTTCTATCGTCACAAACAGGACGTACCAAGGCGTTTTATTTGAGAGAGATCATTGAGCGCGGCATTGAAGAGATAGAGGACTATTATCTTGCCGCCGATGTGGTGGAGCGTATCAGAAAAGGCGAGGAGACAATCCATTCAGCTGCTGATGTGAGAAAAGACCTTGGCTTGGACGATTAAATACACCGACACGGCATTGGCCCTGCTCCGTAAGCTCGATAAACAGATTGCACGACGCATCGTCGATTTTATGGATCAGCGAGTGGCTGTTTTGGACGATCCCCGAACCAGAGGCAAAGCATTGGTCGGTCCGCTTGGAGGGTTTTGGCGATATCGGGTTGGAGATTACCGGATTATTTGTGATATCCATGATGAGGCGCTTTATATTCTTGTTGTAAAAATTGGAAACCGTCGGGATGTATACAGATAATCGCCTGGGATCTATCGCATAGATTAATAATCACGGTTTGACCCTGCCATTTTGCCCTTACGGGTAATTCCGGACGTCATACGAAACCTTTCAATTTGATTTAACAGAATGAACCTGCTTTAAAATCCGACAACGATATTCGTTGAACATAAATCAGGGTTCTGACCCTAGACATACAAACGAGACGATGGATATGAAAACATGGTTGCATAAGCATTTGATCTGCCCGGAATGCCTTGAATCGGAAGCGGCCTTGACCCTTGAGATCATAAAAGAGAAACATGATGATATCATTGAAGGGGAATTACACTGCCCGGGCTGTGGAAACAGGTATTTGATCCAAGAGGGCATCGCGGTTATTGTCCCCCATAAGACATTGCCCCATAGTGACGATCAATCCGGATACAATTCGAAAAACATGTTGTCCGCCTATCTGTGGAGCCATTACTCTGAATTTTTTAACGGCTCTGATGCCACGGATGCCTATGGGAAATGGGCCTCACATTTTCAGCAAACAGATGGATGGGCAGTGGACATCGGCTGTTCTGTGGGGCGCTTGGCCTTTGAGCTGAGTAAATCACATACCCATGTGATCGGCCTGGATACCTCATTGCCATTTATCAGAAAAGCGCGTCAGATTTTATTGAGCAAGCAACTTCGGTTTGATATGATTGTTGAAGGCCATATCACTGAGGAACGGTCATGTGACCTGGATCCTGGGTATGCATATCATTCAACGGAATTTATTGTGGCCGATGCCCTGGCTCTTCCGTTTCGTTCCGGGAGGTTTTCCACAGCAGCCTCGGTCAATATTCTTGAAAAGGTACCCCATCCGATTCAGCATTTAAAAGAGGTCAACAGGATATTGCAAAAAGACCAGGCATGCTTCTTATTCTCCGATCCATTTTCCTGGGATGACGATGTTACAAACCCGGATCTCTGGTTAAGCGGTAGAAACAATGGGCCGGGCAAAGGCCGGGGTATGGAAAATATCTGCCGGTTGATGGAAGGGCACATCGATGTATTTGATCCCTGTTTTAACATAGAGGACAAAGGGGATGTGCTTTGGAAAATAAGGAAAACCCAGAATTTATGGGAACATATCACATCCCAGTTTATCATTGGTAAACGGGGTATTAAATAAACTGTATATTCCGTCATTCAGCACCTTAGACCAGGACCTGTTTTATCAGGATTTTTAAATTTGTCCCTTTGTGAGGGCTGGCGGAGGCCCTGCAGGGCTGTGACGATATTGTCTAAACAGGAGAATGGGTTTTGGGAAGAAAACAGGAAGGCATCTGCGGACTTTGTTTTCATAGCCCCGGCTGTGGCGTCATGGTCCATTTTGATGAGGATGATAAGATTGACAAGTTGACACCGGACCCGGATGCCCCCTTGGGACGCGTGCTGTGTCCCATTGCCGGCAGCGCTAAACAGATCATCTATTCTGAAAAAAGAATCCGGCAGCCCTTGAAACGCACAGGCCCAAAGGGAACCTTTGAGTTTGAACCGATCACCTGGGATGAAGCTTATGATATCATTGTTGAAAATCTCAATAACCTGAAACAAAAATATGGACCTGAAACCATCGGGTTTTATGCGGGAACCGGTTCCTATGAACGGTCTTTCAAAGATATGTTTCAGTTGAAAGGATCGGAAATCTATCTGGCCAGCAGTATTTTGTTTCCCTTTGGTTCTCCCAATACATTTGGCGTCGGTGCTCCCTGCTATACCTCCCTTGGAGTCCTGGCCCCAAAATTGACCATGGGTTGCCTTCATACAGATATGTTTTCAGATGTGGATAATTCGGATCTGATTCTGGTCTGGGGAACAGATCCCGCAAGCGCAACGCCCCCGGAAATGTTCGGGCGTCTGGTGACAGCCGCCCATGAAGGTGCCCGGATTATTGTCATAGATCCCAGGCGCACAAAAGCAGCCCAGCTTCCCGAAAGTGAATGGCTGCCCATACGACCGGGATCGGATGGTGCTTTGGCATTGGGTTTATCCCACATCCTGATTCGTGATAACTGGGTGGACGAAACATTTGCCTATGACTGGACATTGGGGTACGACGAATTTAAAGAGTATGTTAAGGCGTTTACACCGGAATACGTGGCTCAGGTAACCGGTATTGAAACAGACCGGATCGAACAGTTGGCCGAAGAAATAGCAGACTCGGAAGGAGCCAGCTATATCATGTATACCGGACTGGAATACACCCAAAGTGGTGTTCAGAACATCCGGGCGGTCATGGTGCTCTGGGCCTTGGCAGGTCAGTTGGATGTGGAGGGAGGAAGGTGCTTTGTCCGGCACGAGAATATGATTCCCTTGGCTAAAAGCCATCAGATTGAAACCCCTGGATATGATAAATCCATTGGAAAAGGGCACTTTTCTGTTTACTCCTATTTTTGTGGGGGCGAGCCCCATGCAAACCGGCTGCCCAAATCCATCCTTGAATCAGACCCCTATAAAATCAGGTCCTTGATTATTTTGGGGGCGTCCATTATCACGGCCTGGCCCGATCCCCAGGTATGGCAGAATGCCTTTGAAGAATTGGATTTTATGGTGTCCATTGATCTGCAGCTTACCCAGGATGCGGCCTGGGCAGATATTGTTTTGCCGGCCACAACAGCATTTGAGCAGGAATCCTATTGCTATTACGGCAATGCCTTACGATTAAGAAAAAAAATGATCGCACCTGTGGGGGAGAGCAGGCCCAGCTATGCTATCCTGGCTGAACTGGCACATCGTCTGGGCTACGGTCATCTCTATCCCCAGGATAGTGAAACACTTATTGATCAGGTCCTGAAGGGGGCAGGGTATACGGTGGCAGATCTGGAACGGGCCCCCAAACATACCGTTCGGAGCAAACCAAAACCCATGGTGTATCGAAAATGGGAAAAAGGACTTCTTAGAAAAGATAGAAAGCCGGGATTTGAAACACCCTCGGGGAAATTTGAAATCACCTCCACCATTCTTGAAAAATTTGGATACGACGGCTTGCCTTGCTATGAAGAATCACTGGAGACACCTTTGAGCAAGCCACAGATGCTCAACCGGTACCCCCTTATTCTCGGTACCGGTCCCTTTAAACCGGATATGAAGTCCTGCTTGAGAGCCATCCCGGATTTTATAAAAAAATATCCTTATCCCATGGTCCAGATGAATCCCAAGGATTCTGCCATACGAAACATTAAAACCGATGACCCGGTGGTGATTAAAACGGAAAGGGGCTCGGTAAGTATGCGTGCCTATGTGACAGAGGATATTATGGAAGGCTTTGTTTATGCCCAGGTAGGCGGAGGTGGCCCCCAGGGCCCGGATGAATGGAAACATGCCAATGTCAATATCTTAACAGACCTTGAACAATATGATCCCATCTCGGGATTCCCAGTCTATAAAACGCTGCTGTGCCAGGTTAAACGAAAGTTAAGGCAGCGCCGGAGCATCGTTGTTCAGGATCCCAGCCTGGGTTGTGTCGGATGAACACGGGCCTGTTATTATACCTTTCATCGGCCCTGTTATCCACTTACCATTTCATTGAGGATTTCAATGAGACCTGAGCGAATATCCTCTATGGTTTTGGATTCTATGTTCAGCTGTTTGAGGCAAAATACGGCGGTAGTGTTGGCATAAAGCTCTTCTTTGGTTTTATCAAGGTGGTTCACCAGTTGATTGGCAAAGCCCACAAGAAGCAGCTCTTTCGATGGATTGGATATGATTTCCGGGTGGTTATGATGTCTTGCCACCTTATCGAAAATATCGGAAAACCCCCATTTGTTCAGAAGAGCGGCTCCGAACTCTCCGTGGTAGGTGTCGAGGGTGGAGAACAGGACGCTTTGATCAACATCCTCTCCCGTGGGCCCGACTTCTTCCAATTTGCTGATGATTTGAAGCAGGATCAGTTTGCCGATATCGTGAACAAGTCCCAAGGTAAAAGCGTCTTCTCTAAGTTTGAGATTCAGCTGCTCTGCAATATACTGTGAACAATAAGCGCATGTCTGTGCGTGGTTCCAGAGTTTTTCCACATAAGACGTATATTTTTTCGGGACATTGGAATAGAGAGCTCGTTGACAAAGCATTTCCACATGGAGATACGTCTGATCAATGCCTAACCTTCCGATGGCTTCCTCAAGGGTTTTACTTTGATTAATCCCTTTGAAAAGGGCTGAGTTCGAAAGGCTGATAAGGCTGCTGGCAATGAGCATGTCCTTTTTCAGGAGCGTCGTGATTTCCGAAAAATCTATCTCCTTATTGACCATTTCTTTTAATCGGGTATTGATATCAGGAAGTGAGGGGAGGTCGACCCTATCCCCTTTGAGAGCGGAAGAAACGTCCTGGATAAGCTTTTTGCGTTGGGTGTCGGAAGATTGGGAGGATTTTGTGACAGCATCATGATTTGTTTTTGATACCGGCTCCGTGTCTACATCGATCGTGATCCCCTGGGAACTGAACTTTTGAAGCAGGGTTTTCTGAGTAAATGGTTTGACGATGAACCCGTTGCATCCGGCTTGCAGGCAGGTGATCAGGCTGCCTTTATCTGACTGGGACGTGACCATAAAGACTTTAACACGGTTGGGCTCAGGGATATGTCGTTTTTTTTCAAGTTCTCGAATTTTGAACAGCATTTCGGTACCATCCATTCCCGGCATATGAATATCAAGGGTGATCAGGTTGAAGGGCTGGCCCGTATCAAGTGCCTGTTCAAAGGTTCTTAAAGCACTTGCGGCATGCTCATCATCCGTACATGCACCCATGCTTTGAAGAATGGTTTTCATTTTTGATCGGCTGACAAAATCATCGTCCACAATAAGTATTTTCATGATTCATCCGATGTTATTTGTGATAAAAAAAATTCTAAGCGATCGAATTCATGGTTTATTTTTGATATAAAATCTTTTGCTTGATCAATCTGCCCGGATTTCCCGGTAATCTCAAGGTCGGCTGCAGCCTGGGCCAGGACATCCATGGTGACATTGGCAGCTCCACCTTTGAGCTTGTGTGCTTCTTCTGCGATAAGGGTGGTCATATTGTCGATCAGGGCCTGATTGATTGTTTCCATCTGGGTCCTGCCATGACCGAGAAAATAATCAAGCGTTGCCAGCAAAATGGTTTTTTCGCCCATGAATTCTTCAAGGGCACGATTAAAATCAAGGGGAGGCTCGTCTTTATGGGTTGAGTCAGCCGCTTTGAAAACTAAGGGTTCTTTGTATGTCACGTTTTTCGGAGGAGTGGGAAGGACAATCCATGATGAAATAATCTTGGTCAAAGAGTCCCTGGTGATGGGTTTTGTAATATAATCATCCATGCCTGAGTTGAGGCAACTCTCCCGGTCTTGTTTCATGGCGTTGGCCGTCATGGCAATGATGGGCGTTTTTTGTTTGCCCCTGTCCGTTTCAAGTTTTCGGATAATCCGGGTTGCTTCAAGGCCACCCATGACAGGCATCTGGATATCCATCAGAATCAGATCGTAGTCACATTTCTGAAACGCTTCCACAGCCTCTTTCCCGTTTTCAGCGATGTCCACATCAAACCCCGACATGCAAAGAAAGTTCAATGCAACGTACCGGTTTGTGGGATAATCTTCCACCAGCAGGATCCGATTTTCCTGTTTGAATGATTCGGAAATGGTATGCCGGGTGACAAGCCCCATAGGCGCAGAGACATTTTGAGACTTGTTTTTTCTATAAACAAGACTGATGGCATGCCGTAAAACAAAGGAATCAAATGGCGAGTTCAGATAACCTGAAATCCCGATGTCCTCACATTTTCTTCCATCACCGATATTCCCTGTCCGTGTGGTCAGAATGATGGGGATCTTGTTTGAGGATGCCAGGGCCTTGATGTCCTGTGCCAGAATAAAACCATCTGTATCCGGTAAAAGATAGTCGATTATGACCATATCAATGTGTGATGCAACGTTGGGATCTTTCAGCATATTGAGGGCGTCTTTGCCACATGCGACCGTCTCGGCATGTATTCCTAAGGCTTTGATCTGATCAAGATAGGGTACGGGTTCATCGACCATTCCCCCCACCACAAGAATCGACAGGCCCCCAAAGGGCTCATTAATCGGGGCTAAGACCTGCTCCTTCTGGCGTTTTACGCTTAGTGTGAACCAGAACGTGCTCCCGTGGTTAATTCTACTTTCAAGTCCTAACTGGCCACCCATCAGTTCAACTAATTGTTTTGAAATACTGATGCCCAGTCCTGTCCCTCCGAATTTACGTGTGGTGGAATTATCCGCCTGGGTGAAACTTTCGAAGATCGTTTCTTGTTTGTTTTTTTCAATACCGATGCCTGTGTCTGTGACAGAGCATCGGATCACACAGATTTCACCCAAATCTTCAGATAATTCGCAGTTCAGGGTAAGCCCGCCGTTCTCCGTGAATTTAAGGGCATTACCCGACAGGTTCATGAGAATTTGGCGGATTCGTCCGGGATCACCGCATACATAATGGGGGACATCCGGTGATAGAAACACGTCACAGAAAAGACCTTTTTGCTCAGCGAGAAAAGCGATGCTTTTTCCGATATCGTTGACCAGCAGTCTTAAATCAAAATTGATGGTTTCAATGTCGACTTTTCGTGCTTCAATTTTTGAGAAATCCAGGATATTGGTGATGATTCCGAGAAGGGCATGGCCCTCTCGGTTGATTGTTTCAAATATCTCCCTTTGCTTGTCGTTCTGGATGGTGGTCATGGCGATTTCAGCCATTCCGATAATTCCGTTTAAGGGTGTACGAATTTCATGACTCATGTTGGCCAGGAATTCACTTTTGGCTTTGCTGGCTTCAACCGCCATGATCCGGGCTCGTTCAATTTCATCATTGGCCCGCTGTAATTCAAGGGTTCTCTGCTCCACCAATGCCTCGACCGATGCGGTTCGTCGCCGTTCGTCAAAGATGTACGCCTTGATCAAAAAAAGAAGAAGCACGGTACCCAGGATTAGGGTGATCATCAGCGAAATTGAAACATACCGGGCAGCAGTCTTTCCTTTCTCCATGATTGTTCTGGGAAGCGTTGCCCGAATCAGAAGTGCCGGTTTACCGTATATATCCGGAAGGACTCCGTAGGTCAGCAAGCGGGTTTCATTTTCGTCTCGGACCACAATCAGGGATTTCTCCCCTTGTATAAGGATCTCTTTTTCCTGATCAGTTAAGTCGTCATCATTTACGGTTTTGATCGTAAAGTCCACTTTGGTCTGATCCACAAGGGCGTCGATCATTTTTCGAGATATAAATCGTCCCATGATGAAGTCACCGGTCGAGGGTCCGCTCCCCAAGCTGTCCAGAATGGGAATGGATGCTATCAGCATGGGACCGTAGTTGGTCAATAGAATCCCTTTGATATCGTGGCCAGGGATGCCGAAATCCTGAAGCTCTGCAATCATATCAAGGGATTTGCTCGAGGTGTCAATAACGTCGATAAACCCCTGATGTTCAGAATAAAAAGCCTTTCCCCAGACGGTCTTTCCCCCAGGGGTGACGATGTATATGAGGTTTATATTTCCATTGGCTTCCAGAGTGTCCATCTGGAGATTTGATTCAATATATTTTTCGTTTCCATCTTTAGCGAACTGAAAGGTATCATCCCATATGGCCCAGTCGCTTGCCAATCCGTGCAGATGATGTATCTCCCCCTTGAAGGCATCCATGCACCGGGATAGGTTTTTTCGTGCTTCGGTATCCTCAAGGTCCATGAAGCTTTTGATAATCACCTGATTTTTTAAAACATAGTCCGCGATGGAATAAATGGCCACCAGGGTAATGAAAATCGTTACCCACGCATATTTGCGAAACGTTTTCATGAGCACCCTTGATTGCTTTAATAAATCAGGTTAATAGGTTTTTGTCTTTTCAATAAAAAAGTCAGAACAACGGCAAGCTTTAATTGTAGGGCTTCAGGTCAGATGTTTGCCAGGAATTTCAGGTGCTGGGTTATGATCTGTATTGACTTAAAAGAACGTTTTTTTGTTGCTCATGGAAAAAAATATGAATGCAACATATTTTTTAATATAGCATATTGGTAAGATTATGTGCAAGCATACAGAGAGTTAATCATAGAAAATATATGACGGAGATCGTACGTTTAACAGTAGCTGTCGTTTTTCTTTTTAAGAGTGCATCAACGTTTGGACTGTTGATTTTAACAAACTTAAGATCGACCTGATGATAAGTATTCGACATACGACAAAGTATGCCGTAACCCCGGCCAAACCTGTTGCCTTGCCGATAGACCCTGTTCCATAGCCATCTTTAGATTTTTTAGGAGTTCATTAGATTTAGATGAAAAAAAGATAGCGATTTATTTTTGATGAGCATGATAATACCCTTCATTAATTTTAAATATTTAAAACATTTGGTTGTAGGTATAAGGCTTTATAATAATGACATATTTGTTGCCAGATTTAGTGAATAAAAGGCGTCGCATCAGTTTATTTCGCTATTCTTTAATAGCGATGTTCTCCTATCAATTTCCAGTGGGGATTGCTTACCTGATTATACTTTCAAACCACGCAAAGTATGATTATGCAGTCATTAACAATGTCTATGCAGGATACATGACATGCAGCATAACCGCAATGATATGGACCCTATTTAAAAAACAAATCACAACCCGTTTTATCTCTTTAATTTTGTATTACCAGGTTTATTTCTGTCTGTTTGTTTCGGCTTATTTTGTGTATGTGATGAGTGACCAGCGATACCTTGTTCCCGTAGGTTCTATGTTGATCTTAACCTTCGTATTTATTCAATCAGGTCTGATTGCTTCATTTTTTGTCATTCTGGTCAATGTGGCCCTCTATTTTTTAGCGTCCTATATTGGAATCAAATACAGTGGGCAGCCCGGATCCATGGCCAAGGAAATTTTATATATTTCGACCTATGTTCCCGTTTGTATTTTCATCGCATTTATATGTAAGACCATCCAAGACCAACAAAAGAAAATCAAAAAAGCCAACTCAAAACTTAAAGCCACCCATGCAGA
>Ga0180007_10000521_pt1 | contig 63930 bp, 52 predicted proteins | sample MM_PC_MetaG_FD_121122 | JGI IMG/M metagenome (GOLD analysis project Ga0180007, IMG submission 121122) | Groundwater microbial communities from the Aspo Hard Rock Laboratory (HRL) deep subsurface site, Sweden - MM_PC_MetaG | ecosystem: Environmental > Aquatic > Deep subsurface > Groundwater...
TCGTTTCGGCAACCCTGCACCACCTGGTCTGGATTCAAAACGGAGTGGTTCAATTAAGCGTTCTTTTTATTGCCATAACTCTCTTAATACTGTTAATCGTGGGGCTGCTGTAAAATGTCTTTTCTCATCAATCTATTATTAGCTCTGGCTTTCGCTCCGCTTCTTCGCGGGATCATCAACAAGACCAAAGCATTCTTCGCTGGAAGACAGGGTCCGCCAATTCTGCAGCTTTACTATGATCTGGCAAAGCTCCTGCGAAAAGGTGCTGTTTACAGCAGAACCACCAGCTGGATCTTTCGCTTTGGCCCGGTTGCCGGTCTATCTATCAGCATCTTATGCCTTATATTCCTGCCGTTTGGCAACCTCCCTGCGGGTATTTCCTTTCAGGGCGACATTATTCTCATAGTTTATCTGCTTGGGTTATTGCGTTTTTTCACGGTTCTCGCCGCAATGGATACCGGAAGCGCTTTTGAAGGCATGGGAGCCAGCAGGGAAATGACTTTCTCCGCCCTGGCTGAGCCCACGCTGCTTTTTGGACTGGCCGCCCTGGCCAGAAAAGCGGGATGCTTTTCTCTGTCGCCACTGATGCATGAAGTTACTTTTGACATCTGGCAAACCAGCGCACCAACGCTGGCTCTTGTCATTGCCGGGTTGTTCCTGGTTTTTCTCGCCGAAAATTCGCGTATTCCCATCGATGATCCAGCCACTCACCTTGAGTTGACGATGATTCACGAAGTTATGATTCTTGACCACGGTGGCGTTGATCTGGGTTTTATCGAATATACCGCCTCCCTGAAAATGTGGATTCTCGGCTCCATGATCGTTGGACTCGCCGTTCCCATCAGATCCGGAATATTAGGAATCGATATTTTGTCGATGTGCGGCGGCATGGTCGGGTTAGCAGTTTTAGTTGGAATTATCGAATCCACCATGGCCCGCTTCCGAATGATTCTAGTCCCTCAGTTTCTCGTCGGTGCCTGCGTTTTTTCGGTCATCGGCTTTATTATTCAGTAAATAGAAAGGTTGGTCATCTGTGCTTGATCTTTTGATTATATTCGTGGTGCTGACCAATCTGCGCCTTCTGGCTACGAGCCGCATAGAATCTCTCATTTCGTGGACAGGTTTTCAGGGAATGCTTCTCGGCATTTTTGCTCTCTTGTCGCGCTGGCTTCATCTTACTCCCGACGTATTTCTGGTTGGAGTGACCGCCTTTGCCTTAAAGGGAATTGTTTTCCCGATAATGCTCTTCAGGCTGACCAAAACCGTGCATTCCAGCCGTGAAGCAGATCCTTACGTAGGTTTCATTGCTTCAACCATCATCGGGCTTCTGGCTTTTATCGCATCACTATGGCTGGGAGAGCGTATTCCCCTGCCCGGCAACGACATGTCAAGACTGGTTTTACCAGCCACATTGTTTTCTATTTTCAGTGGACTGTTTCTTATAATCAGCAGAAAAAATGCGATCAGTCAGGTGATCGGTTTTCTGGTAATGGAAAACGGCGCGTTCATGCTTGGCGTAGGAACCCTGTATTACGCTCCATTCCTCGTCGAAATAGGAGCACTGCTAGATATCCTGGTGGCGGTTCTTATCTGGTCAGTCCTCATACGTTTCATGAATAGAGCTTTCCACAACATTGACACTCAGAGGCTTACCCATCTGAAAGGTTGAATATCACATGTCCAACGAGATGATCTTTTCTGTAATGCTTGTGATACCGATTCTGTCGGGCATCTTTTCGCAACTTTTCACTTCACCACGAATAGTCCTGAGAATCTCTATTTCTGGCGTATTTTTGACCACGCTGATTGGCTGCTACGCCATATTTTTAACTTTTTCTCGCGGCCAGATTTTTGCCTTTCACGACTGGCTTTTTCTCGATGAGCTTTCGGCATATCATCTCACGGTGATGTTCATGGTTTTCGGCTTAAGTTCGCTTTTTGCTCTGGTCTATTTCGGCGAAGAACTGCGTGAAAAGAAATTGAGCATTAAACAAGCCCGCACTTTCGCAGGTCTATGGAGCCCAGCCATGGCAGCCATGTTACTGGTTCTTATCTCAAACAACCTCGGCATAATGTGGGTGGGCATGGAAGCCACAACCTTGCTTACGTCTTTTCTTGTCTGTGTCCATGTCACGCGCGAATCGCTTGAAGCGACATGGAAATACATGCTGATCTGTTCTGTAGGCATAGGATTCGCCTTTCTTGGAACCATGTTGCTCCGCCTGGCAGCTAAAGATCTGCCGCTCGACCCTAATCAGGCGCTTCTCTGGACCAACCTCATGGCAAACACAGCCCTTCTGTCACCTGCGCTGGTAAAGGCAGCCTTCATTTTTGCGCTGGTCGGCTACGGCACCAAAGCAGGACTGGCGCCGATGCACAGCTGGTTGCCAGACGCCCACAGCAAAGCCCCGTCCCCGGTATCTGCCATATTTTCTGGATTCATGCTGAACACCGCTCTCTATTGCATTATGCGCTATATTCCGATTACCGAGAAAACCCTGGGGCATTCAGGTTGGGCGCTGAATTTTTTAACCGGATTCGGGCTTCTTTCGATACTCATGTCTTCGGCCTTCATTCTCTTTCAGCACGATGTAAAAAGGTTTCTGGCCTATTGCTCCGTCGAACACATTGGAATTATAGCTCTGGGTCTGGGTCTCGGCGGACTTGGCACTTTTGCCGCGCTTTTTCACACCCTCAATCACTCCCTCGCCAAATCCCTGGCCTTCTTTTCGGCCGGGCGCCTGGGACAGGCTTTCGGCAGTCATAACATGGAAAAAATGTCGGGAAGTTTTCGCGTTTCTCCGGTCTGGGGCACCGGCATTTTTGCCAGTATCCTGGTGCTCATCGGCATAGTTCCCTTTTCCCTGTTTATAAGCGAATTTCAGATTTTAAAAGCTGCGGTTGACGGCAACCGGATACTGGTAATAATCCTTTTTCTCGCCGGCACCGGCGTGGTTTTCATAGGAGCACTGCGCTATGCTCTACCACTGGCTTTCAGTCAGCCTGCAGGGCATTTTGAGTCGATTCCGGTGAAAAAGCTTGATGCTTTTCTGGTAGCAGCACCTCTCGCGATCCTTCTCCTCCTCGGCCTCTGGATGCCGAAACCGTTTCAGTCCGCACTTACCCGCGCCGCAGCCATCATTCAAACTGCCCCGACCATTCCCACCAGTCAAGGGCTTCTCGGAGGCAAACCATGAGTTCAGTCAAACACTGCTTCGTTCAAAACGGTGGAATTAAAGCGCTTTCAGATGTGCCGTGCCTTGCTTTCAGCGAGTTTCAGCAATACATTCTTGATGCCGTTGCGCAAGAATGGCGTGTATGCTCCTTCTTTGGAATGGAAATGGAAAACGCGGACAACAGAACAGGACAGCCTCTTAGACTTATCGCAGTGCTAGCCAACGAAGCAGAAAAGCGCCTGGCAGTTATGACAACGCAAATAGAAAAGCATTTTCCGTCATTTACGACAGCAATCCCCCAATTCCACATGTTTGAGCGAGAAATCGCCGAGCAGTGGGGTGTCACTCCAGTGGGACACCCATGGTTACGCCCTGCCAGATTCCATGAATCATACCGAAAAGGAACCGACATCTGGCCTGGACTGCCACAGGAGCTTTTTCGAATTGAAGGCGGCGAAGCCCACGAGGTTGCTGTCGGACCGATTCATGCCGGAGTTATTGAACCAGGACATTTTCGCTTTCAATGCCATGGCGAAAAGGTTTTTCATCTTGAGATTTCACTCGGATACCAACACCGGGGTATCGAAAAAACGCTTTTTGGGGGGCCGCATAAAAGGACCGCGTATCAAATGGAAGCTCTTGCCGGTGACACCACTATCGGCCATTTTCTCGCTTACTGCCAGGCAATGGAAGCCTTGCAGGGTGTAAAAGTTCCGCCAAGAGCACATGCCTTGCGAGCCGTGGGGCTCGAACTGGAACGCCTGGCCAACCACACTGGTGATCTGGGCGCATTGGGCGGCGATGTGGGCTATTTGCCGACCTCCTCTTACTGCGGAAGAATTCGAGGTGACTTTTTGAATATGACCGCACTCATCTGCGGCAGTCGCCTTGGACGAGGCTTTATCAGTCCAAGAGGCGTACGTTTCGATCTCGATACCCCGGAAAGGCTTGAGAAGCTTTGTCAGGCGCTGGCACGCGCAGAAAAAGACAGCAATACTGCTATTCAGCTTCTCTGGGACTCGCCAACGGTTATGAACAGGTTTGAAAACACCGGCAGGGTTTCAAAAGAAACTTGCCTTGCACTTGGGCTGGTAGGGCCGACAGCACGTGCTTGCGGCGCTTTAAGAGACATTCGTCACGATTTTCCTCTGGGTCATTACCAAACTGCAAAATTTCCGACAGAACCGCGCCATGAGTCTATGACAGGCGATGTAGCCGCCAGGGCATTGGTTCGCTGGCATGAAATGCATGATTCGCTTCGCTTTTTGCAGGAACTGCTGCCAAACCTGCCTGCCGGTGGAATTGCCAGCTCCGCTACAAAAGCAGCCCCCCCCCTTCGACCGAACTCTCTGGTCGTTTCGCTGGTAGAGGGTTGGCGTGGAGAAATCTGCCATACTGCGATCACCGATGCAAAGGGCCATTTTTCGCGATATAAAGTTGTTGATCCATCCTTCCACAACTGGATTGCTCTGGGGATGGCTCTGCGCAATCAGGAAATATCTGATTTCCCCCTGTGCAACAAAAGTTTTAATTTGTCTTATTGCGGATTTGATTTATGAGGGTAAAACAATGCTGAAAATACTGGCCGCCCGCCTTCAACAAGGCTTTAGAACAGTTGACTACCCCGAAGAAGCACCGGTAATTCCAGACCGTCTGCGTGGTCTGCCCGTAATCAGGGAAGAACAATGCCGAAAAGGTTGCCAGGCATGCATTGAAATATGCCCAACCAATGCTATTATTCGTGATAATGACCTACAGATCGATCTCGGGCGTTGCATTTTTTGTGGAGCATGCGCTGAAGCTTGTCCCGTCAAGGCAATCAACTTTTCCAATGACCCATGTCTGGCCGTGAGCAAACGCGAAGACCTGATAATCGGCAAATCAGGAATCAAGCTCGCCACCGAACCTGAACAGCAGATTTTTGGCCGCTCGCTTCAATTCCGTCAGGTAAGCTCCGGCGGATGCAATGGTTGCGAAGTAGATATAAATGTTCTCACAACCATCGTCTTCGACCTCAGCCGATTCGGCATTAAAATTGTGGCTTCTCCGCGGCACTCAGATGGCCTGATAATCACTGGACCAATAACCCGAAACATGAAGTCAGCAACCCTTGAGACCTTTGAAGCAGTGCCAACTCCAAGACTGGTAGTTGCAGTAGGAGCATGCGCTATCAGTGGCGGTATTTTCCGCGACCAGACAGAACAGAATAATGGAATCACCGGGCTATTACCCGTAGATCTCTTTATTCCGGGCTGCCCTCCACACCCGATAACAATTCTGGATGGCTTACTGCGCCTCATAGGCAGAGTAAATAGCTGATAAATTTATATTGCCGACTGAGCAAAATTGCTTTAGGCTTTGACCAAATTCAGCTACAGGGGTGATCAGATGGGAATTATCGCAAGATATAGAGCAATTCCAATTCTTTATCGTATGCTGGGCGCTTTTACAATTGGCGCCCTTATTGGTGTCATCTGCTGGTATGCCGAAGCAAACTACGGAGTAGAGCTCAAAGGGCATCTTGACACCTGGCTGTCGCCTCTTGGACTTATTCTGGTCAAGATGCTGAAGATGATCGTTGTGCCGTTGATTTTCTTTTCACTGTTTCAGGGTGCGGCCAGCCTGCCGTTGAAAAAATTTGGTCGCATCGGGCTTCAGGTAATAGTGCTGTATTTGATTACTTCTCTGCTGGCAGCTGTCGTTGGCACGGTATTCGCGCTTGCCATCAATCCCGGCAAAGACGGACTGTCGCTTGGATCAGCCGCCGCCGGAGCCAGCAATGTATCACTTAACGTTAATCCCGGCGCAACCTCTCTGACCGACGTATTCATGAGCATGTTCGAGAACCCGTTCAAGGCATTGGCTGATGGCAATTTTCTTGCTGTCATAGTTTTCGCAATTCTGGCCGGACTGGCTCTGCGCGTTATTCTCGACGACACAGCAGAGAATGAAGCAGCGCCGCTCAACCGGATTATCGAACTGGCAGCAACGCTTAACCGCATATTGTTCGTGCTGGTAGAATGGATCATGGATTATGCGCCAATAGGCATTCTTGCCCTGACCATAGTTAACTTTACCCAGTATGGCCCTGATCTGGCCGGGCCATATTTTAATATCGGGATGGGAATTATCGTCGGAATCGGCCTGATGATCACAGTTGTCTATTCAACCATGATTGCGTTAATGACCCGCACCAACCCTCTTAAATTTTTTAAATTTGCTCAGGAAGCGATGATCACAGCCTTTGTGACCAGGTCTTCAGGCGCAACACTGCCAATCACGCTTAAAACAGCGGTAGATGACCTTAAAATCCGCCGCGAGCTTGCTGATTTCTCTCTACCGCTTGGTGCGACAGTCAACATGGATGGCGTCTGCATTCACCTGCCAATGTTTGCGATTCTGGCCGCCAACATATTCGGCATCGAACTCGGGTTTTCCTCTCTGCTGGTTCTGGTTATCACCACAGTTCTGGCAGCAGTAGGTGCCGGTGGGATTCCTGGAGGCAGCTTGATGCTGCTGTTCATAATACTAAAAAGTATGGGTCTCGACGAAACCCAGATTTCACAGATTGTTGCATTTGCACTAGGTATCAACCCGATACTCGACATGTTCGAAACTATGAATAACGTAACTGGTGATTTGACCTGTACATACATAGTTGCCTGCAGAGAAAATATGATTTCTCAAAATTAAGTAAACTTTTTTCATTTCTGTCGGTATTCTTATCTGTATGGGAAAAAAACAATCAGTCTGATTGCGCAATCTTGCTTATGCAGTCACTCTTGATCTGGTCTTCCGTTTGGGCTGAATGTTTGGTATCATTAGAATACTGTTATTATCAGCGGTACAATATTGTTATGGCTGCTCTTCACTAAGGAGGGGATTATGAAGGTAAAATTGCGTCACAGATGGTTTATCGTTCTGTTTTGTCTTTGGCTTGCATTCGAGCCGTTGGCTCTTGCCGTTTTGCATGCCAACGACGACGTGCCGAAGCCAATACTGAATACAGAAGGCATTGAGGGTATTGTCGATGTCAACGAGATCGAAGCTCCGGCTGATTACCTCGAATACGTTCTGGCCCTGAGAGGTCGCAACAAAGAAGAAGCTGAAGCCAAAGCCTGGGGCGATTGGATGATGACGCTTTCTGGTGCCTACATGATGATGGACGATGGCTGCTCAGACGTGTTCAGTTTTTACAGCACGCTCAGTGACATGTCTCCTCATTTCACCAACACGCCATATTACTTTAAAGCTGTGGCCATGGCTTCAAGCAAGGCCGCTTTGGCGTTTACTTTCGTTGCAAATGCAGGCCCGATTGTCGCCACTGTAAAACTTGCCGGTGATACTGCACAGAGAACTGGTCTCACCCGTGGCGCCGCATGGGCTGCCACAAAAGTTTCTACTATTGCCAAATGGACCGGCAGTCAGGTAGCTAATTCCCGCCTTTATCAGAAGGGCGTGGGTTTTATTCAGCGCAAAGCCAATCTGATGAACGGTTTTCAGCGCATGGGAAACATGGCGTCCAGCGTTCAGAAAACCTTCAGTGCCAATAATGTTTCGACATTTCTAAGCCACATGGCTCCGCCCTGCGGCTATAAAGCTGGACCCGGCGAAGGTTTTTACTCTTACTGGCGCTGGGTAGCCCGCAAAACTGGTCTCGAAAATCAGGAAACTTATCGCGCAGTAGCCAAAAAAGCCGGTATAAACACTAATCGTGGTGCCGCAGTAATTAATGACGCCAAAGGCGTAGGCCATACCGTTGGCATTGGCCTGTGCGTGCTTGGCATTGCGATTGACACCTATGGCATCATAACCTCTGAAGACCGCCAGGGTGGCCGCTATGGCTCATATCCTCTGGTAAAAAATTATGTCGGTCTGGCTCTCGGTTCAGCCGCGCTGATTGCCATGTTCTGCATACCGGTCGTCGGCCAGGTAATTGGCGCTTTGGCCCTGATCTGGACGGCACTAACCACTATTGGAAATATCCTTGGCGATTACAATAAACGCTGGAAATCTGCCTACAAAGGATCTTACTGGTATCTTTACGAAAACGACCCCGAATTCAAATCGTTCTACGATAACCGAGGCCAGCTTGACCCAAATGAAAAAGCTGTGGCTCTGCTGGTTACCGAATCAAATTATGGCGACTTCATCAAGAATGCAACCGCCGAGACAGAAGAAGAACAGGCTATCCAGGAAAAGAACCTGCGCGTATACAAAGAACTTGAGAAGCAGGGCGTACTCGTCAGCTACTACAGCCAAAAAGGCTTTTCGCTGCCAGACTTTGGCATGGAACGCCTTCAGGAACTCTGGCAAATGAAAGCGGACTATATGTCATGGAAACCCACCGAGGCCGAAACAGATAAGGCCGCCAAGCGCGGTTTCTGGGGCAAGGTCGGTCATGCCATCAACCCGATGACTTATGTCAGCTGGGCTGGCGACAAGATTCAGTCACGCGATTACAAAAAGACTATTGAAGACTACAATATCCTCAAAGTATTCTTCAACCCCGACTACGTGCTGATCAAGAAGTATCAGAACTGGATCACCGCCAATAACTTCCGCGGCGGCATCTTTGATGTGGTTGGTTTGCGCATGGAACAGTCACCGTTCAATTACATTCCGCTGGTCGGCATAGACTCCGGCACCTGGAACGAAGATCTCCTTATCCAGGCCTTTAATGCCGATGCTTTCCAGGTCGGGATTAAAGAACTCATGTATTTCAAGGAACAGATCAAAGCCGCGCGTGAACAGGTTAAAGATTCAATCAAAGACAACGACAAGATGGTCGACTTTATCCGCAAAGAGCATCTCAAGTATTATAAAAACACTCGTGAGGCTCTCGAAAAGCTGGTTAGATGCTATGACATTGACCCCAACGCCAAATTGTCGAAAAAGGATTGGAAAGTACTCAATAAGGGTTTTGGCTGGAAATGGAACAGTAAACTCAACGACAATCCGAAAAACATCATCAGGATTTATCAGGGCGACATCGAGCAGGCACTGCTTTATGACCCGTTGTCGATCGCGCAGAAGGCTGCAGATACAGTAATGATGGTTGCTACCGTCAAGAAAAATCTCGACCTGGCCGTGATGATGACGGAACTCGGCGAAGAAAAGCGCCAGGTCCTGAAGGATTTCAAAACCGACTTCACCAATTACGACATCGCCAAATTCCTCAAGGAAGGCACTTTCCTTGATGTTAAGGGTAAAACCTTCTGGGATTGGCTTGCCGATATCTACCCTGCCTACGAAGAAATGGAAAAACACACCAAACTTTACATGAATGAAGTTGAAGACTTTACTGAAATTGCCGATGCATCGAACTCTGACTCTCGTAGCGCCTGGGTAATTTTCAGCAAAGATGGCTATCATCCTAAGAATCTCCTCAAAGACCTCAACGCCGAACTCGACGCCTACAAAAAAATCGTCGATGACTTCGAAAAGATCAAGAGTGAAACCGGCCTCTACATGGCCTTGTCAGACAGCGACCTCTACAAGGGTGTTTTCTCTGACAAATTTGTTGCCGATGATCCCGAAGCGCTTGATCTCGATTTTGCAGTTTCTTCTGTAGTTCCGTCAGGCGACTGATCAACTAATTCTCTGAGCTTAAAACAGGCTGTTTCGCAGTAGCGAAACAGCCTGTTTGCTGTGTCCGCACATTTTGTTTTGTCTATTAGCCTAAGGACTATATAATCAGATACAAATGATGTATCGAAAGTTGTTTAATGCTGGACCTTAAAAAGTTGGTAAGCTGGCTGTCGGGAACTAGCCAGCAAAAAGTTGAACCGGCCACCGACAATGCCGAACGTCGCCAATTTCAGCGTCTGCACATGGATGATTGCGAGGTTACAATCGCTCAGAGCAAGCCTTTCCCGGTCAGCAATCTGAGCTATGGCGGATTCAGAGCAGATCTAGCCGGCTGGCAAGGTCTTGATGCCCTGCAGACCGGAACAACACACGATTGCCAGCTTAAATTGCAGAATGTTCAAATGGTCTGCCGCATCACGATAAGAAACCTGTTTGGCACGCTGGCTGGATGTGCTTTTGCCAACTTTTCGCCAGTACAGTCCCGCGTGGTCAGCGATTTCATAAAACCCCGCATTCTCGGCGACTCTTTGCGCGAAATAAATACTGCAAAGCTGAAAAACGACAGTCCAGAGCTAAAAATGCGCTGGTTTCAAGGTGATGATGGAGTTCAGGTGTTTTTGTGGCAAACTGTCGAAGGCGAAAGCATAAAGCAGGAATTTTATTTTTTCGATTACTTTATGAGCTGGGATAAAGCAGGCGATGGCTTGCAGACCGGCAAAATTAAAACAGGCAATCGCGGTGGCTTTGGTCGCATATCGCCTGATTCAGTAGCATTTTTTCGCATACCGCCCTATCGCGCTTTAAAACTTGGGCGCACTATTCTTGAGTGCTCAAAGCTGCCTGATGAAGCGCGCGACCAGATTCTGCGCGAGATTGCAGCTGAAGAAAAGCGTCTGTTCCATCGCTACATCGTTAAGGATGGCGGCGTACTATTCGTTACCGACAAACCTGCCAGGCACGAGTTAATGGTGCTCAATGTAAGCATGAACGGCATGGCGCTTTACAAAACGCCAGAAGCAGATCTTAACTGCGAAAGCCCTCTGAACGGAAATCTTATAATCGGCGAGAAATCAGTTGCCGCTGTTTTTCAGCCGGCTTATTCGCATGCCTGCATTATCGGCGGGCAGCTCTTGATAAGTGGCTCAGAGTCAATCAGAAACTTTGAAGCATTTCTGGCACCACGCCTGCTTGCACAGTATCTCGAAGAGGTGCCGGCTCCACCCGAACCACCGCCTTTTGCACCGCCGAATGCGAGATGCTATCTATATACAGGCCTGCATAACACACATCTGCTTAGCCTTATTGGAGCAGGAGGAAGACTTCATAGTGGTCGCATCGCATTCATGGATCGAGCACTAAGATTCCATGGCAACACATTTTCTGAGTATCGCTGCCCGGAAGGCCTTATATTTCCGGGTGACTGGGAACTCGAAGCATCAATTGCACACCCGTTTGAGTCGCTTGAGCCACTAACGATGCTGATCTGTCGCGAAATGATCGAAAACGCTGAGCAGGTCGCGCCTGAGGTAAAAAAAGCCTGGCTCGACTTACTGCCTGGCTCAAGCTGAAAAGTCTTATTAAAGCTGTTCGAGAACCTTTTGAATTTCGCTGAGAACAGCTGGATCAGGGTCTTCAAGCGCATCGTCGAGCATGGTTTTTACCCGCTGAGAAAAACCTTTGAATTCAGACAGAGTTCTAATCGCAATTATGCGCACTTCCGGGTCGGGGTCGTAAAGAAGCTCTTCAATTTCTGTCAGGCCCTTTTCTTCAAGCTTTAAAAAGAAGCTGGTTGCCGCCTTTTTATCTTCGGGAGTACCGGCGAGCAGTTTGTCGATCTGGCTTTCGATTTCTTCGGCGCTTGCTGTCTGCGCAGAAGCATCTGCTGGTTTACTGTCAGCTGCCACCTGTGCCGGAGCAGACGCTGTCGCGACTACTGGGACTGGTTGTTTTGCAGGCTCGGACTTTGGAGCAACAGACGCCGCCGCAGATTGAGCCGTTGGCATGGGTCTGGGAGTGGGCTCAGTCGTGACAGGCTGTGCTGGCACCGATGATGCCGGGGTTTTTGCCACAGTAGCCGGGAGAGGCATCGGCTCAATATCACCTGCAATAGATTCTCCGGGCTCATCAGATTCTTCAGATTCATCACCTTCATTACTATCTTCGCCTTCATTACTATCTTCGCCTTCTTCCACATATTCTTCTTCGTCATCTTCAGAATCTGGTTCTGTCACTACCGGCTGAGGACGGGGTGGCTGGGCTGCCGGAGCTACAGGAACCGGCTTTGCCACGGGCATCGGACGTGGCACCGCAACAGCTGGCACTGTTTTGCCTGTTGCCGGCTTCTGCGCCGGAAGCTGCACAGCTTTTTTAGCAATTTCGCTTCTGTCTTTTGTGCGGGTCTGTGGCTTGTCGCCATATTTGGCCATTACTTCACCAAGCTTTTCTTTTGCTGGCTGATAATCAGGGTCAAGTTCTATTGCTTTTTTATATGCCTTGATGGCGTCAGCAGTGCGGTTGTTGGCAAGATAGATGTCGCCAAGGATTTTGCGGGGCATCGGATTTTTTGGCGACGCTTCGGCTGCTTTTATGAGAGTTTTATTTGCCTGGCCGGTCTGGTTCAGTGCCAGATGTGCGGTAGTTAAAATGCAGAAGTAATAGCAGACGCTGTCTTTGTCCATTTCGCGCTGCGCCATGGTCAGACCGGGTTCCAGCAATTCGATAGCACGGTCGTAAATACGCAGTTCGACATAGATTTCGCCAAGTTCAAGATAGGCAAAAGTTTCCTGTGGGTCAAGTTCGAGAATCTTCCAATAGTTGTCGAGTGCCACCTGCACTTTGCCGCTGTCGTAGCTCTTACGAGCCGCCTTGAGCATACTGGTGATCTTGCGGTTCATCTTGCGTTCGGAAACACCGCCGGCCAACATTCTTGCTTCAACCTGCTGCGGTGCCAGCAAAACAGCACAAAAAGCTGCCACCACAAGAATTTTATAAAAAAACGAACCGGTTTTGTACAACGGCTGCATATTTGTTTCTCCTCAACATCAATTACCTCAATACATTCTAAATCAAATCACGGCAAAATCAAGTCAGACAAATATACTCCGTTGAGCACTACGAAATAGGTGGCCCTAATGGCCAAAAACAAGCCATTAGAGCCACCTTATCCTGCGGCGGTTGGAATCACATCTCCCAGTGACTATGAAGCTTGCACCAGAAAATAGTTAAATCGTGCTGGAGCAGTGCCAAATTTCTGTCATTCTACTTCTCGGTTCGGTTTGCTCCATTGGCAACGTCCCATTTGATGCGGCCGCCCTTGGCTGACCCAAGCTCAATAGTAACTTTGCCACCATAGCTGGCGCCGTTTTTCTTTAAAAATATGTGAATCCTGTTGCCATTATGATAGCCACTTGACCATTCCTTCACTTCATTGGCACTGCCATTAATCCAGACTTTTTTATCAAAATCCCCATGTCGATATTTTGGTGGCAATATCAGGGCTACAACACCACCGCGAGATTCTGATATCGGTTTCCAAAGAAAGCCGCCGCCGGATCCAGCAACCACGGTACCGGAAGAAGCTGAATTTTCTGAAGAAGCAGAAGCCTCTGACTTTGGGATTCCGGGCGCAACAAGAGTAAGATAAGCACTGGCGGCACCAAATTCACCAGAAAGATTCAATGTCAGCTTATCGCCCTTTTTGACAGCAATTTTAGTTTCCTGAGGTTGAGCTGTAAAATCACCTGGCTTCACTTCGATGTTTGATTCTGCGATTTCCTCGCCTTTAACTATCAGCTTTGACGAATCCGTGTCGTTTTGTCTCTGCCAGGTAATGATTTTTTCATCATTAAGGCTCACAGAAAGCTCGGCAGGGCCATAGGTTGTAAGGAAAGATTTTATCGTAACTTCACAATCCGAGATAGCAGTGTAGGTTTTGGTTCCCTGGGCCTCGGCAGTAAGCTCTAATTCGCCGGCATCAGCAAGAACGTCTTCCACTGTTGCCAACATATTCTTGGCACCAGCAGCGTCCTGACACAGTGCTTCAGGTACACACGGAAATGAAACCAACAAACACAATAAAACTCCTAAGCGGCAAAACCAATTTTTTCTATTCATTCTTTTCTCCCATAAGTATTCAGTAAAACTCTGAAGCGTGTCCAATGACGATGTCAATAGAATATTGTTAACGATTTACTCGTATTACCAGCATTAGCACAGATAAAAGCTCCTCCATGGGAGGTCCATGTATCGCCATTTTTGTTTGAACCACCTGGCCTATAGATAAACTTATCCTTTGTAAATCTTTTTGAGCTATCCGGCACAATTACAGACCAACCATTAGAAAAGACCACTTTGAAAGTTTTTCCGAATGCTTGCCCCTTCTTCTTGACTCTGAAAGTGGTGCCGCCACCTCTGTGGGCTTGTGCTACTCCTGTACTGGAGAATGTCTCCTTGCGGCTGAATCCTTCAGAGCTTGCCGTATCTTGGGCGGAAGTATCTCCAGTGTTAGCTGATGGCTTGTTCGCCTGGCCAGCGCCATTTTCTGATTTTGGAATCCCAGGAGCAACAAGAGAAAGATACCCTTCGTATTTGCCAAAACTGCCCGAGAGAGATAGCGTTAACTTATCCCCTTTTTTGATGGAAATTTTGGTCTCTTGAGGTTGAGGAGTAAAATCGCCCGGATTTCCTTCTATATTGGATTCTGCAACTTCCTCACCTTTCACGATCAGCTTTGCCGAATCGCTGTGGCTTTGCCTGTTCCAGGAAATGATTTCCTCACCATTGAGTTGGACGTTGAGCTCAGAGGCTCCTTGGGTGTAGAGGCAAGATTTTATAGTAACCTCACAGTCTGAGTTAGCTGTATAGGTTTTAGTTCCCTGGCTCGTTGCAGTAAGTTTCAGCTCACCCGCATCAGCAAGAACGTCTTCCACTGTTGCCAACATATTCTTGGCACCAGCGACATCCTGACACAGTGCTTCAGGCATATATATCGGTGAAACCAGCAGGCACAGCAAAACTCCAAAGCCCCACGCGCCATTGATAATTTTCATTTAGTCCCCCTTAAACCAGGTATTATGTTCATTCCGATAACTTCACATTTGTTAATTACCATTTAAGACATCGTCAGCAGAAGAAGGGGTTGTTGTAGTTGTTTTGCCTGCGTTAGTACCTGGCGCAGCGGTTTTTTCGGTTGCGCCGGTCTTGGCAGATGTACCGGCAGTGGCAGGCTTATCGCCTGCAGTAGAGGCTGGCTCAGTTATAGCCTTAGTGTCGGTAGCAGTGTCTTTTGTGTCATCAGTGGCATCTTTATCGTCTGCGGTGACGGCCTTAGTGTCTTTATCAGCTGTTTTTTTGTCTTTAGTGGCTTCTGCTGCGCCATCAAAAGGTCCAGAAATCTTCAGAAAAGAAGCACCTTCGTAATTTCCGCTTTTGCTGGATGTTACTTTTTGCCCGGCTTTCAGAGCCATTGTGTATTTTAACCCTGAGGTCGGTGAATAATCGCCGGGTTCAACTTCGGTCATAGATTTTTCATCAGCAGCTCCATTAAAAACGCAAGGTTCATTAGCAGAGTCATTCGATCTGACCCAGCTGAAAACTTCCTTTCCATCAACTGCAACATGAAATTCAGCGGCACTGTAAGTAGAAAGAAAGGGTTCGATAACCATATCGCCATCACGCTTAGCAGTAAAAGAACTTTCAGCAGCTGTGTCGCCAGGGGTGCCGCCAGCAGCGGTATCACCAGCTATTGCGTCCTTTGGAACATCAGTGGAAGTCGTGAAGGTATAACTGACCAGCGAATATGACTTTCCATCCTGGGCGCGAAGTTCGACAGTCGATTCAGGAGTTAGCTCAAAAACACCGAGCGAAACCTTAGGGAAAGCCGACTTACCACCAACAACGCCGCTTCTCTGGTCAACTTCTTTTGCTTTGGTGCCGTTAACAAAATAAATGGCTTTGTTACCGCGATTCACTGTCGCCTTAAATTCTGCAATAATCTGATAGGTCCCTGTCAGGTTTGGCTTGCATGTCGCAATGCCTTTACGGCCACCAGAGCCAACAGTTTTAGATGTATAAGCCTGATAGCTTATCGACAACCAGTCACCTTCGTATTTGATACGAGATTTATCGGTAAATTTGATTTTGACATCAGCGGCACTCGCCAGGCTTGTTAATGCAAAAGTAAACAATACAATGATGAGAAAGATACGTGAGAAAGATCTAGTAATCATGATTATTCCTCCAAAAATTATTTAAACACTTTGCTGTATACACGCAGAAACTTCGGACAGGTCTTTCATTGCTTTTTCTCTGCGCCAGATGGCTCAATTTCTTGAAACACCCAGTCTTTACCTGATTTTATTAATTTCACACCCGGATCAGGACTCTGAGAGGCAATAGCTCCATCAGCTGAATTCATCTGGGCAAAAGGACTTTCTTCGACTGTCAGCGAACCACGATTATCAGCTCTTATTAAAATTCTGATGCCCGCGGCGGCCTCTCCTTTTCTGGAGTTATCATGAAGAGCCCATTCAATTTTTCCCTTTTCCACGAAAATAACATCAGAATTGTCTGTAAGCTCCAGCTTAATTGTAGTTCCGACAATCTTTAGCAGAGATCTTCTGGTCTCAATTAAATAGCCCTTTGCCGAAGGGGTGAAATTCATTACAGCTTCACCGCTCTGGGCTTTGATACTCATGTCTGCCGCTGAAAAATCAAGGCGGCCATCTATAGCCACAGTTTCAATCTCATTCCAGAAAAGATTCAGTCGCCCCTTTAAAAGTGATATTTTCTCACCCAAAGCCAGCTGAAGCGACTTCTGATCGAGTTCAATTTTTTCCATATTGCGCAGAATCACGGCCGATCCCGAGATCTGTATTTTACTATCTGGATTATTCTGACTGAAAAACATGATCCCAAAAGCCAAAATAACAACAGGCAAAACAAGTTGCAGGCGATGGGCGAAAAGCCAAGCCAAGAAGGTGGAGAACGGGGTGTTACTTTCCTGCGTTTTTTCTGCTGCTATGGTCTGGTGAATCCGGGCAAAAATTTGCTGCTTCTTTTGCGGGGAAAGTGTCAGCTGGCTTTTCAATAAATCAAAGCTTTGATTGTGGTTTTCCAGTAATTTGCGGCAGTTTTCACAGACCGCCAGATGCTCTTGAGATTCCTTATCAATAGCAGTTTCGGGGTAATCTTGCAGCAGTAAGATGAAATTTTCGCAACTATTTTTCATCTAATTTCCCCCTTAGCAACTGTAGGCTTTTCAACATAATATTCCGCAAAGTTCCTTCTTTTTTACCGGTGAGCTGAGATATTTCCTTGTAACTCAGGCCTTCAACTTTTTTTAAGATAACAACTTCACGTTCAAGTAGAGAAAGGGAATTCAAAAAATCAGGAAACTCATCTGAAACTGGTTCTAATTGAGATATATCTAGATCATCAATTGGCTTAACGCTGGTGACCACAGCTCTTTTGGCCTGGCGCAGCATGTCAAAACAATGATTTTGAGCAATTCTTCCTATCCATGAGGTTAACTTTTCTCCTTCAAAATCAGGCAGAGCCTTATAGACTTTGAAAAAAATTTCCTGCAATGCGTCTTCTGCTGCCTGTCTGTCACCAAGCAAACCCATTGCAATAGAATAGACCAGGCCTGAGCAGGCATGAAACAGCTTTCCAAACGCTCTCTCATCAAGCCTTCTAAGGCAGGCAATGAATTCGGTGTCTATCTCAAGGTTGTGATAACTCATTCCACTTGCTTATTTGTATCTTTCATTGGTCTTAACGAAATATCCAGACAAAATGTCATATTGCAAACAACACTTTGCTATAAACCCATGATTGCCCACTTACATGGAAAACATTAGAACGCAGTCCCTTTGACCCTTATATAGCTGGTAGGTTCAGCCTGTCCGCCAGTCTTCAACACAATTTTCTGGCCTTCTTTCAAGTCAAACGAATAGGTAAGATTATCGCGTGGACTGTAATCTCCATCTTTGACCTTAAACATGCTTGACTGGTCAGAATCACCCTTAAAACTCACAGGGGCATTCGCGCTGTCATCAGGTCTTTGCCAAAGGAGAAGAGAAAGCCCTTTAAACCAGATCTCCGAACCATCTACGTCATAAAGATGAACTTCCATGGTAGCTGGGGCATAAGTTGAAAGATAAATTTCCACGCTTGCCATACCATCTCGAACAGCTACCAGTTCCTTTTCACCTTTTCCCTTCAGTTCACTTTCTGAATTTGGAGGTTGCAGCACCTCGGCAGCATTCGCATTAGGCCTGGAGGTGGTTACATTCGAAGATAGCGGATTGGTGAAAATATGTGGTAACTGCTCGATAATTTTTTTAAGGAGATTGGGGAGCGCTGTAGTCTCAGCATCTGGAACCTCTGAGGCTTTGGTCTGCTGACTGGCCGACAGTTCCGGTTTACCTTCGGGCGAATTCAGCTTTTCAATATTCATGGTGAAAGTTCCAGGTTGAATGTCAAATTCAAACTTGACAGCAAAAAGACTGGGTAAAGTTAGACAAAATGCCGTGATCAGCAGGGTTTTGCCCAAAGCACTATGGGATAATCTTGAAGTTAAGCTTTTTCCCTTTAAGAATTTTTGAAAAATCATAGGTTTTTACCTTCCCCCCCTCTGTTATTGAAACTTTTGTGCAATTTGTATCTATCTCATAAGTTAGCAGCTTCTTGCCTGGCAAGCCGGTATCGTCAAATTCAATTGTTTCTATTTCCCATGAACTCGGGCTTGTTTCTTTAATTGCCACCGAAGACCGAACATCTCTTTTTAAGGTCTGTATCAAACTGGCACGCAAACTGTTGTAGGCTTGATCTTCGTCCAGCTCGTTGCTACTATTTCGCCCTGCTGATAAAATATAGGTCCAGAGAACAACCGCGCCACAAACAAGCGCCAGAGCCACAACGATTTCAACCAGGGTAAATGCTTTTTTACTGGACAAAGGTAATTCCTTCCTCGGGCATGAAAAACCTGAACCCTCTGTTATAAATCTGCGTATCGGTTGCATCAAAATTAGGATTATATAAAAGTTTTCGTGAACCCAACGGCGACAGCAAAGACATCGACAGATCCCGCGCCGAAAGAATACCCTCAACATTCAGAGATGAACCAGCTTGAATTGATCCCTTTAAGGCAATCAAACCAGCCTGAATCTTACTGGATGTTGCAATCCGAATATTGCCGCCAAGACTTATCAATATAATTGTTTCCAGGTTTGGCGCCACGATCTCATTCTGGATCGTAATATTGCCACCTACGAGCACCATGCCGCCGCAGCCATCTTTGGCCTTAAGAGGCCGATCAATCAGCAAATCTCCCTTAATGTAGTAGATATTGCTAATTACATTTTCTTTTTCTTTGTTTTTAATTTTCTTGAAGAAATCGACGGGTTCATCAAAGCTCTCGCCAGCTTTGCTGAGAAAATGTCGCAAATCTTCGAACCCTGAAAGATTACCATCGAAAAGAACTTTTCCATCATCACGGCAAACCTGGTAGCTATTTCCATGATTAACATCGATAAATGTTGCAGGTCTTGTATCTACCTTGAGTCTCCGGGAAGTTCCAGGTCTATCTTTATCGGATATGCTTATAGGATCAATCTGAATAGCAGTGCTCAATGGCGGGCTCGGAAATTTCAGAGCACGTAGATTGATAGAATTATAATTTTCTTCGATCAGATATGACATTCTGGCGCTATAGCGCTTAAAATCTCCCGCAAAATTCTCCTCTACGGTCATGGCAGCATTTTGGCTCATTCCCGGCCAATTGCCACCAGGAAATTGCGGTTCTTTGAGCATCGGGAACGGGGCAAATTTTTGGGTCGCAGTATTGGTGAATCCTTGAATCAGAGCCCACCTGTAAATTGCTTTTCCCACAATATTTGTTGGCGTTGGCGTAATTCTGCTTCCAGAAATTCTGATTCGTGACGAGAACAACTGGTCATTATTGACATCGCGAAACGCCTGGTTATACAGGGGCTTCTTCAAATCAACTGCTAAAAATTCCGGCTGTGAATAATATGCGAGAAAGCCCAACGAAGAAAAATCATCCTGCGCCGGGATTGGAAACATCTGCTGGTCGTTCATCTGCATCCCTGAAGCATGCTCACCGCTTCCACCACCCGGCCCGGAACCGACAATCCATGGCGCATCACCACCAAGAAAAATCCAGCCCTGACTTTCAAAAAAATCGGCGGCGGCCTCAGGCTTCAGCGAAGCAAAACCAGTGCTCTTTCCGCTGTAAACTATGAGTGGAGTATCTTTAAGACCTCCTGTACCGGCAAAAGTGTCAACAAATGAGTTGTTATCTAAGGAACCCTGCTGACGCAGATATAGCGAAAACTTTCCCAGAATAGACGGAAGAATATTCACCAATTTTGCTTCGCGATACCGACAAACTTTCGCTACAGCGCCATTAATACTGGCTTCTGCATGCAGCATTACCAGAATTTTCTTTTCCCTTTCATCTGAAACTGGGCCTGGTGCGGATGGAATCACAAGAGTCTCCAAGTCTTTCAGCTCAACTTCAACCTTTAAAGTGGCAAAATTTTCCCAGCTGCTTTGAAGGTGCTTGAACACCGCGGGCTGAATCGGAATAAATTCTTTGCGGGTATACGGTAATCCGTCTTTATCAAGTAAAGCCTTCAATATCGGCAATAATTCAGGGGGGGCTTTGGCAATTTTAGGCATGGTTTCAGCCCTGCTGTCATTAAAATACGAAACGGCCTTCATGAAAAGTTCATCAGCAGAATCTAGCCCACCAACGGCAAGATGGTATGCCTTTTCATAGTGAGCGCCGTGAGCTGCCTGAATCAGCTGATTTCGCGAAAAATAATGTCTGGTAGCGGCAAGAAGAATCAGTATACAAACAAGCATGAGAACACCAGGCAGAACAAATCCCGAACGAGTTTTCATATGGCACCCTTGAGTAGATCTCTTACAGTGTAATTAACAGGGGTTTTGGTTTTTCGGTTAAACCATGTGATCTGAACTTCAACTAAGTAAAACGGGCCACCTTCGCGGCCCGCTAAATCAAGCGGTATAATTTCAACCTTGCGCGTGAATTCCTCAGGGGCTGGCAAAACATCAAGAATCCCCAATTGATATGGCGGACCAAGCAGAGTATCTTCTTCGAGAGGTTGTGGTCGCATTGCTTTGGTTGGCACATCTCGCAATCCGGCAATGAGAGAACTGGCAAGATTGGCAGCCGTAAGAGTATCAGCCGCCTTATACATCGTCCTCTGGGTTTCAGTGAACATCAAATACACAGGTGCTATAACCAGCTGCAAAATAAACATGGCAATTAAAATCTCGACGAGCGTAAAACCATATTGCGCACGCCTGTGTCTTTGTCCGGAGAGATTTATACTTTTTTTAGTCAAAATATGTCCTTTATAAGGCCAACGATAAAAATTAAGGATTTGTAATATCTATTTTTATCAGGCGTTCTTTTAGCCTTATCAGTTCTTTACCGTAGGCATCAACTGCAAAGATTTCCAGGTAAAACCCTGAACCAGCAGGTGCGCTCTGAAATACATCAATAGACCAATAATCATCTTTTCTCAGAAACAGAGGAAACGGAAACTCTTTTCTTTGGTTTTCTTCTATTCTTTCGACGCCAGTCTCTTTGAACAGATATAAAACTTCCTGAGACTCTGGCATTCCGGCTTGTGTCAGCTGAAAGATTTTAAGCCTGATTCCATCTGGCGAAATGAATGCCTCTGTTGAAGAGCGAACATCTTTTCTTATTAAACGCAGCAGTTTATTGGAAAGATCCTGCATGATCTGCTTTTTAGAAGTGTATTCTGCGGTATTAGTGGCCTGCGAAAATGCATAACTGGCAAGAATAATTGTCAAAAGGGCCAACGAAAATGCAATCATCAATTCAACAAGAGTAAACCCAGAGCTCTGTTTTTTTTCCGGCCATGCAACTCGCCGAAAAAAACTCAAATCAGCTTCTGCGACAAACTGGATCATTGAAAAAAAATACATCCTTGCATACTTTCACAGTTGATAAGCCAATGAATGATGCTCTCAGATTTTAGCCAATTTTTTCTGAAAATCATCTAAAAAACGGAACAAGACAGGAAAAGCCGCTTCAGCAAAGAATTTTACACCAAACAGGTTCTTCCTGGCAAGATTAATCTGCTTTTGACTTTTAAAGCTGACGAACTTTGCTGATATAATTCAAACTTGCAACTCTTGAATATTCAAAACGACCGCAGTGACAAAAACCAAATATTTGACGTTAATGAAATTGATTGCTGATAAACTGATTGTTCTCGCAAGAAAAATAGTGCAACCGGAATTGTGGAGGTATAAATGATGTCTTCTTTTTATTATCGAGATTTTGTGGCAATTGCTGTCACGTTGGTCATCTGTAGTTTTTTATCCGGTTGTGGCGCAGAAATGCCCAAGGCAGAGTTCGTCAGAGTGTCAGGAACGGTTGAAATGAAGCAACCAGGAGCGCAAGTCTTCGCTCAGGCCCGAGAAAAAGACATTCTTCAGACAGGCGGAGCGGTCAGAACAATGCTGGAAGCCTCAGCCGACCTGATTCTTTCAAATCGCGGAATTATTGAAATAATGCCAGATTCATACTTTGAATTAACATCCGCAAATGGTGATGTCAAACAAGATTCAGGATCGATTATTTATCGCATAAATGAAAATAAGAATGGTTACAAGGTCAATACTCCGCACGGCGTCACCGCCGTTCTTGGAACAGTGTTCATGCTGTCTGTGACCTCCGATTCCACTGAAATCGGAGTAAAAGAGGGAAAAGTTTCTTTTACTAACACTAAGGGTGAAATCAGGTATGTTGAAGCCAATGAAAAAATCGCGGTTAATGCGTCAGGCATGTTTAGCGAAAAAGCTGGTTTTGATCTGATGTCAGGCGGCTTCAATTACAAAAAAGAAAATGGCAAATGGTCACCAGTGAAAGATACGAAGTGACAAAAGTTCAATCTATCAGCGTTTGAAGCCCAGAATAAACACACCCACACCAACCAGAGTGATACCAAACCACTCGCGGGCACTCGGTCTTTCATGTAAACAACTTTGCCATAAGCGACAAGTCGATTGTCCGGCAGAGGCAAAAAAGATTTTAAAATGAGGCGCGGCACTTTTTCTTTGGCCAAAGCCGGTACGGGCATTACGAAGAAAAGACATATAATTGACAACAATGCTGTGAATGCTTTTTTCATATTCCACCTTCCTTAAGACACGTACAATTACACATTAAAAACAGAAAAACCATAACAAAATGGCCTTGTGATTTTTGACTTGATTTTTGATTCACACGGCAACAATGACAGTAATTCAATTTTGGTATAAAATGATCTGTAATGATTTTTCCAGACCCAAGGATTAACGATATGGCAAAAGCGAACTCGCGCCAGGCAACCTCCAGAAAAATATTTTTCAGACCATACGGTTTCAGAGCACTGCTAACTGTTGATGCAATAGCACTGTCAGGAATAAGTGGGCTGCTGGTTTTTATGTTGGCCGGCATTTATAATTTTTCAGACCAGACAAAAGCCATCCTGGCAGGTCTTACTGCTTTTGCAATAATCGTATTTTTTGTCATGAAAGAGCCTAAAGAGTATGTTGCTCTTTTCCAGGATGGACTTCATTTTAAGAAAACGAGATTTTTCATTACCAAAGATTGCATGGCTAAATTTTCTGACATAAAAGAGGTTTATACTCGAACTTTATCTAAGGGTGCAGCAAGAAGCACTTATTTAGAAATCGTCATGCGTGATAACACTACCCATAGTTTCGCCAAAGAACTTTTTAACAAAAACCAGGATTACGAAGAGTTTAAGCAACTTGTTCTAAAAAATTCTGACTGCCTCTAAATAAGCCTTTTTACCTATAAAAACCTCTGTTAAAGCATGCTGATAAAAAGAGCTATGTTCAAAATCGTTACAATAACTCCCAAGGCATAAAGAGTCACTTTGTTCACTGTGGAATTTTTGTATTTTCCCATGACTTTTTCGGAGGAAGTTAAATAGACCTGCAGAAAAATGGTAAAAGGCAATTGAATACTCAATATCATCTGAGAAATGATCAGACCCTTGAATGGATTTGATATCATGAAAATAATTATGACCGCGAGAATCAGAGAGAGCGCAACGCCCAATTTTGAGTGATTATCCTTGATGTCATAGGGTTCTCTGTACATTCCGGCAAAAATACTTCCGGCCGCCATACCGGATGTCATTGTAGATGCCACACCAGCAAACAGCAAAGCGACCGCAAAGATAACGGCAGAATGGTTGCCCAACAAGGGCGCCAGCAACTGCTGAGCCTGTTCCAGTTCTGACACCATGGTTTTGGACTTGAAAAAAGTTGCCGCAGCCAGCAGGATCATGGCGCTGTTGATTGCCCAGCCAATAAGCATTGAAAACAGGGTATCGAGAAATTCGTAAGTCAGTTGTTTGTCTATTATTGCTTCATCTTCACGGTTCCATTGTCGGCTCTGAATTATTTCAGAATGCAAAAACAGGTTATGAGGCATAACCACTGCACCTAAGACGCTCATAATCACCACCATTGAGCCCTCTGGAAACGATGGAGTAACCCAACCGGCTATGGCACTGTTCCAGTCAATGCTTACCAGGGAAAGTTCATACAGAAATGACAGACCAATAATCGAAACAAAAGCAATAATCCACTTCTCAATCAGCTTATAAGAGTTGGTAAACAGCATGGTCATAACAAAAATGGTAACCAACACTGCTCCGGCTCTTATCGGTATTTCAAACAGCATTTTCAAAGCAATAGCGCCGCCCAGTATCTCGGCAAGCGATGTGGAAACAGATGCCAGCATTGCTGACAGAAGTAAAAATTTCGCATAAACCGGTTTAATATGAATAGCAGCAGCTTCTGAAAGGCAAAGTCCTGTAGCAATGCCTAAATGTGCCACATTGTGCTGCAATAAAATAAGCATAAGCGTAGACAGCGTAACCATCCACAACAGGGCATACCCGTAGTCGGCCCCGGCAGCCAGATTTGAAGCCCAGTTCCCCGGGTCTATGAACCCAACTGTTACCAGAAGACCGGGGCCAATAAATTTAAAAATTTCCAGGCCACCAAATTTTGGCTTGTAATTTTTTCTATCTATATTTTTGAATAATTTAAACATTCGAGTCACCAGAATTTTTTGGTTCTTTTAAGATTGCGTTACTGACGCTTATAATAACACAGTTGCCGGCGGCTTTCATTGGGAAAGGTCACGGCGCAGCAGCGAAATGCGCAAGCTTGGATAATCAGTGAATTCAAATAAAAACCCAGCCTGGCGATGCCAGGCTGGGTACAGTTAGTCAGTCGTCGAGTTTGATTTTATTTCTTTTTGGCGGGTTTTTTAGTCGGCGCTGCTTTAACAGGTTTTACTGTTTTGGCAACTTTTACTGGCGCTGCTTTTGCCGGCTTTGCCGGTTTGGCGACTTTAGCTGGAGCTTTAACCGCTTTTGCAGGCTTGGCAGCAACTGGTTTCGCTGCTTTTACGGCAGGCTTGGCGGCTACAGGCTTTGCTGCCTTGACGGCAGGCTTGGCAACCGGTTTAGCAGCATCTTTGCCTTTATTGGCCTGCAGCTCTTTGATTGCCTTAAGCACTTTCTCAGCAGTAAAGGGCGGCTGGGTCAGTCTTACGCCAACGGCATTCTTGATCGCGTTACCTATAGCTGGCAATGCACCGTTGATGCTGATTTCACTGACGCTCTTGGCGCCGTATGGGCCGGTCTTTTCGTAGGTCGGCACCAGAAAGGTTTCGAGTTCGGGCAGGTCACGGGTGCCCCAGATCTTGTAATTGCCAAAAGTAGGATTGAGCATACGACCGTTTTCGTCGAAGATGTATTCTTCGGTCAGCGCAAAGCTGATCGCGTTCATTACTGCGCCTTGCGTCTGCCCGTCAGCGAGCTGCGGGTTGATAGCGGTGCCGCAGTCAACGCCGGCAACATATTTGAGCAGCTTAACTTCGCCGGTTTCGGTATCAACTTCGACTTCAGCAAAGTGAGCTGAGAACGGCGGCGGCGAAGCGTGGCTGATGTGGCTGCCAATCGCGCCGATCTGGAACTGCTTATGCTCATACATTGAGTAATTGCAGACCTGCGAGAAAGTTACTTTTTTCTTGCGGCCTTTACTGTAGCAGACGCCGCTATTAATCGTGATATCGGACGCTTTTTCGCCCATCATGAGTGCTGCTACTGCTTCGATCTGTTCACGAACCTTTTTGGCAGCGTTAATTACAGCGCCACCGGTCAGGTAAGTGGTAGAACTCGCGTAAGCACCGACATCAAAAGGTGTCATGTCAGTATCTGAACTGTAAACCAGCATGTCGGTGAGCTGACAGCCGAGAGTTTCGGCGGCAATCTGGCCGAGAATGGTGTCTGAGCCGGTGCCCAGATCTGTGGCGCCGAGCAGCATATTAAATGAGCCATCTTCGTTCATTTTAATAAAGACAGCACCCATGTCGATCTCGGGAATTGAGCTGCCCTGCATCAGGCAGCACATACCGAGCCCGCGTCTCTTGACGCCAGTGCCCGGTTTGCCATATTTCTTAGTCCAGTCAATGCGCTTCATGCCTTCGGTGACACACTTCTCAAGTCCACATGAACCAATGCTCATGTCGACGCCTTCACGGCCTTCGCCGAGGGCTTTAAAGATTGGTGACGATTCGCCTTCTTTTATGTGATTTTTCTGGCGAAACTTGATCGGGTCCATACCGATTGCTTCGGCCATTTCGTCCATCTGGCATTCCATGGCGTAGGCAGCCTGAGTTGCGCCGTAACCACGATAAGCACCGCCAACCGGCAGGTTGGTGTAGACAGTGTCGCCGATAAATTCGATATTGTCAGCACGATACAGCGGCAGAACCTTCGAACCGCAGTTGCTCAGAACAGTAAGCGCATGCGAGCCGTAAGCGCCGGTATTGCTGAGAACGCGCATCGAAATAGCAGTGATGCTGCCGTCTTTTTTGACGCCGCTCTTGATGGTAACTACCATCGGGTGGCGGGTGCGGGCTGATATGAATTCTTCAGAGCGAGTCAGCGCCCAGATACAAGGTCGGCGGGTGCGCAAAGTTACGAGACCACAAACGTCTTCGAGCAGGACTTCCTGCTTGGTGCCAAAACCACCGCCGATTCTGGGTTTTATAACTCTGATCTTTTTGACCGGAATTCCCAGTGTTTGTGCAGTAATGCGGCGAGAGTGAAACGGAACCTGGGTTGAAGTGCGCAGCACGAGTCGGTCGTAGCCGTCAAGATAAGCCATGCAAACGTGTGGTTCGATCGGGCAGTGCTGGGCATAATGCGGATAATACTTACGCTCGAACACGTAATCAGCGGTTTCGTAGCCTTTGTTTACGTCTCCAACAGCAGTCTGCACATGTGAGCAGTGATTGTGTTTGGGATCATAAAAAATGGGGATCGGCACGCGACAGTCTTTTTCGTCGTGAATAACCGGCGCGCCTTTGTCCATGGCTTTTTCACAGTCCAGAACCGGCTTAAGCACCTTGTAATCAACCTTGATTTTTTTGCAGGCATCATCAGCAGCTTCAGCTGATTCAGCCGCGACAATAGCAACGCGGTCGCCAACAAAGCGCACTTTGCTGTCGAGCAGATAGGTGTCGTAAGGCGATGGCTCAGGGAAACCCTGACCAGCGGTTGTTCTTGGCACGCGCGGCACGTCTTTCCAGGTGTAAATGGCCACGACACCGGGCACTTTGAGTGCGGCGCTGGTGTCGATTTTCAATATTTCGGCGTGAGCATAAATGCTGCCGAGAACTTTTACATGCAGCAAATTCGCAATATCCATGTCGGCAACATACTGTTGAATGCCACAGACCAGACCCATCGAGTCAATTTTGGTGAGACTGTGACTGACCTGATTGAATTTGTCGGGTTTTTCAAAAAACAGCGGGGATTCCGGAATTGGAGAATATTCAACCGCAGCTGCTTTAGCAACTGGTTTGACTTTTTTTACAGCTTCTTTTTTAGTGATCTTAGCCATTATTTTTTGCCTCCTGCGCGCCCGGCAGTTTTCTTGTCGGCCTTAACAGCCTTAACAGCTTTGTCTGCCTTGACAGTCTTAGCGGCTTTAGCAGTCTTAACGGCTTTTGCAGCCTGAAGAACTGCGTCGATGCGCTTAATATAACCAGTGCAGCGGCATAAATTGCCATCAAGAGCATCTTTGACGTCTTCGGCAGTCGGATTGGAGTTGCTGTCGAGCAGTGCCTTGGCGGCGATTAACGAACCGGGGTTGCAATAACCGCACTGAGTTGAACCTGAGTCAACAAAAGCCTGCTGCAGAACATGCGGCTTCTCAGGGTTTCCCATGCCTTCGACGGTGAGAATCTCGGAGCCTTCAGCCGTGCCGGCCGGAAGGATGCATGAATTGCGGGGGCGACCATCGATCATGACGGCGCAGGCGCCGCAACTGCCTTCGCTGCAGCCGATTTTGACACCCTTAAAACCGGCGGCGCGCAAGGCTTCAGCCAACATGGTATTAGGTTTAATTTCGAGGCAAATATCTTTGCCATTGATTCTGGTATTTATTTTCACTGGCTTTCTCCTTACTTGCCGGCCTTGTCAAAGGCTTCCTGCAGACCGCGACGGATCATCACTTCGAGAACCTCTTTGCGATAGTCGTTGCTGGCACGGATGTCGCGGCGAATTGTCAGACTTGACGCAGCTTTTTTAGCAGCTTCAGCGAAAAGCTCAGCGTTGCCTTTCTGTCCTTCCAAGACCTTTTCAGCTTCGAGGCAGCGGGTCGGAGTGGCTGTAATAGCATTTACAGCAATTCTGGCCTGTTCAATTCTGCCGGACTTCTGAGTAAGCCTGATGGCAAGACTGATCATGGCATAATCATTCGAGGTCTTGGCAAACTTGGCAAAGTGAACGCCAGTGCCTTTACCGTAAATGGGCACCATAATTTCAGCGATTATTTCGGCTTCGGCCAAAAATTGCGAGGCTCTGGTATCGATAAACCTCTGAACCGGCACAGTGCGTTTGGGCTTGCCTTTGCGGCAGACCACTTCAGCGCCAAGCACCATATAAACTGGCGGCAGATCAGACCACGGAAAAAGGCCAGCCAGGTTGCCGGCAGCAGTTATCGAGTTGCGCAGCAGGGTTGAGCCGATTTTTCCAGCGGCAGCTTTGAGAAGCTCGCCAGATGGGCCTTTTAAATCTTTGCTTTTATAAATATCCTGAACCGGGGTGCCCGCGCCAATGTGAATATAGGCTGAATCATGCCTGATATAGCAGAGTTCTTTAACCTTTGTCAGGTCGACCAATGCTTCAACATTGTTGTCGTTGCGCAGAACTTCTGAAGTTCCGCCAGCGATCAGGGCAGTTTTCTGTTCTCGGTTGCCGAGGTGTAGACAGGCTTCCTCAATGGTTTTTGGATAGTAAAACCGGGTGAGCTTTTTGAGCATTCTCGCCCTCCTTTTCCTTGTGTTACGGTATATTATTCAACTCAGCTTAGAATTATACTGACAGCCAGCCCAATATGCCAGCACAGACTAAAATAATCAGCAATTTTCTTTGCCAGCTTGTCAAAAAATACGGCAAAGCCAGCACCAACTCTAAGTTTGCCAACCGGCACCTGAATCTGAGGGCAAAACGCGCAAACCTGCTCCATCAGCTGCGCTGTGCATGCCCGGCGAATGAGGCATAGCCGGGACTTAACTGGAATAGGTCATTGCTTAATGTTAGGATGTCGCTGGTCAGTTATTGTAGATGGCCAATTATGAGTGAATTGAGGTTGGAAATGTTTTATACGGTGCTGTTTTTTACGACACTGCTGCTGATATCTGCTGTTTTTTCCGGAACAGAAACTGCCTTTACATCTGTTAACGAAATCAGCATGTCACATTACGGGAAAAAAGGCGGCCGCCGACAGCGTATTGTGCTGGAAATGCTGCAAAAAAAGAGCTCGGTGATCGCTGCCATTCTTGTCGGCAACAACATCGTCAATACGGTTCTGGCGGTATATGCCGGCGCATTTTTCGACCAGATATTCGTTAATACAGGAATGCTGACTGACGCGGTAGCACCGATTCTAGCATCTGTCGTCACCATTATTTTTCTGCTGATATTTGGCGAAGTTATTCCCAAACATATAGGTGTTACCTTTGCCAAAGCATGGACAATGGCGGTGGCTTACCCGCTCTGGCTGATTGTCTCTCTGATGAAACCGGTTACCGCTGCTATGCAAGTCCTCAGCCGGGCAATAATGACTCTGATAAAAAGACCGGGCGAACATGATAGTGCGCCGTCAATTCAGGAACTGCTTCTGCTCGCCAAACACAGTGAAAAAGCCGGCCACATCGACTCGATCGAGCGCAAACTGATGTCAAAATCAAGCAAGTTCAACGACCTTCAGGCCTGTGATGTCATGATTCCGCGCAGTTCTGTCAAGGGAGTTCCTGTTGAGGCGGGCTGGCGCGAAGTGCGCGAGTCATTCAAAGCTGATATGTATACGCGGGTTCCCGTTTACAACCAGAGTCTCGATGATATTCTCGGAGTATTCAACTTTAAGGAACTGGTTAAACTAGGCCCCGAAGACGCTGACCGTTTTGATCTGCGAAAACTTATGATGAAACCTCTTTTTGTGCCGGAAAATGTAGTTATTGGTGAAGTGTTCGAGCGCATGAAGTCGAGCCGAAAGCACATGGCGGTCGTTGTCGATGAATTCGGCTCCACATCTGGCATTGTTACCATTGAAGACATCGTGGAACGCGTTTTTGGCATGATCAATGACGAATATGATATTGAAGCGCCGTTAAATGTGCAGAGCCACGCCAATGGCGAACATGAAGTTTCCGGCAGCATATCACTGCAGGAACTCAGCTCAGCTCTTTTGCTTGAATTTTCCGAAGAAGAACACCATCAGGCCAACACTCTTAACGGCCTGCTGACTTTTCTGAAGGGCGATTTTCTGCGCGAAAAAGACAAGATTATCCGGGGTAATCTCGACTTTATCGTAAAAACAATGGATGGGCACGTCGCCGATAAAATACTGATAAGAAAGAGAGAGACAACAAAGCCGGCAAAAGCATCATAACAACCTGGCGATCAGATCAGGGTTTTTCGTCACTGGGTATGGCAAAGCCAACCAGATGCGCTTTGAGAGCAGCAAATTCGATTGTAACATGGGCAATGACATCTTTAACTTTTAGAAAATCAATCGAGAAAAAGAAAAGACTCTTGCTGCTGCCAGGCTCTTTGGGCCGGGCTGAAATAAACTTGATGCTTTCTGCCTTGCCATTATTCTGGGTTACTTCACTGAGAATTGCGCTGACTTTTTCGCTGCCAAACTGTTTTTGAACACTTTCAGTCATCATGGCAAAGGCATCAGCCTCTTTGCCTGACAAGCCGGCCTGCCAGAATGCTTCGGCCCTTTTTGCATACCTTTTTGCGGCGTCTGCCGGGATAACGTTGGTTTCTTTTAAAGCAGCCTGAGCTACAACAGGATCTTTCACATTAAAGCCAAACAGCAGACCATTAAGAAAGTTCATTTCCATCGGGATTTCTTTCTTCGCAAAGCGAAAATTTCCGCTAAAATCCTGAGTCCGGTTTCCGTTAGCAGACTTGTCGGAAAAGTTCATGCCGTTCATGTTCAAGCCTTCAAAGTCGCCGCATTCCTTCGTCACGCCCTTAAAGAACAAATACAGCAATTCCGGGTCGACTTCTTCTGCCAGACCGGGGTGAACTTTAGCAATAAAGTCATCCGGGCTATCTTTTGCCGCCAGGCTGATAAATTCTTTAACTATAGCCTCGCCGCTAGATTGCCCGTACATCATTAAGCCGACAAACAGAGCAATCGCAAACAAGAAAAAACCACAGCCAAACTTTAATACTGATTTCATGATCTGTTCCTCTCACGCTTTATCAGATTAAATTATTGTAGCACGCGTAAAAATACAGAATCAACTTCAGATTAGTATGCCGTCGCATCGTAAAAACAGACGCGACGAAGTATCGCGTAAGCCTATCTGTTATGCGTGAAGATTGTGAAACGCTACGTATTAGATGTTTACGGCAACTATTGTTCTGTTAATTTAGATTTTAAATCAAGGACTTCACGGAGTTTAATAGTCAGCGCATCTTTCGAAAATGGCTTCTGCAGACAATGAATGTCACTCCCTAGAATCCCTTTTTGAGCAATAATATCAGCGGTATAACCAGACATGAAGATACATTTTAATGCCGGGCGAAGAGCTTTAACCTTAATATACAGATCTCGACCGCTCATTTCTGGCATGATTACATCAGTGAGCAGCAAATGGATTGCGTCCGGGAAATCTTTGGCTATATTGAGTGCTGCTTCCGGACTGTTCACTGTTATGGTTCTGTAACCAAGACTTTCGAGATGACGTTTACAGATTTTCAGCAATGCAGGTTCATCCTCAACTACCAAAATCGTTTCTGTGCCTCCCAGTATTTCGCTGGATTTATGTGTTTCTTCAGTGGCTTTTTCTGTCAGGCAAACGGGAAGATAAATTGCAAATGCCGTGCCTTTTCCCAGTTGACTGTCAACATGAATAAAGCCACTGTTCTGTTTTACTATTCCATAAACAGTTGCCAGGCCAAGACCTGTTCCTGTGCCTAAATCCTTAGTTGTAAAAAATGGTTCGAAAATTCGTCCAAGAGTTTCCATACTCATTCCGCAACCGTTGTCACTGATTGAAAGTCGAATAAAATTTCCAGAAATCGAATCTGACGAGATAAGCTCTTGTGCCGGAGCGCAATCTACTTTATCAGTTCTAATAATTATATTACCAACTCCTGCGATTGCATCACGGGCGTTGACGATCAGATTGGCCAGAATCTGGTCTATCTGTGCCGGATCCATGTTGACCAGACATTTTTTATCAGTCGGTTGCCATTTAAGGTCAATATTTTCTCCGATCAGCCGTTTAAGCATTTTGAGAATGCTGGAAACGACTTCGTTCAAATCCAGAACCTGGGGCACGATGGCCTGCTTGCGGGCAAAGGCGAGAAGCTGTCTGGTGAGCTTGGCTGATCGCTCTCCGGCACCCAAAATTTCCACAAGACTTTCATAGGCCGGGCTGGACTTATCAAGAGCTGCCATGGCCATTTCAGCATTCGAGTTGATAATCTGCAACATGTTGTTAAAATCGTGAGCTACGCCTCCTGCCAGCTGACCGATCGCTTCCATTTTGTGAGACTGGCGGAGTTGCGCCTCAAGCAATGCTCTATTTTCTTCGCCGGCCGCCATTTCTCTGGTCTGGTCTATCGAATAAAGGGCAAAAGCCACATCTCCCGCCATTTCTGTAAACAGCGACAACTCTTCTTCATCTACTCCGAGAGAGTTTTCTATCATAACTCCGAGATAGCCAAAGACTTTGTTGCCATGGCTTAACTGCAGGCGCAGGCAATCGCAGTCAGATTTCACTCCTGCCAGCGGGCACCCCGGGCAGAGTCTTTCACGGTCAGAAATAAGGGAGAATTCATGAGTCACTTCATTATTCAGACAGCATTTCGGTAGAGTCTTGAGTTGCAGTTTTTTCTGTTCTTTTTCGATATCTACATTCAATCCGGCCTGCACCCACTGTATAAACTCCCCGGTGCTGTCGGTGAGAATAACCCAGGCTCCCATGTACCCGCGAAATTCAATCATCATGTCGCATGCTTCCTGAATAAGCTTGTCACTGTCTTTCTCACGAACGATCAATTGATTAACATTTCTGATGGCACGCAGAACCCGGTTGAGGTGCTGAATTTTAAGCTCACCTTTGCGATGCTCGGTTATATCCTGGCCAATAGCCAGCAGGCCGGTAACCTGCCCATTTTTGTCTTTGATGGTTTTGTCATACCATTCAATCTCGCGCTTCGATCCGTCTTTGCATATAATGGTGTTTACGTTTCCAATGGTCTGATTACCAACCACTGCCTTGGCAAAAAGTTTAGCCACTTTATCCCTGTCGCCCTCTGTCAGGAAGATATCAAACCAGTTTTTACCGAGAACCTCCTCAAGACAATAACCCGAAAGTTCTGCAAAATATGGATTGAAATGGACAATTTTACCCTGCTGGTCGAGCAGAAGAATAACGGCCTGAGCAGTGTTGATAAGAGTTTCAGCGAAATCGCGCTGGCTCTGAAGTTCGTTGGTGCGCTCTTCGACCAGTTCTTCAAGGTGATCGTTGAGAGCATGCAATTTTTCCTGAGTTTTGATCAGTTCGACATTACGTTGGGCGGCGGCTTCGTAGGTCGAAAGCAGCAAAGAAAGCATCTGCTGCTGATCTGCGGTAATAAAACGCCTCTTGCCGCCAAAAACAATTTCTACGCCAATTCGAACCCGTTCAACTTTAACCAATCTCCGATTGGCCAGAATTTGCTCAATGTGTGAAAGCAAATAATCGCCACTGAAAGGCTTGGTGATAAAATTGTCTGCCCCGCAGGCCAGCCCTTCAAGGACATCTTCGGGATTGGCAAGAGAGGTCAGCAGAATAACGGGAATGTTAATTGTGCTCTCACTGTCTTTTATCTGACGGCAAAGCTCATACCCGTTCATCACCGGCATTACAATGTCGGTGAGCACAAGATCAGGTATTTGTTCAGCAATCTTCTCAAGAGCCTGTTTGCCGTCTACGGCCAATGTTACATGAAATTGGTGGGATTCAAGAAGGTGCTTTAACTTCTGCGCCTGGGTGGAACTGTCCTCGACTACAAGGATTTCAATTTTTTTTTGCAAAGACCCATCATTTGTTGTCATATTTTTTTCCCTCGTCACTTATCTGTAGCTGGAAAGCATATCTGCTATTTCGTCGGGCGAAAGAACTCTGGTTGCAGCATCAAGCCTGACTGCCTCGCCTGGCATTCCAAATACAACCGAGCTTTCCGCATTCTGGGCGACTGTAACTGCTCCTTTATCCTTCATGAGCTTCAATTCCTGCGCGCCATCTCGACCCATTCCCGTTAACAGTATTCCAACTGCATTTGCACCCAGAGCTTCAGCTACCGAACGAAAGAGATAAGAAACCGATGGCCTGAGTCCGGCCTCTGGTGGCGTCCCACTGAGATTTATACGCAAATTTTTGTCGATACCCATATGAAAATCATCCGGGGCAACATAAATGTGCCCCGGCAAAGCAATTTGTCCCTGGGCAGCCAGGTGTACCGGCATAAGGCAGCTTCCGGCCAACCACTCGACAAAGCCATTAACAAAGCCAGCTGCAATGTGCTGAACAATAAGGATGGGCATTGAAAGGTCTTTGGGTAGATTGCCCAGAATTTTCTGCAGAGTTATCGGGCCACCGGTCGACGCACCAATAGCGACAAGCTGAACGTCGCCAGAGGGTTTTATGGCTGGCAGAAACGAAATCGGAGAAGCCTGGGGCTTATTCTGCAAATGATTTAGACGTCTGACAAGCTTGACCTCAGACATAAGTCTTACTGTCTGCAAAAGGTCTTTTGCGCATTTTTTATGATCCGGATGGGTTATGCCCGGTGGGCGATGGAATACTGCCAAAGCTCCGACTTCTATAGCCTTAAACACCTGAGAAGCCTCTCCGGTAACCATACTGCCGCTTACCACAACGATTGGCGTCGGCCTGATCGACATAATCTGCCTGGTAGCTTCAAAACCGTCAATCCCTGGCATATGAATATCCATGGTGATAACATCTGGTTTGAGAAGTTGAACCGCTTTGATTGCCTCTTCTCCGTCGCGAGCCACTCCCACTACTCTTATTTCAGGATCTGAAGTCAGAATGTGAATCAATAATTCCTGTGCTACCAGTGAATCTTCAACTATGAGTACTTTTAGCATGTTATTTTCCATCAAATCAGCTTATTGATAACTTCGAGAAGATTGCTCTGATCGAAACTGCTTTTTACAATATAGGCGTTGGCGCCGACGTCGATGCCGCGTTCACGGTCTGCTCGCGATTCAAGAGCTGTGACCAGAACCACAGGCAATTCGCCCATTTTTTTGTCGGAGCGAATTTTAGCCGTGAGCTCAAACCCGCTCAGTCTAGGCATATCTACGTCTGAAACCAGCAGATCGAACTCACCGGCCCGCAACTGAGCAAAAGCATCTGCCCCGTCAACCGCAGTGGTGACTTGAAAGCCTGCCGATTCGAGAATGCTCTTGAGCAAAGATCGCGAGGTAATCGAATCTTCTGCCACAAGAACTTTCATCGAGCTCTTCAAAATTTTCTCACCGTCTCGATGTTTGCTGACAGATGCAAACTGGAGGGCAGACTTCATCAGATCGTGAACGTTTAGAACCGCCACCACCTTGCCGCTGCCAAGAATTGTGGCGCCAGAAATGTTGCGCACCCGGCTCAGTTGTTTCCCGAGACCTTTAACAAGAACCTGTAGTTCGTCGAGCACCTCATCAACCACAAAAGCGATCTGGCTGTCGCCGGTTGCCAGAACGACAAAAGTTAACCGCGGGGCAACGCTGTCGGGGCGGTTTATCGCTGACGCCGAGGTTTCAGGCAATCCCAACACTTCCCACAGCTTTACCAGGGGAAGGATTTTAGCATCGTGACAAATAGTTTCACGGTTCTCTACGGTTTTAATATCTTCAGGTTTTACACGTAATGTTCTTACTACATTAGCGGTCGGAATCGCGAAAAGCTGTTCACCGACGCGCACTAGAACCCCGCGGAATGTAGCAAGAGAAACAGGCAAAAGCAGGCGAAAGGTGGTTCCCACGTGGGACGTACTCTCAATTGAAATACTGCCTCCGAGCTTCTCAACCTTCTCGCTGACAATTGCCAGGCCAAGACCGCGGCCGGAAATATCAGTAATAATTGGACTGGTCGTAAAGCCAGATTGAAAAACAAGCGCCAGGATTTCTTTTGAATCCATCTTTTTTGCTGCTTCTAGCGAAATAGTTCCGCGTTTTATAGCCAGATCTCTAATCTGGTTTACATCCATACCAGCTCCATCGTCAGAAATGGAAATTTCAACCTGACGATTTTCATTAGTGGCAAAGGCAATGGTAATCTTTCCGCTGGCAGGTTTATTCAGTTCTTTTCGTCGGGCGGGTTTTCCTATCCCGTGATCAGTGCAATTACGCATGAGATGGATAAGAGGATCCTTGAGCTCTTCGAGAATTCTTCTATCAATTTCAATATCATCACCGGAAATTACCAGATCAATTTCTTTGCCCTGCTGCTGGGAAAGATCGCGAACGATCTTGGGAAAAAGTTCTGTCAAAGATGCTGCAGGTAGCATAAGGACCTGCTTCATCGACTCCAGATGGTCGTCGACGATACGTCGCATAACTCGAAAATCTTGTTCGGCCGCCTGGGAAGCCGCGACAATCCTGGCGTGAAGTTTATCCAGGTGGGTTTCGCGCCAGTTTGCAGATTCGTCGTGTTGGCTCGCCTTTGCCTCGTTCTGCCTGTTTTTCCATTGCCGGGAGCTCAGGCTAAAGGATGCAAGAGTGCTCTTTATTTCGCGCAACTCGATAACCAGTTGCTGCATTGTTACTTTGGTCTGAATCATTTCCTCCGCCTGAAGAAGCAAAGAATCAAGCTTGGCGACAGGAATCCGAATAGTCTGCCCAGAAATAGTGTCCTTCGGTCTTGGCTTCAAATCCTCAGTCTCTAGCTCTTTATCAGAGTCTGACATAAGTATAGACTCGGATTCAGGTTTTGCCGCTTCGGGGGCTTTACTATCTCCTGTTGCAAAGAATCCCAATTGGCCAACCAGCTCTTTTTGCGCTGATCTTTGCGCCGAAGTTCTTTTCTCTCCTAATGTCGAAATCAGTTCAGTAAGAAAATCTATAACGCGATGAAGTAAATCGAAAAGGTTCGATTCTAAAGAAATTTCTGCGAGCTTTAAACGCGAGAATAAAGCCTCAAGAGGTTGACAAACCTGCTCAAATTCGCGCAGATTGACAGATCTGGCAGCACCCTTAAGACTATGAATTTCACGAAATACCGTTTCAATGAGTTGCGTGCATTTTTCCGGAGACGGCGATTTCTCCAGTTCAATCAGGCCGATGGTTACTGTGTGAATATGTTCTTCGGCCTCACCCCTGAAGGTGTCAAGAAGTCTTTTGTTGAATTCTGAATCACTCGGATTCATTAGACTCAAGCCCCTTTGATTCTGAACTGATCTATTATTTTTCGCAATTTCTGGCCAAGCTCATTCAGATTTTTGGCGGCAATTTCGGCCTGCTTCATGGCTGAAGCATTCTGCACTCCGGCCTGGTTGATGTTCGTCATCGCCACTCCGATCTGATCCATGCCCACAACCTGTTGCTGGCTGGAAGCCACGATCTGACTGGCGACCTGCGCTGCCTCCATACTGCTTTCGGCGAGAATTTTGACGGCCTCGCCAGTTTGAGACGACTGTTTCACACCACCATCAACCGCCTTGGTGCCCTGTTCAGTCGCTAATACCGCGACGTTGGTTGTTTTCTGAACTTCGGTTAAAATTGCGCGAATCTGCGTGGTAGCCTGTTTTGACTGCTCCGCGAGACTTTTGATTTCCTGAGCTACCACGACGAAACCTCGGCCCTGTTCTCCGGCTTTGGCAGCTTCAATTGCGGCATTTACTGCAAGTAGATTCGACTGATCGGCCAGATCGGTGACGGAGGCAATAATCCCGCCAATGGCCTGACTTTGCTCACTCAGTTGCAGAATCGTCTGAGCAATCGCTTCCATCTGGTCACGGATATGCAGCATAGTGGCAACTGTGTCGTCTACGGCTTTTTTACCAGTCTGCGAAACCTGAACAACGCGCTGGGCGCTGTCGGATACTGATTTTGCTTTATCTGAAGAAAGCCGGGCCGCCTGCCTCACCTCTTCTACGGTCGTCATGGTTTCACTGATGCCGGTTGCCGATTCGACCGCGCCAGAAGCCAGTTGTGAGGTCGAAACCAGAATCTCATTCGATGAAGTAGCAAGAACATTAACTCCGTCTGCAATAGCCCCGATCTGCTCTTTAAGCATCTCAGACATATCACCGAAAGACTTAGTCAGAATTCCCAGTTCATCCCCACGGTCTTTATAGGCAGAAAAATCATTGGCAAGATCTTTGTTAGCAATTCTCTTCGCTGCTGCAGTGCAAAAACCCAATGGTCCGGTGATACCCAGGGTCAAAACAATGGATACAACTAAAGTCATAACAATGGCCATAGCTCCCAGCAGGAGAATGAGTTTATATGCCTCGGCCTGAGCGTCTTTGGCCTCGTTATAGCGAAAAATTGAGCGGCTCTGAGTCAAATGAATAAGCTCATCTACCAGATTTATCCATTGTCTCACCATCGGGCTCGCCTTGGTGAGCATCAAATCGTTTGCCTCTCCTGCCTTTCCCTCCACCGCCAGCTCGACCACCCTGTTGTTCAGATCTCTTGAAGGCTGCTGGATAGCTTTAATACTGGCGATTTTCTTCAAAATATCGGGCACATCTTCTGGGGTCAACTTTTCAAATTTGACCAGACATTCATCGTATGCCTTTCTTATTTCAGAAATGTTCGCGATGATTGCCCGCGATTTTTCACTGTCGTTGAGCAGACAGGCATCGCGGAGGGCAATCGAAACATCTCGCACGTGATTAATCATATGGTTGGCCAGTTCAACGCGAACATTGTTTACTTCTATAATTCTTTCAAGATCATCTTTACTTGTTGCCATAGCATTTAGGCTGAGAACAATTATCCCAATCATAAAAGCAAGAATAAGGCAAAAACTCAGACTCAAACGGACACCTACTTTTATATTATTCAGCACAACATGTTCTCCTGATATTTCATTTGTTGCCGACAAAGGCAGTTTCTTCGTGAACGATCATTTCACGGGCGTTAAGAAGCTTTTCTCCATCCAAAATTATAAGATGTCCTGGTGCGATCCCTTTCAAAAATTCTCTTCCTGTCCCGGTGATAGTTGGAAGAGACGATTGCATTGTTTTCAGCAAAACAGATGTTGTTCCAAGAATATCATCCGCCAGCAAACCAAATTCCATAAAATCATTATGAAGTATAATAACCTTGTTAAGCTCACCCAGACCTTTTTCTGGTAACTCGAAAAACTTTTTAAGATTGACAACCGAGAGAATTTGCCCGCGAACATTGATGATCCCAAGAATAAATGCCGGTACGCCAGGTAACGGAGTGAAGTCCTTCAGCGGGTACACTTCTCGAACAAAAACAGACTCTATGCCATAAGTTTCGCCACCTAGCCTGAAAGCAATGATCTCCAGCAATTCGCTGGCAGGAACAGCCTTTTGGGGCTCCTGCGCCAGAGCCTGAGCCCTGACATGCAGAATTTCCTGCTCTGATTCATTTCTAGTGGTGATCTGTGGTTTCTTCTTTTTAATCATGTCAATGCTCCTGCCTGCATGGTTGCGGAAACAATTTCGCGCAAACGACCTGCGGTTAGTCCTTCAGACTCAAGCAGTACATCATTCTGGGAAAATTTCGCCAGAATCACCAACGCATTTTCGAAGTGTTTTCTGGCGATTTGCTTTTTGCCCTGATGAAGCATCAGGTTGCCGAGAGCAAAATGCCCCATGTAGAAATCGGGATCGAGATAAAGGGCTCGTTTAAGTGAGGCTATAGCCTCCAGATCACGATTCTGTTCCTGCAGGATGGTTGCCTGAAGGAAGTAGAGATTCGGATCAAGTTTGTGTTCGAGAATAAGATGTTCGCAGGCATTCAATGCTTCTTTAAGATTTCCCTGGTTGGCAAGCTCTCTCACCGGCCCTGAAATATCTGCTGAAGCACTTTTCGGGCTTTCTTCAACCACATCTTTCGCCAGAATCTGCGTCGGCTCAGGCTCTGTCTGTGGCGGCTTGAACAGCGGCGCCAGTGGCTCAGATGTTTTCTCATCAAATGTCATTTCATTAGTAAAAAAAGGAAATAGTGGCGATTCATCTTGTAGCAAAGAAGGCTGAAAAATTATATTGTCTGCAGGCTTCTGATCAGTTCTACGATAAACAATAGCCTCGGGGAAATAAACAGGAGTAAATTGCGGAAAGAGTTGCAGTGAAAGCTCTGAAGAACTCACCATAAACCACCCATCTTTTACCAGTGATTGATAAAGGCTTTCGCCAATCTGCTGAATTCTTCTGCTGGTAAAATACATAAGAACGTTACGACAGAAGATAATATCCATGGCATTAGTATTGTTGATCGGTGAAGGAAAAGTGTCTTCGGCCAGATTCATGTAGGCGAAAGTCACCATATTTTTGATTTCCGATGAAATTTCGTATTTCTGTTTGTCAACACACCTGAAATATCTCTCTTTAAGCCAGACAGGTGAGTTGCGAAATGACCATTCCCCATAAACCCCTGCAGCAGCCCTTCTGAGGATTCGCGGATTAATATCAGTGGCGAGAATCGTAATATTCCAGTTTTTATAATCAGGAATAGCTCTTCTGACGGCGATAGCTAGAGAATACGGCTCTTCACCGGTTGCGCAACCCGCACTCCAGATTCTAAGGCGTTTTTCTCCCTTTTCCCGGCCTCTAACCAGTTCAGGAAGTATTTTTGCTTCAAGCACCTCAAAAACATGCGGTTCGCGCCAGAAATAGGTTTCAGAAATGGTCAGATGGCTTGCCAGGATTTCTGCCTGCTCGGCATCCAATTTGGAATCAACCAGCCACTTACAAAAAGCCTCATGATCAGTAAATCCAAAATCTTTGGCGACGAATTTCAGCTTTTGTTCAAGATCATTCCAGCGGTCAGGCGAAAAATGCAGAGCCATTCTGGATTCAATAAACTGGCTCACCTTTTCTATAAGTGCGACGGGAAGGTGTTCACTCATTTATTGCCATCTCTCTTTTCACTGCTGACAGTCGAGATAGCACTGCTCAAAGCCTGCTCTTCGTCGAGAGACAGAAATTGATCAAGATCGTAGATCATGATGAGGTTACCCTTGATTTTGGCAACACCTTTAAGGTGTTCGGCAAAGGGAAGATCCTGCTCAACGGGCACCATTTCATCATCGGTGAGTTCAGTGATTTCATCGACGGCGTCAACAACCAGGGCAACCAGGCGGTTTGCCGTTTTCGCGATAACAAAGCGATCATCAATGCTTAATTCTCGCGACGCGAAGCGGAATCGTCTGCGGACATCAATAACTGGAATCAGCGTTCCGGCCTTGTTGATAATCCCAAGAACTATTTCTGGCGCTTTTGGTAGTGGGCTGATTTCGACAGCGCGAATGACTTTTTCGACACGCGAAAGAGGGAGAGCGCAACGAGGCGCGCCGAGTGTGAAAATCACAATCTTGTTCTGCACCGTAATTTCCTCTTGTTAATCCAGCTCTATAAGTGCGGCTCCAAAAAGCTAATTGGTGTAATTTTCGCTCTCAATTTCACCAAATCTTTTGTGTCTATTTTTACTCTAAGCTCATATTAGCACATCCATCGGCCGTAATAAACTTTTTTGTGGCAAAGAAATGCACACAAAACGGCTTGTCAACATCACCCGCGTCAAAGGTGCACGTTTTAACGTTTTTCTCCCACACGAAACACGAATTTTGAAAGCTGCTCAGTATTATTGCTTTTTCTTGCCGACAGGCTTTTTCTTGCTGGCAGGCTTCTTTCTGGTTGCAGGTTCTTTCTTGACCACTTCGGTTCTTATGCCGGTGTATTCTCTAACTACATAACCTGGCGGGTGCGGCGGAAAGACTGTTTTCAGATCAATTGAAAGCTCAGGAAACAAACCGCAAGTAATCGTCTCGTGGTCGTAATAGCCTTCAAGTTTTTGGTAAACGCCATTTACCAGCTTGTAAACCATCAAAGTCCGGTTGTTGGGGTCTACAAGCCAGTATTCTTTCACACCTGTTCTTTCGTAAAGAGCACGTTTTCTTATGTGGTCATGCGACGAGGTGGAGTTGGACAACACTTCAATGACCAGATCAGGTGCGCCCAGGCAGCCCTTTTCATCTAGTTTTTTGGGATCACAGATAACCGAAATATCGGGCTGAATGACGTCATAAATGTCGCCATCTTTTGGCGATATTTTGGGCAGTCTGACGTCAAAAGGCGCTGCATAGACCTCGCAGGTTTTATTGAGAAAAAAAGTTGCCAGTTGGCGGCAAAGTTCTATGGAAATCTTCTGATGAATCCGCAAAGGCGCATTCATATTATAAATAACGCCGTCGATCAGCTCAAAACGCTCATCGTTCGGCCAATTCAGATAATCAGCATAAGAATAGCGCTTTCCCACAGAACGTTCAGAATCACCAGTCATCAAGTTACCTCCGCAAAGTCATACTCCAATTATAACCATATCATTTGGCAATTTCCACCCGCAGATTTGTCGCACTGCTGCGGCAAAGGTGTCGCGCAGAGCCAGCGTGTTTGCGGTCAGCTTCCCCTCAACAGCGGCAATCTGGCTATGGCATGAGGATTGCTAACTTATCTACACCATTATTTTTTATTATTTTATTATTCGGGGGAACATTATGATTACTGAAAGACGAAGAAACGGGGTTACGCTGCTTGAACTAATTATTGTCTTCATGATTATCGGCATCCTTGCGGCTATTTCGATTCCGAACTTCAGAAAAGCCAGGCAAGGAAGACCTCGACTCGGCTTTGCCGTCGGCGGCGCCATGGATTCGGTGAATTTTCGCGAAAACATCGACAAAGGCTATCTGCCACTGGCAAGTGCGATTACCACCGAGGGTATCTACAATGAATATTACTTTGACACCGGCATGGTCAAAGATGAAGAAGCTACCCAGCTTTTCTACCCGACCTATACAACCGCAGTGTCACGAAACCCTCTCACCGGTGAGCTCGAAAACTATGTGTCGGTAGGGCTCAATTCGAATCTCAGCGAAAGCGAATTTAAACGCCGTAAACTTAATCTGGTTGTCGTTCTCGACATCTCAGGCTCAATGGCCTCTAAGTTCAACAACTATTACTACGGCGGACAGAAACCCGCTGCCAACGCCAACCAGAGTCAGAACAAAGATTGGAGCATGCTCCAGATCGCTGCCGAGAACATCAGCAATATGCTTGAGCATCTCAACGAAGATGATTCTTTTAGTCTCGTGCTTTTTGACGACACAGTTGCAACTCCATTTGCTCTGCAGAAAATCAGCGATAATTACAAAAACAATCTGCGCAATTACGTGAAAAAACTGACTCCTAAAGGCAGCACAAATATGGAAATCGGTATAGAAGCTGCCATTAATCAATACAAAAACTACAAAACAGCATCTGATTCAGAATACGAAAACCGCATTATTTTTCTCACCGATGCCATGCCAAATACCGGCAGAACTAGCAGCAATGATCTGCTGAGCCTGGCCGAAGGCGCAGCTGCCAATCGTATTCACAGTACCTTTATCGGTATCGGCCTCGCATTTAACGCTGAGCTGATCAATCGTATAGCAAAAGTTCAGGGAGCAAATTACTTCTCTGTGCAATCTGCCGATGATTTCAAAGAGCGCATGGACGACAACTTTAAATACATGGTGTGCCCGCTGGTGTACAACCTCAGCCTCAAAATGATTTCTACCGGTTATCAGATCGAAAAAGTCTATGGCTCACCCGACTCGAACGTCGCAACTGGCGAGCTGATGAAGGTCAGCTGTCTGTTTCCATCGCCGGTGAACGAAGATAACGAGACCAAGGGCGGGCTCATACTGCTGCGCCTCAAAAAGATCGGCAATACCGGCGATCTTAAGCTTGTGGTCAATTATGAGATGAATGATGGGTTTGCCTGCAGTTCCGAAGCAAAAGTCGCTTTTGAAGCCACTGAAAACGAATCCTATTATAATACCGGAATCAGAAAAGGCATTCTGCTGGCGCGCTACGTAGAAGCTATGAACAACTGGATAAGCAGTGAGCGTCGCACTGGCAGCGAAATGTATGGGCGTCATCGTGAAGTATGGGAAAACGAGTCGGTTAAGCTTGTTGCTTCTGACGAGAATCGTGCCATGCTACGCTCATTCAAAACTTATCTGGCTTCAGAGACAGTGCAGATCAACGACCAGTCACTCAATCGCGAGATCACTCTCATCGACAAGATTCTCAGCAGCTCCGTTTATATTGCCCAGTTTCAGAAGGAATATGACAACGCAAACATGTAAAGGCAACCCTTAACCAGCAAGCCTGGTGCGTCTGTCGCACCGGGCTTGCATGGTTGTTACGACAATGTCTTGCCGATGTCAAACAGTGGCAGAAACATTGATAAAGCCAGAACCAAAACTACCACACCCATGATGACAGTCATTATTGGTTCGATTGCCGACAGCAGAGCTGAGATTGCTTCCTGCACTTCGGCTTCAAAATAGCTGCCGACTTTCTCAAGCATGGCATCGATATTACCGGTCGTTTCGCCAACGCTTAACATTAGAATGACCATGTTGGGAAATAAAATCGGGTACTTTGCCATTTCACTGGTCATTGTGCCACCACGTTCAACACATGAAGAAATAACTTTGAGCGCATCGGTCACTATTACATTGGGAATGGTCTCACCCGTAGTGGAAATCGCTCTAAGCGTCGGAACGCCGCTCTTAATAAGCGCACCAAGGGTTTGGGAGAATCTGGCAAGATACACTTTTCTGAACAATCTTCCAAATAGTGGTACATATAGTTGAAAAAGACAAAATGCGCGCCAGCCGAGTTTGGTCTGCAATATCATGTAAAAAGCCATTCCCAGCGAAAAAATTGCAGCTAGAATCCAATGGTAACTGTACATCAATGTATCTGAAACCCAGATTACAAACTTTGTCGGCGCTGGCAACAGATTCTCTTTTCCTTTGAACAACTCCATGAATGTCGGAAAAACATAGGTCAAAAGGCCGATTACAACGCCCACAGCGACAATAGAAATAATTGCCGGCAATATCATGGCGCCACGAATTCTGCTTTTGATCTTTTCCTGGTTTTCTACGTATCCAGCATAGCGCATCAGTATCTGATCAAGCATACCGCCTTCTTCACCTGACTTGACAAGTGTTATAAACAACTGATTGAAGACTCTCGGATGTTTGGCCAACGATTCAGACAGCGCTTTACCGCTGGTGATATCGCGGTCGATTTCGAGCAGCACCTTTTTAAAAAACTGGTTTTCGCTCTGATCAGACAGGGCGGCAATACTGGTTTTAAGGGTACAGCCGGAGTTAATGAGCGTAGCAAGGTTGACGTAAAAATACTTCAGTTCCTTACTCGATACGCGATCAAAGACCGTGCCCAACTTACTGAAACTAAAATTGGAAATGCGCTTTTTCGGCTTTACATCAATAACCGACAAGCGCATGCCAGCAAGTTTCTTTATCAGGCTTTCCGGGGAATCGCCATTTTCTTCGCCATCCACCATCTGACCATTGTGGTCAACTGCTTTATAGGTATAGAGTGGCATCAGATTTCCTCGTTAGAGGTAACACGCAACAACTCTTCGATTGTAGTGATTCCTTTTGCTGCCTTAACAATTCCGCACTTGCGCAATGGCATCATGCCGCGCTCAATCGCGACTCTGCGTATTTCAGAAGCAGAGGCCTTGCTGACGATAAGTCTTCGCATCGGATCGTCGAGCGTCATCATTTCGTGAATCGCAGTTCTGCCCTTGTAGCCGAGACGGTTGCAGCTTCCGCAACCTTTGCCACTAAAAAATTGCGGGTCCTGAGCAAAATTGAATTTGTCAATTTGCAGATCGACCAGTTGTTCTGGGGTGGCAGTTATTTCCTGTATACAATTTTTGCAGATTTTGCGAACCAGACGTTGAGCAACAGCTGCCAGCAGAGTTGAGGCAATCAGATATGGTTCTACTCCCAGGTCAATCAGGCGGCCAATAGTGCCTGGAGCATCGTTTGTGTGCAGAGTTGAAAGTACCAGATGCCCGGTCATTGAGGCTTCAACTGCTATCTGAGCAGTTTCTGAGTCACGAATTTCGCCAACCATGATAACGTTCGGATCCTGGCGCATCAGGGCGCGCAAAGTTCGCGCAAAAGTAAGCCCAATGTCAGCTTTCACATGCACCTGATTTATGCCACGAACCTGCATTTCAACGGGATCTTCGGCAGTAGAAATATTGGTTTTCGGGCTGATGATGAAATTCAAGGCAGCGTAAAGAGTCGAAGTTTTGCCGCTACCGGTTGGTCCATTCAAAAGAATAATCCCGTTTGGCTGCCTGATAGCAATTTTGAACGTTACCTGCAGATCCTCTTCAAAGCCAACATCTTTAAGCGACAGACTTAAAGCGCTTGAATCAAGAACGCGCAAAACAATTTTCTCGCCCCAGACAGTAGGCAAAGTGCTGACGCGCAGATCGACATTTTTCCCGCCAATTCTGACGCGTATTCTTCCGTCCTGTGGCAGGCGCTTTTCAGAAATATCCATTTCAGCCATGATTTTCATGCGAGAAATAATTTCTGACTGATTCGACTTGGGAACTTTCACAATTTCTGAAAGAACACCGTCAATTCTGAAGCGAACACGCAATGCGTCCTCTTCGGGCTCAAAGTGCAAATCCGATGCCTTCTCGTTGATGGCCTGTAGAATCAGCTGGCTGACAAAATTGACAACACCGGCCTCTCCTGCCTCCATAAGATCGAAGGAAGAAGATGAGCTCTGGCCACCGGTGGAAGACGTCTGCTCTGACTTGATAGTTTTGAGTGCCTGGGCAACATCTTCAGATGCAAAATAGCGCCGGATCGCATTTAGAATAACGGATTCAGGTGCAATACCTTCTTCAACTTCCAGGCCGGTCTGATAACGGATTTCATCAACGACAAATGCATCCAGCGGATCTGCCATGGCGACGGTCAGAACGTTTCCATTTATCAAAACCGGCAACAGATTGTGATTGCGAATAATTGTTTCAGGTATAAGCTGCAATATTTCCATGGGAATATACTGTTTATCAAGCTCTATATAGGGAATGACCAGCTGATCAGCCAATGCCCTGGCAATCTGCTCGTCGGTACACATGCCGATATCCTCAAGCACCTTGCCCAAACGCTTGCCCAACTCTTTTTGTTTACCGAGAGCTTCGGTAAGCTGCTCTGCGGTAATCAGTCCCGAGTCAACGAGCGCGTCGCCCAGTCTTTTGCGGATCATTCTTTAGGCTCCCCATCTTCTCCCCAGTGCCAGTAATAATGTCTGGCCAGGTGCATATTGGGATTTATCTGCAGAGCCTTCTTAAAGGAAGCCAGTGCCTCTTCTTTGCGACCCATCTTGCGATATGCCATGCCGAGTTTGAAGTGAAGGTCAGCATAGCCAGGTTCAGCACGTAAAACAGACTCCATCTGCCTTATCGCCTCTTTTAGAAGCAAAGCATCGTCAAACAATATGTCGATGTCATAGGGAAACGGATTTTTTGATCTTTTGAGCGCTGCAGGCAAGGCAATTATCTGTTTTAAGCAGGTAATAGCTTCAGCCAGATCGCCAGATGCTTCGAAAATTTGTGCCTGCAGATAAAGGGCATCTTTAAAAGCAGGGTTCCTTTCGAGTGCTATCTTGACAAAGCTGGCCGCGTCTTCCAGCTCGCCTTTGGCAAAAAATATTTTCGCTTTCCAAAAATAGGTATCTGGCCAGTCTGGCTTTTCGGTTAAAGCGCAATCAAAAGCTTCAAGAGCGGCTTCGAATTCATGCAATAACTCGCAACATCTGCCAATGGCCAGATATGTCGCGGTATCACGCGCGTCAAGCCCAACGACTTTTGCATAAGCTTCTTTGGCTTCCCGGTAAGCCCCCTTTTTGAAATAGGCGTGACCGAGATTGCGGTAGCAGACAGGATCATTTGGCCTGCTCTCAACGAGAACGCGACACTTGGAAATGATTTCATCGACCATTTCCTGGCTGAAATAGGATATGAAACTTTCTGGCATGATACCCTCACTTTCACAGTGAAATTATTGCCCAAGTCTATTTTATTGTCAACAGGAACTTGGAGTCAGACCACACAGAAACCAAATTGCAATCAGCATTTTGTGTAAGGATTCAGGGCTAATCGCCCCAAAACTCTGGATGTTCAGCGCAAGTTTTCAAAAAAACAGTATTAATAGTTATTTTTTCTGTGGAATTGTCGATTAGTCCTACGAAGGGCAATTTGTTTGCATGAAAGCTGCTATCCAAATCCAGCTAAAAGCCTTTGCATAGCCGGAATAAGCTTTGTGAATAACAAATATTGATTTTGCAATACTATCATGGCAGACGACATGGTTCTATCGAGCCAGCTGTAGCTCGGCTGACTGATGCCTGATTATTTAGATAATCGAAGGAGAAGAGATGAAAGAAGGAAAAAAGCAATTCATTGCTGGAGCCATGGCTGGCAGCCTGTTATTCTCAATAGCCTTTGATTCGAAACGCCTCGACGCTACCCAGGACACTGAGGCATGGCATCGAATGGCTCCAGAGCTGCGCCTTGGGTATGACCTTGGGATTCTTTCTCCGAAGGCTTATGAGCCTTATAACTGGACTTCTCCTATAATTAGAAAAGACTTCGAACAGGCTTTCGATAAAGCCATGCAGATGTTGGGCATCTCAAACGGCTACGACATCGGAACTCTGGCCCAGACGAAGCTTATCAACAGTGCTTCTTCAAGAAAAAAAATCCGGAGAGAAGAGGCTCTGGACAAGATTTTTCAAACTCTTGTTCTGCTCGACACATGCGGCTACATCAGGTTACCTGAAACCGAAGCAGCCCTGATCAATTTTACCGATTACAAGACTCCGCAAAAATATGAAACTGCTATGACCTATCTGGTAAATCGTGGAATAGTAAAAGGTTTTGCTGATGGCAGACTACACGCCAAAAGGTATCTGACCAACAGAGATTGCGTGTTTTTGATAACCAGATTCTATGAAGCGATTGCCACTGAAAAAAAGAATAATTTACCCAGACGGCAGCTGTCTTTTATAGACCTGCCTCTTGATCACTGGATTCTCAAACAGCTTGAAGGACTCGCTTCTGTTGGCGGTCTTTCGCTGGTAAGACTGGGATCAACCTTTGATGGCGAGGCCTGGCTGAGCACAGGTGAATTTGCCAGTATGGCAGCGGGCATTCTGGTTCATTTCAACAGGGCCGAAGTTTTGTCAGAAATCAATGCGGTCTGTGAAAAAGCCGGATCAGGCAGAGGATTTGACCGCAAATTTCTTGCCAGAGTCCTGGCAGTTATACTGAGAAATCTCGCACATTTGTATCCTTCACTTAACGAGCGCCAGCAGATTTCATACACAGATGTTAAACCAGGCTCTGATCTGGCTTATGATCTTCAGGCCATAGGAAACTATGGAATTCAGCTGGGTTACGTCGGAGGCAGATTTGCGGGTGATGAAAAAATGACCAGATATGAAGCTGTAAGTATTTTGTATGCCGCGATAGAGCCTTTGATAACAGCGGAATCAGATCTATTAACGCCCGGCACCAATAATTCACAGCTATCAGTAACAAGACTTGAGAATTGCTCAGATCCAGTAACTTCAGAAGAAAACAACAAGGAATTCGATCTCGACAATTTTGTCGACAGGATCAGAGAAAAGCAGAAAATAATCAGAGAAATACTTGAGCGTAAAAAAGCCAGGTAATCGGAAGTATAAAGCATGTCCAGAGATCAGATACAAAAAGTAATAGGAATCGATATCGGAAGCTCTTCAATCAAGGCCGTGGCCCTTGGCATTGAAGGTGGTCAACTGAGCTGCCTTGGCATCAAGGTTAACAAGTTTCAGCATGGAATAGAGATTACCGATGGTATTCTGGCCGAGAATCTCAAGGAGATCATCGGTTCTTTTAAAAATATCACCCAGAATGTCGTGTTAATAGCTTCTGATCGAGAAATACAACTGCGGTTTCTGACCAAGCCAGCGATGGATAGAAATACTCTCGACATGGTCATGAAAAATGAGATGAAGGTAGGAGATTCCGAGGGAGAAGAAAAGTCTGCAACAGCTAAATTCTACTCGGTAGTCGGAGAGCAGGAAAACGAAAACGCCAGAGAATATCATATATTATCGCTATCCTGTCCGTTTGCGTATCTGCGCAAGCATGAAGCCCTTGTAAAAAAGGCTGGCGGAACTCTTATCGGGATGTATCCTTCATCTGTAGCGATAAGAGAATGTATGATGACCAATTATGAGGATGAAATTTCGGGTCAACCGTTACCCCATCTGATCGCACTGCTGAATTTCGGTGCAGATCAGAACCAGATTACGGTCTGTGATGGTGGAGTTTTAAAGCTGGCGCGCAGCTTTCCTCTTGCCGGAGAAGATCTGACCAAAGCTTTGATTGGCAGCTACAAAACACCGGATGGCGTTTTCGAGTTCGATCGAAATATGGCAGAGGACTATAAAACGGCAATTGGCATACTCTCACATCAGGAAGCGATGTCATACTCTGATGGTGCCGTTGAAGTAAAGATTTCGCAGATGATTGAGCGAAATTTTGAGAGAATGACTCAAAAAATGCGGCTTTCACTTGATTATTTCAAGGGTCAGATGAAAGTGCAGGTTGCCAGAGCTCTAATTTATGGTGGTGGTGCAAATATGCATGGCATCATAGAAAAGCTCAAGGATGCGCTCATGGTGGAGCACATAGCCGAATTTTTACCTTTGAACAAAATTAGATATGCGCCTGTCGAAGCAGCAGAAGACCCCTCTCCCGATGTCTTAAGCGCCCTGCCCTTTGCGGTTGGTTGCGCAATTTGTGCATTCAGGGAAGATCAGTCGCTGAATCTCGTGTCAGCAATAAAAAGGGATTACTCAAAAATAGTCCGCAAAGTTTTGCTGACGGCTGTTCCTTTTGTGTTTGCTTTCTTTGCTGCTCTGGTTCTGCCTGCTTTTTATGGCTGGCAGGTTGTGTATCCGGAAAAGTTCGAAGCTGTAGAGCTTAGAGAAAAGTATGCAGTGCTTTCTGATGAATTCAGCAAGGTGGAAGCCTATAAAAAGCAGCATGATCAGCTGGTAAAAACAAAAATTGACTGGAAAATAAGATCTGCCTTCATTAAAAAAGTTATTAACGGAAGAATGTTCTGGTCTGATCTGCTGATCAAATTGGAAGCAATTTTACCGGCTGAAATCTGGATAACCCAGATGTCTGCCGGTGATATGGCTAATGCCGGAACACAGAACAACAGCTATTCGCAGTCTAATGGCGAAGAGCAGGTAAAAGCCAAACCCTCTTCTTCAAAAGTCGCGATAAAGGGGCGCAGTTACTCGCATCAGGCAATATCTCAGTTTGTAAAAGCACTCGAAACCTCCAAACTATTTCGCAACATAAAGTGGGAAGGCAATGTCAAAGACAGCGAAAAGAAGCTTGAGGAAATCCAGTTTTCTCTGACATTTACCGTAAGTAAATCAGTCCTTAGAAAAGAGAGGAACGCGGGATTATGAACCGGTTAATTGCAGCTGCAGCCATTATCTCAATAATCCTGGTTGGCTACGACTATTTTCAGATCAAGCCTGGACGTAACGCAGCCATATATGCACAGCGCGACGCCAACACCAAGCTTCAGGCTGACCTGGATACCGCTTTAAAAGCCAAAAGTGAAATAGAAGCGGTTAGCAGCGAAATCGAGGAATTGAAAAAACAGACGGCTGAACTGCTGCAAAAATTGCCGCAGAAGGAAGAGGCCGGCACACTGCTCGAGCAGATAACCAAAATAACTACCGGCAAGGGCTTCTCGATGGAAAAAGTTACTCCCGGAGCAACACGTCTGGCCGAAGCAACTATCAAGGCCGACAATGATTCCGGCAAAGTCGTTTATACAGAGATAGAAATCAATATTGAGATGCAGTCAACCTTCAAGGAGCTTGGCAAGTATCTTGAAAGTATCGAGCAATTACCGAGGCTGGTAGATGTAACCGGATTCAAAAGTAAACCTCTTGACGAAGGAAACCGCCTGGTTTCACAGATGAACGTTAAAACATACGTTTACGGAGGCGAATGATGCCAGAAAAAATGCAATATAGATTTCTGGTGTTCGCATGTCTGATGGTCATGTTTTTTCTGGGCGCACAAAATATGTCTGCTCAGGATGCAACCTCTTTCGGAATGACTGGCGGCGGAGAAAACAGTGAAGAAAAGGTGATTATCATCAAGGATGATCCCGATGATACCAGCAGATGGGCAAAAATCAGGGATATTTTTCAGTCATCAGCGAGCAAGAAAGAAGCTGCAGAGTCGCAGCAACTGAAAGACCAGATCATCGAACAGGATAGTATTGGGACAGACGGCAAAAAAATCGATAAGCCAAATATTATGCCGCAGTTAACTGGAATTATGAGCAGCGGCAAAAATGATACTTCAGCATTAGTGAATGGCTACATAGTAAAAAAGGGTGATTTTATCGATGGTTACACAGTGAAAAAGATTGCCAGTAATTCGGTTATCCTCGAAAAAAATGGTAAGGAGTACGTCCTTTATGTTCAGCAATAGATTCTCAGGGAAATTTAAGTCCATACTTGCGGTGTTGATCCTGGCGCCTCTGTGTGCTTATGCTTCAGGCGTCAGAACAGTCAGCTTTCACCGCAAAGTGCTCGACCGGATTTCGGTACTTTATCTTATGGGCAATGATATGGAAAAATCTATTGTAGTTCAAAGAAAAGCCATGAAACCGCAATATCAAACTGATATCTCAGCTGATACCAGAAAAGATGTTGATGAGTTGATCAAGCTCCTCAAAGAAATCAAAGCAAACAAAGAAGCAGAAAACTGGCAAAACGAGTTTGCCAGTTTGTCAGGAGAAACTGAATCAGCGATTACTGGCAAAGATGCAGTCCCTGAGATTGTCGAAAAAGCTGTAGAATCAGAGACACCTGGGGACCAGGAAAATGAAAAAGTCACTCCTGTTGAAACCCAGGAGCCAGTTATCTCAGACGAAACGAAAGTTGTTAAAATTGAGCGTTCAGCCGGAACGCCATTTTCCCGCCAACTCCCTGACTCTTTCAGACTTAGAGTCAGAACAGATGATTACACTGAGGCTCCACCGATAAGTTCAGATGAGCCAGAAAAGCAGGTTGAAGAAAAAACAGAACCAGCTCCAGAAGCAAGTGAAGTTGAAAGTCAGGCTCCGTTAGAATCAGAAAAAGAAAAACCACAGGAAATTGAGCCAGATAAAAGCCTGGAGCCTGCTATCACGCCAGAAGACACTGCTTCTTCAGACAGCGGAAAAAGCACTCTGAAGCAATTGCTTAAAGACAGGCTGGTGCGGGCAAAATTAAGAAATGAAGAACTGAAAGCCGACAGACTTGCTCTCCGAGAAGCTGAAAAACAGGCGGCTGAACAGAAAACTGAGTCTGAATCAAAACCCAAGACTGAACCTAAAGCTGAGGCCAAAGCCGAACCTAAAGCTGAGCCCAAGACTGAACCCGTAGCTGAAATTAAAGCTGAGCCTAAGACTAAACCCATAGCTGAAACAAAGATTGTACAGCCCGCTTCGAAACAGCAGGTAGTTAAGAAAAGCGCCGAACCGGCTGTAACCGAATTCCAGATAGCCAGAGAAGTGGAAAAAACAGAAAAAGTCAAAGCTTCGCCGAAAATCGAACCAGAAGTTAAGCCAGAACTGGAATACAAAGCTCCACCATCTGTCCAGGAAGCGCCAGAAAGACCACGACTGATTCAGAACCCCACTGAACTTGCGGCGGCCGAGGCTAGACTCGCCCAGAGAATCAGCAGAATAGAAGAACTCAGGGCTGAACCCATAGCTGAAAGCACTGCCACCAAACAACCCGAAGAAACTGAAGCTGCGGTTAAGACATCCGACTCAGCAGTGGCTGAAGCCCGGCCCCTGACGAAAAGACCCAAAAAAGCAAAACCGCAGACAAAACAACGCGAGACAAGTCAGCCAGAAAGACAGGTGGCTCAGAAAAAAGCAAAAGCAGAAAAGCTGGCTGCTAAAACCCAGGAAGAAGAATGGATGCCGGATTACAAACTGCATAAAGAAAAACGTTCCGCTACCCAGGCACCTAAAAAAGACGGAACAGAGGAGTATCGTCACTCGAAGCCTTTGTTTCCAGATGCAGCAGATGGAGCTGTTTCTGCACCGCAGCCCGGCAAGTCAGTAATCATTTCTTCGTCTCCTGATGTAAACCAGCTCAAAGCTCTTTCTGACACCAAAGTTTCACTTAATTTCAGAGATGCCGATCTGGCCGATATTGTGCGCATGCTGGCCTCTAAAGGCAATTTGAATATTGTCAGCAGAAACCCGATTAAAGGCAAAACCACGGTTAATTTTGACAACATCCATGTGGGAATGGCAATCGATATCATCTTGCGAACGAATGACTACCTGTATGAGATCAAAGATGGCGTTCTCTGGATATTCAGCCGCGGCGAAGAACCAGTGGAGACCAAAGTGTTTTTTGTTCGTAACGCTGTGGCAGCCAACATATTACCAATGATTCAACAGGCATTAGGTCAGACACCCGACTTATTGCAAAGAGAGACCGGATCCTCAGACTCCGCTGCTTCGACAGGTGTCAGCACTGACAACACCACTTCTTCGGACACAACCGGCGGCAACTCAATGATGGGAACAGGCGCGGCTGCGCAAGGCTCCAACATGGGAGGCATGTCTGATTCGAGTTCTGGTTCTTCCAGTTCAACTGCAAACTCGTACAGGGGCAATGTATATCTCGACGAAAGATCCAATTCACTTATCGTCACCGCTCCACATTCAAAACTGAACGAAATCTCCAAACTGATTGAGGTTTATGACTCACGAAGCTCTACGCTCCTCGAAGAGAGAGTCTTCAAACTTATGCATATCGATAAGAAAACCCTCGAAGATGCAATAAAAATGGTTGTGCCGAGTTTTGATCCGGCTAAACAAATGTTTGAAGTACAGCGTTCGTCTCAGGGAACATCAGGTGGAAAGGGAAAATTATGAATATCATGTTAAGGTATCCAAATGCTGTCATTTCGACTGCGAGACGAAGCCGAAGCAGGAGAAATCTCTACTGCCAGAAATCATTGGGTTACCCCGGGCTATTGAGATGTTACATGTTAAGAGTGTTATGCCTGGTGATTCTATGTCTTACCGCAACGATGCCGGTCTGGGCCCAGGCGCAAGGGCAAGCTGCAGGCCAGTCCGCTGGTCAATCCGGCGGAGGGTCTATTTCTCCAGAAGTAACATTGGTAATCAGAGAAACACCAGCGAACCTGGATAAAATCGAGCAGCTGATAAAAACGCTCGATATTCCACCCCGACAGGTTTTTATCGAGGCTCATATTTTTGATATTTCACTTGATAATCAGAATTCAACCGGCGTTGACTGGTCGGCGCTGATGACCCAACTGGGCAGAGACACTCCGCTCTGGCAGTATGACAGCACAGTCTTGGGCGCAGCCGCCAGCAATGCAACCTTCAAATTCGGCAGCCTGAGCAGCGAGCATTTCAGCATTCTGATGCGCAGTCTCAAAACAAATAACAAAGCACGTTCACTTTCCAACCCTAGGGTAACTACTCTTAGCGGTCAGCAGGCAAATATTTCGATTTCTCAGAAGGTTCCATATTTTGACAGCAATACAATTGACACAACCGGCGGACAGCAGAGAACTGAGCGTAAGACCCTGTTCGAAGACATACCGATAAGTCTTGATGTAACCCCTATAATATATGACAATGAAACCATCAGACTAAATGTTACTCCTACGATTACTTCACTTAGATCGTTCGTTGACGGTGTTCCGTGGACAGAGAAGAGATCTGCAACAACCAATCTGTTCGTAAAAGATGGCGAAACCATCATTCTTGGTGGCCTGATCACCGAGAACCGGTCTGAAGACAAAAACACTGTACCTTTCTTCGATAAAATTCCTTTGGCCCGCAAGCTGTTTTCACGCAAAGACAAGACGATCAAGAGATCAGAGCTGGTTGTTTTTATAACTCCGCACATCATTACCAGCGGTCCTATACCGGCCGAAATGAGGCCGAAAATTGCCGGAGGTGAATTATGAGAAAATTCAACAAGGTCTTTGCCCTGCTGTTATTCTTTATTCTAGCCAATCTGGCCGGTTGCCAGAACTCTCCTGGCTCAATTTTCTCGCCTGCTTCAGAGCTTTTTGTCTCCAAGGTTGAACCGGCGTTCCTGCAGCCCGTATCAAAAAGCTCTTCTGGAGAAGACAGTTCAAGCAGCTCTGCTCCGACATTATCTCCTCTGGTTTTGTCTTTTAGCGTATCTAACGGGGTTTCCTGCTTTCTCAGCTCTTATGCAGTCAGATATTACACAACTGATGGCAAGTCACTGAACAGCGGAAAATTCGATCATTCTGGCGCGATATCTTTATTTGTGAAGGCTCCGGAAGTAACCTGGACTTCTACAGCAGCTGATTCGCAGGATTCCAGCTCAGAAAGCACAGCAAGCACAGTCAACCAGACATCCATCGACATTTTCCAGGGCGCAATATATTCATATATGACCAAAAATAATACTGCGGTAACTGATGATATTTCGCCAGTCATCGCCAAAATCGAATTTGCCGGCAGAGATATTAACGACAAAGACATCAGTGCTGCTGCACAGGTAAACCTGGTCACAACGGTCAAGGAAGAAGAATCAAACTAATGATCATTATGATAATAACCAGTCTGAAGATGAATATTCTGGAGGCGGAAAATGCGAGCTAAAACAACAGTTTTACTGTCTCTTATTGCCTTGCTGTTTATGATTATGCTTGGTTGCAGTTCCGGTGGCGACGGACCTGCCAGAGGAGTCTGGATTGGCATGCCAAACGCGACTCTGCCGGCTGGATTTTCGACAATGGCCGGGATGATCGTCGATTCAAATGGTCTGCCGGCGCAAAATGTCGCGGTCAATCTGCTGTCGGGTTCGCTGCTAATAGCCTCAACGACAACAGATGTTGATGGCCGTTATCAACTTGTTGCTCAAACCGGCACATATACGGTATCCGTTGTCAAAGATGGCTATGCAACGGTTGAACAGAGTGTCAGCCTCGTTGCCGATGAAATTGCTGCTTTTAACACGGTAATAAGCTCAACAATTGGTATAATCTCAGGCGAGATAACCAGCCAGAAAACAGGTGAATACCTTGCGGGAGTCTCTCTTAAAGTTGAGTCGGTGACAACCCCACTTTTAGAGATCAATCCGATTATAACTGAAGCCACCGGCACTTATCGCTTTACCCTGCCACCTGGTAGTTATAAATTAACCGCCACGCTTTCTGGCTATGCCTCGCAAAGCGTTGACATTACGTTAGCTGCCCTGCAGACCGTGAAACAAAATTTTGCGTTGTCTCGAACCTCCAGCGTGGTTTTTGGCCGAATTACCGATCAGGCTCAAAATCCACAGAAGGATGCATTTGTTCGTTTCGTCTCTGCCGATGGAACAAAGCCTGGAGCTGAGGTTACCACCGGCGACAACGGGCAGTATTCATTCAATCTTATGGCCGGCACTTTTAACATAACCGTCATCAAAAGCGGTTTTAACAAACATGAATCCAGCGTTGCGGTCGTTGTCGATACCGAAATCAACCGGGATATTGAGCTGATTCCTCCTTCTACACCGGTAAATTTAATCGGAACTGTATTACTAAACACCACCGACGAACCACTCGCTAATATTCCTGTTAACCTGGTAAGAGATGGCGAACTTCTGGCGTCTTCGCTTACCACTTCAGAAGGAAAATTCATCTTTCAGGAATATACAGCTGGCATGTATTACATTGGCCTTGCTGATAATTCTGTGAGTTACAACCCGGCAACTTATGTAGTTCACATTCTTAATGACGGAACTCTCTCGCCTGAGGCACCGAATCTTTATCTGTCGGCAAAGATAATGGGTGAAGACGATAGTCTGGTTTACCATAAATTAGCCACCGGCACTGTTTATGATATGTTCACCAAAGCACCCATGCAGTATGTAACCTGCTCTATCAAGGGAGTTGGCAGCACTGTAACCGATCTGAAAGGTTATTTCGAATTCAAGAATCTCTTGCCCGGCAGCTATGAACTAAGTTTGGCTCGTAATGGCTGGTCTACTCTGACAACCAACTTTACAGTTAGAATCACTGCTGCCGATCCTACCAAAACCGAAATTTTGCCGGCAGATCTGACATTTACCATGTCGCAAAGTCCTGAAATAGACCGCGGCTCAGTCGCCGGACGCTATGTTGATGAGACAACCGGTGCTGGAGAGAATGATCTTATTGTAAGAATATACACATTCAGAGAGGTAACTAAAACCATTACCATCGGAGGCGTAGACAAGGAGGTAACCGAATGGACTCTTTTCTCACCGACTCCTGGCTCAGTGGTCAGCACAAAAACCGGCAATGGTGCCCTGGACTTCGATACTGCCGGTTCATTCAGGCTTGAGCACATTGAACCTTCGACGTTGCCAAAAGAGAACCCGGCTGATGAAATAGCTGGATATCTCGTTTATGTTGGAGATGGCTATTCAACGCTGAGTACTGTGGCATCTAGCTGGAATGGAAATGGGTATGACTGGTGGCTGCCAGACCCCAACACTGTTGGTGTAAAGCACATCTGGAGCTATGTTAAGGTCAAACCGAACACAACCACCTACCTGCACAACTACGATCAGCCTAACGAGTAAAAAACCTTCTGATGAGAAGCCCGGAGGCGACCATCAATACTGCCTGCAGTATTGCGCCTCTGGCTTCGCTGAAGATGGCCCATTCGCTGGCCTGGTGATGCTGATGTGAACACTCCTGCGCGGAATGATCAGCATGATCGCATGAAGGCTCCTCAGAATCCGGCTGTTGTTCATGTTGTTCCGGCTGGTTTTCCTGTGTGGATCGGGCAGAGGCAAAGCCAGTGGGGCTAAACGGATTGTAAGCGTCAATTCTTGAAGCACTGGCACGGTTCAAAAGATACGAGATAGATTTTAAATCATCTTTTGGGTCGTTGAACAGGCTCTGATACCAGCCATCAGGCAAAATGTAAGGATGTGGCTTTTCTTTGCTGCCTGACTGGCCCGCAAGAATCTGTTCAAACAGCTTTCCCGGTGAGTCTGGCACAGCAACACCCTGTTCCATCAGCGCAAAGTAGGTGGCCAGCAAACCACTTCTAAGATTTTTGGGAACCAGCTGCCAGGTTGCGAGGGCTTCAGATTTTTTCCCGACATCAAGCAGAAATCGACTTTTCAGCAGATAATAGTTATCGAGGTTGGCGAAAACATCGTAAGAATCTTTACTCATGCGATCAACATTTGCCAGATAGCATTTAATCGCGGCCTCCAGATAGTTAAGAGCAACGGCTCTATCATTATTTATTGGCATGGGGCCGTTAAAAGTATAACTCTCGGCAAAACCATAACAGTAAGCCCCGGCCGAGTAAAGTTTATGCAGATCTACAGAATCCTTGTTTGCCAAAATTCCCTGCTGAACCAGCCTGATACCATCTTCGAAGCGATCGAGATACATAGCCAGATTCTGACTCATGATTGTATAAGTCTCAATATGGCTTGGCTCCAGGTAGAGAGCCAGTTTGAGCAGGCTCATTATTTCGGTGTTTCCGGCAAAACTGCCGGCGATAAAGTTTTGCCGGACCTTTTTATAGGGTCCAATATGCATGTATTCATCGGCAGTCAAGCGCATCAAACCAGCACTCACGCTTTTAAGCTGAGCCGGTACCGCCTGCAACACAAGATCGTTGTAGTCGATAATTACCGTTTCCGGATAATAATAGTTCCAGTATCTGGCTTTAATCGAAAATTGCGCGGCAATAGCGATGACAAGCAGCAGCAGGCGCAACAGAATACCCAACGAACTTAGTTTACCTGCCTTTTTCATTGCTATTCAGAGATCCCTGTGTTCCAGAGCCGCTCCGCCCAGTGACAGATAAAAAAAGATTGCAGCAAAGGTGTAAAGAGCCAGCAGAACCATAGCTGTACCTCTGGCCGGGATTTCGTTCATAACCATGACCCTGGTTTCATAGAGCGAAAAATCTGGCAGCACAAAGATGAAAAAATCGGCAAGCCAGCCTAATAACCAACTTCCCTTGCGCTCAGCCAGCATGCGAAAAATATCAAGACCATGGCCTATGACATAAATGAGAACACTCAGGCTTACTGTAATTATCTTGGTCGAAAAAGCAGCCAGCATCATAACTATAGATACCAGCAGCAGCTGTTTTAAATAGATCATGAGCATTGCCACTGGAACCTCAGGGAACCATACGCCGGCACGCATTCGCAGAATTACAAAAAGCATAGTACCGAGAAATGCGTTCAAAAACAGCAGCGTTAAACCGATGCCACCAAAACGCCCAGCCATGTAAACATGTCGACTCGGAGCTCTGGTGATGACAAAATATATGGTGCGGCGCTCAATGTCTGGAATGATCTGATCAAGCGAGAAGAAAAGCACAACCAGCAGACCTATCAGTGAAATCAGGGTCAGGCCTGCATCTGTTACCAGTCGGACTTGAAAGCCAAGGTTATAGGTATCAAGAAGCCAGGCCGCCGATGAAAGAGGAATCGCCAGCAGAATTACGCCTAGAAACAGACGGTTGCGAAGAGCTTCAAGAAAAGAGTAATAAGCGATCGAGCAGGACGTCAGACAGGAAGATTTGAAACCACCATGTTGCATTTTTTATTCCGTAACCGAGACAAGTCTTAAAAACAAAACACTCAGCTCGACAGGCTGATAGCCTTAGAGCCAAGTCTGCTGATTATCGTATCGTATCGTGCTCGTAATCGTAATCGAGATTTAAATTCGATTACAATTACGAGCACAGATTCACTAAGCACAAAACAGAAAGATTACATCTTGCTCTGCCAGGTCAGGTGCAGAGTATTGCGGGTTCTGTCTGGGCCACCATTACCAGGATTGAAGCTCGGAGCGGGAGCGGCACCATTAATGCCGTTGGGAGCAACGCCCCAGGCAGCGGCGACATTCAGACCATCAGAATTGTTATAGCCAAATGCAAAGCAAGTGGTAGCTCTACCAATACGAGTAGGCACCCAGCTCCACGAACCGTTAAAGGCAGTTGTTACTTTAAAAAATCTGTAAGCTACCAGCCAGTTGTTATTGGGAATATTTCTCTGATCTCCGTATCTGTTGGTAAGTTCCGGGCAGGCAAATGTACGACCATCTTTAATGACATCTGCTATCTCTAACGCCATTGGGCGCACGCCGGGAGAGGCTGAAATGTTAGTGGCGTAGCCAGGATTCGGTTTTCTATAATCGGCTGCATATATGTTGCCAGTTTGAGCGTTGAATCGCAAATCACAGTAATCAGCGATGCCAAACGCAATATTATTGGTTTCCCATACCGATATTGCCTGGTCAATAGACTTCAGCTGTGAGGCACAACTTCTCTGGCGTGATTCCATCATAAAATTCTGATATCTTGGAATACCTACCGCAGAAAGAATACCGATAACCAAAACAACAATCATAAGTTCAATCAGCGTAAAACCTTTTCTATTCATAGAAATCTCCTCTGTCAATTAATTAAAGAAAGAGCAACTTGCAAAATTGGATTTTCCGAGATTACTTGCAACTCTATCTTCACCCTGAGAAACAGCCCTCTATTAATCTTCGTCTTCGTCTTCGTCAGAAGCGATTCCGCTGTTTACTGGCGCCTGAGTCGAGCCGGCAGGAATAGCATGTTCGATCGTACCGTCAGCACTTATAGGAAGCGAAATTTTGGGATCCGGTGCAATAGCCACCGGCTCAGAACCACAACCAGTAAAGCCAACAACTGCTACAACTAAAAGAACAACTGCGAAAAAACGCATAAGAGACATAAATACCCTCCTGAAAATTTTACTCTAAAGTCAATCCTAACCAAATCCTGTCGTAGAGTCAAAATTATTATTTGGATTGAATCGGCCATCTGTACCTTTTTCTGGAAAAGACATCAGTCACTATCGCCATATTCAGGCCTTCAGAAGCAAAACAATGAGTGCCTTACCACATCCAACAAGTGTACCCACACAATCTCAAAACCCTTCTACAGAATAATTTGCTCATTACGGTTTCGACCAGCAACCCTTGTTATATCTGTGCCTTTCGACATCGAGACAGTGATTTACGCTTCTACCACCAACTTCTTTGCCATTTCTATCAAGCGCTGTGCCGGTAACTGTTACGATAGCCGGGGTATAGGAAGAAAGCTGGTAGGTAAGACTGGCGGCAGCAATCTGGGCAGAATTAATCTGCATCTCATAGCTTGTCGGCGCAATGCTTGCCGGCGGCTGCCAGCGTTTGCCATTGTCAAGAACGTTACCAGCCCCGTTTCTGCCACCCCAGATAATCATATATTGACCGGTCCAGACCGATGAACAGCTCTCCCTGGCAATTGGTGCGCCACTCTCGGTTATAAGTCCCCAGTGACCGCATTCGGGGCGCAAAGCACAGCCTGTGCTTGTCGCCGTCGTTGGCGGGCCAGTAAGACCACCCCAGACAGCCATAACCTCATCCATCCAGACCGCAGCATTTCCGCGGCGGGGAGGAACATCGGGCAAGCTCTCAATCTGGCGCCATGGATCGAGTGAAAGGCTGTCTGAAGCAGGGTTATAGATGCCACCGTCGCCCAATGGATTCGGGCTCGGGTTTTTAGAACCACCCCAGACAATCATTTCGCTGCCAGTCCAGATAGTTGTGCAATCAGCACGTGCCACAGGAGCATTCAGATTGTTCATGGAAAACCAGGTATCAGTGACGGGGTTATATCTGGCACCTGTCGAGACTGGTTGTGGTGGTGCCCAACCACTTCCGCCCCAGACAATCATAAGTCCCTCATTACTGGCCCATACCGCACTGTGCCCTGTTCTTTGCGAAGGAGCATTCAAAGCACTTATTGCCGACCAGGTGTTGGTCGTGGGATTGTAGCGACGACCATTGTTAAACGGCTGATTTGGTGGCGATGCACCGGCGCGACCACCCCATACAATCATCTCGGTGCCAGTCCAGATAGAGCTATGCCCTAAGCGTGCAGAAGGAGCCAAAGACAATGTAGTACTTGCCCATGTGTTTGTAGAAGGGTTATATCGACCGCCAGTATTGAGAGCAGTTGTGCCACTTGCGCCACCCCAGACAATCATTTCGGTGGTGGCGCTGGCCCAGACTGCCGTGTGATATTTTCTATTTGAAGGCGTGGCGGCAGAAGGTGGAACAGCAACCCATCGAGACCCGGGAGCCGCACTCGGATCATAAATCCCGGTAATCCTGGTGTGGGTGTCTGATTCATCGACGCCCCCCCACACAATCATTTTGCTGCCGGTCCAGATTGCGCTACAATCTGCCCGCGGAACTCCGGGCGGCGGCA
>Ga0180007_10000522_pt1 | contig 63738 bp, 63 predicted proteins | sample MM_PC_MetaG_FD_121122 | JGI IMG/M metagenome (GOLD analysis project Ga0180007, IMG submission 121122) | Groundwater microbial communities from the Aspo Hard Rock Laboratory (HRL) deep subsurface site, Sweden - MM_PC_MetaG | ecosystem: Environmental > Aquatic > Deep subsurface > Groundwater...
AATGCATTTCTGGTCCGAGTTCAGGCGTATAGACCGATATCTGCTCGATGCGAAGTCACGCGGTTACGAGGAGGAGATACGCTCCATGTTCTCAGCCGCAACCAAGATTACTTTTGACGGTTCGAGCCAATGCATGATGCTGAGGAGCCTGAATTATATTAGCGAGTATGACAGGTTTGGGCACCGCGAAGTCTACTCGAAAGCCAACAGGATCATCGAATGCATCGTATCACGGAACCTGTTCTTCGCCTACGGCCTGCATGACGAGGCATGGGTCTTCAAGAAATATGCTGAAAAGGGATTGGGTGACCGCTTCATCGAGGTCCTGGACCTGGCTGCCAGGATGCATGAGGACGATGAGCCCTTGACAGCTAAGAATGTCGATTGGTGGAGCGCCTATCATGGCATAATGTTCTTCCAGAAGTTCCCAGAGATGTATCAGCACATCGGCGATAGGGCCATTCCGTTATACAAGGACATCGTCAGGCGTTTCCCAGGCCGTAATGATGCAGCCGATATAATAGCTGACATCAACCAAGTCTTGGAGCAGACTGAAGAGCTCACGCATAGTTGGCTCGGCTTCCTTGAGAAACACCTCCCTTCAATCAAAGGGAAGAACCAAATGTATCGTGCTTTTAACTTCATCAGCGAAAGCAAAAAAGTCTTCGTGGAAGGGGCTGACCAGGCTGATTTCATGAGGTATGGTGGGCTCATGCACAATCTCGGGCTGAGTGAATATCACTTCGCCCTCGAAGACCTGCTCAACTCAGACATCTCAGACAGGAAGAAAGTCAGCATAATGAAGGATTATAGGCGTATGAAATTACTGAAGGAGCTGCCTGACCCTACTCCTGACGACACCTGGTATCGGGAGACTGCAGAGCTGATGGACATAAGCTATCCAGACTTCAACCACCTGATAAAGAAGATGAGGTGGCTTGCTGGCGACAGGATGCGTCAACGTCTCGTTGACCAGCAACCTCATCTTGAGGGACTTGACATCTCGAAATATGAGCTAAAGCTCGGCTATTTCCATGAGCATGGATGGGACTATTTCAAGGCCATGGACGTCTTCCCAGTGCTTGATAAGAACGGATTGTTGTCAGACGAAAGGCTGACTGCATTGACCGCAGTAGTGAACTCTGACAGGCCGCTTGAGGACAAGGTGGAATTCCTGTCGAGGCTTGACAAGCAATCCGCCAAGTTCCTGCTGTTCCAGTCTCCTGAAGACCTCGATTTTGAGAGTTGGTATGCTGAGGCGCAGCGCAGGGTCCTTGGAAGCCTTGGTGTGAAGCTTGATTATCCTATTGATTATGCCCTAAACGTTTTGGGCTGCGTGAAGGACGAGAAGGCAAGAGATCTCCTCAGGCAGATGGTGGCCCTTGAGGCAGAAGGACAGCACAACAAGGCACTGTTCCCTGTGGGCAAGGTCTATGATGATGTAGAAGTTGTTCCGATCAGCGCTCCGGTCAGCTATCCTGAGGCCTTGAAGCATCTTGTGACCGGATTGTTAGGTCATCGGAATTCGAAATACATGAGACCTAACGAGGTGTTTGATGGAGATGACTTGTTCAAGGCGTATGAGTTGGTCAGCAACTGCCACATAAGGCCTGGACTGTTCTACAGGCACATCGAAAAAGACTTCAAGACCTTGAAGGGCAGGAGCCCGGAAGACGCGAAGGAGGCTGCGGCTGATAACATCCTTGATGCCATGACCACATTCTATATGGGCAGGGACGGTAACGTGAATGGCAGGTATGAGCTCAGGCATATGATGAAGTTCGTGGCAGGCCTTAAGGAGGGCCTGAGCTTCAACGGCCTCACCACCAAGATGCAGGACTGGAACCTGTGGGACCTGGGCGATGGGATGAGGCTGCACTGCTGCGCCTTGCTCTCCAAGGACAAGGAGGCTGAGGAGATCGCATCCTTGTACTATCATGCCGACCCTTACATCGGGATGCTGCACCAGAACCCGCGGCTCGGCAAGGTAATGTCCAGGGCTGTCAGCGCAGGGATATTGGTCAATTGTTATAACAGGCACGGCGACCATGTCCTAGGGGTGGATTCGCCAGAGGCCGGTCCGCTGATAGACAGGATTGATGATGGCCTGTGGCAGCCAAGCCTGGCGAAAGGCATTGCCGGCTCTGCAGTGGACACTGATGCAAGATACATCTTCTTCAATACTAATGGCATCCGTGGGAAATCGCAGAGGTTCCTGGATTTCGTGAAAGAGATGATGGCCTTCTCTGCCCCGACCGAAGTGTACCTCGAGAAGATGAAGGGTGATGGAAGGCTCGACATCCCGAAGCAGGATAGGTATCTTGAGTTATGGTCAGGAGATGACCGGAAGGTCCAGGCAGGCAAGGGCCGAGGCCTCTACGTTCCGACAGAATTGTTCTGCGAGCTTGTGAATCAGCTTTAGACTGTTCCACCTTGCCTATATTTAAATACCCCCTACGCAACATTTATAAATGAAAGCCCACTTCTACGAATAAAATACTTACTGTGGAGTAGATATATAGTAAGCGGATATTGTGAGGATATTTGCACAAGACAGAAAAATGAAAACATACTATTCAACGCGGGGTGGGGATAATGGATGAACAAGATGATTCGGAGAATGACAGTACTTTTCCAGTCCAAGGATTAGATTTTGAGGGTGGTAGCGGCATCGAAAACCTTGTCACTGAAGTGCAAAAGGCGCTTGACATGATCTCTGATGACAGGGATGGTGATGTCGCCAAGTACGACCGGCTCAGAGGAGAGATGAATTCAGCATTTGAGCAGATTATAGGCACATTGGGCTCAGACCTACAGAACCTCAACCATATCCAAGACGCCACGCCGGGCGATGCGATCGTCACAGTCACTGAGCTGCATAAGAAAAGGAAGAGGAATCCAAGGTATGGGTCATTAATTGTTGGAACCACAAAGAATTTCTACCGTATAAGCAGGGGAAGGACGAGAATCCCCTTTTTTACTAAACTGCCAGTGGAAGTTCAGGTCGAGAAGAGCTTCGCGACATATGTTGACGAGCTTATCCAGGGTTATAGGCAGGCCAAGACCAACCTGGAGACTCACCAACGGTTCGCCGAGGCTGAAATAAGCGGTGCTGACAAGAAGATAAGGACCCTTTTCGACCTCGAAGAGAGGACCGTAAGGGGCCTTGAAGGGTTGAAGGCAAAGCTGGAAGGCGAGAACGGATTATATGTGAGGCTGGCCAAGAAAAAGGGAGAGATAGAAGATTACGTAAAGGAGAATGAAGGAAAGGAAGAAGAGCCGAGCTATATGAGAAGACTGCTCACGCTTGAGCAGCAGACGAGGATGCTGCAGCTCGAGGTCAACAAGCTTGAAGGAGAGTTGAGATCAGGCTCGGTGGCCAGGGAGCAGGCGAGGAATTTCCGCGCGGGATATGCCACCATGCTGGAAGGGCTCAATTTCATGATCGGCCTGTCGGCCGAGGCACATAAGAAGATGGAGATAACATACGGCAACCTTGAGGCAACGTCAGGCATAAACCTTGCTGCTGCCGGGATGGCACAGGCCCTGAACGACGCCTATTCGGTCCAGAGCAAGATAAGGAGGCAGATGACAGGTTTCATGCTCGGGACAGGCGTGTACGCCGGCAAGGCTGTGGAAGGCATGGAAATCTTCGACAAGCCTGTGCTCGACCCCAGCGGCATAGAATGCAATAAGAAGCTTGTCACATTAGCCCAAGAGGCCTCTAGGAAGCGCTTGCCCGGCGGGCAATATGCCAAGCTTAAACCAGGCCAGGAAGGCCAGCAGGGTCAATGAGCGAAGATGGACAGTGAAGACCCGCAAGCCAGGCTCGTCATCAGGACAGGCAAGAAGAAACGGTTTGACAGGACTGAGACTGCATCATACATCGCAAAGCTGACCGAACTTGTCCAGGGATTGGAGGAATTGGAGCCGCTTCAGGAATTCGAAGACTCAAAGGTCAGCAGTGTATTCCCTTTCTTGACCTACACCGAAGAGGGTGGAGTGCTTGAGACATTGTGTGTCGATCTTCGCTCAGGTTTCCCAGATTCATATGAGATTACAAATATAATGAGATCCTATGGCAGGCCGCTGTGGCCCTTCATGATTGACGACGAGAGGATCGAAAAGAAGGAGAAGGAACTTGCAGCCGAGGCCGCTGAAAGGCTATTGAAGGGTGAGGAGCCCGTCCAGGAGCAGAGGCTGTACCGGCTGATTGAGTTCAACAGGAAGGTCATGGCTTGCCTGAAAGATGGCACCCTGCCTGATCTTCATGGCCTGCATGAGACCTGGGAAGATGACTCAGTCGTCCTGCGAAGGGTTGAGTATAACCGCATGGAAAGCTCTCCGGTCTACTGGAGAATCACTATGAGCGATGCTGTTAAGAGAGGCAACGGTCTTTCAAGGCTCAATAGGTTATGGGGAGGCTCCAATAATGATAAGAAAAAGCCGTATACAATGGTCGATAGTGGTGACGGCAAGAATCCGAAGAGGGACAGCAGGCTCGACCATCTAATCAGCAATGCCTCTTTCCACCTTGATCCAGGAGTGCTCTATTGCGAGATCGATGAAGAATTCCCTGAAACGGTGCAAGAGGTCATCAGGATATCCTTCGGCCCTTTCTACCATCGGACGATAGGAAATTACCATCTCTTCAGGGAGGGCAGCATCGACGGTATCAAGCCGCTGGAACAGCTTGAAGAAGAGTTCGGAGATGATCTCAGCTTCGTGGCCTTAAGGGCTTATCAAGCGACATCAGGAGGCTTAGATAAGAATGTGACATTAAAGAGCTCCAATCAAGGGCTTGACGCTTACCTCAGGCTCGTGACCTTCCCACAGATGCATATCGTGTTAGCACCCGGATACCATACCCCTCCGCAGCTACCTGCAGGCGATTTTAATGGATGATACAAAGGACAATCTCCAGATATCAGAAAATGAAGGCGACATCCTGCTCGAGTCCAGGATACGCGCCACAGGGATAGACTGGAAGCTGCACTTCGATGAGTTCACCCAGGAGCACAGGGCCCTGCTGCAAAAGCTCCTTGCCAACACGACTTTCGAGTATGAACTCCAGCCCATAGCGAAGCACGATCACCGATACCTGATAGAGCTCCGCGGTCAGGGCATGCTGGATGATGCCAAGCAGATGCTTGCCCTGGCAGCCGAGATCCAGAATGACGATACAAGACTGTATGGCGCGCATGATGAGAGCGCTGCAAAAGTAGCTGAGATAATCCAGGCCTTGGGCTTGGCGTCCCTTTCTGAACTCGAACCGATCTTATCGCTCAATATATACAAATCAGCCTTCTGCCTCCACCACGAGGGCCGGAGCACCTTCCTCCTCCACAAGAATGATGGGTCACCCTATATCGTGACAACGGATGAGGGCCACGATGCCCCTGGTGTGCCCATCGCGCCTTTAGTGCCGAGGGTACCTATTGAACCTGGTATTGTGCCGATCTCTGAATCCACAAGTATCATCAACAATCTCATGCCCTATTTCGAGACAGACAAGGACGGCGTCAAGGATGCCCTGTACCGCATGGCAATTTACGGCATCACTGCCAGGATGGAGAATGTTCCGGTCAAGGTGACGGCGAGGTGGGATGGCCTCTCAAGGCTGCAGCATGGCATGCACCTGGCAGGCGTCCACTCAGCCATATTCCCATATCTGAGTGTCTCGAGCCAGGAAGACGGGGAGCTGGAAGACACGCTGAAGCAGCTCTACGCACAGCTCCAGGAAAGGCACATCGACCCTGAGGCTGAATTAGGGGAGTTCACCTACTCCAACGAGTGGCCCCTAAGCCTCGAGAGCAAGGCTTACGCTGACTTCCAGGCTATCGCCTCACGGCAAGGCAAGGAAGACCTGCTGAAGGCCAACATCGCCGTCGTAAGGATGACCGCTGCCAATGCATTGGATGAGCTCGGACTGCCGATCGACGCTGACAAGCTCGACTACAGCCGGGGCAGGGAAGGCCTGATGGCTCAGCTCAGGGATATCACGAGAGAGATAAAGAATAACGAGAAGAGGTATGGTTTCCTGCCGTTCGATCACATCATCGCATCTGACAGGCTCAAGACCGACCTGAGGACGAATGATGACGAGATATGGATAGGCAGCAAAGGAGAGATCGAAAAGAGATGCAAGACCGTCTTCTCTGTCCGGCTCGAGGACGGATCCGTCCACAATTATGACATTGTCGATGACCAGAAAGAGGTCACAATGGCTGAGAGGGCGACCGGTTTCCCTGACTGGTACAAGCCCATGGCCTGCAACATCGGCGACAAGATAGTGACGACCGACAAGGCTCGTGAGTGGACCTACGAGGGTGAGGTCAAGAATATCAAAGGGGGCATGGACGGGGAAGTAATCAATATATGCGGTGATACGAGGTTCTACTATGTACAGCCCAGGAATCGCGATGCGCATACCAATGAGAAGCGTGACAGCCAAGCGAACATGTACTATGCCGATCGGCTGAAAGATGAGGAAGGGAACATTATGTACGGCCAGGAGAAGCTTCTCAAGCATCTGGAGAGGAGGATCAGCGAGAGCCTGCCAGAGCATTTCTCAAGCCAGCTGAAGGTGAAGCCTGATGACCTCCAATTCGATGAGGACAAGGAAGGCAATTTCATCCTGTTCCATCAGACCCAGATAGGGGGGAGACCAGCTCATCTTTACTTGGCCTACACACCAGATTCGAACTTCTTGATAACCTGCGTAGGGGGGGAGCCCGACAGGCAGATGGCCTTTGACATCGTCAGGTCAGCGAAGCCGAATGCTGAAAAGTTCGCAGGATTGGCCGCTTCCACCAGAGCGGATCTGCTCGAGCTTTCCTGCCTCGGCGAGACGCAGGAGCATTATGTGATAGGGTGCAAAAGTGATTAGATGCCAGACATATGCATATCCAAGACAGGCGAAGGGTTCTCGGTAGTTATTACCATTTGTATGCAGTACGGTAGGAGGCTTCTAGCATGGACCTGACGCTCCGCATGATGAAAAATGAAGACGGCATCCGCATGGAGTCAGAGCTGGAATCACCTCACCTTACACAGGACATTGAGGAATTCATCGGACAACAGCGTGCCACGCTTGAGTCACTCCTCCAGGCCGGGCCCTTGACCTACAAGCTAAGTTCGATGAGATATGAGAACGGGCTGTATTCCTTCATGTTCGAAGGAGAGGGACCGCTGGCTGACGCTGTCAGGCTTCTCGACCAGGCTGAGGCCATCAGGTCTGACAAGGCCTTGCTCAACCAGGCTTATGATGGTTTGTCAGAAGAGGTCAGGAAGCTCCTGGAGAGGTTCAATGTCGATTCGTTGGAGCAGATCGCGCCTGTTGCACGTTTTAATATAATGATCCCATATTCTGCCATCAAGATACGGGACCATAAGTATTACCTCGTCCGGGCCCCTGCTTCAGACGTGCCACGGATAATCTCAGACGGGCCTGTGCTCAGCGTCGAGGAATCGAGGCAGATCCCGCTTGATGATGTTACGGAAGTAGTTAACTTGTTTTCAGCCGCCTATTTTGATTATGATGATGATAGGCTGTCTGGGGAATTACGAAGGATGGCTGAAGGATACGTCAAGAGTGCAAAAGCCGATGGCTCTGCAGTTACGGATGCAGTCTGGGATTGCTACCGCAAGAAAAAGAACACCTATCAATTGCGCACTGTGGAGCCTGAGCTGCTGGAGCTCATGTCAGCGAGGAGCGTGAGCAATTCCCTGCTCCAAGGGACTTTCGTCCAGCTCCTCGACGAGCTCAAGGACAGGGTCCGGCCTTCTGATGAAAAGACCGGCACCATCCGTTATTCCGACAGCCTCGACGGCAACCAACTGGAGCTGATGGCCAATGACACGCCTTTCTACATGTTCGACCCCTTATTCAGGAAGGACCCCCAGGAGGCCTTTGAGGACGCGGTGTCCGGCGTGCTTAAGTCCGATTACCTGCGCATCCATCCGAAGGCCGTCGATCAAAGCAAGGGCCTGGAAGGGGTGATGAAGGGGATAGATAATCTCCTGATGAAGCTAGAGGCCGATCCGAGCAGGTTCGGATTCCTCCCCCATGACAAGGTCGTCATCCACCAGGCCGAGAGATGCCCTGACCATCCCGGGAACATCTGGGACACCAGCTCAGGCACGGTCATCCGAAGGAGGGAAGATTATTATCCTGTCGAGTTCGAGGACGGGACGTGCCTTAGAGTAAGGCGTGAGGATATCAAGTATTACCCAGCGCTAGATACTCTGGCAAATATCAGTCCCATGTGGCATGACCGTCCAGAGCTGGCCCCTGGCGTCACTGTGCTGATAAAGCCTGAGAAGCAGGGCAAAGGTTACCATCCGGATGTCGTTCCAATGCTCGCGGAGAGGGACGGCCAGTTCGCGAAGATAGTCGGCTATTGCTATGACCTCAGGATGGACAGGATTGCCTTCCAGGACGGCAGGAGCTTCAAATCCACAACCAATCATTACGGGCTGAGCCAGGCGGTGATGAGGAAGGAATCCTCTGACCTTGAGGCTGTGGCGGGGGAAATCCGGAAAAACATCATGGACAGATTGATTTATGGATATATGTGCGCCTTATCATGCCGAGAGATGTTCTTATTCCCCAAGGCGGGAGATGACGGCGGGATGGTGCTCAAGGCCATCAACGCAAGGAAGGGCACCAAGGCAATCTCCATCCTGGTGCAGACCCCTGGCCAGGACAGGTATGTCTGGAGCGCCCTCAACAAGAGGTATAATGACTTCAATTCCAGGTTCGATTATGAGAAAGAAGTGAGGGAGATCCTCGGTAACGACTCAGATCCAGAGAAGAAGTTCATAGACCTCCTCCTGACGAAGAGCAGCCTCATGGAGTTCATCCACCTGCCGAAGGAGGGCAAGCCCACGGTCCTGCAATATACCGGAAGGCATCCATTATGAGGCATTCGATCGGTGAGCTCGTGCTGAAGCTCGAGCAGGGAAGGATCGTTTCGGAATCTGACATCTCGGTCACAGGCCTGGATTTCGAGGGCATAATCAAGGATTTCATCTGTCGGAACAGGCCTGCCCTCCTGAAGGTGCTTGAAAGACAGCCTCTGCATTACAATCTCAGGAATGTATCCTGCCAGGAAGATGCCTATGTCCTGGAGTTCGAGGAGAGGGATGATTGGTCAGATGTCCAAGAATGCCTCAAGGCAGCCGAGCGGATACGCCAGGAACCGAAGGCCATGAACGAGGGATGGGAAAGGCTCTCGGCAAGAGTGAAGGAAGTGGCAGCGCATTACGGCGTCGATTCGGTTGCAGAGCTGGCAGAGATTCCCAGCTTCAGGATCAAGCGTACAGCGATGGCGCTGGACAAGGGGTTTGGCACATGGTATTATCTCTACAAAGGAGAACCCGGGAAATATTTCATTGTGGTGCCGAATTTTGGAGAGCCTTTGCGAGGAGACCCAATTTTCGGTAACTTGGAAGATACTTCAGCAATTGCTCAAAACCTCAGGCCTCACATCGTTCTCCAGCGCGTGGACATCTCCCGTGAGTTCCATAAGCTCATTGATGAGAAGGCCAAGGAACTTGAGGACACAGGCCTGAGCCTGCTCGATCCTTACGCCCTCTCGCTCTACAGGTTCCAACACAGGGTTGAAGGCCCATTGCACCCGGACATCTTCAAGCATGCTATCATCCGTCCGACAGAGGACAAGGACCTGGAGTATACCTTGAAGAAGCTGTTCAAAGCGATAAGTCGGCTGGAGCCTAAGGAAGAGTATGGAGCCCTGCTGGTGCCAGAGAATTATCCAAAGGATTCCCCATCTCATAAACACCCGTTCTATTCGTTGGCTGAACACACTCATCAGGTTCTCAGTGAGGCATATGATAAAACTACTCAGTATAATCGTTACAGGGATGATCAAGGGAACTTAGCTTTAAGGGATGTTTCGCATGGGAAGAAAGAGATCATGGACCAGACTTTGGTTTCCACACCGAAAGCGAATTATATCTTCACTTGCTCCATGCCAAATAATTTCAGGCTCGATAGCCTGACCGAGATCTTCACCTCCGATGCGTCTGATGAAAAAAAGTTCATGCAGACATTCCTGATTGTTCACACAGACCTCATCGAGCTTGGTTCTTACAGACAGGGCCAGGAGCCAAGATTCATATTATACTCTAGCAGGGATATTTACGAGAAGGCGATGCGTTATCGGGCTGAGAAAAAAGAGTTGGATTCAGCCCGAAAAGCATATAAATACCGTTCGGCTTCTCAGCCATGATGAGGGTGAGGTACAAGCTCTGGCTGGAGCACAAGGGCGAGCCCCTGCTCGGAGAGGGCCGTTATAGCATACTGAAGCTGCTCGAGGAGACGAATTCTGTCCAGCGCACAGCAGCTGTCCTGAGCATCGCTCCCAAGACTATATACAACTACATCAGCCGCATGGAATCCAGGCTTGGCAAGGACATCCTGATAGCCAAGAAGGGCGGTAGGCTCGGAGGAGCGAAGGTCTTCCTCACGCCGGCGGGCAAGAGGCTTATTGCCGAATATGAGGAAGCGAAGAAGAGGTTCAGATGATAGATTACCTGCGCGTATCGATAACCGGAAGGTGCAATCTCAGCTGCGACTACTGCCACAGGGAAGGCAATTCCGACACTTCCGACTTAAGTCTTGATAAATTCAAGGAGATAATCAAGGCCGCGCATGATACCGGCTTCCGCAAGCTGAAGCTCACCGGAGGGGAGCCGTTGCTCCATCCCCATCTGATCGACATGATAAGCTCAGCCAAGAGCACAGGCTTCAAGGACATCTCGCTCGTCACAAACGGACTGATGTTACACGAGAAGGCAGAAGCCCTCAGAGCTGTCGGCTTAGACAGGCTGAACATCGGCTGTGATTCTCTCACCGGTCCGAGCGGCAAGACCGTCCAGAAGATTTCCGCAGGATTGAGGTCAGCGAAAGAAGCAGGCTTTGATCCGGTCAAGCTGAACATGGTCGTGCTGAAAGGCATCAACGACCATAAGATCCAGGACATGATATCCTTCGCAGCCGAGAACGATGTCATGCTGCAGCTGATAGAGCTCATCCCGTTGGGCTGCAGCCCTGATTTCTTCAAGAGGCATTTCTTCTCCCTCGACGATGTCGAGAAGGATCTGTCAAAAGGTGCTGACAAGACTGTTGAGAGAGGGATGCAGGGAAGGAAGCAATATCATTACCAAGGTGCAATTGTCGAGGTAGTTGGCCCGCATAAGGATGATTTCTGCGCTAACTGCACAAAGCTCAGGGTGGACAACCATGGCTTCATCAAGCCATGCCTGAAGGATGACACGCTCATCGACTTCAACGGCCAGGACTCATTGAAGCTCGCGATAAAGATGAAGGAGGTAAAAAAAATGATAGACATATCATCGAAGGAGATTACGCCAAGGACTGCCTCGGCGTCTGGAAGGATAGTGCTGAAGAAAGCCACGATGGATACCATAAAGCAGAAGAAGATAAAGAAGGGAGACCCGTTCGAGGCCTCTAAGACAGCGGCCATGTACGCTGTGAAGAACACCCATAACCTGATACCTTACTGCCACCCGCTGCCGGTCGAGTCGGTCAAGATGGATTTCGAGATGCTGGACGACGGGATAAGGATGGTCATCACTGTCAAGGCCCGCTACCGCACCGGCGTGGAGATGGAAGCATTGAACGGGGTGCTCATAGGCCTCTCGACCATCTGGGACATGGTGAAGTATCTCGAGAAAGACAGCAAGGGACAATATCCTGACACCAGGATCACTGATGTCCGCATCGATGAGAAGACCAAGGGGGCATGACATGGACATACCGTCTCTGCACAAGAGAGATGCGCCGAAGACGGCGTCAGCAGCCATAATCACGGTCTCCAGCCGTTTTTCAGGGGAGAAGGGTGATGCCGGTGGGGATCTGATAGAGAGGATGCTCAAAGATGCTCATATCCAGGTTGTCTCAAGGGACCGGGTTCCTGACGAGCTAGAGCTGATAACCGAGAGAATAAGAAACTCGGCAGAGAAGGCCGATCTGATCATAACTACCGGCGGCACAGGACTTTCCAAAGATGATTTTACTGTTGAAGCGGCCCATCCATTGTTCGACAAGGAGCTGAAGGCATTTCATGTCCTGTTCACCCAGCTGAGCCATGGGCAGATAGGCAGCTCAGCTGTGATGTCCAACGCGACAGCAGGGATCATCGGCAATTCTGTCTGCTTCTGCCTTCCAGGCAGCCCGGATGCGTGCAGGCTTGCGCTGGAGAAGATAATCCTCCCTGAGATATCCCACATCAAGCAACAGGTGAGAAAATGAAAAGGACAACATTATTTGTTACAGTTTTTTCCTTGTTGGTCGTGCTCGGCGGAATCTATGCCGTAATGACGCCCGAGGAGAAAATCCTCCGCCTGGCCACGACGACAAGCACATATGATTCTGGATTGCTGGATTACATAATCCCTGTGTTCGAAGAAAAGTACAACATTGAAGTTCAGATAATTTCTGTTGGAACAGGCCAGGCGATCACGAATGGCGAGAGAGGCGACGTTGATGTTATAATGGTTCATTCACCTGAGGCTGAACTCAAGTTCATTGACAAAAGATATGGCATTGACAGGTACTGCGTGATGTATAACGACTTCGTGATTGTCGGACCTGCAGAGGATCCAGCAGGCATAAAAGGCATGAACATCAAAGATGCGATGGGCGTCATCTCTGACCAGGAGGCCATATTTGTGTCGAGGGGTGATGACTCAGGCACACACAAGAAAGAGCTGAAGCTCTGGAAAGCATCAGGTATGATGCCGGCTGGAAGCTGGTACCTGGAGTCAGGCGACGGCATGGGGATGACGTTGCAGCTTGCGTCTGAAAAAGGCGCTTATACGCTTACTGACAGGGCGACCTTCACCTTCAGGAAAAAGACTCTTGACCTTGAGATACTTGTCGATGGCGACATCGGATTGCTGAACCCTTATGGCATAATCGCTGTCAACCCGGATATGCATCCTTCCGTAGACTATGAATCAGCGACAGATTTCATCGACTGGTTCAAGGAGCCTTTGACACAGCAGCTTATTGCTCAATACCGAGTTGATGGTGAGCAGCTTTTCACGCCCCTGAACGGCGAATGCATCGGAGGCTAGGTAATGGGAGTCATTATCGAGGGATTTGTCGAAGCATCGCGCCTGATACTGACCCTTGACCCTGAAATAGTCGCAATAACCTGGTTATCGCTCAAGGTCTCTGTATCGGCTGTCGTACTAGGCTTCATTCTTGCAATGCCTATTGCATTGGCCCTTTCTTTCTACAATTTTCCCGGCAAGCAGTTTTTGGTGAACATTGTCAACACTTTGATGGGGCTCCCGCCAGTGGTTGTAGGACTTTTCGTCTACCTGATCCTCTCTGCGTCAGGGCCACTTGGTTTCATGCAGCTGCTCTACTCGCCGGCTGCCATGATCATAGCCCAGCTCATAATCGTCATCCCGATAATTGCTGCGATAAGCTATAACTCAATTTCCTCGTTGGATTCCAGGCTGAAGGAGACAGCAGTATCCCTTGGAGCAAATAATCTCCAGGCGATGTGGCTTCTCATAATGGAAGCGCGGAAAGGGATCGTGACATCCATAATTGCTGGCTTCGGAGCCGCCATATCAGAAGTCGGTGCGATATTCATAGTCGGCGGAAACATAAGGTTTCACACAAGGGCATTGACCACTGCAATAATGCTCGAGACAAGGAGGGGGCAGTTTGAGCTGGCGATTGCGTTAGGGATAATCCTTTTGGCAATGGCTTTCGCTGTCAACATCATACTCACAAGATACCAAGCGAGGGGCATCCCGAGATGATACTTGAGTTAAAAGGGATTACGAAGACGTATGGGCAGCAGAAAGTGCTTGACTCTGTCTGTTTTTCAGTAGGAAAGCCAGAATTCTTCACGATCCTTGGCCCTAGCGGGGCTGGGAAGACCACACTCCTGAAGATAATCACCGGGTTCATCAGTTCAAGCGGTACTGTTCATTTCAAGGGCAGGAGATTAAACAATGGCTTCCCTGAAGGCATGGTCATAGGATTCCAGAACCCTATAATGTTCAACACTTCCGTCTTCAACAACATTACTTACGGCCTGAAGATAAGGAAAAAGACAAGCAATTACATTGAGGGGAAGCTCAGGGATGTTCTCCATATCGTGCGGATAAACGATCTTAAGAGAAATGCCCTTAGCCTTTCTGGCGGAGAGGTACAAAGGGTGGCGCTGGCAAGGCTCTTGATGTTGGATCCCGAGCTCATACTGCTGGACGAGCCTACGGCGCACCTGGACCCGAGCAACGTTGGCAACATAGAGCATATCCTCCATAAAGTCAATAAGGAGATGGGCAAGACCATAATACTCGCCACCCACAACATCAACCAGGCAAAAAGGTTGTCTGACAGGCTTATGCTCCTAATCGATGGCAGGACCGTGGAGATTTCTGACAATGAGACCTTTTTCAATAAGCCCAAAAGCGCCGAGACGTCGAGATTTCTGAAAGGTGATATCGTATGGTAAAGCAGGGCTTTGGGGAACTGGCAGGCGCAAAGGAAGCGCTGAAGATCGCCATGTCCATTTGCAGGCCGCTTCCAGGGGAATCTTGCAGGGTCGAGGATTGCCTAGGAAGGGTTCTATCATCAGATGTCAAAGCGGGGATTGATGTCCCGCATTTCAACAAATCTGCCATGGACGGTTATGCTGTGGTCGCATCTGACATCTTTGGCGCGAGCAACACGGATCCGATATCCCTCAAGCTGGTTGAGAAGATAGATGCAGGCAAAGTCCCGAAAAAAGCATTAACGAAAGGCTTATGCTCTGAGATTGCTACCGGCGCACCAATGCCTGTGGGTGCTGATGCAGTGGTGATGGTTGAATACACCGAGGCTGACAAGGGCATTGTCAAGGTCTACAAGAGCATTGCTCCGGGCCAGAACGTCAACAAGGTCGGGAGCGACATAAGGAAAGGCTCTGTCGTCCTGAATAAAGGTATTCTTATCAAGCCGAGGCATTCCGGGGTCATGACCGCGCTGGGCCTGCAGGAAATCAAGGTCAAGACCAGGATAAAGGTCGCAATCATCTCCACCGGAGACGAAATAATCGAACCGGGCGAAAAGTTGGAGCCCGGCAGGATATATGACATAAACTCGCGGACAATCATCGACGCTGTCAAGGAATATGGTGCAATCCCTGTCTTCCTAGGGATAGCTAGGGATGACAAAGCAGATTACAAAGAAAAAATCCTCAAAGGCGTGGGAGAGGCTGATATTATCCTTCTTTCCGGCAGCTCATCCCTCGGCGCAGAAGACATAATGACCGATGTCCTGGCAGATATCGGGAAGATACATGTCCATGGCATCGCGGTCAAGCCAGGCAAGCCGACAGTCATCGCTGAAGTCAAGGATAAGCTGGTGATCGGCCTCCCTGGATATCCGACGAGCGCGTTGTCCAATTTCTACATCATCGTCAGACCCGTCTTTGACTCAATGCTCGGAGTGAAGAGGAAAGGCGGATTCGTGCATGTAAAACTCTCGAGAAAGGTAGCCTCCACTATCGGCAGGCACGAATTCCTGGCAGTCAAATTAGATAAGGGCCTTGCAGTACCGGTGCAAAGGGGCTCATCTGCGATTACTACGCTTTCTGAAGCAGATGGCTTCATCGAGATCCCAAACAATGTCGAGGTGCTGGAGAAAGGAGAACAGGTTGAGGTGAGGCTGTTTTGACAGGGAAAATAATCTCAATAAACATCAGTGAGAAGAAAGGCACTCCCAAGGACCCTGTCGACGAGGCAGAGCTGAGGGTTGATCATGGCATAGTGGGCGATGCGCACGCCGGCCCGGGCATAAGGCAGGTATCTCTCATGGCGTCCGAGGACATAGAGGAGTTCAAGAGAACGGCAGCATCCAAGGTCTGCATCAAGCATGGCATCTTCGGGGAAAACTTGACCACTGAAGGTATAGACCTCGAAAAACTGCAGATCGGCGACAGGCTAAAGGTCGGCGAGGCCATCATCGAGATCACCAAGAAAGGCAAGGAATGCCACATCCCTTGCTCCATCGGCAGGACAGTTGGAAAATGCATCATGCCCGAGAAGGGTGTGTTCGGGAAGGTGTTGAAGGGTGGGATGATAAGTAAAGGCGATCAGATCAGGAAAATCGTCTCTTAAAGCCTCATCTTCTGCCACCTGGTCAGCATCGGCCTCTGTATGGTCTGCTCATAGGCCTTGTCCAGGTTCACAAGATGCCATTCCAATTCTTTCCTCGCCTTCTCGACAGGGATTCTCTGCTCGACAAAAGCCTCATAATCCATCCTCAGAGGGTTCCCGAAGTTCCGCAGGCAGACACTCTGCCATGCCTGCTGGTGTAAGAGATAACCTACTTTATTCAGGTCATCGATCCTATATTTGAGATATTCCTCGGGATTGTCCTTGAAAGGGATGAGTTCTCTCACCCTGTCCTCTGCTGTCTGCACATGATCCCTGACCACGCCTTCTGCATCCGTGACCGGCTCGAAATAAATCATCTTTTCTTTCATCTGCCCATCTTCCTCACAGGAGATGATAGCCTTGCTTTCTTCGGCGATCAGGGGCCCTTCAACGTATTCCCCCATAATGATGACCTGACTGATGTCGCTCCACCCGAATCCTGCGGGCTTGGGCCATTCGTAAGCATCATCCTGGAGGTATTGCGGCACGAGCATGCTCTTGCACACCGTATCCCTGAATAGGTAGAATCCGTACAGGATGTAACTCATGACCTCTCCAACATCTCCGGTCTCTTCCAGATGCTGTTTCGCGGAGTCGACCATGGCCTTGGGGATGAACCTCATCCGGCTCTCAAACGGCTCCAGCTTCTTCCCATAAGCCATTCCGCTCAGCTGGCTCGCAGATAATTCCTTTGGTTTTCGCTTGAACATGAAGGGGGGTATGTCCAGGTGATATATTAATCATTGTAGAAACCTTTAAATAACTCGATTCCACTGTTTCTGGCATGAAGGAGCATTTCCATGCCATCAAGGACAAGTACGACGGCTTCTACAGGAAGATGATGAAGGACGGCATGCTACCCATGCGCTCCACTGACACAGGCTTCTGGCACGCGAGCATCAACCATGAGGTCTTCGAGGCCTTCCAGAAGATAGGCATCCACAAGGGCAAGCGCTTCTTGGATCTGGGGAGCGGAGACGGCTCTGTGGTTCTGATAGCCTCTCTATTCGGCCCGAAATGCGTCGGAGTGGAATCCGATGAGTGGCTCGTCATGGTGTCGAAGCGTATCCAGGGCGAACTTAAGCATCTGCCAAAGGTCCCTACTGCATCCTTCATCAACCAGGACTTCATGTCCTACCCGGTGCACGGCTTCGACTTCATCTACCTCTGCCCTGACACCCCTCTCTACAGGGGATTAGAGACCAAGCTGCTGGATGAGATGAAGGGAAAACTTATCCTGTACGGCAACAACTTCTTCCCCCAGCACCTGAAAGAAGAGCAGAGCTTCGACGTCAACGGCACCAGGGTCGGGGTCTATAAGAAAGAATAAAAAATTAAGGCTCGCAGCATAACGCTGCTGCAACTAGATGATCAGCAGAAAAGCAGCTCCCGTCATCTCTCTGCAGCTCGAAATTGCATTGCCATGCATGCGATGTCGTCGGTCCGCTCTCAAGGACTTCCGGCCTTGGTTCAGCCAAGTTGGAGAAACATCCGCCGTTGATCACAAAGTCACTACCGCAGATGGCAGTGACCCTCTTTGAACAAGTGCCATCATCGGTATCAATATTATGTGACCAATGGCAATTCTCGGCGATGTTGTAACCATCGCTATCATACACACCGCCACCTCCTCCTGCTGAGATGGGATAAGCTGCTTTCCCGGCCAGGCCGTGCTCGTTACGGCCCACCATCAGGCCGACGGCGAATATCGCCAGGAACGTGCCGATTACCGCCACGATCGGGAGGATGTGATGATAGTCGAAATGATGGGATTTCGCAGCCTTCTTCTTCACGCTTCTTCTCTTCGCCATGGTCTCACCTCTATGGGGAGCAGCACACGCAGTTGTAAGTAGTGATACTAGATGGACCGCCACTCCATTGCATTGTGCATCCAAACAACTCTGATCTGTCCCGGAAATTAGTTTCATAGTTTTGCTCCAGGTGACCGAGCATACAGGTCATATCAATATCCTCACAGACCTCATTACAATTACTTTCCGTTGCAAAGGGCGAACTATCATCAACCACTCGAACAGCACAATCATTAAGGATATCAAGGACATCCTGACCGTTTAAACCTCCAGCCTGACCATTACAGGGTGTGTCACTTCTTATCAAGTGCCCGGTCGAGTTCACGCAGACATATGCTGTGCCATCGCCTTCCATCGCATCGACTCGAAGAGTATCATCTCCCACTAAACGAACAAAGTCCGCAAATGAAACTCCGCCGGTAAAATCGGATCCTGATGGTCCCATTACGGTTATTCCTTCCCAAAAATCCGCTACATCATGGAAAACGGCATCTTCAAAAAAATCAGCATGAGAATAAAAATATACATCAGAAGAATCTTGAAATGTTATTTCAGAGTCAAATTCAACAACTCCTCTAATATTTGTCAAGCCATCCTCAGTAACCTTAAACAGAGGTTCGCCCCATAGTGTACCGACATTGAGCGAGTCGGATATTGTGGCAGAGGTCATCTCACACACACCGTCAGCAGTGCATTCATGAGCGTTGATCTCGCTTCCGCCGCTCGGCCCGGCAGAGATCGAATATATCCTCTGGCCGACAGTGTTGCCGGAATCGGTTTTCGTTGTCCCGATCATCATCCCCACAAGGAACACTATCACCATCATGCCGATGATGAGTATCCAGGGCAGCTTGCCATGCAGATTATTGACTTTGTTTACCTTCCTTACCGCCTTCTTCGCCAAGAGAATCACCTCAGTTTTACAATATTTATAAGTAATTATGACATAATTTGTATATAAATGTTTCTATTTTCCACCTAGGTTACTAATTTAGTATACCAATATACTAATTATTACTATAATCAAGGGTGATTATCGCCACAATCTTTTTATACAAAACCCCACAACAACCGAAGCATGAAGCTGCAGCTGGCCAAGGGCATGAGGGACATCGAGCCCGAGCAGAAGCTCAGGCGAGACGGGATAGTCACAGCCCTGAAAGCTGTCTTCGAGCGCTTCGGCTACCTGCCGTTAGAGACACCGACTCTAGAGCGCCTCGAAACATTATCTTCAAAATACGCCGGCGGGGACGAGATACTGAAAGAGACCTTCAGGCTGAAGGACCAAGGGAAACGAGAGTTAGGATTAAGATACGACCTGACAGTCCCGCTCTCAAGATACATCGGCATGAACCCGCAGCTCAAGATGCCTTTCAAGCGCTACGCCATAGGCAAGGTCTTCCGCGACGGCCCGATAAAGCTAGGGAGATACAGGGAGTTCTGGCAATTAGACGTCGACATCGTCGGCTCCAAGTCCATGCGCGCAGACGCAGAAACACTAACGCTAGCAGAAGCGGCCTTCAAGGAGCTAGGGCAGAAAGTCACCATAAAAGTCAACAGCAGAAAGCTGCTGAACGGTCTGCTGGAAGATGCGGGAGTCAAGGACAAAGAGACAGTCATACTCACCTTGGACAAGCTTGAGAAGTTCGGCGAGGAAGCAGTCAAGCAAGAGCTCAAGGAGAAAGGCCTTGATGCCAAGACCATCACGAAGATATTCTCTTTCCTCATCCAGGACCTGAAACAGCTTAAAAAATCCATAAAAGATAAGGAAGGACAGGATGGCATAAACGAACTAGAAGAATTATTCATGTTCCTGAAGGCCACCAAGAGCAAGGCTGAATTCGAAGTCTCTTTGGCAAGAGGACTGGCTTACTACACCGGCACCGTCTTCGAGGTGTTCCTCAAGGACTCCCCGATAAAGAGCTCGATTGCTGCCGGCGGAAGATATGACAGGATGATAGGGCAGCTCCTCGGCGGGAAGCAGGATTTTCCGGCAGTGGGCATCAGTTTCGGCCTGGACGTATTGGCAGATGCCCTTCCTAAGGCAGATATCAAGACCAAAACTACATTGTACATCATCCCCATCGGCACTGACACGGAGAGCATGAAGCTCGCCGCGTATTTCCGCAATGCCGGCGTCAATACTGACATCGACGTCATCGGCAGGGGCGTATCCAAGAACCTCAACTTCGCCAACACCATGGGCATCCCGCATGTCCTCTTCGTAGGCGAGGACGAGCTCGCCCAGTCGAGGTTCAAGCTGAGGGATATGAAGACTGGGAAGGAGGAGCTGCTTTCAAGAGAATTGATTATCGAGAAGCTCGCTTGATCCTCAGTTCTTATAGATTCTTTTACGGTGGCCGATCTCGATGACTAGGATCAACAGCTTGTCGTCCTTGATGTCCATGATCACCCTGTAGTCTCCGACACGCAGGGAGTAGAATGGGCTCCCGACCAACCTCTTGATATGAGAATAAGGCCTTATCTTGCATCTCTCCAAGGTCATTACGATCCGTTTTTGGACCACTTTGGAAAATCTTTTCAGCTGCCTGAAAGCCAGTTGAGAATAGTCAAGTTCGTACATCACAGACCAAGCTCCTTCTTCACCTGTTCATGAGTGTACACCCTGCCTTCTCGGATGTCCTTCTCGGCCTGCTTGATGTTCCTCTTGGTCTCTTCTGAGAGCTCCATGGTGTCCTCGATGAGGTCCCAGATAACCTCTTCATAGCTCTCCCTATCAAACATCTTCCTGGTCTTGAGCTCCTCAACCAGTTCCTTGCTCACCTGTATGGTGGTTACCATAGCAACTATATAACTCGCTATAGTATATAAAGATTGCGGTCATGAGAATCTGTACTTGACCAGATAGAAAAATGCCTTCACGCCGTCCTTCCAGGATATCTTCTTGCCCTGATTTGCGGACCTGGGCTTGTAAGAAATCGGCACCTCGATTATCTTCACACCGCGCTTCAGCAGGGCTGCTGTCAGCTCCGGTTCGATCTCGAAATGCTTAGCCTTCAGCTTGACACCCTCAAGGCTCTCCTTGTAGAACATCTTGTAGCAGGTCTCCATGTCTGTTAGCGAGGAGCCGAATAGTATGGATGTGAACAACGAAAGCATGCGGTTCCCGACATAATGCACAGGTATGGCCCATTGGTAGTTGTGCTTCCTCCTGAACCTCGAGCCGTATATCGCTGTGCCCTTGCCATGCTGGATCAAGGCCTGATACATTTTCACAAGGTCTTCTGGGTTGTATTCCAGGTCTGCGTCCTGTATCGTGATTATCTCTCCTGAAGCGTTCTCCAGGCCTGCCCTGATAGCAGTCCCCTTGCCGCCGTTCTTCTTGCTGACAAGCTTGACATCCTTCTTGCCTTCAGTAAATTTCTGGGCAATCTTTTTCGAGCCATCAGTCGAGCCGTCATCTACCACAACAAGCTCTCTATCTCCGGAAAATTCCAGCGAATACACCTTCTCAAGAAGCTCCTGCAGGGTCTTCTCCTCGTTGTAGACCGGGATTATGATGCTAAGCATTTTTATCGGTTGACACGATGACTTGGTCTTCTGTAAGTATAAGCGTGTGCTCTGCCTGCGCTACCATGCCGTCTCCTTTTTCCATGAGCGGCGGATAAGCATGCACCGCCTTGTGCATCTTCAGGTCCCTGAAGCCCAGCGTCATCTGCCCTTTTGAGAAGTCAAGCCATCTCGTGGCGAACGGGAGATTGTTGTAGGGCTTGATGGCCTTGAGTATCTGCCTTGATATGTTGGTCCTGACAGCGCCCCGGCCGAGCTGGGAGAATATCATTGCTTCCCCTTTCTCTCTTATCATGCCCGCGCCGTCAGTTGCGAAGGGCTCTATGGCTATGGCTTGCGGCCTCTCCAATATTTCCGTGTCGCCGGTATCGAAATTGGGTATCGTCGGCTTTCCATGTATCACGAATTCCTGCAATCCGTGTCCTGAGAGGTTCCTGACCGGATTGTAGCCGTATCCTGTGATCGCATTCTCGATGGCTGTGCCTATCTCTCCCAAGGACTTGTCTTGTTTCACTGCCTTGATAGCATCAGTCAGGGCTTTCTCTGCAGCTTCTATCAGCTTCCCATACTTGCCTGAAAGGTCGACTGTGGTTGCCGTGTCTCCGATGAAGCCTTCGACATGCACTCCGACATCTATCTTAAGAAGTTGGTCAGCAAGGACTGTCTCATCATCCTTTGTCGGTGTATAATGCGCAGCGCATGTGTCCATTGAAAGGTTGACGGGAAATGCGGGCTCTCCTCCGAGCTCACGTATCTTCTGCTCGACCTGGTCCGCCAGCTCCCGCAGGAGCAGTCCCTTCTTGGTTATGCTCTTGGCATAATCTCTTACCTCGCCGGCTATCTTGCCGGCCAGCAGCCACTTGTCGAGGTTTTCCATGCAAGAAGTTTTCCCTGTGTTGTTTATAAATTTTGTGAGAAGATTTAAGTACGAAAACAGTTCTAGCCATGGCATGGTACAGATTATCCTCGCCTCTGCCTCAGAGCGGAGGAAAGAGCTGATGTTGAGGCTTATAGGCAAGAATTTCACCGTCCTGCCGAGCGGCTTCGATGAAGATAACACTCTTGATATGGAACCGGAAGAATTAGCCATGCATAATTCGAGGGGAAAGGCAAGAGATGTCGCAAAGCAGCACAGGTCAGCGGTCGTGATAGGCGTGGACACGCTTGTCTTCAGCCATGGCAAGGTCTTAGGGAAACCCGTCACTCCAGGAAAAGCCAAAGAGATGCTTAAAGGGATCAGCGGGAAGAACATCACTGTGATCAGCGGGATCACCGTGATCCATGACGGCAAAGAGCAGACTGATTATGAGCTCACAAAGGTGAAGATGAAGGATATGACAGAAGATGAGATAAACGCTTATGTGGCCTCGGATGAACCCTTGGATAAGGCAGGCGCTTTCGGAGCCATGGATAAGGGCGCATTGATGATAGAGAGTGTGCAAGGCTCGTTCTACAATGTTGTAGGGTTGCCGATATACAAGCTCAACCTGATGCTGAAAGAGATAGGAATCGAGCTTATGGAAATCCCTAATAGATGACAGCCACGACCAATCTCTGTATCTGGTCGAAACGCACCTTCTCAGGATCCGGCCTGTCGTTGTTATCGCCCTGGAATACAGCAAACCAGCCCTCATCGTCATGCCCTATCTTGATTACCCTATGGATTATCGTGCCCTGTTTTGTCTCATAGCTGACGATGTCACCCACATGAATGTCTTCGGGAGAACCCGGCCTTATCTCGATGGCGTTCGCTTCGTAATCTAGGACTGGGTCCATGGAATTCGTATTTACGAATCCAGCCAGTATCGGATTATCGATCGTTATCGTGACAGAGTTGCCGTGTAGCCTTATGTCGTCCAGGCTTATCCTGTCATGCGGGGATGCCTGCTCAGGCCGGCCTGTGCCTTCCGGCTTCTGTAAAGGAGAAGTGGGGATGGATGCCAACAGAGAGTGCGTAAGTACACCTAGTATGAAAACGTTCAATAGTATCATTAGATGTTTTTTGGTTGACATTTTACCCCCACAGAGTACTAATAGGATTACTACTATTTAAATCTTTCGGTTATTAGCTACTACAGAGTAGTTATATAATGACAGAAGAATCTTTCACCTGAAAGGCTTTATTGACTCGATCAATCTGGTCAACGACAACTGTGTCCTGCCGTTGTCCCTTTCCCTGACCTCGATGGTCACACCATGGCCAAGTCCTGTGAGACCGAACACTTTCACCTTCTTAGCATGTTCTCTAGGCCCCTCTTCGATAGGCTCAGCAGAAAAATAACCCGCCCCCCGACCTAAGTAAGAATCTTTGTCCATGATGATCACAAGATGGCAATAAGCATAGCAAGTATTTAAATCTTTCTATTATTCACTACTATTTAGTAAGTAAATCAATATGTGCCCTATTTGATCACAAGCGCTTCCATGCCGAACTCGGAGGCGATCTCTTCCAGCGCTGACAAGGGCTTCTCCAGCATATTCCCTGAGCCATCGCATTTAACATCATAGCTCCCGAAGCTGACTTTGTCATTGTTCACATCTACAGTCATCAGGGTCACATACCTATGAGCGATGACAGTCGAATTATCGATATCATCACGGACATCATATGAGTGGACACCGATATGGCCGGTGGGCTTCCCGCAGTTCATCCGGTCCATGATGGCCTTTATTACAGGATTGACCTTCTCCTCGAATTCCTCGACAGAGATGTCTTCTCCGCAGAGATAGACGCCGTAAAAACCCGGTTTCTTATACACCATCGCCTGTTCAGTCTCTGTTGTCGCTTGATCCCCTTCCATCTTATTCCCTCAATATCTTTACCTGCTGGTAGTGAGGATTAGCCAATAACTCATATATAAGGTTTTTTATCTTGACGCCCTTGGAATCCATCACCCACAGCGTCCCTTTTTCGAGATGTTTTATCATGTCAAGGCCGAGCCTTTCCCTCAACGTATGCAACAAGGCCTCAGGCTCTGCATCATCCTGCACGATGATCCCTGTCTCACCCTTCCGTAATCTTTTCTCGTCGAGGAACCTGACGAAGTTCTTGTTGGCGTTCACCAGTACGTCGACATCAGAGACGGCCTGTTTGAATCCTTTCTTGCTGCCGTCGACATCGAACATGTAATAATCATAACGCTTCAATGCCTCGACCTTATGGCCGAGCTTCCGCATGGTCTGCAGCGCAGTCCTGGCAGTTGTGTCAGGTATCTTCAAGCCGACTGCCATCTCGACCTTCATCCTCTCCCCTCGATGTATTTCCTCATTGACACGAATATCTTCGATGCCGGTAATAAACCAGGACGGCCCAGCTGGAAGCCGAACGTGGCCCTCTCAGGGTGTGGCATCATGGCCAACACATTCCCCTCTGGATTGCATATCCCTGCAGCACCGAGAGCGCTGCCGTTTACAGTCTCATCGATCTCACCCACACGATTACAGTACTGGAATACGAGCTGTTTCCCGAGCCTCTCGAACAATCCTTTCTCCTTGGAGACGAAGCGGCCTTCTGCGTGGGCGATAGGCATCGGAATGATCATCTTCCTGAGCTGAGAAGTGAACGCTGTCTTCCTGCTGTTCACCCTGACAAGGACCCATCTGCAATAGAAGCCTGGCATTGCCTGGTTTATGTTCGGAGCCACACCGAGCTGGACCTCTTTTTTCCACCCTGGTACAAGACCGTTCTCGACCAGCATTTGGCAGCCGTTGCATATGCCCAGCACCGGCTTTCCAAGCGCGGCCTGCTCCTTTATCACCTGCATGATCGGGTCGCGGGCGGCGATTATCCCTGCGCGTATCCTGTCCTCGTATGACCAGCCTCCTGGCAGGACGTACCCGTCGTACTTTTCCAGGCCTTCGTTCTTGTTCCACCTGATGATATCTGCCGGCAGCCTGCACTTCCTCAACGCGTATGCTGTCTCGCGCTCGCAGTTCGTGCCCGGGAACTGTATCACTGCAACCTTCATGACATCGCCTCCTTGAGCGAGTTCTGCCATGCCTCTTTCAGGTTGGCTACCGGCTGGTTCCTGAGCCCTTTTATCATGAAGTCATCCCTGCAGGTCTTGCCGAGGTTATGGTGCCAGAGTCCTCTCTCCTGAAGCATCCTCTTGACAGCCATCATCTTCTTGCTGTCCACCTCGATGACATAGCCAGGGCTCTCTGAGAACAACAATGATGCCAACTCTCCGTTCGGCAACGATACATCAACCCCTAGACCGCCCATGATGGCCATCTCTGCCAGGCAGCACGCCAGGCCGCCGTCGGAAATGTCATGGCATGACAACAGCAATCCTTTATCTATCGCTTCGATGACGAACTCCATCTTTCCTCTTTCTTCCTTGAGGACTGGCTTGGGCACATTCTTCCCCAATTCTCCGTGTAGATGATAGAATACAGAGCCGCCTAATTCGTTGTTCCTCTTGCCGATAAGTATCAATCCTGAGCCTTCTTTCTTCAGGCCTGGGGTTATTGCCTTCTTGTAATCGTCCATGATTCCCAGGCAGGCTATCACCGGGCTTGGTGCCACAGAACTGCCCTTTGATGATTCGTTGTAGAATGACACGTTCCCTGAGATGAACGGGATGGGTTCTTTCGAGAACGGCTTGCCTATCTTCCGAGCAGCGTGTGATATCCCTTTGACTGCCTGGACGAATTCCCAGAAGTACTGCGGCTTCTCGGGGTTGCCGAAGTTCAGGCAGTCTGTCATGGCAACCGGTTTTGCTCCGATGCATGCGACGTTGCGCATGGCCTCTGCTACTGCATTTATTCCGGCCCAATAAGGGTCGATCTTCCCGTATCTGGGGACTGCATCAGTCGACAATGCCACTCCCACTTTGCTGCCCGGCAGCGGAGCCAGAAGCCCTGCATCTGCCTTTCCAGGCGGGAAGACTGTCCTGCCTATGACAGAGGTATCGTAATGTTCGTAGATGTGATGTCTTGAGCAGATGTTGGGATGGGAGAGCATGCTTAGGAATGCCTTGTCCAAGTCGATATCTCTCAGCTTTGACTCTTTGAATGTCCTCTTCGGCGCCTTGGCTTTCCTTCTATAAGTGACACCAGAAGTCACTTCCATAATAGGTGCGTCGCATACCAGTTCGTCCTTGTACCATAACCTGTAGTCAGGGTTCCTCGTGATCTTGCCTATGACCTTTGCCTGCGCCTTCTCCGCTATCTCTGGCAGGGCGAAGTCCTCGTTGTATATCCTCAAAAGCTTTGATGTGAATGAAGGCGGGACTACCCATGTGAACCTTTCCTGAGTCTCTGAGCAGGCCGTGACCCACGGGTCCATCTCGAATGCTGTGTGGATGTCGTCGATGATGAGTTCAATGCCGAAGCCGGCTGCCGATCCGAGTTCTGATGTGGCGCACATTATGCCTCCTGCTCCCATGTCTTTGAAGCCTACTGGGATGTTGTCCTTCCTGACCTCTTTGAATACTTGTGCCGTGGCCCTGAGCAGCATGTTCTTGAGGAAGGGGTCAGGCACCTGCACTGCTCCGCGGTTGGATTCCTTCGCCTGTTCGTCTAAAGTCAGGGATGCGAAGCTCGCGCCGCCGAAACCTGAGTTGTCGGTTGCCTTTCCCACGACGATGACGTCATACCCGACTGCATTCTCTGGAGCGTAGCTGTGGATGATATCTTTCTCTTTCACCAGGCCGAGGCAGACAACGTTGACGAGGCAGTTGTCGTCGAAGCTATCATCGAAGTATAGGTCGCCTGCCAATACAGGGATGCCTACTGGGTTGCCGTAGCCTGCTATGCCGTTCACAACCTCGTTTGCCACATATCTTGTGCGATTCTTGTTCTCGCCGAAAGTATTCCCGAATCTCAATGGATCCGCGGTGGCGATTATGTCAGCTCCCATGCACAATACGTCTCTCATGATGCCCCCTATTCCTGTTGCAGCGCCCTCGAAGGGCACGACCTGGCTCGGGTGGTTGTGTGATTCGTGGCTCATGACGATGCCATATCGTTCTCCCCTGTGTTCGGTCAGGAAGACTATGCCGGAATCCTCCTTCGGACCGAGGATGACGTTTGATGCCTCAGTCGGGAGCATCTTCAATATCGGCCTGCTGCTCTTGTAGCTGGAGTGCTCAGACCACTGGATGTTGAATATGTGCAGCTCGGTCATGGTCGGGTCCCGACTCAATTTCTTGACTATGGACCTGGCCTCCTGCACTGTCAAAGAGAGGGAATTCTTCTTCAAGAAGGCTGCCAGCTGCTTGTCGCTCAGCTTTGATATGTTTTCAGTCCGCATCTAACCCCGAAAACTGAGAGTTCCGTGCCGTATTTAAGGCTTTCGGTGAGTTGCTACTCTTGAATAAATATCAGAAAAACATTTATATCAGCCCCTATTCCACTGGAATGGGGGAATGATTTGCCAGAACCATTGAGAGAAGGACCTGCATATGAGAAGCTTACAGCCAGGTTGGAGGGGAATCCGAAACATTTTGCTAATATTTATACGAATCCCCAAGGTCTGTTGCTAGCTGGAACGCCAACAAGAATGAGTTCTTATTTGATAACCAAGCTAAATGAGGTGATGCATGGTTTTGATCATCTGTTTGTCGCTTTTCCAAGGGGCACGGATTCCGATTTTTTTCCAATAGACTTTGTCCCTGTCACTCAAGGCATACCAAACAGAGAGCGCGATATTGAATTGCTCCCCGGGGTCTTAATATTCCATGAAGGACTTTTCGGAGCCGGCTATGACCCCGATACAGGCCAGTTCTATCGAAATGATGTTGTCCAGTTTGAGCCAGACATGTTCCATTTCGATGGCCTTGAAGAGGTCACACTTAGCAGGGACTTCAGGCATCCAAATTTCGCAAGCCTTTATGAACCTGAAATAGACCTGAAACCCAACTCGGAATTGGCATTGAGAGGAAGGATATATTCTGATCTTGGAAGGGTTGATAAACTTAAAACACTTCTTGCAGATGCTAATCCTGACCTTGCCATACCGGATGATTATGTTCTGTCAAGATGGATAGATTTTTATTGTGCCTGGCTTCTTCACCAAGCAACACCTATTCCTTCTGACGTGGCTATGGATCATTCATTCATTGCGAAAAAGGTGGAAGGAAGAACAGGAGATGGGACTCATGTTGTGGTCGGTGATATCGGAGGTCAAGTCCCAAAAGGGACTGTTGTCGCAAAATTAAGACCCTACAAAGGTTAGTTCAATACCTTGAGCGCCTCACCCACAGTATAGCAAGACCCTGTCACCAGCACCAGCTTCTCGTCCTTGGCTTTTTCCAAGGCTTTCTTGACTGATTTTATTATCTCGTGCGGCTTGGTGCAGTGCCTGGCCAGCAGCTCAGCAGGGCAGGCCCTCTCTGTCTTCGGCTCGCAGAAGATGAACCTGCTGGCCTTCTTCTCCAACACATGGATCATCCCCTTGTAATCCTTGTCTTTCAGTATGCCCACGACAGCCACGGCTCCGGATGGGAAATCATCGATGACTGTCTTCATCGCGTGCAGGTTGTGGGCGCTGTCCAGCAGGTAATTATTGATACGTTGCATCCTTCCCGGCCATCTCGTCTCCTGGATGCCGTCTCGAAGCGTCTCGGGCTTCACAGGATATTTCAGTTTCAATTGGTCTATGACCTTCTGGACGATAAGAGCGTTCTTGCGCTGGAACTCGCCGTCCAGCCCTGGTTTGATGACTGATTTATCCCTGACTTCGGTCACTGGAGATCTCATCTTGGACGCAACCCGTTTGATTACCTGCAAGGCCTCCCCTTCGGCACCTGTAACTACCGGTACTCTGGGCTTGATGATGCCAGCTTTCTCAGCGGCGATCTCTGGTATAGTATCGCCTAGCCATCCGATGTGCTCCAAACCGATGTTGGTTATCACAGAAACCAGAGGAGTTATCACATTGGTCGCGTCAAGCCTTCCGCCCAGGCCTACCTCCATGACAGCTATCTTGACGCATTTCTGCTTGAAGTGCATGAACTGCAGGGCAGTAACTGCCTCGAAATATGTAGCGCCGGATCCTTTCAAGGAATCCTTGTGCTCTGACACCAGGGCTGCCAGCTCATCATCTGTTATGTGCTCGCCATCGACCCAGAAGCGTTCGTTGATCTTTATCAGGTGGGGGCTTGTGGCCAGGCCTGTACTGTAACCTGCCTTGTGCAGGACTGTCGCAAGCATGGCTGCAACAGATCCCTTGCCGTTCGTGCCAGCGATATGGACATAATCCATCCCCTCTTCAGGGTTGCCCATCATGGCCAGGAGCTTCTCCATCCTGTCCAGGGACAGGTCCCAGCCCTTGGCCTTCAGGGATTCGAGGAAATTCAAGGATTCTATGTGATCCATTTTCATGATGATGTTCGTGACCTTAAAAAATTTTTCCACTCGGACATTATAGCATGATAGCACTCAGAAGGAGCAAAAGTATTAAAAACATGAGTTCACTCCCCCATTGATATGGACTTGGATATTTCACACACAGCAACTATCTATATATGGGAAGGAGCGCAGCCTTTTGATATTGATGATGTCCTATTCCCATTAGGTGGAATGGTAACACCTGCTTTAGGCGAGTTACAGGCTACCGGATTAATAAGGAGACCACTATATTGCTCGCCGACTCTTAGGATTTATCCTGTTACAAAGGAGATGGAAGAAGAGCATAGAAGGCAAGGTGAGTTAGAGAAGGCATATAAGAGATCAGGATTTGCCACACCCATACTTGAAGAGAGATTGGCAAAGTATGGTCTACCAGTCCCTGACCATGAGATTACATTCGTTCCGCGTTATGAGAACAAGGGAGTTGAACTGAAACAAATTGCAGCTATTGCAGTACACTTAGATATAGATATTCATAGAGGAATGAAAGTCCTTGCTGTTCCTGGCACATCTTTAGAGAAAGATTGGTTGTATGCCTCTGAGGAGATAGCTGATAAATTGGGGATGACTGTCCCTAGTGAGGTCTTCACAACTCCTTCTGCTCCCCAATGACTTCTTTCTCTCTCAGCTCCTCGACCTCAGAATATTCCCTTTTCCGCTCATCAATGAGCTTCCTGAGGGGATCCCTCAATTCCTGAGCAGAATTCCTCACGAAAGTTTTCAGCTCTTCTGGCAGGTTCTTGCCGTGGAGGTCCATCAGCCGGGATAGCATCCTGGCCTTGAGAAAGGGGTCTTCCAGGTTTTCGACCATCATCTTGAAGTATTCGGTCTTCTGCCTCTTTTCCATCTCTTCAAAGCTCTCATCATCTAGCATGCTAGCGCTCTCTTCTTCAAACGCATATAGGTCATGCCGTTCCTACGCTCAATCTGCCTGTGCATCACGCTTTTTCCCGTGACTGTTATGATGTTCATCTTTCTGTCTGAATAATTGATGTACAACCCTCTCATTGGCTAAACACCCCCATGCTCCCCTGGACTTCGGGGTATATAAAAGTTTCGATATCCTTTGAACATCACTTCAGAGTGGTTAAATATATAAACATGTGTTGTTTTCCATGTATCATGGAAGGCAAAAAGAAGATAGTCTTTGCTGAGGATGAACTATTACAAAGAGTGTGTATAAGTGATCTATTGCATGGATTAGGATATGTAGTGTATGTATTTGACAATGGCAAGGAAGCCTTTGAGATGATACCTAAGATAAATGAACGTTCCGGCTTGGACCTCTTGATAACTGATAACATGATGCCAGGTATGAGAGGTAGGGAGATAATCATGGCCTTGAACCAGGAGGGATACACATTCCCGATACTGGTGGTTTCAACAAACGATATCACAAAACACGTTAAATATGGAGGCCGCCTGGAATTCTTGCAGAAACCTTATTCCTCGGATGATATCCAAGAGAAGGTTGAAGGCCTTATCGGCAAGCCTTGACTACCATGGACAGGATGTCAGGCCTATTCGTGCATATTCCAACAAGGCCCAGCTTCATAAGCTCCCGTAGCTCTTCATAACGTTCTTCGTGCCAGGAGATGATGCCAATGCCTTCCTTCTTCAGGCTGTTTATCAGGTCCGGCGTAGAGAGCTTGTGCGGCCTCGCCAACCTATATTCCCAGCACGGATGGAAAAAGTCTGCTCCTGCAGACCTCACGACCGCGATAGGATCCATAGGGATGGCTGTCACCAGCACCGATGTCTTTATCCTCGGCTCCAGCTGTTTTATCTTCTTGAGCACGGGATGATGGAAAGATATGGCTATCGTCTTATCGATGTGACCGTTTTCAGTCACGATCCTGACAAACTCTTCTTCCATGCCCTGCACCTTGAGCTCGCAGTATAACCCGGCTTTCCCTTTAATGAGGTCGATTACGTCCCGCAGTGTCGGGATGGGCTCGCCGTTCTTCAGCTCGAATTTCCGAATCTCACTAAGGCTCATGTCCCCTATTAGACCCTTCCCGGTCGTCGTCTTGCTCAGGTCGAAGTCGTGCATCACAATAAGTTCCCCGTCCTTGGACTTGTGCACGTCACATTCGACCCAATCCGCGCCCTGTTGGATGGCCTTCCTGAACGCTTTTGGAGAATTCTCAAGGAACAGTTCTGACGCGCCGCGGTGGGCTATCCTCATGAGTCATATCCTTGGAGCCGCTGCAATTCCTGTATGGCACCCAGACGGTTCTCGGCCGAGCCTGGATTGGACCTGAGTATCTCTTCCTGTCTTCTGTAATATTCCAGGACTCTCTGGTATAGATCAGGCGTTGCAGTCTCTTGAGTTGGGCTTTTCAAGGCTGGAATACTTTCTTCCAGCATGGTCAGGACACCCCTCAAGTTGATTTCAGGGATGCCTTGAATACTGCTTATGACCTGCCCCAGCGCTTCCCTCACTTCTGTTTCTTGCATATCAACCCCCCTGAGCAGTGGTGGGAAACGTTGATACTTTTAAATGTTGCTCTCAGCAAGAAATCTCCTGTAAGCCTTCTGTCAGGCAGACCACCCTGTTGTTGGCGACCTCGTAATGGCTGATGTCTGAGTTGTCTATCTTCTGCTTGCAGCAGAGGTTGTTGGCAGTGTTCTTTGCGAGCTCGTCGTAGTCATTCTGCATGCTGTCCAGTTCCTCTTCGTGGATCGCATCCCCGACGTTCAGCTGGCGCAGCCTCTCTTCGAGATCTGCCTCAAGCTCATCTATCTCTCCCTCAAATGCCTGGACCGTGAACGAGTAGTTGGTCATCAGGGTGCTTAATTCGCTCCTGCACCCGGAGTACTGGCGCGCGTTCTGCTCTATCTTCAGCAACAGGTCCCTGTTGAACTCCTCGCAGGACGTGACTTTTGCCTGCTCAGATGATAGGTTCTGCCTCACCACAACGATGTCATGGCCATAGTCCTCGATGGAATAATTGGACCTCTGTATGGTCTGATAGGTCTCATATCCTATCACACCCGGCCTGATTACGAAAAATATCAGGAGGAAGAGCAGGACCACAGCCCCCACAGAGACCGCTATGGACATCTGGGTGTGCTTCTTGAACAATCTCTCCATGCGCTCGAGCATGGCTGTTCAATAAGCTAAGAAGGATATAAAGGTTTTGAATATGTGGACAGGACTTCATAGTGGTTACATCACAATAAAACATAAATATCATCCGCAATCTACAATGGTGGCATAATGGATGTTCAACCTCTAGAATCCGAACATATCCAAAAAGGCCGAGTTCTACTTATGCCGTTCAAGGGCTGCCTGTGCCATTTTGAGATAATCAAGGTCATGGATGACAGTTGCACTGTCAAGGGGCCGTCCGGCATCACGAACCTGAGGATTTCGGCCATACAGGATGCGGTCCTGCTGCCAGAAGGGACTGTCTATGCTGTGGGGATGCAGGACTACATGATGCTGCCTTTCATGGGCTATCCTGAGATTCCGGCTGAGTTTGATGAGTCAAGGGATATAATCGAGGCATTCTACCGTAATGGCAATTCATCCCCTCACATGCGCTCCGTAGATGACTTTGCTGCCATAACCCCCGGCTCGCACCTGTTCCTCCACGGAACGAATCATTTTGTCGAGGTCCTGGTGAGGGAACGCTCCCTGGAAGGGGACATCATGACGATAACGCCCCATTACTTCGCCAGGGGCAGGTTCAAGCCCGATGGCACAGGCCATCCCATCCATTATGACATGCACGGCCACCACCCAACCGAGATCCACAAGCTCGTGGAGATACACAAGGCAGATCACATCGACAGGCCGGACCTGTCCAACGGCAGGGTCTATCTGATCAACTTAGAGGGAAGGATTTAGCCCGATTTCAGATATTTCTCCTTTCGGAACATATATCAGTGACAGCATGGCAGCGGATTTCAAGGCTCATGTCAAGAACCTCAGGTCGTAGACCGCTGGCACGTCGCAGAATGCTCCGGAAGCTCGTGTTTTTTAACACCCAGAATTCCACTATGATACTACTCCTTCACCCACTGGTCGCCGAAAGGCACGAGGATGGCAGCTGAGGAGATCGCCCTGATTCTCACCTGATGTTGTCGTTCTGGCTGCAGCGATGATTTATATACACCATTTCCATCCCCATATACATGCTGTACGTGGACGACGAGACTTCCAGGTTAGAGGGGGTAATACTAGGCATAGCTGATGACATCGGCGAGATAAGGCCGAACAATCCCAAGATAGCTGAGCACATTAGGAATGGCACGACCCCCACTCAAGGATCTATCATCCGCGAGGTTGAAGGATTCAAGCAGGTCCTCGAAGACAACGGGGTAAAGGTCTACCGGCCGGAGAACATCGATGGCGTGCTGCAGGTTTTTACCAGGGATATCGGTTTTGTCATAGACAATAGGTTTGTCAGGGCCAGGATGCAGCATCAGAGCACGGAATCAGAATACAAGGCCATCACTCACCTCTTGAAGGGTTATGATATACTCGAGCCGCCCGAAGGTGTCCTCATCGAGGGTGGAGACATTGTCCTCGCTCCTGGGAAGGTGTTTGTCGGCATCGGCAAGCGCACCAACCAAGCAGGATACGAGTTCATCAGGGACAGTTTCAGGAATCGGTCGGTGTATCCGATGATGCCTTACGTGAGCGATGACCCACAGAAGAACGTCCTGCATCTGGACTACGTGTTCCAGCCAGTGGGCGAGGAGCACATGCTCGTCTACGCCGAGGGCTTCAAGAGGTCGCCCGACCATATCTTCAGGCATTTCAAGCCGATCTTCCTCACCCTGGATGAGAAATATCATCTTGCTTCTAACGTGCTCTCACTCTCTCCGGAGAAGGTCGTCTCTGCGAAAGGATTCACCAGGGTCAATGACGAGCTGAGGAAGATAGGCCTGGATGTGATTGAACTGCCATACGCAGAAGTGGCCAAGTTCAACGGTCTCTTCCGCTGCTCCACCTTACCTTTGTACCGCAAGCCTTAAAAACCAAAGCTACTGAATATGCTGTATGGATAAAAAGACCCTCATCGCGGGCTTGGTGGCAGGCTTGGTCTACTTCCTCATCACGCTGCTTTTCAGCATCGTGGGGATGCCATACATGCAGGAATCCTTCTTCAGGCTGCATGGCATACTATGGTATGTGCTGAAGCTGCCCTTCGACCTCCTCATAGGCATCCTGTTCGCCATAGTCTACGGATACATCCGCAATTCCATCCCAGGCAAGTACTGGAACCGGGGCTTCACCTACGGCTTCTTCGTCTTCTTCCTGGCAGAGATACCCATGCTAGCCTTCCTGAGCCTGACCTTCACTCTCCCGGGCATCCTTCTCCTGATCTGGACTGTCGGCAGCTTCATTGCCAGGCTGCTCATGGGCTTCGTACTAGCGTTATTCATCAAGTAGGGGTGTGCACTTGGACAAGAAAAGGGAAAAGCTGCTGTTCTATTCGATTACAGCCCTTGGCATATCTTCCGTCATCACCCAAATCCTGCTCATGCGGGAATTCCTCTCAGTCTTCTACGGCAACGAGCTCGTGCTCGGCATGATCCTAGCGAATTGGCTCCTGCTGACAGGGGTGGGAGCATGGCTCGGCCGCTACGCTGACAGGTTCAAGGGCAAGCTCAGGCTCATCATCTATTCCCAGATTGCCATCGCATTCCTGCCTTTTGTCAACATCCTGCTCATCCGCTGGCTCCGCAACGTGATCTTCCCGGTCGGGAGCATGGTCGGCATCGTGGAAATCTTCCTCAGCTCTTTCATCCTGCTCCTGCCGTACTGCATCATATCAGGCTTCCTCCTCACTCTCTTCTGCACCGTCTTCTCGTTCAAGCAGGACGCGAAGGCCATCGGCAGGGTCTACTTCATCGACAATATCGGCGACATCTTGGGAGGGATCCTCTTCAGTTTCATCCTTGTTTTCCTCCTGAATCCCTTTCAGATGATATTCTTCATCATGTTCATCAACCTCTTGGCTGCCCTGCTGCTGGCGATCTTCATCAAGAACACCCTCTTGGAGTATGTCCTCATCGCCCTGCTGGCCCTGTCAGTCCTGGCAGTCGCAATAGACTTCGACACGATCTCCACCAAGATGCAATATGAAGGCCAGGAGCTGATAGCCAACGAGCATTCCCTCTACGGACATCTTGTTGTGACAAGAAGCGAGGACCAGCTTAACTTCTATGAGAACGGCGTCATCCTCTTCTCCACCGAGAACACCATATCGAACGAAGAGACCGTGCATTATGCCATGGTGCAGCATCCATCGCCCAAAAGGGTCCTGTTGATATCAGGCGGCGTGGCAGGCACGCTGGACGAGATCCTCAAGTATGATGTCGAGCATGTTACGTATGTCGAGCTCGATCCTAAAGTCATCGGGCTCGGGCAAAGATACGCATCTCTTCCCGACGACGACAGGATCACCATAGTCAACAAGGATGCGAGGACCTACATAAAAGAGATCCACGAAGAGTTCGACCTTGACCTCTTCGATGTCATCATCATAGACCTGCCTGATCCTGGCACTGCACAGCTCAACAGGTTCTACACCCTGGAATTCTTCGAGGAGGCTAAAAGGATACTCAACCATGACGGCATCCTCGCCACAAGCCTGATCTCGACCGAGAACTACATCAATCCTGAGGCAGTGAAGCTCAACTCGGTGCTGTATAATACCCTCCAGACAATCTTCTCCAACACCATCATAATCCCGGGCACAAGGAATCATTTCATAGCTTCCGAGAATGACTTGACCTACGGCATCGCCGGCATGATTGAAGCTTTGAACATCTCGACCAGCTATGTGAACGCCGGATACCTGATGGGTGAGATCACCGAGGAGAGGGTGAGGTATCTTTTCAGCACGCTGGATCCGGATGTAGGCCTCAATCTGGACTTCGAGCCGGCGTCATACTACCATCACCTGCTCTACTGGCTGAGCCATTTCAAGGTCAACTACTTCCTGTTGATCGGGATCATCCTGGCGATCACCCTGGTCTTCGTCATCAGGCTGAGGCCTGTGAGCTTTGCCATATTCACCACCGGCTTCGCCGCATCTGGCCTCGAAGTGATCCTGCTCATCGGCTTCCAGATAATCTATGGTTTCATCTATCACATGATCGGAATTATCATAACCATGTTCATGCTCGGCCTTGCCGTAGGCTCATTCTACATGAACAGGACGCTCAAGAAGAGGAAGATAGGCTCTCTCATCAAGCTCGAGCTTCTCATCGCGGGCCTGGCTATAGCCTTGCCCTTCATCCTGATAGCCAGCGGCAGCACCGCAATCGTCCTTGTGCCTCTCCTTACTTTCCTCGTGGCTCTCCTTACCGGCATGGAGTTCCCTCTGGCATCCAAGCTGTGTTTCAGCAAGGTCTCGAAGACAGCCGCCTCATTGTACAACGCAGACCTGGTCGGTGCTTTCGTCGGAGCGCTTCTGGTGTCTGCTCTCCTGCTGCCGCTCCTCGGCCTGCTAAAAGTCTGCCTGTTGATCAGCGGCCTGAACTTAGTCAGCGCCGGAATACTGTTCATCAAGAGAAATAGTTATAAAGCATGACTGTATCGGACTGAAAAGGATGGTCAATATCAAATATCTCAGGATGATTGACAGGATCGCTGCATGGACATTGTTCGGCGTGATAATAATATTCTTGGTCTCAGGCTGGAACATGACCGGTAGGATACAGCTCTTCCCGGCCCACATAGCGCTCCGCATCCACAGACTAACGCACATACCACTGCTGATTCTGCTGTTCACACACCCTGCGATTTGCGTCTACAGGACCATAATAAGATGGCGAAGAAAAAAGAGAAAAGGGTAGAGAACCTGCTCTTCAAGAGGATAACCCGCAGGCAGTTCATAGGCTATGGCGCCGCAGGCCTGGCAGCCCTTTCTGCAGGCGGATACCTGCTGAACAAAGCTTTGAAGAAGCCAGGCTCTTCAATCTTTCCAGGGGAAGCGCCTTCCGAGCTCTGGAAGTGGAGCAAAGAGGGCTACCACTACAGGAAGCTCGGGGAGAACGTCCAATGTGAGGTCTGCCCGAACAGCTGCCTTCTTGAACCAGGGGACAGGAGCATCTGCCGCAACAAGATAAACCATGAGGGCAAGCTCTACACGCTAGCTTACGGCAACCCATGCGCAGTTCACATCGATCCGATAGAGAAGAAGCCCTTGTTCCATTTCCTGCCGCAGTCTCTTGCATTCTCCATAGCCACTGCTGGCTGCACCTTCCGCTGCCTGAACTGCCAGAACTGGAGCATATCCCAGTCCAAGCCTGAGGAGACTAGGAATTATGACCTGATGCCCGGCAAAGTGATCGAAGCGGCAATGCAGAACAAGTGCAGTTCGATAGCCTACACGTATTCAGAGCCCACCGCCTTCTATGAGTACATGTATGACAGCTCAAAACTCGCCCAGGGCCGCGGCATCAAGAACATCTGGATCACCAACGGGTCGATGAATGAGGAAGCCTTGAGGGATCTCTGTAAATATATGGATGCCGCGAATGTCGACCTGAAAGGATTCAAGGAAGACATCTACAACGAGCTGAATGCCGGCCAGCTGAAGCCCATCCTGCACACGCTGAAGGTGCTCAAGGAGGAGAAGAAATGGTTTGAGATCACGAACCTGGTCGTGCCTTCTTGGACAGATGACTTAGGCATGATCAGGGAGATGTGCTCCTGGCTGGACAAAGAAGGCTTCTCTGATTACCCTCTGCATTTCTCAAGGTTCACGCCGCTGTACAAGCTGACGCATCTTCCGCCCACGCCGGTCAAGACGCTGGAGAATGCTCGCAAGATAGCCCAGGATGAGGGCATCAAGTTCGTCTACATCGGCAACGTGCCCGGCACCGAGGCCCAGAACACCTACTGCCCCAGATGCAGCAAGCTCTTGATCGAGAGGCAGGGCTACTTGATAAAACAAAACCATATAAAAGATGGCACATGTGAGTTCTGCGGGGAGAAGATTCCAGGGGTGTGGACATTATGAAAAAAAAACGCTATATACGCATTTTTCCGACCTGGGTAATATATTTTATTATCATATTAGTTGTCCTTAGTATCCCAGTCATATTACTTCGTAATGGAAATTCTGAGATAAATGAGGACAGGAACGTCAGGCAAGCAGCTGTCGCCGGCACTTGGTATCCAGGCTCAAAGAGCGACCTGGAAAAATCAGTCGATGATTATTTTGCGAAGGCTGCAGAGCCAGACCTGGAGAAGGACATAAAGGGCCTCATCGTGCCCCACGCAGGCTATGTCTATTCCGGCCAGGTGGCTGCGCAGGGCTTCAACCAGCTGACCAAGCAGTATGACAAGGTCTTCATCCTAGCCAGTAACCACGCCCAGGGTGTTGATGTTAAAGGCATTTCAGTGCCTGATTTCACGCATTACAGCACGCCGCTCGGCGAGGTCAAGGTGTCCGAGATTGCGCAAGAGCTGTTGGATCACGACCTCTTCGTCAGCGTCCCTGCTGCTCACACCACTCATGTCATCGAGATTGAGCTGCCTTTCCTCCAGCAGAAGCTTGGAGATTTCGAGATCATACCTTTAGTAACTGGACCCCTGAACTTTGAGCAGATCCAGCAGGCTGCAGACATACTGTCGCAATATATCGACAGCCGCAGCCTGATTGTTGTCAGCTCTGACCTGTCGCATTATCACCCGTACGACGAGGCTCTCCTGCTCGACACGACATGCATAAAGGAGGTAGAGGCGCAGGACTTCGAGGGCGCTGCGAAGTGCGAGGCCTGCGGCCTCTACGCGATGTTCATCCTTCTGGAGCTATCGAAACGGAACGGCTGGCAGGCCAAGATTGTCGACTACAAGAACAGCGGCGACACCTCGGGAGACAAGTCTAGTGTTGTTGGTTATAGCTCGATAATATTCTACGAACAGCTGCTGACCGAGGAGGAGAAGACGACCTTGTTGAAGCTTGCCCGGCAGCAGCTGGAGTCCATCTACGGCGAGGTCGAGATGGAGGAGTACGAGCTCACCCCGAACCTGAGGAAAGTGCAGGGGTGTTTCTCGACGCTGAACAAGGACAGTAACCTCAGGGGCTGCATCGGTCACATCCTGCCGCAGGAGGAGCTGTATAAGTGCGTCATGGACAACATACAGAACGCTGCCTTGCACGATGCGCGCTTCCAGCCCGTGACAGAACAGGAGCTTGAGGACATTGAGATAGAGATAAGCGTGCTCACCGTGCCAGAGAAGCTCCCTTTTGAATCAGGAGAGGACCTGTTGCAGAAGCTCAGGCCAGGCATCGACGGTGTGGTGTTGAAGAAGGGTTTCCGCCAGTCTACATATCTTCCGCAGGTCTGGGACATGTTCCCTGATGCTGAGACCTTCCTCTCCAGCCTCTGCATGAAAGGCGGTATGCCGGTTGATTGCTGGCAGGACACGAGCACAGAGGTCCTTACTTATCAGGCGATAGTTTTCGATGAATCAGAAATACCTCAGCAGGATTAGGCTTACCTCGTACAGCAGCACCAATGGAATCCCTATCAACACTTGAGTAATCACGTCTGGCGGGTCAAGAATAGTGTAATAATCACTCTGTCTTTTATGTATCCTGCTTGAAAGCGGATAACAACTTCGGATAAATCACTTTCAGAAATTCCAGGACCTTTTTCGCAAACTCTGCATTGAATTCCTTTCCATAATACAGGATGCCGTTCCTGTAGTATCTCAGGTCATTCATGAACCTCACTTGTCTCTCACCGAACTCCATCTTTCTCATATAGGACACTTCTGCCTCGTGGGCACCTTCGCCAGACGAGACAAATCCCTTAATTAGCATCCTTGCCCTTATCAGCTCGATCAGCGCGTCATAAGAGCCTTCGATGTAGACATTCGCGCTGTCGTCAGACAGTCCCATCTTGCTGATGGCCTGGTCGATGAATCGTTTCCTCTTCTGGGATTCATTGATCAAAGACCTTGCCCTGGATTTGTTGGGGCTGCTTTTTCTGATTGTCCCCTGCTCAATGAATTCCTCAAAGCTTTTCAAAGGCCTCATAGCTCCACTCCGCCCGAAAGGGTGATTCCGTTCAGGATATTCTCCCTGAGATCTACAATCACCTTATTCAAGCGCCCGTAATATTGTATGTTGATATCCCTTTCAAGAAGCCGGCTATATCCAGTCAAGTCCAGGTCACACCTTTTTGTCCCAATTATTGCTATGTCGACGTCCGAGCTCATGACGTCCTCGCCTAATGAATAGCTCCCGAATAAAATAATGGTGCAGCCTGGGAACCGTTCCTCCAAGAATTCTGGGAGCTTGGATTCGTAGAGCATTTTTAGGTTCTCAACGCGCTTCATTTGGATTGCCTTAAGGCTGTTGCGATTAAGTTGGGCTGTGACAAGGTTAATAGTCTTGCTCTTTTCCTGGCTGATAAGTTCCCGCAGACCTTTAATGGCCTTGCCTACTGCTGTTGGCGAAACTTTTAGTGTGCGGGCAATCTCCCTTAAATTCATCGTTGTCCCTGCTTTAATGCATAGAAGCCTGAATATCTCATTCTGCAACCTTGTAAACTTTAGTTTATATATGTTCATTTTAGTTTATAGGTGTAAACTTATCTTTATATGTTTTTCGGTTCAAGTCAGAAATACCTCAGCAGGGTTAGGCTTACCTCGTACAGCAGCACCAATGGAATCGCGATAAGCACCTGGGTAACGACGTCCGGTGGGGTGATGATCGCTGCAAGGACGAATATGCCGACGTAGATGTAAGGCCTCTGCCTCTTCAGGAAGCCTACAGATATGAGGTTGAGCTTCTTCAGCATTATCAGGATGAGCGGCAGCTCGAACACGAAGCCGAGAGCTATGCAGATGGTCAGGATGAAGCTGATCAATGCCTTGACGCTCCACAGGTTCTGTATGTCTGCCAGGCCGGACAGGCTTGCGAGGAAATACAAGGTGACTTTCAGGAAGACGAGATATGCGAATGCAGCTCCGACAAAGAACAGCAGGAAGAACCCCGGTATGAAATACCTGACAGCTGCCATCTCCCGCTTGGTGGCTGCCGGCTTGAAGAACAGTATCGCCTCGTACAGGATTATGGGGCTTGACACCACTATGGCAAACAATAATCCCAGCCTGAGCTGGGTGTAGATGAACTCTACAGGTGTAAGGACCACCACAGGGACATTCGCTATTAGCAGATCAGACAACATCTGCTTCAGTATGATGGGAGAGAGGAAGACCCCGACGAAGAAGGTTATCCCGACCCAGATGATTATGACGAGCAGGCGCTTCCTCAGTTCATCCAGGTGCTCTATCAGCGGCTGCCGCATCTTACTTGAGCCCTTTCCTGTACTCCTTCACAGAGCCGCCCATTGCCCGTGCTAGCTGAGGCAGCTTCTTGGGCCCGAAGAGTATCAGCACTATCACAAGGATTATCAAGATTTCAGTCATTCCGATCGCCATGGCCATCACCCCGAGATAGGGTTGGACAGATAGAATAAAAACTTTATGTTTACGGCTCTTGTCTCATGCCTGTAGCACGAATCCGGAATCCATGCCTGGACCGGCAAGAAGGCAACATGGATACCATCAGATGGTATGCCTGGCATGCGGGCTCATGATTCATCCATACAAATACAGCACAAAATTTAAATACTAGTATATTGATGATTATATCAGTATACAAATTAATATACTCAATGACACCTGTTGGGGGTTATTATGGAAAGCATAGCGTTGACCGTCGTAGTGTACTTTGTCTTCACCATAATCGGCGGCATCATAGCCACCAGGTTCAAGCAGCCGAGCGTGACCATGCTATTGCTGATGGGCCTCCTCATAGGGCCCCATGCGTTCAGGCTGGCCGGTAGCAGGGTCATCACCGGCTACGTCGTGGAGCTCGGCGCCATCCTCCTCCTGTTCATAATAGGCCTGGAATTCTCGCTCAAGAAACTGCAGAAGATAGGCATAAAGGCGGCTGTCATCGGACTGCTCAAGGTGGGCATCGTGCTTTTCCTGGTCCTCCAGATCGGGCTGCTCCTCGGCCTGGATTTCAGCACCTCCCTCATACTCGGCGCTGCCCTGTCATTCAGCTCGACAGTGATAATCATAAAGGTGCTCGAGCAGAAGGCCATGATAAACAGGGACGAGATCCCGCTGCTCGTGGCCGTGCTGATAATAGAAGACCTCATCGTGGTGTTCATGCTCGCGTTCTTCTCCAGCTTCGCCGGCAAGTCCTTCATGGACGGCCTCCAGGAGACCATCCTCGGCCTGGTAGTCCTGGCCTGCGTCTACGTCATGCTGACCAGGATACTGAAATCCGTCTTCCGCTGGGTCGAGAAGAACAGCAGCGAGGACATAACCCCGTTCTTCGCCCTCGGCCTCTGCAGCAGCATGAGCTACCTCGCCTATGTGCTGCGCCTCTCGCCGACCATCGGCGCGTTCCTGGCAGGCAGCGTCATCGCCTCCATGCCCGGCAACAAGAGGTTCCTGAGCTCCTTGAACCCCTATGTGATGATGGTGACCAGCATGTTCTTCATAGCCGTCGGCACCATGGTCGATATGAGGGTCGTGGTCGACAACGCGTGGATCATCATAGTCCTCATCGCCGCGGTCCTGGTAATCAGGTATCTTGCCATATTCCTCATCACCTCCATCGTTGCGAACTTCAGGAGTGAGCAGGCGGCCTTCTTCTCGGTGGCCATGTTCTCTGTCGGCGAGCTCTCATTGCTGATTGCGCAGGTCACCAAGCCCTATGCATCCATCGACATAATCTCCATCTCGGCCGCTATAGTGTTCATATCATCACTGCTGATGACCTTCACCTTGCCTTCCTCCCAGAGGCTTTCCTCATGGGCCGTCGTGCCCAGGAGGTTCCAGAGTAGGATGAACAACCTGTCCGGCCTGATAAAATCCCTGCTCGAGGGCCTTGACACCGACAGCAGGGCCAGCTCCATGTTCAAGAGCTGCCTGTCCAAGACCTTCAAGGCCGGCCTCGCCTCTGTCGTGCTTGTTGTCGCGGCTTCAGCGACCGGCAGGTTCCTGCCCGACGGCGCGGCAAAGGTGGTGGCGGCGGCCCTCGCCCTGGTGACGGCCTATATGCTTTTCAACATGGGCAGGCATCTCAACGATGCCATGGACCACCTGGCTGCTGTCTACACCAACAGCTGCCCTGAGACGCACATGAGCCGGGCCCTCTCCACCCTCCGCGCCCTGCTGATATCTTTCCTTTCCCTGGTGGCAGGGCTGTTCATGCCGTTCCTGCTCTTCTCGCTGGGGCTGCCTGCCTGGAGCATCATATTCGCGTATCTTCTCATAATCCTGAGTGCGTATCTGGTGATAGGGAGCATGTCCCATATCCGCATCGGGATACCCGCGGTGCCGAGGAAGAGGTTCGTCAGGCCGTTCTGACGCGGATTATTGGCAAGTTTAATATATCCTTATCCCGGTCCCTGCTGCATGATGATCCTAGCCCATCTCAAAGGTGTGCCCCTGGCTGAGGCCGAGGCCCTGGCTGCCCTCCAGCTGAAAAACACGAAAAGGGACGGCCGCTTCTTCATCGGGGAGGCGGAACCAAGAAAAGTCATGCTGGCCTATTCGCACGCCGTCTATGAGCTGCTGTTCTCATGCGATGCCGCAGGGCTGGAGAAGAGATGCGAGGTTTTTGACTGGCAGATGTATTGCCGAGGCAGCTATGCTGTCCGGTCGAGCAAGAGCCAGGTGGAGCTGGCGGACATCATCTGGCGGTCGTTGAAGCAGCCGAAGGTAGACCTGTCAAAGCCCAAGACCATATTCCAGTTCTTCTTCGGCAGGAAGGCATATGCGTGCAGGCTGCTGCAGGAGATGCCGAAGCCCTTGCCCAGCACGACGTCCTGGCCTGAGTTCCACCCTGCAAGCATGGACACCCGCCTGGCCAGGGCCATGGTCAACCTCGCGCAATCCAAGACTATTCTTGATCCTTTCTGCGGCATCGGCACCATCCCCATCGAGGCTGCCTTGCAGGACAGGAAAGCGATGGGCTCAGACATCGATCCCATCATGGTGAAACGCGCCAGGATCAATGCCAAACATCTCAAGGCCAAGGCTGCATTAAAAGTCGCTGATGCTTTCAAGGCAAATGCTCCCACTATGGTTACTGAGCTGCCCTTCGGCAAGAACTCCAGGATGATTGGTCCGGACGATTTCTTCGAGGGATTCTTGAAACGCTGCAAGGCCAAGAGGCTTGTCGCAGTCTTCCCAGAGGACAAGAAGATACTGCGGGCAGCGAAGAGGCACTGGAAGGTCGAACAGCACCACACGATACGGGTCCACAAGAGCCTCACCAAGATGCTGCTGGTGTGTTCTCAGAAGTAGAAATTTTATAAATTATGCTGCATTCCCCCCTCCTATGATAGTGGGCGTATTCCCGGGGCAGGGTAACCAGTACATGGGCATGGGGCAGGATGTTTTTGAGAACCATAAGACAGCCAGGCTCAGAAGTAAGTATGCAGCCAAAGTGACAGGCATCGATATCCCGAGAATATCCCATGAGGGTACCCCTGAAGAGCAGAGGGAGCCTGTAAATCTTCAGCTCATCACTTATGTTCATTCCTGCTTCATGCACGATATCCTAAAAGAAGAGACTGGGCTGGATATCTTCTGTTACGCAGGCCACTCAGTCGGTGAGTATGCAGCCCTGTATGCCGCAAATTCCTTCTCTTTCGCTGACGGCGCGAGGATAGTCAAGAAAAGGGCTGAGTTCATGAAGAGGGATATAGATATCCAACGGTTTCCGGATGGACATTTCCTGGTTGCCTTGTTGGGTGCAGATGTGGGTGAAGTGAAGCGCTTATGTCTCGAATCAGGCCTGCAGGTGGCACTTTACAATTCACCTGGCAATATTGTCATCGGAGGCCATCCAGACTTGATAGAAGAATGGGAGGAAAAGATGCCCGGCAGGCCACGTAAGCTTGGTGTCCCAGGACCCTTCCACACGAAGTATTTCGTCAACGCTGGAGAAAGCCTTAAAGAGTACCTCAAGGGGCTTGATCTAAGGGTGCCTGAAGGGCTTGTATACTCTAATTACACTGCTGAGCCTTATGAGAAGGATATTGAAGACCCGATACTGCATATGATATACAACCTGGCTGAACAGCTTTCCAACCCTGTAAGGTGGATGCAGATCATCCAGAACATGCCTGACCTCGAGCTGGCCATTGAGATGGGACCTGGCAAGTCATTGGCAGGGATGATAAAGAAGACCAGGCCTGAGGTGAAGACTCTATCTGTCCAGGATATGCCTAGTTTGGAATCTGCTGTTGCTGAGCTCTCTTCATGACCAGCACGTTGACAGGGTCGAGCATGGTCAGTTCTCCGGTGTTCTTGTCAGTGTCCCATCTGACCATGTACATCTTCATGATGGCCAGTTCTGGGCCTTCTCTCGTATGATGATTGTGGACTTCAAGGGTGTATTCAGGGTCTTCACCGTCATAGATTGCCTTCAGTCGCTTGAATTCCATGAAATAGGATCCAATCACCTCGTCACTGTTGGTGAGGCCCTTCACTCTTGGATCAAAGATATCCAATAGTTGATACTTGCCTCTTTCTGTCTGGTCCGGGGTTATCATGAAGCTGAGCCCACCGTCGAATGTCTTGATGCCGTCTTCTGTCTTCTCGACACCGACAAAATATGCCTCTGGAACGCTCAGACCCATCCCTCGCATGTTCTCGATGGATTCAGGGAGCCTTGTCTCGTATGACATCGAGGGAGCTATTGCATAATGCCTCCTCATCTCATGCCTTGGGCAGGTCTTGCCCACATATCCAGTCCCGAGCTGGATGACTATCTGTTCCGAGCCTTGGTCGAATAACTCATCAGCCCCCCTTGATAGGAACACCATAGGGTGGGAGAGCCCAAGATAAGGCAGCTGCTCAGCCAGGTCCTTCGCCGAATACCCTCTCAACAATCTCTCTTTGAGCTCATCAATTCTCTTATCATCGTCAGCCGATTCCCTAGTAAGAATGAGTTCAAGAGCCCGCATCGAATCCTGGACTTCCGGCTTCATACAGGGGTGCATATCGCTTTTATTTAAAAATCTATCGGTCCGTTACTATCATTTAAGGACAAATTTATCACCTAACGGTGCCGATAAGTTCCCTAATAAAAATATCAATTATTAGTATATTAGTATACCTTTTCAGGATACCATAAGATGTTGCAGTCATGCGGCCCACACCCATGTTCAATATGCTTGACTACAATAATTTCGCGCCGCTGCCCGAGACTCTTTTGAACCCTTTGATCAGATGGATCCGGTTCTTTATAGAATCATATATCTTCTCGATCTCTGCCGGCGTGAAATCGACTATCCCAGAAGAGCTCTTACCCATATAGCAGACGGATATCGACTCCCTGTCTGGATGCAGCAGGTCTTCGTTGATGACTATCTCTTTCACGTTGCCGCTTGTCTCCACACGGGCAATCCCGTCCGGATTTTGCTTCCTGATCCTTATTTGCATTGATCAACCCCCTTATGACTATCTTAAAATGGTGACATGTATTTAAACTTTGTCATCGACATGGGTTTGTAGAAAATCATTTTATCACAGCCATGCTCAGGGCGGTAAATAAGGGGGGTGATTGGCCGGAGCGACTTATCCCCCAGATTTATGACAAGGCCCGTTTGATGCATGAATATCGATGCATAAATATAAAAACAACCCGCGTTTCATGCCCAGCATGAGGGCTGTCATCTTCGACATGGACGGCGTGCTTCTCGACTCATGCGCAGACCACGAGGCCGCCTGGAAGAGTATATGGGAAGATTTCCACATCCAGGATGAGTTCGATTTCTCGTCGATGTCAGGCATGGATACCGACGAGATAGCTGAGATGCTCCATCAGAAGTTCGGTGTTGATGCCGAGGCCATAGCAGCAAGGAAGCATGAACATGAGCGCAACCTTAAGGTCAATTATATGCAGGGCGCAGAAGAGCTCATCTCCACCCTGAAGGCAAGGTTCATCCTGGGATTAGGCACTTCATCTCCGACCCAATCACTAAAGGCCTATGATGCCAAGCTCGGATTCCTGGCCAATTTCAAGGAATATGTGAATTCCGAGCTCGTGGAGCGTGCCAAGCCAGCACCAGACATCTATCGCGAGGTGGCAAGACGCCTGGATGTGCCGCCGGAGGAATGCTGCGTCATCGAGGACAGCGGCAACGGGATAAAGGCTGCAAAGGCTGCAGGCATGAAATGCATTGCCATCATGAACAATTACCTTTCTGTGAAGGACATGCAGCTCGCAGACGCTGCTGTAGAGAACCTTTCAGAGATCACTATCGACATGATCGAGAAACTGAGGTGAATATCATGGACAAAGGAACCAACTATGAAGTCAAGGACATCAAGCTCGCAGAACAGGGCAGGAAGAACATCGAGTATGCAGAGCTGCAGATGGGCGCGCTCTTGAAGGTGAAGGAGCGCTTCGCCAAGGAGAAACCCCTGAAAGGCATCAAGGTCGGCCTCGCACTGCATGTAACGAAAGAGACTGCAGTCCTGGTCAGGACCTTGGTTGCAGGCGGCGCTGAAGTCGCAATCACAGGATGCAACCCTTTGAGCACGCAGGATGACGTCGCCGCAGCCCTTGCAGAGGAAGATATCAAGGTCTGGGCGTACAAGGGCGAGAACAAGGAGGATTACTATCGTTACATAACCAAAGTGATAGAATTCAAACCTGACGTTACCATTGACGACGGCTGCGACCTCGTGTCAGAAGTGCACACGAAACATCCTGAATTGATAAAGGACATTATCTGCGGCTGCGAGGAGACCACCACGGGCATAATCAGGCTCAGGGCGATGGAGAAAGACGGCAAGCTGCTCTATCCGGTCTTCGCCGTGAACGACCAGTTCACCAAGCACCTGTTCGATAACTACTATGGCACAGGCCAGAGCACCTGGGACGGCATACTGAGAGCCTCGAACACCCTCATAGCAGGAAAGAATGTTGTAGTCGCAGGCTACGGACAGTGCGGCAAGGGTGTTGCTGCAAGGGCACTAGGCATGAGTGCAAATGTCATAGTGACTGAGATCGACCAGTTCAAGGCCCTGCAGGCCGCCATGGACGGCTTCAGGGTCATGAAGATGGAGGATGCATCCAAGATAGGCGATATCTTTGTGACGGTTACAGGCAACAAGCACGTGATAACCGTGGACCACATCAAGAAGATGAAGGAAGGTGCGATATTCTGCAACTCAGGGCATTTCGACAACGAGATAGATGTCGAGGGGCTTGAGAAGGCCGCCAAGAAGCGTAGGATAAGGCCTTTGTTCGACGAGTACACCATCAACGGCAAGAAGGTCTTCTTGGCTGGCGAAGGAAGATTAGTGAACCTCGCTGTGGCAGAGGGCCACCCATCGACCGTCATGGCCATGTCGTTCTGCAACCAGGCATTAGCGGTAGAATACGGCGTGAAGAACAAGGACAGGCTCAAGCCCGGCGTGGTCAAGCTGCCTGGGAAGATGGACCGGCATGTGGCCGACCTCCAGCTAGAGGCGATGAAAATAGAATACGATAGGCTCACGCCTGAGCAGGAGAAATACCTCAACAGCTGGGAAGAGGGCACGTGAGTCCTGATTGATGGTTACGCTTTTTTCCATAAATTTATAAATGATGCCGGCAGAGATAGCTATGAAGTAGTTTGAGGGCTAAAAGAGGGAAAGAGATGCGCATAGGACAAGCTAGCATGGAATACATCATCGTCATCGGCTTCGCCCTGCTGATGGCCTTCCCGCTCATAATGATCTTCTTCTCCCAGAGCCAGGATGTGACCGATCAGCTCAGCATGAACCAGGTGAGGGAGATAGGCCGCAAGGTGATTAACACGGCCGAGAAGGTGTACTACCTCGGCGAGCCCTCGCAGACCATCCTCAAGGTATACCTCCCTAGCCACGTCGATAGTTTTATCGTGAACGGTACCACCCAGGAGATCGTGTTCAAGGTGAAGATAGAGAGTTCCTTGAGCGATGTCGTGTTCAGGTCAGACGTCCCCATATACAATTCCAGTCTGTTGCCGGTCTCAGGCATCAGATTCATCAAGATAAGGACTGTAGATGGCAGGGTGAACATCACAGATGCGTAGCCAGATCTCGATGGAGTTCATGGTCCTAATCGCGGTAGGGATACTCAGCTTCATCGTGGTCATCGTCATTGTCGGGGACCAGGTCAAGGAGATGTATGATGACAGGGAGTATATAATGACGAGGAACATCGCCATCGAGCTCCAGAACGAGTTCTACCTGGCTGCCCAGGTGCATCACGGCTATGAGCGCACAATTGAGGTTCCCGATGACGTGGAAGGGATAACTATGGAAATTGCCCTCAACACCGAGACTGCTATCCTGACCGTCAAGTCAGCGAGATACGAGCACGTCATGAACGTCCCCCATAACATCAAGGGCACCTTGCTGGCAGGAGTCGACAACGTGATAGCCAACAACCACAGCCTGGTGCTGATCAAGCCGGAGCTGATAGGATGAGCCGCCGCTCCCAGGTGTGGTACATGGACTTCATTATGTCCTTCTTCATATTCTCTGTCGTGATAGTGATATTCATGCATTTCATCGTCAACAAGAGCGAGGAGAGCAAGGTGGTCCAGGACCAGCTTCTCACTGACGCGAGGATAATCTCCAATTCACTCATGCTGCCTGGCTACCCGTTGAACTGGGACCACACGAACGTGGACAGGATAGGCATAACGGACAAGAACAGCAAGTTCAACAGGACCAAGCTCCTGGAGTTCCAGAAGCTTACCTATTCAGAGATGAGGAAGAGGTTCGACGTCCCGCACGACTTCATGATCTTTTTCGAGGGCGACAACCGCAAGTCTGTTCCCGTCTTCGGCGTGTGCAGCGTCGGCCACCCGGACATGGACCTCTCTTCGAAGAGGAAGATTGCGTATTACACCAGGAACATAGAGGATGCCGTCCTCGACCCGGACAGCCATGAAGTGTATGACGACCTGGATGAGATGGGCATCACTGCTGTTGACACATTCTGCGAAGAAGGCCATACGAAATGCAACGGGCTGACCGCAGAACTTGAGAATGATCTCTTTGACTACGACCTCCTCATCGTGGAGAACGGAGACCTCGACCTGGTGCCATCATTCCTTTCCTGGGCCGAGAAGGGCCTGCCGACTTTGCTCATCGGCGACTTCACCACTGCCGGGATGATGGGCATGAACGTGGACCATACAGAGACTGTTGGCTCGACCGATGCCATCATGGCAAAGGAACTTCCCTTCCTTGACCTAACAGCAGACTCGATGATATCCATGAACCATGATTATGTAGTGCTGACGAATAATGATCCGAATGTCATCGTCGAAACTTATGCCACTTCGGACGAGTGGGGCACCGGTATAATGGCCTGGACCTATTCCGACGGCACCATCTACCACTTCAGCTCCGCAGACATACTGTCGCCCCCGGACTTCTACGACCAGCTGAAGCTCGGCATCTACGACCTTGCCAATCATAATTGCTCCAAGCTGGACCTGTCAGCTGTGGATTACAGCAACGTGGTCAAGCTCTCGAGGTTCCTGGTCAAGAAGAACAGGGTCATAAACATGGTGATACTTACATGGGACTAGACCCTAGAAAAGGATTCGTGTTCACCCTCGACTCGATGCTGGGAGCCACGCTCCTCCTCTTAGGGATTGCGGTGTTCTCGCTCTTCTTCATCACCGAGGTCGACACGACACAGCCCACTCTCCTCTCGCAGGACTCCATAGATTTCCTCTCTGAGATGGGCATGGTGGAGATCGATGCTCCTGTCCTGCACGACCTGAGGGAAATCGGTCCTTCACTGGACACAGACCTTTCAGTATTGGAGCAGATAGCCCTCTTCTGGGTCAAAGAGGAGCATGACGCAGCCTACGATCTCTCAAGATATGTCTTCGAAAAGATGATCCCTCCGCAGTACGGCTACAGCATCGTCGTAGGCGGAGAGGAGATATATTCAAGGGCCAAGCCTGGCAACAAGACCCTGGTCAGCTCCAAGAAGACTGTTACCGGCATCGAGAAGGACAAGGAGGTGGAGAGGTTCTTGACCTATGCCCACCTGACAGGCATGGACACATACTTATACGACAGGTATGTCTACTTCGGAGGCTTCACCGGCCAGGGCAACATCACTGTCGCCATCGACCTGCCGGAATACATCAACATCACCAACGTCACCATAGAGGGTGCTTTCAGCCACAACTTCTCGCTGTTCATCAACAGCACATGGGCAGGCTACTACAACTTCACAGATGATGACCCCATGAAGGCCGAGACCTTCTGGGTGAACTACTCATATTTCAACGATTTCGAACGCGGCAACATCACCATGATGCACATCAGGTTCAACACCTCAGACCTTGGTTATATCGGCGGTGGCTACATCAAGGTAAGGATGAACATGAGCACCAACCAGAGCAACATGACGCCGCAGTTCACCGAGTATCACGGCGAAAGCTACCTGCAGCGCCACTATTTCCCGCAGGTGGACGGCTTCGTCAACCAGTACGGCTCTTACTACTTCCCACCGAGGCTGCTGAACATCTCAGGCATGCTCCACTACCGCTCTGACATAGGCCAGGTTGACAATGTCTCCCTCAAGCTCATCATCGGCAACGAGAGCATCTTCAACGACACATCATTCTATGGTGATGAGATCGTCAAGCTCGTACCTGATAACTTCTCCGGCCTCAACCTGGCTCTTCTTGCGGGCAAGAACGTGCCCATGCGCTTCGGCTGGATTGGCGCAAACTTCTCCTTCGGCGGCGTGAAGGCAGTGCTGATCACTGACTTGTCAACCAGTATGGACTATGATATTCCCCAGACCGGAGGCGGTGAGGTAAGGGGATGTGATGATCCTCTGCTGTATGATGACTCGACCGAGAGGCTGTCGCTGGCGAAATGCCTGGACAAAGATTTCGTTAACAACTTGCTAGATGAGTCTTTACACTCTAACGTAGGACTTGTATCGTTCTCGACCAGGTCTGACAGGTTCACCGAGCTCCGGGATGATGCTGCCATGCTTATCGGAGACATTGACGAATACGAGACAATAAGCGCCACCTGCATCGCCTGCGGCATATTCAAGGCCATCGAGCTGCTCAAGGAATATGACATCCTTCTCCCAAAACACAGCGACTACAAGTACAACCTGGACTTTATCCTCCCTGGCAATGACCCTCCAGCAGGATGGAAAGACCTGGCATTCAACGACGATGACTGGCTCACGGGCACTGCTCCATTCGGTTTTGGATTTGATGGGATAAATACTAACATCGACCGAACAATGATGAATCCCACTTATGAATACCGACCGATATCCTATTGCTATTATCCTTCAGGGACTGATTGTGCCGGTTTCCTGACATGTTCCCCAGCCCTTGTGAACACTGATGATGAGATCAACCAATGTTTACTGAACGACACCACTCAAGCTCCTGCAGTCTTCCAGGTCGGTGACACTTCCAGCACTCCCACGAGCAAGGTCTCTTATCCTGAGGAGACCAAAGTACAGCATGTCAACGACCTGTACAGGTTCCCGGCGTGCGACAGGGTGACAGAATACTGTTTCAGATTCGACACGACGCCAAATGTCTGGCAGCAAAAGCCCCCACCTTCCGCGGATTTCATCATTTTCAGGCCCTTCTCTGACAGGTATGAAAAGGTTTATTCGTTCCAAAGGAGCCTTAGTAAGGAATTCGACCTCAACACCGGCAGGAAGGTATGCTATAACCCTAACCAAAAGATAAAGATTCTTGATGGCGACGTCATTGGCCTGTTCACCAACTTCGGCGAGATCTACGACACTGCTCCGAGCGGAGGCACACAGATACGGAAGCAAGGCCTACACGACGAATTACTTTACTCGGATCCCACAAGGGGCGGGCGGCTGATGGTAGGGATGAAATGCGAGCAGGACAGGCAGCAGCGCAACATAACCGCAGTATTCGGCACAGACGGATTCTCAGACCGTGATGCCAAGAACTTGCTCACAGAGATAGACATACTTCCGGAAGAGGATGTCACTTACAAGATAACTTATGCAATATATTCCGCTTCTGGAACATTTAGAGGTTGGCGCGATGTGTGTGATGGATCGCTTGAAAAGGGTGTCGTGACACACCTGGAATGCCTGGCGCCGGCTCTTCCTGATAATGATAGATATTTTTCTTCGATGCTCAATAAAGCTTACATGCAGCTTGAGATCCTCTTCGACTGCGAGAGCTGCACATCAGGCAAGGTCCACATCGACTATGTGGGCATAACTGCAATCACCTCTTCTGGCGACCTGTATTTCAGGAAGAAGTTTGATGTCTCAGAGCAATATGATGAGGTCATACTTGAAGTGTTAGACGACGACAGCGCCACGGTATATATTGATGGTGTGCAGATTCCCACAAATGACTACCTCGGCAGGGACTGGTTTCACTTCAGGAATCTGACTGGACCACGGATTCCCAGCCCAGGCCGGCACATCCTTGCCGTAAAGCTTGAGAACCAAGACATCGATTCGATGTCCTTCGATTCCCAGCTCAAGACCCCTGCACCGAGGAACTCTTCGATTCCAAGGGCCATGGTCGTCATGAGCGATGGAGTAGCCAATATGTGCTATCCCACTGGTTTGTGCGGCTCTATATTGAATCCTCCAATCATTGACCCTGCACAGCAGGCGAGAGATTTCGCCTGTGAAGCATTCATCAAGCACGGAATCAGGATATACAGCATCGGATTCGCTGTTAGTGGCAGCGGCCTCACGACGCTTGAGAATATCGCTGCATGCGACGACGAAAATCATTTCTACCAATCCCAGGACCCTGAGGAGCTCCAGGAGATCTATGACACCCTAGCAGAGGACATCGCCAAGCTAGGCTACGAGGCACAGGCCGCATCCATCTTAGGTGATGTGGAGAGCATCCTCTACAACGACTCCTACCTGGAGTTCAACATCTCTACGGGAAGCGATCCCATATCCACAGGACTGATCCCCCTCACCGTCCAGACCCCTCCATTCGGCAACAACATCTCGGAACTGAACATCTCGTTGAGGGACGGCATGATCATCCAGGATGCCAGGATAACATCATACTCCGGCGACAAGTGGACCAGGCTCGTCTGGATCAACAACTCTCTCGAGAACCTTACAGTCTTCAACCTGACTGACTTCGGAAGGGACTATGTCCTGCTCGGAGACCCGTTCATCATCGAGTTCCCCCCGGATGCCCTCAGGGGTGGAGGCAACATGATACACTCAGACACAGGCATCACGCCGACTGGACTCACTAACGGTTCGCCCAGCAACCGCCTCATATTCACAACCCTAATCTCGCCCAGGTCAAGGAGCCTCGGCCTCGGAGATTATGAGGAAGGGTGCGGATGGAACATCGAATTCGAAGACGACCTGAAGAAGCTCATGCTCACCCCTCAACATTACGCAGGGCCGCTTGTATGCGCATACAACTCCACAAACCACACCCTGCAAGACAACGCCTATGACGGGAACAATTCCATGCATATCGCGCTGCACGACCTCCTGAGCAGGCTGGATTTCGACCAGGACGGACGCCTTGACGTGGAGATCGGCGAGCCCAACCTTCTGATCAAGACCGCGACCACTGACAGGATACCCAACCTCTGGGGGCCGACGCTGGTGGAGGTGAAGATCTGGCAATGAGAAGGAGGAAGGGGATATTGTTCACCATTGATGCAGTCCTGGGAGCGACGCTGCTGCTCTTAGGCATATTCATGTACTCGCTCTTCTTCGTGACAGAGGAGGAGACCACCCAGTCCGCCTACTTCTCCCGCGACGCCGTCGACTTCCTGGCGCAGGTGAGGATGGACGAGCTGGACTTCCGTTTCCTGCACGACCTTAACAGGATCTCCTTGTCTATCGATCCTGACATCAGCGTCCTCGAGCAGATGGCTCTCTTATGGGTCAAGGGGGAGTACGAGGCATCGCAGCTGCTGTGCAACTATACTTTCCTTGAGCTCATACCCGAGCAGTACGGCTTCGAGATAAGGGTCGGCAATGACGTCGTGTGCAACCGCTACAAACCGGGTAGCGAGACCGTTATCACCTCCAAGAGGAGCATCTCCGGCATCGAGAAGTCCCAGCAGACAGAGAGGTTCCTGTCGTATGCGCATCTTACCGGCATGGACAACTTCCTGATGGACTTCTACACCTATTTCCAGGGGTTCACCGGCCAGGGCAACATCACCGTGCTCATGGAGGTCCCTGAGTTCATCTCCATAAGGAACGTGATCATCGAGGGCTCTTTCAGCGACAATTTCGAGTTCCATATAAACGGGAACGGGTCAGGCAACTTCACGACCAACAGGACGAATCCTCTCGGTGCTGAGACCTTCATCATCGACCCCGTGCATTTCAGCAATTTCGGTGGGGAGAACAGGACCTCGTTCTCGATAAGGTTCAACTCGAGCGAAGGGCAGCTCGGATACATCGGCGGCGGTTATATCCGGGTCACGGCCAACATCAGCGCCAACAACACCCACCTGAAGGAGGGCATGAGGCAGTTCACGCATATAGCGAATGACACGTTGATAACAAGATATTACCTTCCGCAGGTCGAGGGGGTGATCAATCTCTATGGGTCTTATTACTTCCCCCCTGATATCTCGAACTTATCTGCTAGCCTGCACTACAAGTCAGACATCGGCCAGTTAGACGATGTTTATCTCCAACTGGTCTTGGCGAACCAGACGATCTTCTTCGACGAGAACTTCACAGGAGAGGAGACAATCGACCTCGACCCCGAGCGTTTCTCAGCGCTCAATCTCAGCAAGCTTGCTGGCAAGAACGTCCCCATGCGCTTCGGCTGGACAGACATCGCACCTTATGGGGGAGGAGGTGTGGATGCCATACTCATCACTGATATCTCAGGAAGCATGGCATGGAACATAACTCCTGGAGATGGTTGGTTACGTACGGATGGAGAGACATGGGGGAACGACTGCGATAATACCAAGATGTACACGAGCAACAGGACTATGCGCCTTGCCTTGGCAAAATGCCTTGACAAGAGATTCGTCGATATAATCCTCGAAGACCTCAGCCCGAGCAGGATGGGCTTGGTATTTTTCTACCATACACTCATTCCCTTATACACAAATGTTGTCCCTTTAAAGGATTATACAAGCAGGTCGTACTTGCATAATAAAATCGATGCAATTGACAATCCTGTAGGGAACACTTGTGTCTCATGCGGCATCTATAAGGCGATGGAACTGCTTTTCAAGCCTGGAACGCCAATCCCTGCTGAAAGCCAATGGAAATACACTCTTGAATATCCCGATGCTGCACCTCCAGGAAACTGGGATGCGCTGGAATATGATGATGGATCATGGCCGCAAGGGCAGATGCCTATCGGCTTCGGTCCTGATTCGAACACTGTCATCGACCCGCTGTACATGGGCGGTGATCTGATGAGGGATTCTGTAGATGTGATTCCGAGTTACAGCCTGTTCAGCGGGGAATCCTGCTGGGGTGATGGCTCCATGCTTCAGAATCTCGACGGTAACTTCCTTTGCCTCCAGAACACCAGCCCATCGCTGAATTGGGTTCAGATGGTCGGTGATGTATCCCAGCAGGCTAACCGGCTCGGCATATACGATATTGAGACGCTAGTGCAGGACTCGAATGATATGTACAAGATCCCCTATTATTGCGGTCAGTTGGATGACTTCAGGTTCTTCTTCAATGTCGTGCCTGGTGTCTGGTCAGACAGGGTCTTCGTGGAATTCCTTGTGCTGCGGCCGTTCTACGATCCAGGCCTGAAGTATGAGGTGAAGCACTCTTTCAGGAAGCGCCTGACGACCTATGAGGCCGTTGGCTCTCCTGAGGTTGGAAATAATTCGGAATATCTCGGCCCGCCGAGCGCTCGGACTTTCGTGCCTAACGGATTCCCACTGACCGACATCCAGGAAGGCGATGTCCTCGGCCTGTACACCTCATTTCCCCCACTCAAGGTCAGGAAACCAGGCACCGGAAGGCTCCTCTATGAATCCGGGTATGAGGACATCATTGATGACAGCCAGAGCCAGGAAATGAGACAGTTGACGATAGGCGCGAAATGCAACATGTCGATAAGACCCACCATATCTACGACCTTCAAGTCCGAACCATTTACTGATATAGAGGAGTATGATTATATCGAGGCCGAGATTAATTTTATGCCAGAGGAGGACCTATGGTATGATATCTTCTTCTTCAATACCTCAGACCTTGAATGGGTATGGGCATGTTCAGGCCATGTCGAAGCTACAGGTGAGATTTTCGAGGAGGACTGTAGGCTGAACGTCAATCCACCCTCAGATTTCTTCAACGCCGAGTCGAGAATCAGCATAAAGCTCGATTTCATCTTTGATTCATATTGCAGGAGCGGCCCCTGTACAGCCCATCAGGTAAAATTGGATGAGATTGATTTTGTAGGTGTAGAATCGAATGGGACGATATATCTGAGGAAGACCTTCAACGTCAACCAGTCGCAGTTCGCGGATCCCACTTTACGATTGAGATCAGATGACCGCGCTGATATGTACATCAATGGGCAACGGATCGACGGCGGCTGGACGCCTTATCCAGGACTGGAATGGGATGAAGAGATAAACTTATTTGAAGACCTGTTCCACCCGGGCGAGAACATGATTTCTGCGATTGTCTATAACCAGGATGCATCATCATTGGATTTCGACGCCGAGATCCATTTCGGGGATTACCCTCAGGACAACAAGAGGAGGGCTATGCTGGTGATGAGCGATGGAGAGGCAAACACATGTTTGCCGGGTGGTTTTGGGACCTGCATTAACGGATTTTCTGCCGGGAATGAGACCATAAACCTGTCATGCAGGGCTCATGATCAATATGGGATAGATGTCTACACCATAGGTTTCGCCCTGGATCCTTCACGTGATCCTGAAGCGATTGACATCCTCAATCAATCTGCCTGCTGCGATAATTGCTCACATTTCTATTCGAGCCAGTCCGCTGAAGAGCTGGTTCAGATCTATCAGGAAATCGCCCAAGAGTTACGGGGCCTTGAATATATCTCGCAGTCAGCCCTCATCGAGGGCAACATCTTCAGCATCCTCTACAACGACTCCTATCTCGAGGTAAACTCCACCGTGCCCGAAGCCTTCACGATCAAGGGCCAGATACCTATCACCGTCCAATCACCGAGGTTCGGGAACAATGACACCGAGTTCACCGCGTCCTTCGGCCCCAACATCCATATCCTAGACGCGCGGCTCACGTCCTACTCCGCAGACAGGTGGACAGACCTGGCATGGGTCTACAACCAGTACGGGAACCACACCATATTCGACCTCTCGAATTTCAGCATGAGATACCAGCTGATGGGCGACCCATACATAATAGAGATAAACCCCGCCTATCTCGCTCCCGGCAACAACACCTTCCGCATAGAGACAGCCTACAGCCCCACCAACAGGAGCGGGGGCTCTCCGGACAACTCGCTCATATACACCACCCTGGTCTCACCTAATGCCATGACAGAGGGCCTCGGAGGATACTTCGAGGGGTGCAACTGGACATTGCAGTTCGAGGACCTGACGAACTCGAGCATCCTCGTCCCGTCAACCTATGACGGGAAGCATAGATGCGCCTATTCTGCCCTCAATCACTCTGAAGGCAACTGTGTCCTCTACAATGATTGTTCCTACGACCGTAACAATTCCATAGACAACGCCATGCACACCCTGCTTGAGCGGCTCGACTTCGACAAGGACGGCCTCATAGATATGGACCTCGACCAGGCCAGCATCCAGGTCGAGACGGCCACCGTGCCCGACATCCCCTCGCTCCTCGGGCCGGAGATGCTTGAGGTGAGACTATGGCAATGAGACGCGGCGTGTTCTTCATAATAGACGCCTTCCTGGCTGTCATGCTCCTGTTCGTGGCTGTCATAGTCATCTCCACCTATTTCGTGACAGAGGAGGAGACCACCCAATCGGAGTTCCTCAGCAGGGATTCGGTGGACCTGCTGGCGGAGGTCAAGATAAAGGACCTCGACCAGGACTCAATCAATCAGATAACCGCCCTCGGTTCGGCCTACAAGATGAACTACACCGTTCTCGAGCAGATAGCCCTCTTCTGGATCAAGAATGAGACAGACGCTGCGAGGGAGCTGTCAAGGATCATCTTCGGCAACTACATCCCCGAAAGGTACGGCTACAGCGTCATGGTCGGGGGCCAGATGGTCCATTCGAGGAACATCTCCAAGCAGACCGCTGTCAGGAGCGCCTCGCATATGGTCTCGGGCATCGAGCAGGACAAGCCGGTTGAGGGCTACACGGCAAGGGTGTACCTGACCACCTCGCCGTACAGGAAGGTCTCTTCTTACATCTATTTCGGCGGCTTCGTCGGAGAGGGCAACCTCAGCGCAGAGATAATGCTCCCGGATAACTACACCAACATGATCGAGGTCTACTTCGAGGGCGTGCTGAGCACCGACGCGCTGCTTTCCGTCAACGACCAGTACGCCCAGACCCTGCACAGGAAGGCCCTGTCAGACATGGATGCTGACAACTACACGCTGTCCACTGCAGTGCACTCGCTGTTCCAGCCCGGGAGGAACACCATCAACATAACCTTCAACGTCACCCAGGCGAACCAGTCGCTCGGCTTCATCGGCGGCGGCTACCTCAGGGTTGACACCAACACCACAGCCCAGTTCGATCCCAGGAGGTATGACATCGACAATTCCACGCAGAGGCAGTATTTCACGGGAATCGACGGCCTGATCAACATCTATGATTCGATATATGTCGGAGGTGACCTGAAGCAGATGAGCCTCTACCTCCATTATGATTCCAATTTCAGCAGCTACAACTCGAGCAACTTCTCCATCTACCTGAATGTCGGCAACGTGACCGTCTTCATGGACAACAACGTTACGGGTGAGGAGTACGTCAACATCTCAGATTCCCAGCTCAGCAGCAAGCTCAACTACTCTGCGTTGAGCGGCCAGACCATACCCATTAGGATGGGGTCCAGCGGCATCAACTACTCTGAATACGACGCTGGCAACAATGATGTCATCCTGGTCACAGACCTTTCCGGCAGCATGCAGTGGAGGTTGACTTCAAACGTGAACGGTAACATTGTCAATGATTGTTCCGACCCCCAGATCTATGATTCCGACACGAGAAGGATAAGCTTAGCCAAGTGCCTTGATAAGGACTTCGTCAGCCTCATCCTTAACCTTAGCGGAAACCGCGTCGGGCTCGTGGGATTCAACATCGACGCTTACACATGGGATAGCCTGACGACTGACGTGAGTTCCCTCATAAGCTCCATCAACAACTACCCGGACAGCCCCTCCGATGGCACCTGCATCTGCTGTGCGATCAATAGGGCATACAACATACTCAATTCTGAGAGCAACGCTTCAAGGAACAAGTTCATAATCGTCATGAGCGATGGCATCCCCGGCAGGAGGTGCATCGGCTCTGGGGCATGCTCAACCAGCTTCAAGGGAACAAGCACCTCCGGAAGCTTCTGCTGCAGCGGCAACTCTGGAGATTGCAACAATCCTTCGTGCAACGGACCGAGCAAGAACGCGAACTGGAGCTCATGGAGAGCCCACGACGATCTGAACGCCACGGTCCATGCCATAGGCTTCGGCCCCGTATCGAGCTGCTACCTCGCAAATTTCACATTGAACAACGTGGCTGAGTCTGGGGACGGTGAGTATTATGCGAGCAGCAATGCCACCGAGCTGCAGGACATCTACATGGGCCTGGCAAATAACATATTGACGTATACATACAAGGCCCAGGCGATAATCCTGACAGGCAACCTCATCAAGTCCAGGCTCTTCCCGGACTCGCATTTCGAGCTGAACTTCACGCCCTATGTGAACATCGAATCAGCCGGTGATATACCCCTCTCGGTCGAGCTCCCGCCTTTCAACAACAATTTCACCAACGGCACCTTCCGTATCCCGCCCAACATCACCCTCGCTGAGGTGCTCGTCACCTCCTACTCAGGCGACAGGTGGACCAATGACGTGATCGTGTTCGGTGATACATCGACAGTAGTGCCCTACAACCTCTCTTCTTATGGCTCTAACTACCGTCTGCTAGGTGATCCGTTCATCGTCCAGATCCCGCCCAACTATTTCGAGTCTGGCACCAACGTGACTGTGAGGATTGACACCGGGCTCTCGCCGGACAATGTCTCTGGCGGCTCACCTGATAACAGGCTGATCTTTACCGTTCTGGCGAGGACCAATGCCGAGTCAGAGGGAGTCGGTGCATTGGCAGATGGCTGCACATGGGATATCCGCTTTGAGGATGGCTCCGCCCTCAATGCTACTATACCAGCCGACTATTCCGGTAACAATCAGTGCAGGTTCTTCAACGCCAGCTATGACCGCGATGATGCCATAGAGAGCGCTGCCTTCATCCTGTTCAGCCAGCTGGACCTGGACGGCGACGGCCTCCTCGACATAAGGTTCGACAAGCAGTCCCTCAACACGAACGTGCTGGTAACTTCAGGTGTGCCGTATCTCTGGGGTCCCACACTTGTGGAGGTGAGGGTATGGCAGTAGGCAGGCGGGGTGTGATCTTCACGTTCATATCCATAACTGTGCTGTTCTTCACGATAACCTTCATCTACAACACTTCGCAGTACAGGCTGAGGGACAACATCTTCCTTGCAGAGTCCAGGATAATCGCCCTGGACCGCTTCATCTCTGATACAGAATCAGATCTCGAGCGTGCGCTTTACATCGCTGCCTTCAGGACGCTTCTTGCCATGAACCCGCAGGATGCCGCTGACGATTACATCACAGACATCGACGATAAGTTCCACGAGATGATGATATACGGCAATCTCGACGGGCAGCCGAGGGCTCTCATAAACGACTCGAACATACTGTTGTGGACCGAGAAGATGGAGGCGCAGGGCTCGAAACTGAGCATCCTCTTCAGCCTGACACCGCTCAACATCGATGTGCATATGGTCTCACCCTGGGATGTCGAGGTAGAGCTGGACTCCACGCTTGAGGTCGAGGACATAGGCGGGGCTGCCAAGTGGGTGAGGAACATCACGACCAGGACCAAGGTCAACATCATAAATTTCCCCGACCCTGTGTACGGTCACGGCGGCGCCCAGCCGAACATCATCAAGGAGTCCGTGTATACTATCGAGGAGATCCGGACGAATGACGATAAGCTCAAGGAGCATTGGGAATCCCAAAGATACTTGCCCTGCCCCGGCGCTCCGGACTACATCCAGCGCCTTGGCGGCCAGCTCGGGGGGAAATCCGAGTACGGCATCGAGAGCCTCGCTTTTCCGAGCAATTACCTTCCGGGCCCAGACATCAAGAACAAGAGCATGGTCGACCATATATACTGGAGCTCTGCCAACCCAATCCACTGCCCTGTGGACGTCATACCCAGCCTCAGGATGGACAACACCGAGATAACAGTAGGTGTGGTGGGGCGATGGGACTTCTACGACGTCAACGTCGACGACGCCAGGTGCAGCACTTAAGCTTGGTCCTTCATCAATGAGTACAACACTTTACGTGCACCCGTTACTTCTTTATCAGGCACTGACTATATGAGGGTTGGTGTGGGCATTGGGTTGGTAGCATATGGGGACATGTAGTTTTGCGAGGCATGCGGTGGTTCTGGTGGACATCAATATGGGACATGTCATAGAAATCCTAAAATCCGACTACCCAGCCCTGAAGGACTGGGCTTGCGTCGGATTTTCGAGACGGATTTCTAGGACACAAAAAAAGCAGAAAACCATAATACTAACAAACGCATTCA
>Ga0180007_10000523_pt1 | contig 63614 bp, 65 predicted proteins | sample MM_PC_MetaG_FD_121122 | JGI IMG/M metagenome (GOLD analysis project Ga0180007, IMG submission 121122) | Groundwater microbial communities from the Aspo Hard Rock Laboratory (HRL) deep subsurface site, Sweden - MM_PC_MetaG | ecosystem: Environmental > Aquatic > Deep subsurface > Groundwater...
ACCTTGCAACACCGTCTGCGGAACATGTCCGTGTTTGTCTGTGACAGTCCGTGTTTGTCCAGGCTATTTCTTTCGTGGACGAACACAGACGACCACGGACTGCCACGGACATTGGAACACTGTCTGCCGCGCTTGTTCTTCGTGTTCGCAAGCGACCGACGGGAGTGGGTGGTTGATAAAAAAACTATGTTCCGCCCAAGGCCATATTCCCATTGATACGTCATCAGGCTCTTCGTGTTCTTCAGTGAGCATAGCGAACGAGTGGTGGATAAAGAAACATAAATTTAGAAATGATTAAGGTAGCGATGTCCAATCTGTCCATCACAACCCGGTGCAACAAACAGTGTCCTTATTGCTTTGCAGGAGATTCCCGCAGCGAGAAAGCCACCTTCGGAGATATGAGCCGAAACACCTTTCATGAGGCCCTTAAGTACCTGAAACGATCCGGCATTGGCCAGGTGCGGTTGCTTGGGGGTGAACCCACACTCCATGGGGATTTTATCTGGATGCTCGACCAGGCCCTTTTGCAGGATTTCACCGTGATGATTTTTTCCAATGGCCTTATGTCTTCAGAGGTTCTGGACTATCTTGTCTCCATTCCCACTGAAAAGATAAGGGTTTTGCTCAATACCATACACCCTTTGGAAACCAATCCCAGGGGAATTAAGCAGCAGAGAAAAACCATGGCTGCCCTGGGCAGAAAAGCCATGGCCGGAGTCAATATCTACACCCGCGGTCAGGATCTTGATTACCTGATTGATGCGGTGAAAGACCATGACTTATTCCCGGAGATCCGTATCGGGATCGCCCATCCGGTGCTCTCTGGCGGAAATCGTTATTTGATGCCCAAGTTTTATGCCCAGGTGGGTGAGGGGATTGTGGATCTTTTTTTCAAGGCAAAACAATACGGCATCCGTATCGGTCTTGATTGCGGGTTTGTGCCCTGCATGTTTCCAACGGACATGGCCAAGGAGTTGAAACCCTTATTTGAGAAAAGCGGGGTGTGCTGCAACCCCAATCTTGACCTTCTGCCCGATGGTCGGTTTATCGCCTGTTATCCCCTGAACAATATGGGGCAGTTCCCATTGACGCCTGAAACCACGGCATTGTCCCTGATTCAGGCATTCAATGAAGAGAGATCCATTTATAAGGATATTGGGATTTTTTCCCATTGCAGGTCCTGCCATCTGTTTAAAAACGGATGCCATGGGGGCTGCCTGGCCCTGAAAATGAACCGCGTACATACCCGAAGGACAAGCGCCCATGCCGTCCCATAAACCTGCTCCTTCTCCCACATGGACCGTGCCCTATATTGACCAGCCCATGGCCTTCTGGGAAGAGCTTCACCACGCTTACCAGGGGCATATCAAATCGGTTTATCTGCCCCTCCCCGGCATGAAAACAGGGTCGGGGCGGCCAAAGCAGCCTGATAAATATGTGATAGACTTTTTAAACAGCCGGTTGTTTCCCGTATCGATCCTGATCAACGCCCTGGTGTTGCCCCAGCCTGTCCAGGATGTTTATGCATCCATGGGGCCCATGCTTGAACAAGCCATTTCAACCTGGCGTATCACGGAAATCACCCTGACAAACATCGCCCTGGCCCCCTTGCTGAAATCGGATTTCCCGGATCTTGCCCTTGCCGGGTCAACCCTTATGGAGATTGATTCACCCTCCCAGGTCATGTTCCTGTCTGACCTGGATGTTCTTGTGCCCTCAACGCGCATCACTCGAAATCCTGATGCCTTGTATCGCCTCAAACAGGCGTTCCACGGTGACATCCGTTTGATGGTCAATGAAGCCTGTTTGCCATCGTGTCCGTTGCGGACCCAGCATTTTTTCGAAATGACACGGCCTGAGATCGTCTTTCCCAGATCGCTGTGCGAAGATTTCCTTGTCAAATATCCATGGATGAGACTGACCGGATCATGGGTATTGCCCCAGCACCTCCATTTGTTTGACGGGCTTTATGACCAATTGAAATTATCAGGACGGATTTCTTTGTCAAATCCATCCCGGTATCGCCATGTTTTGAAACATTATGTCCAGCGGATCCCCCTTCTTCCCCATGAAATCGGTGGGGGGCCTGCGGGTGTCTGTTGCCCCCTGGACCTTGATGAAATGTTCTATATCAAGACCCTTGCCTGCGATAAGAATTGCATGGCATGTACGGTGTGCAAAGATTATTGGCAAGAAAAAACACCCCGGAGATTGACTGGAAAGACGCCATGAGTGACGCGGATACCCCACAAAATGAGGGCTCAAAAGGATGTCAGTATTGCCAGGCAGGGCAATGGGTCTGTGTTTTTTTAACCTATCTCTGTCAGGCCGGATGTTCGTTCTGCCCTGCGCCGCATAACGATGACCGCATCTGGACGGAATTCGGACCAAAGGTTGATGATGTTTTGGCGGCACTGGAAACCGGTCAATACCGGGGTGTGGGATTTTCAGGGGGAGATTGTTTTCTTGTTCCCCAGCGCCTTGAAACATGGCTGGGGCATTTGCATGGACATAATCCCTCAATCTATTACTGGGTGTATACAAACGGCCTTGAAGCCAAACCCGACATCGTGAAACGCTTGTCCGTCCTGGGCTTGAACGAAATCAGATTTAATACGGCCGCCACAGGATACGATCATCAGCAGGTCCTTTCCCACATTCGGGCTGCCGTTGACCTGGTCAGCCATGTGGCCATAGAAATTCCATCCATACCCGAGGATTTTTCTGTGCTGACCAGGGTTTTGCCTAAGTATGCGGATATGGGTGTTCAGTATTTGAACATGCATGAACTGATTCTGGGTCCCAATGATCCCTTGGGGGGGCGGCGAAAAACACGGTGTTTCAATCTGGTCGGGCATCTGGACTATGATTCAAAAAGCAGGGAAAATACGCAGAAAATCATTGATTTCTGTGATGCTTCGGATTTGCCCATTCGTATCAACGATTGTTCCATCAATCAAAAGGAAGAGCAGATGCGTCACCGAAGAATCAACAACGCCAGACGTGTTGTAAGGCCTTGGGAACGGATCACATTTCAGGGGCTTCTTGAAACCTATTGCCAAAAAAAGTGCATCATGTCTGTGACAGAAGATCCGGATTATGTGGAACCGGGTATGTTTGTTCATCCTGACCAGGAAGTCCTAAACGATCTCTATCAGAAGATCGTGTTCATGCCTCCCTTGGAAAAGGGCTTTCCACGAACTCTGATCAAGGACCAGGCCAGGCTATAGAGACGACAGCACCTGATGTTTTGTCAGTGCCCGTGTGATGATGCACCGGTCGGGAATCGAGTCAGAATCGGAGGTCTGGGTGAGTAAAAATTTGGCAGGACAATCTCCCCCGCAGCTCCATTTACAAAAACAATCCCCACAGGATTCAAGCCGGTCTGACGTGGCTTTCCTGAGCTTTGTCACAACATCTCTCTGGACTGTGAGTCCGTCTTTGGCAGGATCATACTGGCCGTAAATAAAATAATCGGAAAGGGGGTCATGATGATCAAGGACTTCATAACAGGCCGTCAGATAACCTTCGGGAGTCACACCAAAGATCGGCTGGCATGCGGAACAGAAGGTTTTGGTGACGATGCCAGATCGTGCCCCTGAATAACTGAGTTCAACGTTTTTTTTATGAGCCAGGCCCTGGGCCTTGATAAAGAATTCCACAAAACGGTGAGGCTCCGGGGGCCTCAAACAGCTGTGTAATGCATGGCCCCTCATATAAAGAGGTTCAACTTTGATTTTTTTGGCCCGGGTATGGGCAAGGACAAAGGCCACACTCTCGGGGAGATCCTCAACCGTATCTTCCAGAACCGTCATCCGAACAGAATAATTGAAACCCAGCCGGTCAAATTCCGATAAGGTCCGAAGCACTTTTTTCGAAGACGGCCCGCCATGGGCAAGGATCCGATAGGCATCATGAACCTTGGGTGTCCCGTCGATGGAAACCGTTGCGCCGGTAATATTGGCCGCAATATATTCAATCTGCTTCTGGTTGTACACCGCATTGGTGCCCATGGTGGTCTGAAGCTTTAAACCCTTTTCATGGCAGATTCCTTTGGCAAATTCCATGGTATGGACAAAAAGGGGCCAGCAGGCCCCCACATCACGGCCATGGATATTCAATGCAAAATGATCGCTTTTCCCTATGCGGCAGGTCTGGGTCACAGCCCGTTCAATCATGTTTTCCACCATGCGTTTCGGCATGGTCCGGGCCTTTGCATCCCCGGCATAACAATACCGGCAGCGCATGGTGCAGGTGTTTGTCAGGAAAAGTGTCAGGGGAGACGGCTCTAATGGATCAGGCAAAGGAGATTCATTCACAGGATTGTTCAGGTGAAACTGGCTGGAGCCTAAACTTAAAACCGTATCATGATCAAGGCCCAGGTCATGTCTGGCCTTTATGTCTCCCTGCAATGCCCTGACCAGGAGTTTCCGGTAAGATGTGTTCACAATCAACGCCATTCCGATAAGGGGCGCATAGATTAATTCGCGGTTGTCTTCAAGGACCAGGGCAAAGATGTCCTTCCCAAGACACTCGCCAAAACGGTCCTGCATCATTTTTTGGTTTCGATCAATTTGTATTTCAGAGCCAGGCAGATATACTGGAGCACCTGTTCATGGATGGCGGACTGGGTCATGGTAAAAGAAAGGCCGGCATCGTCACACAACTCGGAAACGGTTTTTGTGCCGTCCAGGTGCCGTGAGACATAAAGCTGGAGATCTGTGAGTTGTTCGGAGAACAAGAGCGAGTCATCCTCACCTGAAACGGAGAGGACTCGGTTGTTTTCAGCCCATTTGGTGTGGGGCCTCCAGGCAAACCTCACGGAAAGGATGTCATCGATGCTGTATATTGAAAGGGTATTTTCCGGTGTTGCGGCTTTTTGTAATAACAACCCAAAAAGATCCCTGCGGGAGATGGCTTTATTTTTCATGGTGTCCTCATCTGTTTTTCCTGGCTTTCCTGGCGAATATCTTGTTCCGGTCCCTTGACATGATTTACTTGAATGGAAGGGACAGGGCAACATCAAAGCCCATGTCCTGCTCAAGGGAATTGTCCCAGATGTACCTTCCGGTTGCGCTGATGTCCATGTATCGTTTCCAGACTTTCAAACGGTAAACAAGACCCACCGGCAGGGTGTACATATGGTCATACTTGGAGGTGTCATCAAACCCCATCATGTCCCAGCCTATGCCTATGGACCAGTAGAGGTTGGGGATTTTAAAAAGGGAAAAGTAAAAATCAAACTGACTGAGGGTATACAACGCTCCCTCGGCCTTGCTGTCACCCACCTTATTTTCCAGTTTCTGGTAGCCCACAGACCAGGAGGCCCCATTTTTTTTATTCATATTCGACAGAGCGAGGATCACACCTGGGGTCATGGAAAATTCGTTGTCGCCTTCTCCCTTTCCCCAGATTTTTCCGTATTTTGCTTTGATTTTAAAGGGCGTTTCAGCCTGGGCCTGTTCCAGGCCGAGCAAGGAAAAAATCATCAAAAAAGCAACAATTAATTGATAGTGTTTGTGTGTTTTCATCAGTTTGGATACCAGTATGTGTAATAATAAGATCCGCCGCCGCTGTCGGATGAATCTGAATTGCATGTGCACACCGTATTGCAGGTACAGACCAGGTCACAGGTACAGACGGTTCCTGTAAACTGGGCACCGTATTCGGAACCTTCGTTGTTGTCCTCTGACTCGGCATCACAGGTACAGACCACATGGCAGGAACATTCACCCTGGGTGTTTTTCAAGACATCGAATTCGGAATCCGCACACCCGGTGGCAGCCAGAAGACCTGCGCCGGCTGCTGTTTTAAGGGAGTTCTTAATGAACTTTCGTCGCGTTGTATGACCCGGTCCTTTTATTTCAGCAATGCGAAATATTTTCGGGGGCTCATTGTCAGATTTGGGATCATCACCATGGGTCATAAAAAACCTCAAATAAAATCATCAAATTATACATTGTTCAGTGGAATATATGCCCAGTTAGCATTAAACGATTGAGGGTGTCAATCATAAACGTTACACTGAGCACATTTTTATAAATCATAATTAATAAAAAAAGACAATGGCTTTATATGCGCTATAAAACAAAAAACCTCCCCGTGGGGGGAGGCTTTTGTAGTGATAATGTCTATTCTATGTCATTTATCGGGGCGAAGAAAACAAGGACATGTAGATGTACTGCCAGGCCAAGGCCATGGGGCCATCCAGCTCAGGCCAGTAGCGTAAATAGGGGCCAGCTTCAAAGGTTCCGTTCCCATCGGCATCGGCTTTCACAATATAGCCTGCCAGGGTTTCATCCTCTGAGTAAATAACATCCAGAACCGCTTTGCTGTTATGGCTACCTGTAACGGTAAGGGTTCCGTCAACGGGGTAGGGGAACTGCATAACAAAGGGTGTATGCCCCGTTGTCACATCCACATAGCCATAATCCGGGTGGAAGAACCGGCCCGAGATATGGAGTTCCTCGGTGGCCATTAGTTTTGAACCCTTATCCGCGTTGTAATCGGGTACAGAGATCATATAGTCGCTGAACTGATAGGCTTTGTCCCTGAAATTATCCGAGAAAATCAGATTCAGTTTTTCCGTCTTGAAATTGGAATCGTCATTAAAATTCAGGGTGTTTTCAACGGTTCCCTGTAACGAGACATCGTAGGTGTTTGATTTCAAATTGAGATTGTTCAGTGTCACCAGGGTGGATTCTTCATTCAGACTGGAAATTCCATCACGCTGATCCAGGTTTCTGGAGGAGTTCAAGGTGATTTCACCGCTTAGTTTTAAAAAATCATCCGGCCGTGTGATGCTGAGATTGCCCGAAAGAAGCATGCCCTGATGGTTGTCTATGGTATACGTGGTGTGGAGGGTTTCGTCCTCGGTGATATACTGGGTATCTGACATATTGTTTTGGGTGAACAACAGTTTCCCTGATGTGGCTGAAACAGTTATGGTCTGTGTCACCGGCGTTGTAAATGGGATGACGGTCTTGGCATAGTCAATCGCGGCATTGCCCAGAACTGTGATGGTTGTGTCGATGTTGTCATGGTTACTGATAGCATCATGGGTGTCGGCATTGTATGAACTCGTCACCAGGGCGATCTTGTCCAGGGCGACCATGGCTTCGGCTGTATTGGAAAGATCAATGGTGATCTCTTGGTTTTTAAGATCCTGGCGTGATGAATAGGTTAAAGACATTCTGCCCGTAAGGGACAGGGTCAGGTCGCAATCCGGCAAAGAGAAAGCCATGGGGCTGTCAAACTCATAGTCATTGGAGCTGGTGCTTATGACATCATCGGTCTGTTCAGCGCTGTCCATTTCAGCCAGTTTATGGGAAAGTGAACCCTGGGCCATGGAAAGGGTCAGGGTGTTTTCGGAATCCATATATTTGTTCAGGTAATGATCCCTGATATCCAGAGAACCTTCGAAATTATTTTGAAGGCGCCATGTTTTTTGGCCTAAACCGTCAACCATGGTATCCGTATCGATCTCTTCCCTGGAATAGTCCCCGTCAAGGGTGTAGACATATTCCTGGGTCTCGTTGTAGATGTCATATCCGTCAAGTCCGCCATAACCCCCCCCATCAGCCTCTTTGAACAGCCCTTGGGTGAAGGTGTCATAATCAGGACTCCACAGATGATTTCCATTGTGGGTAAAGGCATTGCAGGTCAGGGTTCTCTGTGTCGGGTTCAGATCATCATCAAGGATATCGAACCTCTGTTCCAGGGTTTCATTTTCAAAAGAGAAATCCGAATCGGCATAGTCGAATGTGACAATTTCAGTGACCACGCCATTTAGGGTGTCTTTTGTCCGGTTTTCGGCTGATCCTGAAACATGAACGGCCTGGGTGAAGGTGTGGGAGATGGTGAATGTCTTTTCGTCATCCGATGCCACAGTTCTCAGGTAGGAACCGGATATATTCGGGAAATCATCATTGTCCATGGACTCGAACATGCTTTCGGGGAGCAGGTTCACCTCTTCACTGTCAGTGTAAAGAGTATCAGAGGCGGCGCCCATGGCTTCCCCCATGAATTGGAGCAGGGCATCCTCGGGGCCGATGATTCGTTTGGTCAGAGACTTTGTCACCCCACCTTGGGCAGATCCCATGCCATCGAGAAAGCCTGCGCCCATGGCTTTGGATGAAATGTTCAGGGCATTGCCGGCCGTTATGGCGGCCTGGTCAGTGATGCCGGTGTAGGATGGCGTGCTGTCCGTATTCGGGGTGCCGTTGCCTCCGCAGGCTGAAAGAAAAAGGGCGAGCATAAAAGCAAGTGCCGTTCTGTAACGTGTGTTTTCCGGTATATGTTTCAAAATGATCTCCTTGAAATTAGGTATGGTCATGTTCGTTTATGGCGGCGGTGTAACCCGCCGCACAGGTTTTTATCAGAAGGTGGGTTCGGGAATGATCTCTTCCAGATTCCAGCTCATGTTGAACAGCCAGATATTTGAAAATAAGGAATCCCCATCGTTGTCCGGCCAGGTTCCGCTTGTGGTTTCTCCATCATCAATGGTGGTATTGCCATTGGCATCAAAGGACACCGTGTATCCTTTGGCTGTGGGGGGAGACGTTTCTGTGTACTGGGTGGCGGTCAGATAGGCGGTCCCGTTTGATCCGGTCAGTTCAAGCTGGCCGAACACCGGTGTGTCAATTTCCGAAAGCATGTCCATGGCCAGACTTTTTCCCGGGGTCAGGCCCTCAAGATTGTAAGCAAAGGGTAAATCCGTGCTGGTTGCAAGGGTCACATAACCCAGATCGGAATTGTGGTAGGTCCCGGTGATGGCCAGTACTGTCTTGTTGAAATAATAAAAGGCCTGGGTATCCGGGTCAGCGGCCATGTCTCCATCGACATTCCGGGATACAAGGCGATAATTTTCAAACCAGAATGTCTGGCCGGTCAGGTTGTTGGCAACCACAAGATCAATGTCCATCACGGTTTTGCTTTTTGCGTTGGTGATGTCTTCGGCAAGGAGGTCCATGGGCTCTCCTGTTTCGGGATCCTTGTATTTACCGGCCTCGTCATCCCATTCAAGTCCTTTTTTTACAATGAGACTTCCGTCAAAACCCAGGTTGAGATTGTTTTCGGTGATACGGACCTGATCGGCGGTGACCGTTGCGACGGTATAGTCTTCACTCTGGTAATCAGCAGAAGGCTCTAAAAGATAATCGTGTTTATAAACCTGTTTTCCGTCGGCCACGCATGAGCCCGAAAGGGTGAAGAAATTGTCACCGGAATTAATGGAAAGCGAGCCCGATGTGGTCATGGACTCATCATTGTAGGTATTGATATAATAATTGAGATTATCACCGGCCTCAGCAGAATCATAGCTTTTAAAGATACTTACATAACTGTTAGGGGTTGAGGCATAGGAAACGGCACCGTCCGAAAGCGTCATGGAAAGGGTCTGGGTCACGGGCGAGAGAACGTTTACGGTCTGGGTCATGTCAAAGGCGGCATCACCGCTGAAGCTGATATGGAGATCATCATTTTGGCTTGTGTATGTGCTTTCATAGGTATCAATGCTTGACAGGTTGCGTCTTTCCCAGGAATTGGCCATATAATCTTCTGAGTAGTCCCCTGTTACCCTAAGGGTTCGGGCCATATTTCCTTGGGGGGCAGGTCCTTTGGATAAACCGTCAGCTGTTTCTGTTTCCGTGATGGTCATGGTTCCCTGGATTACCACGTTCTGTGGGCTTTTTTGCCCCATAAGCATCGTGGTGGTGGTCCCGTCGTCGGATGTCTCATATTCAGTCACATATTCGGAAGAAAGGGTCATAGCACTGTCAATGGCTGTGACATGTTTGGAGTACTGGTAACCGTAGGACTCATAGTCAAGAGCTGCTTCCATGTCGCCGTTGAACACCGTGGTGTCACGATCTTCATTCCCGCCATAACCGCTTCGGTTGTACCCGCCGTATCCCTCATCCGGGTAAGTTTCCGTGTCCAGAGGGTAGTCGTATTTCACTGTTGAAGAAAGGGAAAGGGCGCCATTCCAACGTTCCGATTCCATGTCCAGGGCGGGCATATCGGATTTTGTATCCATGACGTCACCGTTATTGACAAAGGATAAGGTCCCGTTCAGATCCATGGTAAGACCATAAGGGAAATTATAGGTCCCGGTATTATAACCGGAATAATAATAACCCCGATAGGTCCCATCAAACAGCTCACTGATGGCCTTAAGGGGTGTGAGTGCGCTCAGTTCCTCAATCATCTGGGGCTGGCCCAGGTAGCCGGAAATGTCGAAAACCAGATTGAGGTTTGACTGGCTTGCATTGATGCGGGTGACATCACTGCACAGGCTTTCAGGTGTGCTTGAATCAAACCCTCTGTCATTGCAGTGCTGGGCATCCGTGAATGTTATGGTCCCTTGGAATGTGATGGTGGGAGGTGTTGCCTCGGTGGCCACGGTCATGGTTACGGTGTTTGAAAATGTATCCGGTCCCGAGATGTTGGGGAATCCCTCCTGTCCTATACTGTAGAACAAATCCCTGGCACTGACCTCGTAGGCAAGGCCGCCATAACCTGTAAAATACCCGCCATACCCGCCATAACCCATGTCCTTGGAAAGTCCTTTAGCCAGGGTCAGATCATTGGTGTCATTACTGACAAGGGTCTTGGACGCTTTGGCCAAGGTGTCGGCCTGGGTTGACGAGGCGCCCAGAAGTCCGAAGCCCAGGGCTTCGGTGGTCAGTTGCTCTGCATTGTCTGCGGTGATGGCGGCCTGGGATGTGCTTCCGGTGTAGGCCACAGGTCCAGGTGCAGCGGGTGTGTTATCACTGCTGCTGCAGGCTGAAAGGAACATTATGGCCCCAGCCAGGCAATAGACACATGATCGTTTTGTGAATGTATAATGGTTTGTCAACGTGTTCTTCCCCCTTTTCAACGTTTTTGTGTGCAGGGATTTTCAGTGTTTTTTTAATGTGAGGATGACGTTGTCGTCAGACAGGAAAACCATGTCAATGCACACGTCGCATTGGAAGATGCTAAGGATTTGAAAAATCGGGTTTAAACAAGAACAACCTGTGGGCAGAACGTGAATGATTTGATAAGGCAAACCAATCCCGGCAACCCGGCCATCTTCAACCCTGAGCAAGATCCGTGGCTTTCCGTCCCCACCTCACGATGGGTTTGGCCAAAAAAATAAAGAAAATTAAAAAAAACGATGCGGGTAGAAACGGTAGTTGAAAAACATTTTCTCCCCCCCTTAAAAAACAACAGTGCCCCCCTGTATGGGCATGGCCCGGATGCATCATTGAGCAAGAAATATGCATGACCCGGATGTGAATCAGTTCTTTGGCAAAAGATCCGTGACGAAAAAGACATTTTGCGAGTCACATCCGATTATCATCTCTGGTTCAATGGGAAATATCCAGACAATTTGTATACATGTTTTTTAATTTCATAGTTTGAAATGTCCTGAATGTCAATGTGTTTGTGTGGTTATGTCGATTTAAAACAATGAAAACGTTGATTGATATGATGATGATTGAATTCCTTTGGGACACGCCAGGGAACCCCGCCCCAATAAAAAAAAATGGGAAAGTTGCCTTAAAAGCTTTAAAACCTTGACAGTTTCTCGTTTATACCATTGAATCGTCCTTGATCTTTGGGCTTCAATGCTATATTGAAAATATATATAGACAAAATATACTGGCAACGATTTTGGATACCCTTTCGTGTAATATGGGCAAGTCAGCATCGGTCGTTTCGCAAATTTTAAATAGTTTATGATGTGGAGAATGGAAGACCATGAAACAAAGCAGATTGATTGATAGTAAAGGTTTTACCCTGATTGAGCTTCTGGTGGTGATTGTGGTGCTGGGACTCCTTGCCGGGATTATTGCTCCAAAAATTCTTGGTCGGGTGGATGATGCTAAAATCGAATCTGCCAAAGCCAATATCGTATCCTTTGAAACTGCGCTTGGGATGTACAAACTGGATAACGGAATCTATCCGGATACGGAGCAGGGACTCCAGGCCCTGGTTGAGGCCCCCAGCTCAGGAACCTTACCCAAGAAATGGAAAAAAGGGGGCTATCTCCAGAAAAACAAAGTTCCCCAGGACCCTTGGAAAAATGACTATGTCTACATCTGTCCGGGTGCCCATGGCGACTACGACATCACCTCCTATGGCAAAGACGGCATGAGCGGAGGCGAGGATGAAGACAAGGATATCAACAACTGGGAAATCGAATAGAGCATGATGAACGTCCCCCGGTATGGCGGCATGACAAACCAGCGTGGCTTCACATTTATCGAACTCATTGTGGTGATTGTTCTGATTGGCCTGATGTTCAGTTTTGCCCTGCCCAAGATGGATAACCTGCTTTACATGGACAACCGGGACAGGGTTTCCCGCTGGGTTGTCCTGAATGTGGAAAACCTGAAAAATCTTTCCCTGAAAAAACAGACACGGCATATCCTTCACGTGGATATCCCTGCAAATACCTTATGGATCTCCGAGGACGGCATGGAGGAGGAGGCCCTTGACCAGGCACGGAAGAGCGGCTACACCCTTCCTTCGGATATCCGGATCATGGATATCATCTACCCCTTTGAGGGCAAGGAGGAGGATGAACGAGGGGAAATTTATTTCTATACCCAGGGGTATTGCGATAACGCCATCATTCATATGGAGAATGATGACAAGGAAAAAATGTCTTTTGTGATCGAGCCCTTTCTTCCCCCGGTGGGCATTCGGGACGGGTTTGTGCTTTTCGATGAATAGGGTTTGTTCCAAACCCTATGGGGCCATTGTCGTGTGGTTTGATGAACATTTCGAAGGATAAGCTTTGATGGTGAGAATGGAGATAGGAGATCGCAGGGAATCGGGATTTACGCTTCTTGAGGTTGTCATTGCAATGGCCATCATTGCCACGGGTTTTATTGCGGTGTATTCCCTCCATATCCAGACACTTGCGGTGAGCAACTCCGTGAGGTTTTACACCAAGGCGCCGCTTTTGGCCCAGAAAAAAATGTCTGAACTTGAATCCAATCTCAGCCAGTTATCCGATTCCAGCGGGGATTTCGGGGATGACTATACCGGGTACGCCTATAAAGTGACTGTCTCTGATATTGAGAATGAAATCCTGGGTGAGTCGGCCGTGAAAATGAAAAAAATTGAACTGCAAATCGGGTTGAATGAAGGGGAAAATTCTTACGATGTAACGGCATACAGGTTTGCGGGGAGCGATGAGCGATAAGACAGGCACCAGTGATAATATCAAAGGGTTTACCCTCATCGAGGTCCTGATTGCCATTGTTATTTTCGCCATGGTGGTGACCGTGGTATTTACCAGCTTCCGGGAAATTGCCTTCAGCGCGGGAGTTATAAATAAAACCGGGCATGTATATGAAATGGCCAACGGAGCCATGTGCATCATGACACGTGACCTGGAGTCTGTTTTTGTTGAGCAGAAGCCCGGTTATCAAAAACCGGGATTTGATGCAGATCCGGATCCCTGTCGTTTTGAAGGGGGAACGGAACTGACCGGGAATACGGTGTTTCCTAAAATCCGATTCACCACCTTGTCTCACCTTCCTGTCAATCGGGACAATCGGGGAGGGATCGCTGAGGTTGTCTATTATATGGATGAAAGTGAAGAATACGGATTTGTTCTCAGGCGCTCGGACAGGATATTTTTTTCAGAGGAGTTTGTGAAAAAAAAATCACATCCTGTTTTATTAAGAAAAATCAAAACATTTACGGTGAAATATTACGATGCCGAAGGAGGCGAACATGATGACTGGGATTCTGAATCCGATGAATACCGTTATGCCACTCCCTCGGCTGTGGGGATCTGGCTGGAAATCGAAGATGATGACAGGGTCCTGCCGTTTGAGATAAGGATTCAGTTGAAATGTGTCCGGGAAAAAACAGAGTAAGGGGTATGGGCATGACGGATTGTGAAAAAACGGGGATGAATAATCAGAAGGGCGTTGCCCTGTTGATGACCATTACCGTTCTTTTCGTGATTTTTGCCCTTGTTTCCGAGGTGAACCGAAATGTGAGGGCATCTGTGGAAAAAACCCACATGTCCATGGAACGGGCCCGGCTTTCGGAATTGGCCACATCCGGGATCAACATCGGGATTGCCCTTCTCATGGAAGACAAACGGACCACGGATGTGGACACCATACAGGAAAACTGGGCTGATCCGGTGAAAATTGATGAACTTCTTGCGGATTTTCCGTTTAGCGACGGAACGGTTAAGCTGGCCATTGTTGATGAGTTGGGAAAGATTCAGATGAATGCCCTGGTGGCATACCCCGAAGGAAAAGAATTCAATCCTGCCCAGAAACTCCTTTGGGAATCGTTTTTGAAGATGTTGAATCCTCCGGATGAATCCATTGACAGCCTGGGAGAAAACGGGGATATCATCAATTGCATCAAAGACTGGCTGGACTCGGGGGATGACGATGCATCCACCGGTATCAATGGTGTGGAAAGTGAGTATTACGAAGCCCTGAACCCGCCATATAAGGCTGCCAATGGCCCTTTCAGGGCACTGGATGAGCTGGTTTTAGTCAAGGGGATTACCCGGGCCATGGTGGACCGTGTGGAGATGGGTTACCGCCTGAGTGATCTGATGACCGTCTATGGAATGGCCCAGACAGAAAAGAAAAGTGATGATACTGAAAAAAAAACTTTGTTTACTTATCCGGGGAAAGTAAATATAAATACAGCAGATCTTCCAGTTATCATGGCCCTGATGCCGGATAGCAAATCGGATCTTGAAAATTCCATTGCTGCCCAGGCCATATATGACTTTCGGGGTGAGAGAACCGAAGATGGCTTTGTCAATGCACTGTCAGGCCAATGGTACCTGAATTGTCCGGGGTGTGAAGACAGCGGCATACGAAAGGATTTGATCACAACAACAAGTGATGTTTTTTCAATTATATGCACAGCGGCAACAACGGAAACTCAGCGGACCATCACGGCTGTGGTTCGGCGGGATGATAAAAAAGGGAAATATACGGTCTTGAGTTGGAAAGCGGAATAGGCTATATGTTAACAGTGTTTGCAAAGATCCTTATTTTTCAAAAATGGGCGGGGGGGGAGATTGACGTATTGTTTATCTCCAGCTCACTATCGATCAGGGTGCGAATACCAGTGGACAACTTATGAGTAGAAAAATTCTGGGGCTGGACATAAGACGGGACTCACTTTCTGTCGTACTTATTCAAGGAACACTTCAGGGCCATGTGATTGAGGGCCTTGCCCACATTGATTTAAGGACGGGCCCGTCTTCTCAGGAACAAGACACCCGGACCCTTGACATGGAAGGAGATGAGCGCGGTGAACGCCTTCTGGCCATGATCGAGAAGCTTGCTCAGACCATTAGTTTTTCCGACGTCGATTGCTTTGTGTCTTTCCCCTCCATTGACATGTCTTTCCGTAACGTATCAACGCCATTCAAAAACAAAAAGAAAATCAGACAGATCCTTCCCTTTGAGCTTGAACCGGTGATGCCGGGCTCAGTGGATGAGCTGACCGTTGATTTTATCGTGCTGGAAAAACCCACGGATGAGGACGAGACCCATCTGGTTTCTGCTGCAGTGAACAGTAACCTTCTGGAGTCTTTCGAGTCCTGCCTGAAACGCGGGGGCCTTTCTGTTCAGGCTATTCTTCCCGGAGGCTCTGCCACAGCGGAATTTCTTGTAAAATCATGTGAGTCTTACCGGAACTATCTTTTCCTTGATATGGGGCTTCAGTCGGCCACACTTTTTCTGATCCATGACAATCAGATTGCCAGCATACGATCCTTTTTGGCTGAAGGCCTGGAGGAAAATGGGCTGAGTATTTCACGGACGGTTCTGGCTTTTTGCGAGCAGAACGACATGGACTATCAGCCGGACATGCTCTATATCACGGGTCCGGGCAGTCGTGGCCATGGCGTTCATGAGATACTTGGGGGAGCCACGGGTATGCCTGTGGAATCCGTTGACGTTCTCAAGCCCATGGGATTCAGTATTGATGAGCGTATCACAGACCTCTGGGATGAGTCTCTGTACCAGAATGCTCTGGCTCTTTGCTATTCAGGGATTTACGGTATCAAGGGGCTCCGCCTGAGCGAACGTTTTGTGGCCCTTACCAAGTACTTTTCAGACTACAAAAATCAGATCATTCAGAGCGGGATTTTTCTTGCCATGGTGCTCGTGGTCCTTCTGGGCAGTGTGGTCTTTGAAAGTTATTCCGTCAACAGGACCATTCGGAATTATGACCGTGAAATGGTCGCCATTTTCAAGGAAGCCTTTCCGGCGGCAACGAAAATCATTGATCCCTATAATCAGATGAAGGCCAATGTGGCTGAAGAGAGGAAAAAATCAGCCTTTGGGGACAGCAATGCAGGCAATATACGGATCATTGATCTTGTCAATGATATCAGCAAAACATTGCCGGATTCCCTGGACATCGAATTTGATCGCTTTGTCCTTGGAAATGATGATCTGAAGATTTCCGGCAGCACAGACACCTATGCCACCGTGGATGACATGAAGACCCGGCTTGAAAAAATTGATTATTTTAAAGGGGTTGTAATTACCTCCACCTCCGGGGGGCAAAGCGACAAACAGGTTCATTTCAAACTCAAGATTGATTTTTAAGGCACATGGGCTAAAGGGGCTTTTTTAAGTATGGCCATACAGATGAGCAACAGGGAAAAGTACTTTGTTGGATTTGCAGCAAGCCTGATCACTGTATTTGTGGTGTATCAATTTATGATTACCCCCTTTATGGATGGTAAAGAGAGAAAAAAAAGACTGATTACTGAAAAAAAACTCCAACTTGACGAGATGAGAGAGCTGGGGGACGAATACCGGGCACTGGTGGAAAAGACCCGGTCGATTCAGGCCATGTCCGGGGACAAGGATATGAATTTCACGTTGTTTTCTTTTCTTGAAAAGCTGTCCGGCAGTACAGGTGTCAAAGAGAATATCAGCTATATGAAGCCCTCCACCACAGTCCAGAAAGACACACAGGTGGAACTGTCCCTGGTGGAAATGAAGCTTCAGAATGTGGATCTTAAAAAGCTTGTGCAATTTCTTTATGAAGTGGAAACATCACCGAACGGCGTTTTTATAAGGGGGATCTCCCTGACTAAAACCGGTAAGGATAAAAAACTTTTAACGGCCATTCTGCAGATTGAGACAGTTAAGCAGGAGAGCTGATATCATGGGTGTGTCACAACAAACCAAGGGTGAATGATTAAACATAACATGGCTATTCTCAATAAAAAAAACACATTTTATGCTCTGTACGCCATGGGAGCCTTTCTCTTTTTTTTGTGGTTCCTTTTTCCTTCGGATTTTTTTGCCGATTACCTGGAAACCCTGATTCAACAGCAAGGGCAGGGCGTGGTTGTGACCATCAAGGAGGCAAGACCCTCACTTCCTTTTGCCCTTTCCTTGAAGGGGGTGGAGGGAGAGATACCGGGTGGCCCCATGCTCAAGGCCGAATCACTCAGGATCAGTCCGGGATTGATATCGCTGTTCGGCGTGAATCCTAAGGTCTCATTTTCTTCGAGGATTTTTGGCGGCAAGGTCTCGGGAACCGTCACTTTTCCGGAGAAAAATCCGAAAAAACCCTCGGTGGAATCGATCCGTATTTCAGGGCTGGATCTTTTTGAACTCAAAGATATTTTAACAGACTATCTTCCGGGTTACACCCTTAAGGGGGAACTTGATGCCACGGGTGACTATTCATCAGATGGAAGAGGCAACGGGGCTTTGAATCTGTTGGTCAAGGACCTGGTTGTGGCGGCAGAAAAACCTTTTTTCACAATCAAGGATCTGACATTTCCTGAAATATCAGTTGAAATGGAGATCAAAAGCAAGAAAGTACAGATCGAACGGTGTGTGATTGACGGAAAAGAAGTGGACGGGACACTGAGTGGCTCGGTGTTTATCCGGAATCCGTTTGACAGGAGTACCTTACGTCTTTCCGGAACGCTGAAACCTGAAAAAACCTTTATGGAAAAATTGGGAGCCAATGTTCCCATTGAAGCCTTGATCGGTAAAAAAATGAATGCAGACGGCGAAATTCCGTTCAGCATTTCCGGGGTGGCCAGTGCACCCAGATACTCGTTGAAATAGTGTAAGAGGTTAAATGAATTTATGGCTGAAAGGTATTTCACCCTTATCAACATCATTCTGATCACGGTATTTGTGGCCATCAGCACCGGAACGTTCTACAAGGTGATCACACAGTCCATGGTGATTCAGGACGTCCAGTCGTCCAAAAAAGTGACCAGGAAATCCATGAATCCAGGCACATTCAAGAAACAGTCCTTGGCTTCGTACAGTCAGGTGGCCAGACGCAATCTGTTTAAGGTGGACTCGGACGATGCGTCCAAAAGCAGCACGGATGAACTGAAACTGGAAGATATGGAAAAAACCGAGCTTCAATTGACGCTCTGGGGAACCATCGCCGGTGGTGACACGTTTGCCTGGGCCATTATCGAAGAAAAAAAGACCCGTGAGCAGGCCCTCTACAAAGTGGGTGATACCATACAAGACGGTGTTCTTACTCATGTTCTTCGTAATAAAGTGGTCCTCAACGTGAACGGGAAAGACCAGATTCTGGAGGTCGATGACGATGGTCGGCAGAGTACGGGTCCCAGACGGAGTCCGGGACCTATGCGGGATTTTGCTGACCAAGGCGGGGATGGCCCGGCAAATAAGATCACTGTGGAACGCGAAATGATTGATGAATCGCTTAAGGATTTGAACAACCTGATGAAAGATGTCCGGATCAGGCCCCATTTCAAGGATGGAGAGGCGGACGGGTTGATCATCAGCGGTATCCGGGGTGACTCTGTGTTTAAAAAACTGGGACTGAGAAACGGTGATATCATCTTGGGTGTGGATGGGAGCAAGATTGAGTCCGTGGATGACGCCATGAAACTCTATGGCGGTCTAAAAAACATGGAAAACATGAAAGTGGAAATCAAGCGGCGAGGGCAGGTTCAAACCCTTGATTTTGATATAAAATAGTGGCTGTCCGGAATGTATCGGATGGGTACTTACGTAATCATTGGAACGGGACACTATGACACGGATCAAACAGAACGAAAAAGGGACAGGGTCGATGGAAAACAAAGGGCGGGTCATCATGGGAACGGCCATGGTTTTTCTTCTGATATTTTTTATGACTGGCATTGTCTGGTCCGCACCTCCTGCAAAGGATGGCAACGCCACCCCGGCAGCACAGCCTGATAAGGCTGAAAAAAATGAGCTGGTGCACCTTGATTTCAACGATGTGGACATCCGGGTTTTTATCAAATTCATCAGTGAAATAACCGGTCAGAATTTTGTGATTGACAGGAAAGTGACCGGAAAGATTTCAATCATTTCTCCGGGTGCCGTGACCATTAACGAGGCTTACAGGGTCTTTGAGTCTGTTTTGGAAGTCCATGATTTCGCAGCGGTCAAGGCTGGAAAGATGGTTAAGATCGTTCCTGCCAAGGATGCCTTGCAGAAAAATATTGTGACCCGTCTCAAAAAGGAGGCAGGCCCTGCGGACGATCGCGTGGTGACCCAGTTGATCCCCTTGAAATACGCAGAACCCAATGAAATCAAACGACTGTTTACACCCCTTATCAGTCGGAACAGCAGTATTTTGTCCTATGATCCCACAAACATGCTGATCATCACGGACCTTGCATCCAATATTCAACGTCTGATGAAGATACTGGACACCATCGATGTGACGGGAATCGGACAGGAAATCACGGTGATCCCCCTGGAATTTGCCGATTCCAGCAAATTCACCACCCTGCTGAACACCGTGTTCAAGTCACAGGCCGGGGGTAAAAACAAGGCCCTAAAAAACATACAGTTCGTGGCGGATGACCGGACAAACAGCGTGGTGGTCATGGCCAGCAAAGGGGAGACGGAAAATATTACAAGCCTTGTCCGAATGCTGGACAAGGAAGTGCCCCGGGGCAAGGAAAAGATCCATGTGTATTATCTTGAAAATGGCTCGGCCGAAGATCTGGCCACTGTGCTTCAAAATTTATCCAAAAAACCCGTCGGAGCGGAAAAAGGAAAAAAAGCCCCCATCCAGAGCGAAAATGTTCAGATTACCGCAGATAAATCCACCAACAGCTTGATTATCATCGCCGAGAAAAGCGATTATGTGGTGCTTGAAGATGTGATCAAGCAACTCGATATCCCCAGGACCATGGTTTACATCGAATGCCTGATCATGGAGGTCAATGTGGACAAGACCTTTAACCTGGGCATGGAATGGGCTGTGGGTAATGATACCACCATTGACGGCAAAGCCGCCGGAGTCGGCGTGGGTTTTGACGGGGGCAGCGGATATTCGAATACGGCGGGGCTATCGGGCATGAATCCAACAGCGCCCGGTGTCAGTGTTTTGCCCACGGGTTTTTCCCTGGGAGTTTTTGCCGAAGCCTTAAAAATCGGGGATGTGTCCTTCCCCAGTTTGGGTGCTGTGATCCAGGCCTATAAAAAAGATGAGGATGTGGAGATTCTTTCAACACCCCAGATTCTGACCACGGACAATGAAGAAGCCAGCATATCCGTTGGAAAGAAAATTCCCTATCTGACCAAGGATGTGAGTGGCGATACCAATTACAACAACTACGAATACAAGGATGTGGGTATTTCACTGAAAATCACCCCCCATATCAACGAAGACAGGAAAATAAGGTTAAAAATAGCCCAGGAAACCAGTCGTGTTCTGGGGGACACCCAGAGCCTTTCACCATCCACACTCAAACGGACCATTGATACCACCGTGATCGTGGCCGATGGAAGTACAGTGGTCTTAGGTGGGCTTATTGATGAAAGCTTCACGGACTCACGCTATAAGGTACCTTGTCTGGGAGATATTCCCATTATTAAATACCTGTTCAGTTCCATTGGAAAGTCCCAGTCCAAGACCAACCTTTATATTTTTCTGACGTCCCATGTGGTTGAAAACAGCGGAGAGGCCAAGGAGTTGTATGAAAAGAAATACGATGAAATCAAGCAGCTCAAAGAAGGCCATATCAAAATGTATCCCGGTGACAAACAGAAGAGTGGTGGGCTTGACAAATCCCTGGATATCGGCCCGGTTGTTGAAAATCTGGATGTAGAAACCAGCACGGAAGAGTAGTCCTTATTTATGAGAAAACAACTTTCACAGATTCTTGCGGAAAAATTCGATGTCTCCCCCAAGCTTTTCAACGAAGCCAGGGACCTTGGACGGGATCAGAATCTTAAGCTCAGCGAAATTCTGATCAAGAAAAACATCGTAACCGAGGCCGAGTTTCTTGAAGCCGTGGGTGAACAGTACCAGATGCCATTCTGGCCGGATCTTTCTTCGGAGACCATGGACACATCCTTCACCTCCAAAGTGTCCATTCAGTTCTTGAAAAAGAACCACATGGTTCCCATGATACTTGGAAAAAAGGACACCAAGGACGATGCAATCGATGACAAAGGGGATGGTGAAAAAGAAAGAATTATAGCCATTGCCGTGAATGATCCCCTTCATGTGCACCAACTGGACGACCTGGCCCGCCTTCTCAGTATTGATCGCTACGAGACCGTTCTTGCCACCCGTGAAGCCATTGTTTCTGTGATCAACAAAGCCTATGACCTGAGCCGGGATTCAGCCCAGCAACTGGTCCAGGACATGGAGGAAAGTAGCCGGACCATTATCAGCGAAATCGAGGAAACAGCCGATCTTCTTGATGATACCAGCGATTCCCAGATCATTAAACTGGTCAACCATATCATATCCCAGTCCATCAAGGCCCGGGCCAGTGATATCCATATTGAGCCGTACCAGGACAGTTTCAAGGTCCGTTACCGGGTGGATGGAATTCTTTACGACCTGTTGAAGCCCCCCAAGTGGATTCAGTCATCCCTGATATCCCGTATCAAGGTTATGGCCAAACTCAACATTGCGGAAAAGCGTTTGCCCCAGGACGGCCGAATTGATGTTCGTATCGGGGAAAATGATGTGGATATTCGTGTGTCCACGGTCCCCACCACCTTTGGCGAACGCGTGGTTTTGAGGCTTTTGAGCAAGTCCGGTTCCCTTCTGACCTTAACTGAATTCGGGCTTTCCCAGGAGAAAATTGATACCCTGAACACGCTGATCAGGGAGCCCAACGGCATCATCCTTGTCACGGGCCCTACGGGAAGCGGAAAAACAACCACCCTTTATGCCATTCTCTCGGCCATCAATTCACCGGCTGTCAATATCATAACCATTGAAGATCCAGTTGAATACCAGTTGAACGGCATCGGCCAGATCCAGGTGAATCCCAAAATCGATCTGACCTTTGCAAGCGGTCTCAGATCCATTGTCCGCCAGGACCCGGATGTGATTCTGGTGGGGGAAATCCGTGATGGCGAAACAGCGGAAATCGCTATTCAATCAGCCTTGACAGGCCATCTCGTTTTTTCGACCTTGCATACCAACGATTCGGCCAGTGCGGTGACTCGTCTGGTGGATATCGGGATGGAGCCTTTTCTGCTCTCTTCGGCTCTGAACGCCATTGTGGCCCAACGCCTGGTCAGGACCCTGTGTCTCCACTGTCGGGAAGAATACCGTCCTGATGCCCATATGATCAACCTGGCAGGTCTCCCCCTGGATAAATGCAAAAACATACCCTTTTACAGGGCCAAGGGCTGCGATAATTGTTTTCAGACCGGCTATAAAGGCCGTGTGGCCATCATGGAAATCATGGTGATGGACCAATATATCAAAAGTCTGATTCTCAAGACCTCGGATTCCAATGTCATCAAGACCCATGCCATTAAACGGGGCATGAAAACCTTGAGAATCGACGGCCTCAAAAAACTTATCGAGGGGATCACCACCATTGAGGAAGTCCTTCGGGTAACCCATGGCTAAGGGATTTTTTCCTGGCCCGGAAGATCTGATTGTGTGCTTTCTACTGGTTTGTCTTTGTTCCTGCACGACCCATTCTCCCCAAGGCGACAGACAGCCGCTCAAGGATCTCTCTCTATCATCCCTTCATATGTTTCAGACCTTGATATCACCGGCGGATGGTGATCGGTGTATGATGCTTCCCTCCTGTTCAGCCTATGGTGAGGAAGCGATCCTTAAGCATGGATTTTTCATGGGCTGGATTATGGCCTGTGATCGCCTGATGCGCTGCGGTCATGATGAGCTTTATCACAGTGAAGTGTTGATGCTGGGCGGGCAATCCTACTGTTATGATCCCATTGAAAACAACGATTTTTGGTGGGGAGACGAACACCCATGACATGCCGTATGCGGAACCTGATTTTTACTCTGTTTGTCCTTGCCATATTTTCTGGGGGGCAGGTCCGGTCCGAGACCCTTTGTCTGGATTCTGACCGCCAGTTCACCTATGCCTCGGATCTTTATTCACAAAAAGACTATGAAACCGCCCAAGTTGAATTCAAGCGGTTTGTCCGTTTTTTCCCCGAGGACAAACGGGTCTTTGAAGCACGGTTCACCATAGGAAAAGCCTTGTTTGATCAAGGCAATCCCCAGCAGGCCTTGATGTGTTTTGAAGAATTGATTAACGATGAGCAAAGCGGGACCTGGGGCATTGAATCCGGTTTCATGGCGGCCCAATGCCATATGCGAACGGGAAATCCTGTTCTGGGCGAAATCTGTCTGAAGAATCTCATCCAGAGGAGCACGGACCAGGCTCTCAAAGACAGGGCCGAAAACGCCCTGGCCTGGCAAGGTCTGGAAACGGGACAATGGAATAGGGCAAGAATTTTCCTTGGCCGCATCAGCCCCGAGGAAAAAGACCACTACAAGGTGGACATCATTGTCGATGCCCTGTCAAAAACACCTGATATCCCCCATAAAAACCCGAAACTTGCCGGAACCCTGTCCATCGTTCCCGGGGCCGGTTTCCTCTACTGCGGACGATACAGGGATGCCCTGGTCTCCTTTTTATTGAACGGTGGCCTGATTTTGGCTGCCGTTGAATCTTTTGATCATGACCACAATGCCCTGGGCGGTGTCATCACCTTCGTGGGGTTTGGGTTTTATGCGGGAAATATCTATGGGTCTGCATCCAGCGCCCATAAATTCAATCGGCAGGCTGATAGGGATTTTATTTCGAAACTGAAAAACCACATTTCTCCGTTTCTTTCCATGGGCCCTGGGCCGGATTCTCACTTGAGACCGGGGCTGGCATTGACGGGCTGTTTTTAATTGGCGCCTTTTATTCGCTGAACATAGGGCGGCAATGCTGCAAATAATCATGCTATGGGACTCATGGGACTTATGGTCGTGTTAGTTTATCTTGCGATTCTTCCTTTTTTTGTGATATGCCTGAAGTAACCTCCAACAACATTCAGCGAAATGAACCCTGTTAAATTAAACAGGTTACAGATGTGTTTTTCCGTGGTTGGCATTGGAGCGTTATTACATTGAAACAATCAGGCGAAAGGGCTACAAAAAAGGAGGGGGCATGTTCAAGGAATATGAGCAATATGATGGTTTGGGACTGGCTCAGCTTGTAAAATCAGGAGAGGTCCATCCAAGGGAGTTGATGGAGGCAGCCATTAAGAAGGCCGAAACCCTTAATCCCCATCTGAACGTGATTGTTCATACCTTTTATGACAGGGCTCGACAACAGGCTGACGGTGATCTGCCTGACGGTCCATTTAAGGGTGTACCCTTTTTACTCAAGGATTTGATGGACAATTACAAGGGTGAGCCCATCTGCATGGGAAGCCGTGGTATTCGTTATATCCCCGATGAACATAGTGAGCTGGTCAATCGGTATGTGAAGGCCGGTGTGGTGCCCTTTGGCAAAACCAATACGCCGGAACTTGGGCTGACAATCACAACAGAGCCCAAGTCCCATGGGCCGTCTCACAACCCCTGGAAGAAGGGTACGAGTACCGGAGGGTCATCCGGTGGTTCGGCCGCAGCCGTTGCTGCGGGTATCGTTCCCATGGCATCGGGATCGGACGGTGGCGGCTCCATTCGTTTCCCTTCAGCCTGCTGTGGTGTGTTCGGGATGAAGCCCTCACGGGGCTTGAACCCCATGGGGCCTGAACAGGGGGATGCCTGGGATGGTGCCGTGGCAGCACATATTATTACCCGGTCGGTCCGGGACAGTGCGGCCATGCTGGATCAGACCGCAGGGCCGGAAATTGGGGCTCCCTATCGGGTGAGTCGTGACACAAACAGCTATCTTGAGGCAAGCAGGCAGGCACCGTCACCCCTGCGCATCGCCTTTTCGCGAAAACCCTTTGTTGAAACCAACGTCCATCCCGAATCCATCGATGGTTTGGAAAAAACAGCACGCCTCCTTGAATCCCTGGGCCACCATGTGGAAGAAGCCGACCCGGACGTTGACAGAAATCGTTTATGGAGGGACTATATCACTTCGGTTTCAGCCCATGTGGCTGCGACTGCTGTGACCGTCAGGGCGGATCTGGGCAAGGGGGCTGTCTCACGGATGGAACCGTCCACCTTATCCATGGCCATGATCGGACGGTCGCTCACAGCCTGTGATCTGGTTCTGGCCCGCATGGGGTGGCATCTTGCCCAGCTGGCCATGGGACGTTTTCTCACCGGTTACGATGTGTTTCTGACACCAACCCTGGTCTGCCCTCCCTTGCCCCACGGTTCGGTGAACCCCTCGGCCATTGAAGAAATGTCCATGAGCCTTAGCAGCAGGGTCCCCATTGGACGATTTCTTATGAAAAGCGGCTTGATCAAACAGTTCTCTAAAAAAACTTTGTGCAGGATGGGTTTTACGGTCCTGGGTAATATTACCGGTCTTCCCAGTGTGTCTATCCCCCTGCACTGGACAAAGGACGGATTGCCCCTGGGAATGCTTTTCACAGGGCGAATGTGTGAGGAATCAACATTGTTCAGATTGGCCAGCCAGCTTGAAAAGGAACGTCCCTGGGCGGATCGTGTTCCGTCACTTGATGGCTTTTGATAGGGTATAGGTGGCGATCCGGAACACTCATACTTAGTCCCGAAGGACGGTCGCGTCCGACTTTTTGGATCCCCAACAGCTGGAGCCGACGCTAAAAATATGCGCGCCTTACGCTTGGGAGATACGCCGGGAACATGTGAATACACCTGGCCTTGGCTTTAAGATATTGTTTTTCCCAAAGCATTTTGTTATAATTCAGAAATATCAGGTGACTCCATTCATGAGCTATTCGGAAAAGACCTTTTAATCATTCAAAGACGAGAAATAAAACAGCCAGTACCGGTTTGCATCTATCGATTCTCTATGCATTCAATCCCATTTATTTTCGATAAAACAGATGTTTAAAAAAGTAACTATCAGAGGAGGCATCACTTCCCATGGCGGTTGATCAGGATCAATACAGGAAAAAATTATTTTTGGTGCTCACCCTTCTTCTTACGGCCGGATTTTTGATGACCAGCCTTGGCAGTTATTTTGTGTCACGGAAAAGCCTGAGGACCCAGATTCTTTCCACGGAACTCCCCTTGACCAGTGATAATATCTATTCGGAGATCCAGAAAGACCTGTTAAGGCCCATTTTTATCTCCTCACTGATGGCCAATGACACGTTTCTGCGTAACTGGATGCTTTCAGGAGAGGCAGATGAGACAGAAATAATTCAGTATCTATCTGAAATCAAGAATAAATATAATACAGTTACCAGTTTTCTTATATCTGAAAAAACGCATAATTACTACAATGCATGGGGAATTCTTAAACAAATCAGTCCATCTGAGGAGCGGGACCTTTGGTATTACAGAGTCCGGGACATGCCTTTTGACTATGAGATCAATGTGGATCCGGACATGGGCAACAAAGACACCATGACCATTTTCATTAATCATAAAGTCTTTGGATTCCAGGGCAATTATCTGGGAGCAACCGGAGTGGGACTGACCATTGACTCGGTCAGGTTGTTGGTTGAAAAATATCAGAAAACCTTCAATCGCGATATTTTTTTTACGGATTCAAAGGGGACCATTCTTATCAGCAGCTCCAATATGTCCAGAGACGTCAACTCGGTCAGGGATATGCCTGGCCTGAATGATCTGGCTTCGGGTATTCTATCCGGACAAGGATCCAGCCTGACGTACAAACACAAGGGGGATATTGTTCATCTGAATACCCGCTATATCCCTGAACTGAAATGGTTTCTCTGGGTGGAACAGGCTGAGAAAGGGCGGATCCGTCAGATTCACACGGCTTTGATGGTCAATCTGGGACTCTGCCTTGTGATCACTCTGCTTGTGGTTTTTCTGGTCAGGTTGCTGATTAATGCTTACCGGAAGAAACTTGAAATCATGGTCAAGGAAGAACGGGATCTTCGGCTGATCAACCTGGGGCAACACGATGAAATCATAGCTAAAAATAAAGAATTGGTCAGCCAGAACTCACAGCTTAACGAGGCCCTGGACCAAGTCCAGACTCTGTCGGGTTTGATTCCCATCTGTGCCTCCTGCAAAAAAATACGTGATGACAAAGGCTATTGGGAACAGATCGAGTCCTATATTTCTGCCCGTTCATCAGCCGAGTTCAGCCATAGTCTGTGTCCGGATTGTATTCAGAGAATTTATCCTGAACTGGAACCGTGATGGCGTCGTAAAAAGCACCATATGCGGCGTTATGGTGTTTTGCCGGATAACATATGGGTAAAAAAATGAACAGGACCGTCGCGGTTTATAATAAAGGTTAACGCTGTCCGGGCATGGATTCCATGCCCGGACAGCAGGTTGATCAGGATTTTTTTTCAGGTTCGGTTGCGGGTGTTTCTTCTGTTTTTGCTTCAGGGCTTCCTTCGATGGAGATCAGTTCGATATCAAAGATCAGGGCGGCGTTGGGGCCGATTTTTTGTCCGGCTCCTCGATCTTTGTAGGCCAGTTCGCTGGGGACATAGATCCGCCATTTACTTCCCGTTTTCATCATTGTAAGGGCTTCGGTCCATCCTTGAATCACACCTTTAACGCCGAAGGTTGAAGGTTTTCCTCGCTGATAGGAGCTGTCAAATTCGGTTCCGTCAAGAAGTTTACCCGCATAATTGACCTGAACACGGTCCGTTTCTGTGGGAACAGGTCCTGCTCCTTCGGTCAAAACTTCGTACTGAAGACCGCTTGCGGTGGTTACCACGCCCTCTTTCTTGGCATTTTCTGCAAGGAATTCTTCGCCCTCTTTTTTATTCGTTTCAAAGGCCAGCTTCCGTTTTTCATTCATTTTGGTTCTCATCTCTGCAATGGCGCTCTGCTGGATGGCTTTGGTTTCTTCGGGGGTCAACAGGGGCTTGGCATCGTTCAGCCCGTCTTCGAAGCCCTGGATAAAGGCGTTCTGGTCAATTTCCATTTCATTTTTTTTGAAATTTTTCCCCAGATCCGAACCCAGTGCATAACCGAGTTTTTCAGGTTGGGTTTTAAGCTCAGTGACTTTGGGTGAGCTCTTGCCTCCCATGGAGTCCGAACAACCGGAGAGAGCCAGAAAAGGGACAAGCAGGACAGCGATCAAAAGAGGGTTTTTCATGTGAAGCTCCTTGTGGTTTTAAAATACGTTATTCGAATAGTGTTATCCTTTGGACATATCACAGGTTCAGTAGCGTTTCCACTTCCTTGAGATCCCGGACATGATAGTGGGCTTCAAGGGAAGGATTGTTAAAGGAAACAAAAAGAACCCGGGCTTTATTTGCGGCTTGTTCATCGGTTTTAGAGTCACCGATATAAAGTATTTCATCCGGTTTGGCATGAAAATGATTCATGATTTTAATCAGTTGCTCCGGATGGGGTTTTGGGTTTTCAACATCAAGGGAGGTGACCACCATATCAAAGAACGGGTCTAATTTGAAATGGTTTAAGACGGCGGGCATGGTGTTGGAACGATTGGTGGCAATGGCTGTTTTGTAGTGCGATTTCAGGCCCGAAAGAAGGGGCATAAGGTTCGGTTCGATTCTCATATGGGGGATGAGTGGGTCATAGCTCATCGTCTTGCAGAAATCGAAAACATCGGTCAGATCCTCCCGGTCATTGAAAAGGAAAGCGATGGCTTCTTTGACCGTACTCATATGGACATAGACAAACTGATCCTGGCTCAAGGGCGGACGTTTGAAATGCAAAAGAATGGTGTTGTAGTACATCCGGTTGGCATTTTCCGTATCAAACATCACACCGTCGCAATCGAAAACAACCACCTTGACCATATTGTTTAAGGTTGAAACCATCCTATTTCCCGTTATCCCGGGGGGGAGGCATGATATAGCCTGACAAGGGAATCATGATTTCCGGGATGTCGGAACTGTCTGTTTTGACAATCAGAGTGTCACTGAAACTGCCGGGTTTGTCACTGGCCGCATCCAGGGTCACTGTGTATTCCGGCCCTGATTCACCCGTGTGGTTGGTGAAGCTGAACTGAACACCCTCTGTTTTGTTTTTGAGAGATAGGGTGCTGATTTTAAAGGGATAATCCTTGTCAGGAATAATAGTTATGGTTCGGCTTAATTTTTCATTGAGTTTTCCGGAAAACCTCACCCTGTTTGGTTTGATGCTTGCGTACGCTTTAATCTGACCGGTAATGGTCAGGGCAAAATGGCTGTTAGCCGGATCATTGGTTGTTACCTGGATATTTTTTTTAAGTATCCTGCCGCCATAGCCACGAGTATTGACGCTGATTGTGATTGTTCCCTCACCGCCGGGAGGGATGTGTTTCGAGTACGAAACAGCGGTGCAGCCTCAGCCGGGTTTGACGCTGAGGATGTCCAGGGTGGCTGTCCCTGTGTTTTTGATCAGATAATCATAGGTGACCTTGGTATTTTCAAGGACACCTTCAAATTCATGGACCATTTCAGGGACAAGGACCTTGGGGCTGTCACCTGAAGAAAGACCTTCAGGGGGTGCGTCTTTGGTGTAAATCGTCAAATCCACCCGTCTGTTGGATGCATGCTGATCTTTCAGAAGCGATTTATCCCCCTGCCGTTCGGTCCCGTAGCTGGCCACCTGGCTGATTAAGGCTGTGTTGCCCAGCGCTGATTTCAACCAGTTGGAAACAAAGTCTGCTCTCATGCGGGAGAGGCTCTTGAGATATGAGACAGCATCCTTTTCCTCGGGCCGGACTTCGCCGGCATCGGCATGGCCCTCGATCAGGATCTGAAGTTCGGGGTTTTCGCTGAGTTTTTGTTTGATAGTCTCAAGGGCATTCATGGAATCGATACTGGGCGTGGCCGCAAAAGGATCAAAATAAACTGTTTCAGTGGGGTTTTGTCCAGCGTACCCTGGAAGGGTAAGGCTAAAAAAAACAAAAACAAAAATGAAACAATGTAACACTCTTTTTTTATTCATAATACATGTCCTGTGCCAGAATAAATGAACATTTAGTGAACAACTGCACCACATAACTTAGGCTTCCGGCATTAGAATGTCAAGCTTCTATTCCTCGCGGGACATCAAGGATCAGTCGTCTGACATGACGATTTTCCGTGTCCACCAGACAAAAACCAGGCTCTTTGTTTTTGCCCATGATTTCACCGGGGTTGAGAAGAATTGTATCCTTGATTTTTTCAAGATTGTACTGATGGGAATGTCCATAGCAGACCAGATCATAGCGGCCGGTGAAAGCCAGGCCTTCGGCAACCTCCCGCTGGTGGGTGAAGCAGATTCGAAAACCATCCGCCTCCACAGTGCCGATCAACTCAAAAAGGTGGATGTTTTTCAAGACAGTCAAGGCTGTCTGGGCCAGAAGAAACTGACTGCCGTCATTGTTGCCCAGAACACCGTAAACTGGAATGCCGGCCTTTTCAAGTTCCCGGAGCATGAAGGGTGCTACAAAGTCGCCGCAGTGGACAATCATTGATGCCTCTTCTGTCTTAATTAACGAAAGAGCCTTTTCCAGATTCCAGATATTGTCATGGCTGTCGCTCATGATGGCGATTTTCATAATGCCTCACATAAGATAATAGGGGTCAATGTCTGTTGTGATTCGAACGCCGTCTTTTTTCAATTCTGAGAAGGAGGCCTTAACAATCAGTCGGGCCATCCTGTGTAGGGGGCGCTGTGCCCCGCACTTTAAAAGTATCTGCCAGCGGTAATGGTCCGCCAGTTTGGGTATGGGAGCCTCAATGGGGCCCAGGACCCCGAGACCGTCAAAAAAAGGCTGCTTTTCAAAGACCTGGGCCGTGATATAGTGACCCAGCCGAAGGGCCTGATCCTTGACACTCTGACGGTTTTTGCCGGATAGCCTCACCTGAACCATGCGGGAATAGGGCGGGTAGCCCAAACTTTCCCGGAAGGTGATTTCCTGATTGTAAAACTCGAAGAAATCTTGCTTCTCAGCGGCTTGAATACTGAAATGATCGGGATTGTAAGTCTGCATGATGACATTGCCGGGCTGGTCACCACGTCCGGCCCGTCCGGCCACCTGGGCAAGCAGCTGGAACGTTCTCTCGCAGGCCCTGAAATCAGGAAAATTGAGGGACTGATCCGCGCAGATAATGCCCACCAGGGTGATCCCCGGGAAATCATGGCCTTTTGCAATCATCTGGGTGCCCACCAGAATATCGGTTTTTCGTTCTTTGATATCCTTGAGCAGTCTGAGAACCGAGCCTTTGCGTGTGGTGGTGTCCTGGTCCATACGTGCCACCACAGCCTCAGGGAACAGGGCTTTGACCGCTGCTTCGATTTTTTCCGTACCAAATCCCAGGTGCTTGATATTGGACGAATTACAGATTTTGCATTTGGAATTGGATGGAATCATATAACTGCACATATGGCAACGATACGCATTCCGGGATTGATGGAGGGTCAGGGATACGTCGCAGCTCACGCATTTCATGGCCTCACCGCAGTTGGCACAGACCGGATAATTGGCATAACCCCGACGATTCAGGAAAAGAAGGATCTGCTCCTTGTTGTGGAGCGTCCGGGCCATGGCCTCTTCAAGGGGGGGGGTAATAAAACTTCGAATGCCCGGGTAGTCCCTGTAGGGTTTAAGATCCACCACCTGGATTTCCGGCATGGGGCGGTCGCTGACACGCTTGGTGAGCCGAAGCTCCCGGAATTTTCCTGATACCGTGTTATAATAGGACTGGATAGAGGGTGTGGCCGAGCCCAGAACACAGACCGCATCGGATAACTTCGCCCTGAGGATGGCCAGATCCCTGGCATTGTATTTCAGACCGTTTTCCTGCTTATAGGAGTTGTCATGTTCTTCATCCACAATCACCAGTCCCAGGTTTTCGAGGGGGGCAAAAATGGCGGAGCGTGCACCGATGACAATAAACACCTCCTTTTGGGCAATCCGCATCCACTGGTCAAATTTTTCTCCGTGTGAAAGTCCGCTGTGCAGGACAGCAATGTTTTCACCAAAGCGCATGCGGAATCGCCTTTCAGTCTGGGAAATCAGGGCAATTTCAGGCACCAGCACAAGGGCGGACATCTTTTTTTCACGGGCTTGCTCAACAAGTTGCAAATAGACTTCTGTTTTTCCGCTTCCGGTGACACCGGCCAGAAGAAAGGGCGAAAAACCAAGGCCCAGCTGTTCACCCATCTGGGAGACGGTGTGTTTCTGCTCAAGGGTTAAAGCAGGTGGGGTGTCCAGAGGAATGGCGTCGCCAAAGGGATCCCTGTAGATTTTTTTTTGGGTACAGATCACCTGTCCTTCTTTTTCAAGAAAACGGACCTGGGCCTGGACGTTTGGGAATATGACCTTCAGTTCCCTGACGGACAGGTCCTGGTGCTCTTGGATATAGGCCAGAACCTCTTTCCGTTTATCGCTGTAATGGTCACTGGAACGGTGATCTATGGCAGATTGGACATACAATTCGAATCGGTGGCCCCCGGCTCCTTTTTTAAGTTCACGGGTCAGGCTCACAAGATTTTTCCGGGCCATGGTGCTGATCATGGATGCGGACAGGCCTGGCTCACAGGCGCGTATCAAGGCTCCTGAACGTTTGTCTCCTGTTTCAAGCAGGGTAAGGACCTGTTTTTCCTTGGGGGAAAGCTTATTCTGCAGAAGGGCCTCTTTCCCAAGGTCTGTCAGGCTTACCCAAAGGGAGTCCTGGGTATTGATGCCGCCGGGAAGGGCACTTTTGATGACCTCACCCAAAGGGTACATGTAATAGTTTGAAATCCATAAAAAAAAGGGGATCTGAGACCCATGGAACAAGGGGCTGTCATCCAGAATGTCGATGATGGCTTTGACCTTGAAATTCTCCTGGGCCGGGGCAATGCTTTCAGAAAGCACGTAGCCAGTCACCCTCCGGTTATTGAAGGGTACAAGGACACGTTGGCCCACCGTGATCAGGTCTTTCATGTCCTTTGGGACAGAGTACAGGTATGTCTTCCAGGCCGGAAGACTTATGGCAACATCAATGTATGTGTCAGATTCGTTCATGCCCATGACATTTTTTTGAAAAAAGCGGTAAAAGAATAGAGCCCATATTTATGATGGAATACCATAGTCGATCAATAAGCCTCAAGGAAAGATTGGATTCGGCCGGATAAAAAAAATATCTCAAAGATACACGGACAGGGCTTTTTAAAAAGACTGGGCCAACCCTTGGAAGGTAGAGGTTGAAATAATCTATCCAACTATTTATAACGTGCTGTTAAGAAAGAATGAAACCATTACCAAGGAGGGGGAATGCCTTATGACTGTTTTTGTTGCGACACATCCGCTGATACGGCATAAGCTGGGTCTGATGCGGAAGAAAAATATATCAACCAAGGATTTCAGGGATCTGGCTGCAGAGGTCGCACGGCTTTTGACCTATGAGGCCACCAAGGATATTGAAACGGAAAAGAGAACCGTCGACGGATGGGCCGGGCCTGTGGAAGTTGACCGGATTAAGGGAAAGAAGATCACCATCGTGCCCATTCTCCGGGCAGGACTGGGTATGATGAACGGGGTCATTGATCTTATCCCCTCTGCAAAGGTCAGTGTCATCGGACTTTACAGGGACGAGGAAACCCTCGAACCCGTTGCCTACTACGAAAAAATGACCAGCGATAGGCAGTTTTTCCATTGAGAAGATTGGTCTGGCTGGTTTGCTGGGTCTGGTTCTCAATCTGGTGCTGCCCGGATCGAAAACCGAAGATTGATCACATAAAAAAGCCCGAATAGACTATGTCTATCCGGGCTTTGTTGTTTTTACAAAAGAAAGGTTATTTCCGTTCGTTCAATGGGATGTAATCCCTGACGTTCTCACCCATGTAAATCTGTCTGGGGCGACTGATCTTCCAGTCGGGGTCTTCGGCGCCTTCCTTCCATTGGCTGATCCATCCCGGCAGCCTGCCAATGGCAAACATAACCGTGAACATATTTTCGGGAATGCCCAGGGCGCGAAGAACGATGCCGCTGTAAAAATCCACGTTGGGATACAGGTTCTTCTCGACAAAATACGGGTCGGTCAGTGCCACTTCCTCCAGCCGTTTGGCAATGTCCAGAAGCGGGTCTTCCAGCTTGAGCTTGGCAAGGACCGTATCGCACATTTGTTTCATGATCTTGGCCCTGGGATCATAGGTTTTGTAAACCCTGTGACCGAATCCCATAAGCCGGAAGGGATCGTTTTTGTCCTTGGCTTTTTTCACCATATCATCAATGGTCGCACCGCTATTGTGGATTTCCTTGAGCATTTCAAGGACCGCCTGGTTGGCGCCTCCGTGCAAGGGACCCCACAACGCTGCGATGCCTGCAGATATGGCGGCATAGATATTGACTCGGCCGCTTCCAACAACGCGAACCGCTGCTGTGGAACAGTTCTGTTCGTGATCTGCATGGAGAATCCAGAACACATTTAATGCCTGGACAATATCCGGATCAATCACATAGGGTTTCACCGGTGAGTCGAACATCATGTTCAGGAAATTGGCACAATAGGAAAAGTCCGGTCTTGGATAGACAACTTTCTGACCCCTTGAAATCTTATAGGACATGGCTGCCATGGTTCTGATCTTTGAAATCAGTCTCAAGTAAGTTTTGTTGGCTTCTTCCAGGGTGTTGTCCAACTCGGGATAAAAGCTCTTGAGCGCATTCACCATGGACGACAGAATACCCATGGGGTGCGCTCTCCTTGGGAAATTTTGGAAAAAAATCTGCATGTCCTCGTGGACCAGAGAATAATCATTCAAGGCCACGCTGGTGGTGATGAATTCTTCTTGTGACGGGAGCCTGCCGTTGATCAGGAGAAAGGAGGTTTCGACAAATGTGGATTTTTCCGCCAGTTGCTCCACAGGGATGCCCCTGTACCTTAAAATGCCTTTTTCGCCGTTCATAAATGTGATTTCGGAAATACAGCTTCCCGTGTTTCCGTAACCCGGATCCAGTGTAATGTATCCGGACTGTTGCCTCAGGCTGGTTATATCGATGGCTTTCTCGCCTTCCGAGCCGACAACAATAGGCAGTTCGTACGTTTTACCCTCAAGAATCAGTTTTGCAGTTTCTTCCATGGTATCCTCCTTTTTTGCTGCGAACTATAATTTATATAATAATAAATCGTAAAGGTCAAGAATGGGATTTGGTGATGATAAAAAAGGTATTTAAAACGATCCGGAGCAAGGACAACGGGCCAAAAATATCGAGGGAGAAGCTTGACCGGATTAGCGAAGTAGAATATAAATTAATAAATGATTATTGATGGCGTCGTAAAAAGTCCCATATGCGGCGTTATAGTGTTTGGCCGGACGTTCGACATACGACCAAGTATGCCGTAACGCCCGGCCAAACACTATGCCTTGCCTATGGACCTTTTTCCATAGCCATCCATTTGTCGATTTTTTACGAGTTCATCATTGTTGGGGGAAATGCAATTCTTGAAAAACCGGTAGCCCGAATCGTGCCGGCTCACATGTTAAATACAAAAAAAAACAGGAGCGGATTATGAAAAAAATGACCATGGTGTTGTGCCTTGTTTTTCTTCTTTCGGTTCCGGCATCGTCCTTTGCCCTTTTGGGTGTTGTGGATTTTGAAGCCGCAGTGGGTGGGTGGTACGCCACACCTTCGGGAACCATGAAGTACAAAGCAAACGATGGCATTAAATCGGACCTTGAGGACAGTTTTGGCTTTGAGGATGAGGCCTTTGCCATGGGCCGGGTCAAGCTGGACCTTCCCGTGATTCCTGTCATCTATCTGATGGCCACTCCCATGGAGTTTAAAGGAGATGCCAAACAATCCTTTAATTTTAATGGTCAGGATTTTACAACCGGAGCGAAAACCAAACTCACCTTTAACCAGTACGATCTTGCCTTGTACTACGGAGTCCCCTTTCTTGGACTGGCTACCCTGGGTACGGTGCATGTGAACGCGGGTATCAACGTGCGGCTGATCCAGGCCAAGGCCGATATTCAGTCTGAGGACCTTTCTGTCTCTGACTCCATGGACATGACCATTCCCCTGCCCATGCTCTATCTGTCCGCCGATGTGAGCCCTGTGGATATGTTTGCCATTGAAGCCGAAATAAGGGCCCTTTCCGTGGGATACGGTTCGGTGGTCAGTGCCATTGCCCGTCTTAGGATCAATGCCCTGGGACCTGTTTTTGTCACCGCAGGCTACCGTTACGAAGACATGTCCGTGGACAAAGATGATTTCGAAGCCGACATCACCATCAGCGGCCCCTTTGCCGAGGTTGGTCTAAAGTTTTAGATTGTTGAATGTGTGGACAGTGTGGACGGGGTGGACAGTGGACGGGGTGGACAGTGTGGACGGGGTGGACAGTGGACGAGGTGGACAGTCCACAACGTCCACTGTCTACTATGTCCACAACGTCCACTAAGTCCACTGTCCACAAACTCCACAAACCCCACTAACCCCCCACAACCCCCATATCCCTCAAATCTTTTTCCAATTCCACCGCATTAAACACCTTTCCCGGCCGCCATTTTCCATTAAATTCAAGGGTGGGAACCACCCACTCCACGCCCCCATTCACCTCAACAACTTTTCGCACCGTATCTTCGGAGGCTGTCTCAATGTTGATGGACGTGAACGGGATGTGTTTTTCGTTTAAAAATTTTTCGGTCTTAATGCAGTGGGGACACCAGAACGCTGAGTACACCGTAAGCATGGATGAAAACCTCCTAATCCGCAGTTGCAATTTTTGACAGACTGTGGCAGTTAAAGGGTGGCAAATAAATCATGGTATTTTCTCATGGAGTTAAATTCAATGAAAAAAATAAGGTGCACTATGAAAAAGATCGCAATTTCTGTGGTTGTTTTTTTATGTCTCAGCGGGAATGCTTTTTCAGAGACCCTCCAATTTGGCATTGTTGCAAGTGGTGATGTGGTCGTAGCCAATGTGGAAGTCCAGTCCAGACAAACCTACGGTATTCTTGCAGGAGGTGGCGGCATTTCCTTTGCCAACGGTGATTATACCATTGGCGAAGCCATGGTGGCCCTTCGAAGTGACCGGCTTTTACCCGGACTCCGCTACGGGTTGGGATTCAAGGGGTATTACGGAAGCGTGGACGAGGAAGGCGGGAATTATGACGGGATTTTTGCAGCCCTTGGCTTTATGGTTGACGTGGACTATGAGCTGACATCGGCGTTCAATCCCGTGGAAGTCCCGATAGAAGCCTATGTGGGCCTTTGTTACGCACCCTCGCCCCTTGTCTTGGAAGACACCGAACAATATCAGGAGTATAAAGGGGGCTTGCGTTTTTATCTTCTTGAAAGTGCCTTTATTTCAGTGGAATGCAAATACAGAAAATTCAATTTCAAAGATACGGATCACGGGGAATGGGACAGGGATGACACCATTGTCACGGCAGGTCTGACCTTAAGGCTCTGATGCCCGTTTAAACGTGGCAGAGCCGGGCTGGGAACAAGGAAAGACCATGAAATCCGGAAATCATGAAATCAGTGAAATCCATCCCGGAATTTTTCGAATCCCACTCCCCCTCCCAGGTGACAAGCCTGATCATGTCAATGCCTATCTGTTTAAAGGCAAGCACCCCCTATTGTTTGATACGGGGATGAATCGGACTTTCCCTGATCTTTGCGCCGCCTTTAAACACCTCAATATGGAATTCTCGGACCTGGGACAGATCATCCTGTCCCATGGCCATTTTGACCACTACGGAGCGGCTGCCTCCATTTTAAAACATGCCGGAAAACCCATTCCGGTTCTGGCCCATCCCGATGCGGTACTGATGCTGGCAAAGGGGAATGGCCTTGGGCTGACACAAAATGAGCTTTTGCAATTTCTCAAGCAAACAGGCTTGCCCCTTTGGCTTCGGATCCCGGTTGTACTGATCGCCCATGTTTTCAATACCTTTGCAGGGAAAATCAAGACGGATGTTTTCATGGCAAAGGGCGACACTCTCCTGGCCGGAGATTATCCCTGCCAACTGATCGAGACACCGGGGCATTGCAAAGGACTTGTATGCCTTTATCTTCCCGGACAACACTTGTTTTTTTCATCCGACCACATCCTGCCCTATCTCCCGCATAGCGACCCCTTTCTTTTTCATTTCAACGGTATCAAGGAACGTTTCAATCAGATAGAATTCTTCGAATCCCTTGGTCGGGTGGCGGATTTAAAACCATGCCGGATTTTCCCGGGGCACGGGGATGAAATACAGGATATGGATAATGTGATCAGACGGTACAGGACAGAGTATAAAAAAAAGGACGAGAAAATAATTCGTGCCCTGGTTCACGGGCCATGTTCTGTTTATGAGATTGTCAAAAAGATTTTTCCAAAGGTATTGAACGTCAGGATGGGATTTCCCATATACATCGCACTGTCAGAGGTCTACACCCACCTTCAGGTTCTTGTCAGGGACAGTCGGGTTTCAAGAGATGATCGGAACAGGGTGATACGCTATCTCATTCACCCTGATCATTAAACCGGCATGGGGCTACCTGATCGAATAGTCAGGCTTGTCCGGGTCCACCGCGTTTTGGAATTCGATGTCCCAGGCCGCATCATTGATGATTTTATAATCAGATACATTCACATAAAAAAAAGTCTGGGTATGGGCCACATCGCTTGCGCCGGCTGTGCCGAATGAATTGACATATTCCACACGGCCGTGGAGCATGACTTTGGTCCCGGGTTTGAGACGGTCAATGGCATCTCCCTTGAGATGGGCTGATTTGCCGTCAATGGTGGTGATGTAATACTTAGTCCGGGCTGCGGACGGCCAGATGGTTCCCGAGATGCTCAGTTTTTCACCATGGCTCCATTCCGGTGCCGCAGTCTCACCCACGTGGTTGGTGTATGGGTGTGACCCACCGGATGTGCAGGCCGCCAGAAAAAGCACAATTAAAATCGCTGCATTCTTCATGGATGGTCCTTTAAAATCAAGAGGTTTTTGAACCCGCGGTATCTGCTCTCCTTACAGTGATCATCAAAGTGTGGAAAACGGGTTCGTTTATAATTTATACGGATTGTAAAAAACGGTTATTTATTAATAATACGATTGTTTAAATAAGTCAATGAATATCATATAAAGATCTGAAACCAAATGAAATATTTCAATATGTCCAGGGGGCGGGCCTGCCCGTTTAAAACGGATGTGAAATCCCTCGTGATTCGGAAGCCCCCCAAATAAAAACCAATGACATGGAAATTGAAGCTTTACATTTTTGTGCTATTATAATAAGAATCAAAGTTTACAGTAAAATATTACTTTTTTAAGATATTCGACGGACATGTAATCCTGCTGTCTGAAGCCTGGGCAGCCGACATATTCATTATTCTTTACCGGGGGTTTTTATGCCTTTGGATGATGCTGACAGGGTGGGTTAAACCTTTTTCGGCAATCACCCATAAAACGCAACTGGGGAGTTGAGAAGGCATAAGAAAATCAGGTATCCATATTTTGACAAAGGAGAGAAATGTATGGGGAAAGTCATGAAAACAGTTGATGGTAATACCGCAGCCGCACATGTCGCTTATGCGTTGAGTGATGTTGCTGCACTTTATCCGATCACACCTTCAACGCCCATGGGAGAAATCTCAGACCAATGGGCCGCCACAGGTAGAACAAATATTTTTAATCAGAAAGTGAGTATCAAGCAGCTCCAGTCCGAAGCAGGCGCAGCCGGAGCCGTCCATGGCTCCCTGGCAGCAGGTGCTCTGACCACGACCTTTACAGCGTCCCAGGGCCTTCTTCTGATGATTCCGAACATGTACAAGATCGCAGGTGAGCTTCTACCCGGTGTCTTCCATGTTTCTGCCAGAGCCATTGCCGCCCATGCCCTGTCGATTTTCGGTGATCATCAGGATGTTATGGCTGTGAGGCAGACCGGTTTTGCCCTGCTATGCTCCGGAAGTGTCCAGGAAGTGCATGACATGGCGTTGGTTGCACATCTGGCTGCCATCGAAAGCCGGGTTCCTTTCTTGCACTTCTTTGATGGGTTCAGAACCTCCAGTGAAATTCAGAAAGTTGAATTGATGGACTATGATGTGATCAAATCTCTGGTGAATATGGAGGCTTTGGAAGAATTCCGTCAAGGATCCATGAATCCAGAGCATCCTGAAATTCGCGGAACAGCTCAGAACCCGGATATCTATTTCCAGGGCAGGGAAGCGTCGAACCTTTACTATGATGATGTGCCCCATCTTGTTCTTGAAAGCATGGAAAAAGTGGCTAAAATCACAGGACGGCCTTACCGGCTTTTTGATTATGTGGGACATCCGGAGGCTGAACGCGTGATCATCGCCATGGGCTCCGGTTGTGAAGCCATCGAAGAGACCATTAATCGTCTGATTTCAGAGGGTGAACGTGTGGGGCTTTTGAAGGTTCGTCTTTACCGTCCGTTTTATGCCGAGGCCTTCCTCAACGCCTTGCCGAGTACGGTTGAACGCATTACGGTTCTGGACAGGACCAAGGAACCCGGTTCCGTGGGTGACCCCCTTTATCTTGATGTCTGCACCACATTTATGGAACTCGGTGAAATGCCCCAAATTTACTGTGGACGATACGGACTGGGCTCTAAAGAGTTCACCCCGACCATGGTCAAGTCTGTTTATGACAACATGAAAGCCCTGGTCCCTAAAAATCATTTTACCGTGGGGATCAATGACGATGTGGCACATACATCTCTGCCCATTGGCCCTTCATTTATCACCGCTCCCAAAGGGACTGTCCGCTGCAAGTTCTGGGGTCTTGGGTCAGACGGAACCGTCGGTGCCAACAAGAGTGCCATTAAAATTATCGGTGATAACACGGATCTTTACGCCCAAGGCTATTTTGCCTACGATTCAAAAAAATCCGGTGGGATCACCGTGTCCCATCTCAGGTTTGGCACACAACCCATCCAGTCTACTTATCTGGTGATCAACCCTGATTTTGTCGCCTGCCATAAAGCCAATTACGTGCAACTCTACGATGTGATTGAGGGCCTCAAACCCGAAGGCACCTTTCTTTTGAACTGCCCATGGAACGCCAAAGAGTTGGAAAAAGAAATACCGGCTTCCATGAAACGGACTCTGTTTGAAAAGAAAATCAAGTTTTATACCATTGATGCCGTCAAAATCGCACAGTCGGTGGGACTGGGTGGTCGAATCAACATGATCATGCAGACCGCTTTCTTCAAGTTGGCCGATGTACTTCCTTTTGAAGAAGCCATTGCTCTCTTGAAAAAAGATATCAAAAAGACCTATGGAACCAAGGGCGACAAAATCGTCAACATGAACATATCGGCTGTTGACAAGTCCATTGAAGGTCTTGTGTCTGTGAAAATTCCAAAAAGCTGGGAAGAAGCCACATCCGTTCCTGTTGCCAAGGCTGAGGTACCGGAATTTATTGAAGCCGTTCTCCGACCGATCCAGGCCCAGAAAGGTGATCTGCTTCCCGTATCAAGCTTCCCTGCAGATGGTGTGTTTCCTGTTGAAACATCCCGTTACGAAAAGCGCGGAGTGGCCATTGATGTGCCCGAATGGATACCTGAAAACTGTATTCAATGTAACCAGTGTTCCTTTGTCTGCCCCCATTCAGCCATTCTTCCGGTTCTTCTGGATGATCTTGAAATGAAAGATGCACCGGAAACCTTCACCATGCTGAATGCCACGGGTAAAGAACTCAAAGGGACCTATAAATTCCGTATTCAGGTAAACACCTTGGATTGTCAGGGTTGTGGAAACTGTGCGGATATATGTCCTGCCAAGATTACGGCCCTTGTGATGAAACCCATTGAAACCCAAATGCCTGAACAGATTCCCAATTATGAATTTTCAAATTCAATTGACTTTAAAGACAAAGCCATGGGCAGGGATAGTGTGAAAGGCAGTCAGTTCCAGAAACCCCTTCTGGAGTTCTCCGGTGCCTGCGCCGGATGTGGGGAAACGCCTTATGTGAAGGTTCTGACTCAGCTTTTTGGTGAACGAATGACCATTGCCAATGCCACGGGTTGCAGTTCAATCTGGGCAGGTTCGGCACCCTCATTCCCCTATTGCACCAATAATGAAGGATTTGGACCGACCTGGGGCAATTCCTTGTTTGAGGATGCGGCTGAATTCGGTTACGGTATGGCCATCGCCTTCAACCAGAGGCGGGCACGTCTGGCAGATCTCATGACCAAGGCCGTGGAACTGGATATTCCGAAAAATGTTAAAGCTGCCATGACCTCATGGCTTGAAAACAAAAATGACCCGGGCAAATCCAAGGAATTTGGTGATCAGCTCAAGATGCTTCTTATGGGGCCCCCGTCCCATTCCATTCTGGATGAAATAGATAACATGAATGATCTGTACACCAAAAAATCACACTGGATTTTCGGGGGTGACGGTTGGGCCTATGACATCGGATTCGGTGGGCTTGATCACGTGATTGCATCGGGTGAGGATGTGAATATTCTTGTCATGGATACGGAAGTGTATTCCAATACCGGCGGCCAGGCATCCAAAGCCACGCCAACCGGTGCCATTGCCAAGTTCGCCGCATCGGGTAAGAAGATCGGCAAAAAGGATATGGGTCTCATTGCCATGTCATACGGGTACGTGTATGTGGCCTCCGTATCCATGGGCGCCAATAAACAACAGATGATGAAAGCGTTTATTGAAGCGGAAAGCTATCCCGGGCCGTCCATTGTTCTCTGTTATGCTCCTTGTATCAACCAGGGCATACGAAAGGGCATGGGAAAATCCCAGGAAGAAATGAAGCTGGCTGTTAATTCCGGTTACTGGCCCCTGTATCGTTATAACCCCTTGCTGCAACAGGAAGGTCAGAATCCCTTTGTGTTTGAGTCCAAAACACCGGATGGAACCATTCAGGAATTCTTGGCCGGGGAAACCCGATATGCCGCTCTGGAAAAATTGTTTCCGGAAGAGTCCAAGAAACTCCGGGTTCAGATTGAATCGGAACTGAAGAGCAAGTTTGAACTGTATACGCGTCTTGCTCAATAGAATTTTGTCCGGCCCATGGCCTTGGGGCCATGGTAATATGACGGGATTTAAGGTATTATAAAAAGGTCACCTTCCATTTTAAGGAAGGTGACCTTTTGTATTCATAAAACACAGTGGGTTTAAGGGAGGTACGTGCATGGATCTGGGTAACATCACCAGCGATGATGGCAAAGGTTTCAAAACATCCTGTGACCGGTGCAGTTCCTGCTGCGTCGGGGGCGGTCCCATTCTTCGATTTGCCGATGCGCATCTGATTCGCACCGGTAAAATTCCGTCGGCAAATCTTTACACCATTCGTAAAGGTGAATTTTTGTTTGACCGGGATAAAATGGCCATGGTGCCTGTCACGACGGATCTGATCAAGATCAATGTCACCAAAAAAACCATGGAATGTATTTATCTGAAAGACCGCAACCAATGCGAGATATACACGACACGTCCAACAGAATGCCGGGCCTTCAAATGCTGGGACACCACTGAGATTGAAATGAAGTATTCGGAAGACCCCTTGCAGCGCGAGGACCTTCTCGGCGATGTGGACGGTCTGTGGGATCTTATTTCAGACCACCAGGGACGATGCTCCTATGCCAAAATGAAGGAGTTGACCGAAAAACTCAGTGGGGATACCGATGGGACCGTGCTCGTGGAAATTAATGAAATGATCGCTTATGACAACAGCCTCAGAGAAACCCTGGTTGAAAAAGCCAAGGTGGATAAAGCCATGCTCCCCTTTCTCCTGGGCCGACCCTTCATGGAAACCATCGCCATGTTCAATATGAAAATTGAAGAGAAAAACGGGTGCTATTATCTTGATTTTATTTGAAAAATTATCAAGATAGAAGAAAGCTAATAAACTGGCCAAGGCCACTCCTGCGGGGGCCAACACCTCACTTCGCTGGGACAGGCTTGTTTAAAAAGGTTGTCGAATGTGGTTGTTTTATGGGCAAGCATAAATTGCTTGCACCTGATTTAATTGTGATTTTTTAAATTATTATCATAACCTCTCCCAAATTAAACAGGTAAATTGAAAAACATCTGACCCAAAAGGACACAGCGAAAAGCTGTGCCCTTTTTTTATTTATTCGGATGGATTTGAGACGTCATCCAATTGAGTGTTCACGTCCTTTTCAAGGTTGTAGATGATTTCGGTAAAATCCTCGAAATAGCGGTCTCTGATGAGCGCGTCGAGTTGGCCGAGGAGTTCCCAGATGGTAAAGGCAATCTGGACTTCTTCCTTGTATTTTTGATCCATGTGTAAATCCTCCTGTCTTATGGTTTTTTCGTTCAGACGATGTCGCCAAAAAAGAAAAAGTGGGGAAGTGGATTTGATCTGCAATATTTTTCTTGATGTGTCTCACTAAGTGAGATACCATCCATTGATGAGAGTATTCAAAAACAAGTGGTTTGAGCGTTGGGCACGAAAAGAAGGTGTTTCGGATGAAGCCTTGCACAACGCCGCCGTTGAAATAGTGGCGGGCAGGGTTGAAGCCGATCTTGGGGGCTATTTGTTCAAGAAGCGGTTGCCCTTGAAAGGGTCAGGTAAAAGCGGCGGATACCGTGTTATTGTCGGTTATAAAAAACCAAATGAAGAGCGGATTATTTTTATATATGCCTTTGCCAAGAATGCCCGCGCCAACATTTCAACCAAAGAAGAAGCCGCTTTAAGCATCGTTGCGGAAAACTTTATTTCAACGACCACCGCACAGCTTAAAACACTCTTAGAAATTGGGTCAATATGGGAGGTAAAAAAACATGAGTGAAATTTTAAACATTGCCCGTGAAATGGGGCAAGACTTGGTGAAGGTCGGCGCTATGGATGAAATCACCATGCGCAAAATTGATGCGCTTTGCTTACCGCCGTTACATCCTTTTCTGCCCGAAGATGTTAAGCGGATACGAAAGGCAAATCATGTTAGCCAAGCGGTTTTTGCCGCTTTTCTTGGCATAGGGAAAACAACTGTTCAACAGTGGGAAATGGGGCAGAAGAAACCAAGCGGAGCGGCAAGGCGTTTGCTTGATCTTATTGACCGAAAAGGGTTGGTTGTTTTGGGGTGATTAACTGTGATTTCCCAAATTAAACAGGGAAATCGGAGAGAATCGGACGCAAAAGGGCACAGCATGATACTGTGCCCTTTTTTTTGATTATTTAGGATGGTTTAAAGAAGTCGTATTGTTTTGTAACTATTTGTAATACATATTATACCATTGTTATAATATGTATTTTTATAAAAAAAAGGATTCAGGGTAGGCGGTCCTGATTTTTTGAAGAAATGACCCCTGTTGACAAAAATGTACATACATATTAATATGTACATATGAAATTTTTATGGGACCCGGTCAAAAATAAGATCAATCAGGCCAAGCATGGTGTCAGTTTTGAGAATGCCGTGCTTGTTTTTGATGATCCCTATCACCTCAGCATGGTGGATCGGATTGTGGATGGGGAGGAACGGTGGCTAACCATCGGGCAGATCTGGGGCATGGTGGTTTTGATTCTCGCTCATACATATAAGGAAGAAGGCGGACAAGAGATTGTAAGAATCATATCGGCACGAAAGGCCACCAAAAAAGAACGAAAAGGATACGAGTATGGAGAAAAATACGAATAAGGAATTGAACGCTTTGTCCAAAATGTCGGATGACGCCATTGACACGTCAGACATCCCGGAAGTGATCAATTGGGATGCCGGTGTCCGAGGACGTTTTTTCAGACCTATCAAGAAACGGGTCACCATCCGAATCGACGCCGACGTTCTTGAGTGGTTCAGGGATCAAAACGATCAATATCAGACAGCCATCAACAAGGCATTACGGCATTATATGAATGATCATAAAGGCCAATCCGTTTCTCATTCATAGAGGGTTGTTCGGATGGATTTGAGACGCCATCCAATTGAGTGTCCACGTCCTTTTCAAGGTTGTAGATGATTTCGGTAAAATCCTCGAAGTAGGGGGCTCTGATGAGCGCGTCGAGTTGGCTGGTCCGTCCGCATGGATCAAGAAAGCACGAGCGTGCCCCCTCTTCAAAAGCTATTCAATATTCAAATCATTATTTGGAATATAAATTATTTAATATCTTGATACTATTTAGTTTTATGTGATATATATAAATCTGTTTTCTATTCACAATATCAGTCACATTATGAATTTAAAGGCTGTGATATGTCGTTGTCTATCAAAGAATATCTAAATCGAGGCCCCGCAACATCGAAAGAAATTCAAGGGGCAACTGGGTTAAGCCAGCCCGTTGTTTCTCGTCAGCTGAGGGACATGGGAGACACGGTTGTCAAGCTGGCTAATGGCCGGTCTCCAAGATATGCCGCCACTCGCAACGCCTTCGGAGGAAACGACAGGCTGCCTTTGGGTATGGTGGATGCTTGTGGAAATACAGTCTTGGCGGCATATCTCCGCCCATTGGTCCATGGAGGTTTTTTTATTGAACCAGCCACAGGGATGCCCCCGTTGCTATTGGGTGAGAGCAACGATGGCTTGTATGGTGATTTGCCTTATTTCTTGTACGATTTAAGCCCACAGGGATTTCTTGGCCGGAAAATTGCGGAAGAAATGGCTGCGCACTCAGATGACTTCCCCAATGACCCAAGAAATTGGAATACAAATCATATTGGGCGCTATCTGGTGTCTAATGGAGATGATTTGCCAGGCAACTTTAAATTTGGAGAGCAAGCATTATTACGTGTCAGGAGAAAGCCAGCCAGGGTTTCGGATGATCAGTACCCGGCGCTTGCTGACAGTGTTATGAGTGGTGTTATACCAGGCTCATCTGCTGGCGGCGAACAACCCAAATTCACAGCGTTTAGCAGCCGCAGCTCCGCTCATGTCATCGTTAAATTTTCCCCTAAAGGAAATAACGAAATTGCCATGAGATGGCGTGATGTCTTAATTACGGAATATCACGCAACACAAGCGATCCTTGCAGAAAATTACCCTGCTGCTGAAACCAGGCTTATTGAAAAGGGTGGCAGACTTTTTTTGGAGTCTCAACGGTTTGACAGATCAGGCGAATATGGAAGAATGTCCATGATCTCCCTTCGGTCTGTTGATGCTGAATTTACAGGAATGGGAAGTCATTGGCCCATAGTCCTAAACGCCCTGCACGAAAAAGAGTTGATTGGTTGGCAGCATGTTTTCGATACAGAAATGTTATGGTGTTTTGGACATCTGATTAATAATACCGACATGCATTTGGGTAATATAAGTTTAGCAATCGAGGGAAATGTGTTCAGGTTATTACCTCTCTATGACATGTGTTCCATGGGATTTGCACCCAAAAGCGGTGGTGAAGTAACCCCTTATGGCTTTGTACCTTCCGTGCCTAAACGAGTGAATCTTAGTGAGGATATGGTTGAGTTGAGCAAGCATATGGCTCATGATTTCTGGGAGAGGGTTTCCAATGACAACAGAATATCAGATGAATTCAAGCGATATTTTGAACATGGAAATCCCGTTGATTTGATGGACAGGCTTATATGATGGTCTTTTTGTCATATCGGTACGAAAGGCCACCAAAAAAGAACGAAAAGGACGCTTGTATGAATGAAAACACTTGCTTTCAAGACGTATGGATGGGAAATACATGTTACGGATGTGGCCCTGCTAATCATGATGGAATGCATATAAAAAGCCGTTGGTCTGATGATGGCCAATTTGTGATTGCTGAATATTTGGCAGATGCCAAATATAATTCAGGAATGCCTGATGTGATGTACGGAGGTACGGTGGCATCATTAGTAGACTGCCATTCAATATGGACGGCCATTGCCTTTGCTTATAAATCGGAAAATCGCATTTTGGGAAGCGAACCTTTGATTCTTTGTGTTACCGGCAAATTGTCTATTACGTTTATTAAACCGACTCCCATATCCAAGCCATTACATCTCAAAGCGTGGGTTGAAGGGGGGATCGATAGAAAGGTGAATGTTATTTGCGAACTGGGTCCTTCAGGCGATATGACTGCGCGTGCAGAAGTGACGGCAGTTAAAATCACGTAAGGCCTGGGACATCCAGTACTTATAAACCCGTAAAAACTCGGCTGGGATATGGAATGTGACAATATGAAATTGAGCAATCTTGGTTTTGACCCGTGGTTTGAGGAGCAGATCAGCGCGTTGCATCAGGTGGGGCGCTGTATTGCCCGTATATCGGCCGTTGACCGTGGATCATACCGTATTATAAATGAAACCGGAGACGTTCCTGCTGAACTCGCAGGGAAGTTTTCTTACCAGATTGAAAGCCCCCTTGACCTGCCATGTGTGGGTGATTGGGTGACGGTGCAATATTATAATGATGACACCGAAGCAATTATCCACGGCGTGTTTCCACGAAAGACGTTCTTGCGCCGCAAGACCGTCGGTGAAAATGTCGACTTTCAGATGATTGCGGCCAACATCGACTGTGCTTTCATTGTTCAGTCATGCCATTTTGACTTCAATCCCAGGCGATTGGATCGGTATCTGGTCATGGCCGCCGATGGAAAGGTTGAACCGGTTGTCATCCTTACAAAGACGGATTTGATCAGCTGCGATGAACTGGAACAAAAGCTGGCTATCACCAAATCTACAGCGATTTCAGCCAGAGTCCTTGCCATGAGCAATGTCAGCGGTGTCGGGTTTGATGAGTTGCAATCCATGCTCGTCCCGGGAAAGACCTACTGCCTGCTTGGTTCGTCGGGTGTTGGGAAGACGACCCTCATCAACCGATTAATCGGTCAGGATGCGTTTGACACAAACACTGTGAGTGGAACCGGGGAAGGCACCCATACGACCTCGCGCAGGCAGCTTATTGTCCTTGGTCAAGGGGCCATGCTGGTTGATACACCCGGAATGCGGGAGCTGGGCCTTCTTGGTGTCGAGGATGGGTTCAACCAAGGCTTTGAAGATATTCTCCTCCTTTCCGAAGGCTGTCGTTTTGCAAATTGCAGTCACGAATATGAGTCCGGCTGTTCGGTCATAGCCGCTGTAAAAGACGGTATATTAAATGAAGATCGTTATTCCAGCTATATAAAGCTCAAGAAAGAGTCTGATTACCACGAGATGTCGTACCTGGACAAACGAAAAAAAGACAGGGCCTTTGGACGCTATGTTAAATCGGTAAAGAAGCAAATCAAGAAATGAATATATTCGGCAACCTTTTTCGATGGGGACTCTTCTGTACCCTGGCTGGTGGTTTACACTACCTGTGAAAAAATAATCTTTCCGAGCTATATAGGTCCCATGGGTCTCATACGTCCCATGGGACCTATAGGACTTATGAGACTTATGAAAATCGCTATAACTCCAGCCGATTGAACGTCAGCAACCACCGGGAGCGGGCGGTGAGATGCTATATAACGTAAGGAAAAAGCGGGATTAAAGCCATCAGGCCTGATCATAGTGAATATTGCAGCAGATGCAGGGTTTGGGATTATCTCCGCAATAAATATCGAAGCGGTTGGACTCTTTGTCACGATCGCCGTTGATATGGATTTTGTTGTTATAATAAACCGGTCCTTTCAGCTTCTGGTCAAGGCGGAATGATTCTGTGACAGGTTCGGATAGCGTTTGGAACGTTCGGGTAAGCACAAGAAGCGGCTGGGCAAATGCGCCCTTGAATCCGAACATCCGGGCATAGGGTCCCCAGAAATGGATTCCGTTGGTGTCTCCGGATATCCGGGCAAATTGAAATCCTTTTCCATCTTCAAGAAACCATTCCCCGACGATGGGGGCATGGGGAATGGGACGAAGTTCCACAGGAGGCGTCTGGGCAGCTGTCTCCTCTGTTTTTCCCCGGTAGAAAAAGGTATAGCAGCATTCCCATACCACCATTCCAGCAACTAAAACCTCTGCAACGATATCGGCTTCCACTCCGGTGCTTACTGTCCGCCGGTCTTTGATGCCACAGGTAATGCTAAAGGTGTCCGAGACCGAGATCCTTTTTTTCTGGCTGATCCATGACCTGACATTGAGGGATTTGAAAATATCCACTGTACTTTTTTTATGGCTCAGTATCCGTATGACCAAGGGGTAGACATAGGTCATGGGATAAAGGGGATGAATCCAAGGTGAATCGTGAATTCCACACATGGCATTGAAGGCCCGGAGGTGGGAAAAATCAACCGTTTGATCGGTGATCAAGGCGTCAATGTGTGGCCCCTGGCCATTCCGACTGGCACTGACGATTCTTCCCCAAAAGCCTTTGACAAGGCCTGCAATATTTGAAGGCCGTTTGTTGAATGTCAGATGAATATCCGATGTGCTCATGATGCCTCCTTTATTGGCTGGGAGTTTAAATTATTAACACGTATCGGTTTTTATTCCTTCTGTTCGCTGCCCAGAGACAGCCAGGCTGCAAGCGCAAGCTCTTCGGCCACATTTTTTATATCGGGTTTGTGAGCGCACGACACATAATGCCGGACATATTCCTGCACAGGGCCAAGCAGGATGGGCTGATATACATCGGGCTTCAGTTTTCTCAAGGTGCCTGACGCAACATGGCCGAAAAACCATACAGATATTTTATTTACGAATTCACCATTCAACTGATGCAGCTCATGTTCGCTCTGGCCCATAAACCCCGAGTGGCGTTCCCTGAACAGAAAGATGGCCCAGGCGGGATGATCCACCACCCACTTAAGGTGATAGGCAATGACTCCAAAAATTCCGGATTTTGCATCCGTACTGGCTTCCAGGGCGTGGACAAAGCCTTTCTGATAGTCCTGGATGCCTTCGAGATACACCTTGGCTGCAAGCTTCTCTTTGCTCCCGAAATGATGATACAGACTTCCGGTGCTGGAGTTTGATTTTTTGCAGATATCACTGATGGATGTCTCGGAAATGCCTGTGCTGATAAAACACTCAAGTGCCCCATGGATGATGGCCTTTTTACGATTGTCCGTATTTGAATGCGTTGTGTTGAGTTTTTTCATAATTAGAATTATATTCTAAAATATAATTTTGTAAATGTTTTTTTGTCAGGGAGGCATATCTTTTAATGGGGTATGAGTGAAAAAAGCCAAGTACCACAACCCATTTGCGTGTCGGGCGAAGCTTGGGCGAAGACCGGCCCAGCTTTTTAAAGCTTGTCCCCGCGAAGGCGGGGAGCTGGCCGCCGGAGGCTCTTTCTTCGTGTTCTTCAGCGTTAAATCGGGAGCGGGTCGTTAGAAGTTATATAACGTAAGGGAAAAACCATCAGGTTTGATTTCAAACAAGATCCCTGCGGGTATTTGGAAGAAAATAGCGCATGCGGTGGTCACGAACATGATCCAAGGCGTCTTTTTTAAGATCGGCCAAGAGAATGCCTTCGTTGCCGCTGATGTCCTTGGCAAGGATTTCACCGGAGGGGTCGGTGACAAAGGCAAGGCCTGGAAAAGACAGGCCGTTTTTGTTTTTGCCGCATTGGTTGCAGGCAATGACAAAGACGCCGTTGTCGTAGGAGCGTGCTGTAATATGGCGCATCCATGAATTGAACTTTTCCCGGGATGTGCCACGGGGTGAGGCATGGGGCATGAAAATGGCATCCACGCCTTTTTCTGCCATGCGGGTGGACAGGAAGGGGAAGTGGGCATCGTAGCAAAGCTGGATACCAAAACAAAAGCCCTGGGTTTTAAAAATGGGAATGGTGTTGCCTGGGCTGAAAATGGTTTGTTCAGGAGGGGCCACATGGATTTTTCGATATTTTTCAGGGTTCTTGCCGGGGATGAACACAAAATGACTGGCGTAGATGTTTCCCTGGGTGTCTTTTTCCGCAAGGCCCGTGAGGATGGTTATTTTTTCACGTTCGGCCAGGTCCTGGAGCCTTAGAATCACGCCATCAGCATCCTCAAGGGCAACGTTTTTGATCCGTTCATCCGAACAGTAGCCCGTTACAGCCATTTCAGGAAAACAGATCAGGGATACATCGGAATGGCGGGCATGGAGGATGTGGCTTTCCATTCGGTCCAGGTTGTTTTCAACCTCTCCCAATGGTGAGTTGAAGATTACGGCCGCCACACGAATATCGTCCATATCATACCCCTGGCCCCGGGCATGGGAAAACCCTTTGGGCCGATTTTTGTTTGCGTTTAAATCAGAGTTTAAATTGGGCGCTGATTTTGAATACACGGGTTGCCGGCAAATTGATAGTCTCAATACCAGTTCGATCTTTGATCTCGAGCAGGCTGGATTCGATGTCATCACGGGACGGGGCGATGAAGGTGAACCAGACATTGTAACTGTTTTCCCGGACATAGTTATGGGTAACGCCCGGATAGGAATTCACAACGTCCGCAAAGGCGTCGATTTTATCGGAAGAGACCTTTGCTGCGCACAAGGTGCTGAAAAAACCGAGCTTTTCAGGGCTGAAATTCCCCCCGATGCGACGAATAATCCCAATTTTTTTCAGGCGCTGTATCCGATCAATCACGTCAGATTCGTCAAGGTTCAGCTCCTGGGCAATGACATGGTAGGGCCGAAGGCAGATGGGGAAATTGGATTGAATGCGGTTTATGATTCGTTTGTCGGTTTCATCGATAGAATGCATGATGGGTTTCCTCACTGGATTCGGATCAGAACTTTTCGGGTTCTGGGTCCGTCAAATTCACAAAAAAAGACGCTCTGCCAGGTGCCAAGTACAAGACGGCCATCCTGAATGATAAGGGTTTCTGACGCACCGACCAGAGATGACTTCACATGGGCATCGGAGTTGCCTTCACGGTGCCTGTACGATGGATCCTGGGGAAAAACCCTTTTCAGAGTACTTAGAATATCTGTTTTGACATCGGGGTCGGCATTTTCATTGATGGTCACGGCAGCGGTGGTATGGGGAACAAAAACAAAACAAAGACCCTCTTGAATCCCGGATAAACGGATTTTTTCCTGGATGGATGCAGTGATGTCAATCAACGCGGTCCGTGATGCGGATGTGACGGTAATATCCATAAGCAGATCTTTTCGCCTTTGATAAACCTGATTCATAAGGGCAAAGCAGAATAAAACGGCCCTGCAAGGTGATTTGCAGGGCCGTCTTGGAACATCATTCTATAAAATCGGGTGTGGCAAATGTCTTATACACATCCTGTGGGCTTGGGAAGGCCAGCCATTTTGCAAGCTCCTTTGCCCGGTCCTGATGGAAAAAGTTCATAGATGTGTTTGAGCTTGAAGCCAGTCAATTTGGAAAGAACACGAACCATGGGTGCAATACCGTTTTTCTTGTAGTAATCTTGGAGAACGTCAATCACCATTGTGTGTTCGTCAGTCAGCTCGGAAATACCTTCTTCTTTTTTAACGATCTCAATCCATTCCGGAGCAAACTGATTAAAGTCAAGCATGAAACCGTCTTCGTCGACTTCAAAGCTAACACCATTGTATTCTACTGTTTCAGCCATCGTACAAAACCTCCTGTTAAATGATATATATTAAGGCTTATCCCTATAATTCCAAATTTATGGAATGCCTACGTTATAACAATTTGTTTTTTATGTCAACCCGAATGAATCATAATGGTATCAGGTATCTTCTTCCGGCATATGTTTCAGCTGTTCAAGGGTAAAAACAGGGCCGTCCTTACAGATAAGTTCCTTACCGATGTTGCACCGACCGCAGATACCAATTCCGCATTTCATCCTGTTTTCAAGGGACATGATGATTTTGTCATGGCTGTAGCCGAGTTTGTCAAGAACAGGCTTTGTGAATTTAAGCATCATGGGAGGCCCACACATAATAGCGTAGGTGTTTTCATCTGCTTTGGGAGCCTGTGTCTCGGTGATGGTGGGAACGAAACCCGTGTGGTATGTCCAGCTGGGGTCATCCGTTGAATCCACGGTGATGTGCATATTGATATCATCGCGTTTTTCCCATACGGTCAGTTCATCCTTGTATAGAATCATACCGGGGTTTCTTGCGCCGTAGATCACGTCAATGTTGCCGAATCGTGATCTGTTTTTGGGATCGAGCAGGTACACGATGGTGGACCGCAGGGTTGTAAACGCAAAACCCGCACCGATGATGACGATGTTTTTCCCTTCCAGGTCTTTCAGGGGATAGGAGTTGCCCAAGGGACCCCGGACACCCATGATATCACCCACCTTCATGTTGTGAAGATGATTGGTGACAAGCCCTGTTCTGAAAACGGTGAATTTGACAAAGCCTTTTTCAGTGGGGGATGAAGCGATCCCGATGGGGATTTCGCCTTTGCCCGGAATGGAAAGCTCGGCAAACTGACCGGATTCGTAGGCAAACTTTTCTTCATCGCCCTCATTCAAAAAGACGAACTTAAATGTTCTGAGTGATTTATCCTGTGTCGCAACGTCGATACTATCGATGCGAACCGGATATGCCTTATATGGATTTTCCACAGTACTCCTCCTTTTGTTCGCTTCAGCTGGCAGCCACGTAATCGTTCATTTTTTTACTGACGGTGCGAATGTCGATATTTACCGGACACTGCTGCACACATCGACCGCAACCCACGCACATGATGCCTTTCTGGTATTTGTCCAGGAAGTATTTCAGCTTGTGCATGAAACGCTGACGAACCCGTTGCTTCTTTTGTGATCTTGGGTTGTGACCGGAACCATGCATGGTGAACAGAGGAGTCATACAACTGTCCCAGTTACGCATGCGGACGCCTGAAAGACCTTTGTTTTCATCCTGGATGTCAAAACACCAGCAGGTGGGGCATGCGTAGGTACAGGTGCAGCAGTTGATGCATGAGAACGAAATGTCGTCCCATATGGGCGCATCGTAGAGATCCATGATCACTTTTTCACTGAGTTTGTCTGTTTCAATGGAAGCGGTGATTTTGGCTTCGGCCGCGGCTTTTTTTGCGGCAATGGCACTGTCGTCACCGGCAGTCTTGAAACCGGCGGCATCCATGAGTTTTTCACCCTTAGCTGTCAGTGCTTTGGCAATGTAGGCATTACCGTTTTCAACCAGAAGAACATCCAGTCCTTCTTCGCTGAACGGACCGCATCCGGTGCTTGTACAGAAGCAGGTGGAGCAGGGATTGTCACAGGCAAGACCCACAAAGGTGGTTGCCTCAAATGCATCCATCCAGTAGGGGTCCCGGTATTCCTTGGTATCAAAGTTCATTCTGACCAGACTCACGGCCTTGGCATCGCAGGGTCTGATCCCCAGAACAGCCCGGGGAGAATAATCTTTTTTTACATCATTCAAGATATGATGATTCTCATTTTTTTCATCAAGGCTGTAGGTGAACATGGCTTCCGATGGGGGAAACACAGCCGACTTGGGGGACAATTTGGAATTGCCGTATGCAAGATCGGGGAGCTCACCTTTTTTGAGTTCCTTGAAGTTATGGGAATCATCTTCCTTAACCGGACCAAATAAACGGTAGGTACTGGTGAGACTCTCTACACCGCTGGCCCATTTTTCTTTGTCAATGTTTATGACCTTCATAATATTAGCCCTTATAGATAATGTTTCATTCATAAATCAGATCGAAGACTCTTACTTGATAAAGTCTTCCCGATCGTCGACTTTGAATGTATCAAGCGGTGGACGTTCATCGAGCGTCAGTCCAGCTTCCCAGCCATAGAGTTCAGAACAGTCTTTTTCAAGCTTTTTTGTCATCTGACGGACCTTGATGTTCTGGGGACATGCTGCTTCGCATGAACCGCAGTCCGTACAACGGCCGGCACAATGGTAAGCCCTGAGAAAATGATAGGTTCTGATATCAACGGCATCATCCGCCTTACCGACCCACTGGGGTTTTGATTCATCCACAAAACAGGTGGGGCAGTAGCACAAGGGACAGGCATTTCTGCAGGCATGGCAGCGTGTGCAGGAGGAGTAGAGGTCGTTGAAAAAATTCCATTTTTCATCGGAGCTCAGGGCTTCCACCTTTTTGACATCCGCGTATTTGTCCACATCCGTCTGCTCTTCAACCAGATCGCCCACAAGTTCATCGTAGATGACAGGGTTCCGATGGGTGCAGGTGCCGCAGTTGTCCTGAAGCTCACCCGTGTTCTTGTCGTTCATCCCTTTGCAGGGGACGCCGATAATAAACAGTTGATCCCGTTTGATTTTATTTTCTATGATATGGGTGACGATGTTTCTGGAATCGCATCCCTTTGCAACTATGGCCAGTTTTTCCTTGCGGTTGGTCAGGTAGTTGCACAGATTGATCCGGCAGTTCGAATCCCATACAAGATCTTTGACGTCATCAGAACGTTTGATCATACACGGTTCGCTCATCGTTGGGACCGTGCCCTGACGAAAACCGATCACAGCTTCCACTGTACCATCTTTAAGGAGCCGCTCTGATATTTCTTTTATTTTAGTAATATATGCATCCATAATTATGATACCTTAACTGTTTTCTTGATGAATTTTTCATTCGGTCCCAGTTCTTTAACCGATTCGGTGACCTGTTTAACCACGTCAACAAATTTGGTGGATTCCGCAGAGGAGATCCATGAGAACTGTAAACGGCCGGGCTCCACTCCCATATGTTCCATGAGGTTTTTCAACAAGGTGAATTTTCGACGAGCATAGTAATTACCTTCCAGGTAATGGCAGTCGCCGGGATGTCAGCCGGAAACCCAGACTGCATCGGCACCTTCACGCAATGCCACCAGAAAGAATTTGGGGCTCATCCGACCCGTGCATGGGATTCTCACCACCCTGACATTGGGGGGATACTGGGCACGACCCACCCCGGCAAGGTCAGCGGCACCATAGCTGCACCAGTTGCACAGGAAACTGACTATTTTCGGTTCAAAATCAGTCATTGTATTCTATCTCCTTATAAAATTTATCGTGCCCGCCCTTGATTCAAGGGCGGGAAACGAATTTGCAAAATTTAGACGGCCTCGTTCAGAGTATACAACTGGGCAAAAATCTGGTCCGTGTCAAAACCTCTGTGGTTGATGGCACCTGACCTGCAGGAACCCACACAGAGGCCGCAGCCTTTGCAGAGAACCGGATTGATTTTTGCCTTGCCCGCGTCGCGACCTTCCGTGAGAAAGGACGGTGCAGAGTAGGGACAAACGGAAACACAGACACCGCATGAACTGCAGAGACTGGTATTCACACTTGCAACCTGGCCGCTGGTGTGAATGGTTTCACGGGCCAAAAGGGTAATGGCACGTGAAGCGGCTGCCTTTGCCTGGGAAACGGCTTCATCAATGGGTTTGGGGTAGTGCGCCATACCACAGAGGAAAACACCGTCTGTTGCAAACTCTGACGGTCCAAGCTTGGCGTGACGTTCCACGAAGAACCCGTTGGCATTCATGGGCAGTTTGAAGAACTGAGCGATCTTTTCATCCCGGTACGGTACAATGGCTGTGGCCAGGGATACCAGATCCGCTTCAATCTCAAGGGGCCTGTGAAGAACATGGTCTTTGGTTTTGATGATAATTTTGCCATTATCGATGGACAGCTGGGGCAGGCTTTCCAGGGTATGACGGATAAAAATCACACCCAGTTCCCGAGCTTCCCGGAACAGATATTCACGTTCACCATAGGTTCGGATATCTCTGTAAAGAACATAGACATTGACCTCGGGGTTCCGTTTTTTAAGTTCGATGGCATTGTCCACGGAATGGGTACAGCAGAGTCTTGAACAGTAGGGCCGTTCAGTATTTCTGGAACCCACACACTGGATGAACACCGCTGATTTCACGCTGCCCAACGAAGGATCATTTGAAATGAATTTCTGATCCAGTTCCTGGCTGGTGACAATCCGGGGATCAGTACCGTAAGCATACTCGGTGGGCTGGTAGGGATAAGCGCCCGTGGCCATGACAGCCACACCGTGTTTCAGGTTTTCCTCTTTTCCACCGCTGACCAGGGTAGACTCGAAATTGCCCACAAATCCCTGGACATTTTCAAGGCTTGTGTTCAGGTGAACGGTGATGTTGCCGTCGTTGTTCACATCGGCTACCAGCTCCGCCAGTTTTTCCTGAATGCTTTCACCCTTGGCTGTTTTGAACAGATTATTGGCCTGGCCGCCCATGACATCGCTTCTTTCCACGATATGGGTTTTGTAACCCTGGCGTGAAAGGCTCAATGCTGTGGACATACCTGAGATTCCGCCGCCCAGAACAAGGGCTGTCTGGTCAACCTGCAGCTCGGCTTCTTCAAGGGGCTGGAACAAGGCCACTTTGGCAACGGACATGCGGATGGTGTCCTTGGCTTTTTCCGTGGCAATCTCGGGTTGGTCTTTATGAACCCAGGAATTATGGTTACGGATATTGGCCATTTCAAATAGGTATTTGTTCAGTCCGGCTGCAAGCAGGGTTTCCTGGAACAGACCTTCATGGGTTTTGGGTGTACACGCTGCCACCACAACTCTGTTCAGGTTCTTTTCCTTGATGATCTCGGAAATTTTATTCTGGGTATCCTGGGAACAGGAGAACAGGTTGTTGGTCACAAATTCAACGTAAGGAAGGCTTTCCGCATATTTGGCGACCTCATCCACCTTGATGGTACCGGCGATGTTGGTTCCGCAGCTGCAGACAAATACGCCAACCCGGGGACGTTCTCCCTGGACATTGGCTTCAATGATCTCTTCAGCTGTTTTGGTCAGGGTGTTACGGGCAGATGACAGTGCCTCCCCAGCATCCGCGGCTGCCGCACTGGCGTCAACGATGGATTCGGGAATATCCTTGGGTCCCTGGAATGCACCGCAGACATAAATGCCTTTTCTGGAGGTGCTTACAGGTTCAAAGGATGTGGTCTTGGCAAAATTACTCCGGGTCAGATCAATATTGAGTTTTTTTGCAAGGGCAATGCTTTCCGGATGGGATTCAAGACCGATGGAAAGAACGATCATATCGAAAATTTCCGTATCGATTTGACCGGTTTCAGTCACATAGCGGACTTCCAGGCTCTCGGATTCGGGAATCGGGTTGATGGTGTGAATCCGGCTTTTGACATATCGAACGCCTTTTTTCTTGGCGTTTTCATAATATGCTTCAAAGTCCTTGCCCGGAGTACGCATGTCCATATAGAAGATGGCGCAATCCAGATCGTCTCCGTTGTGCTCCTTGGCCATGATCGCTTCTTTGGTGGCGTACATACAGCATACCGAAGAGCAGTGACCATTGTCACACTTGTTCATGTCCCTTGAGCCGATGCACTGGAACCAGGCTATTTTCTTGGGTTCTGAATGGTCTTTGGACCGGGTGATCAGATGACCTTTTGTGGGGCCTGAAGCCGAAAGAATTCGTTCGAATTCAAGGGCAGTGACCACGTTGGGGAATTTAGAGTACTGGTATGTGTCAAAGATTGTAGGATCAAAGGGCTTGAAACCCGTGGCAAGAACAACGGAACCCACGTTCAGGGTCACAGTCGTTTCTTTTTGATCGTATTCAATGGCACCGGTGGGGCAGACTTTTTCACAATTCCCGCATTTATCCTTGGTCAACTTGATACACTGGGTGGGGTCAATGCCGTATTTCAGAGGCACAGCCTGATCGTACTCCACATAAATAGCTTTACGTTTAATCAGGTTCGCATTGTAATGGTCTGTGACTTTTTTGGGGCATTTTTCAGCGCAGAGACCACAGGCGATACATTTTTCAGTGTTGACATAGCGGGGGCGTTGTTTGAGTTCGACCTCAAAATTTCCTGCCTCACCTTTAATGTCAATGACGTCGCTTAATGTTTTTAACTCGATGTTTAGATGCCGGCCGACCTCGACCAGTTTAGGTGAGATAATTCACATCGCGCAGTCATTGGTGGGGAAGGTTTTGTCCAGTTGGGACATGACACCGCCGATTGACGGGCCTCTTTCGACCAGGTACACATAGTAGCCTGAATCGGCAAGATCCAGTGCTGTCTGCATACCTGATATCCCGCCACCCACGACCATTACGGATCCGATTACATCCTTAGACATGGCTTCTTTCTCCTGTTAAAATAATGCAGAGTCCCCTTCAAGACGATCATGAACGGCTCTGCAATGTTACAATATTATTCCAAAACCAACGAACCCCATAAAATGAATAAAGTGTAGTGCTTCCATGGGGTTACTATAAATTATAGTCTATTTCACCAATTTAAAGGTAAATTGAGCAAATATACCTACTACCGTTAATGCATGGGCTTGTCAATAGAATTATATCCTCTTAAAACGTATGAATTTTGGAAGGGTTGTGTTAAGGAATCGGCAATGGATTTTTCTCGGTCTTGCAGGAGAGGCTGTGATCAGGAGGTTGATGAGCCAAAAACTCGTACTCGGACTCAGTCCTGAAAGGACGGTACTCGTACGCTTATTCGGATACGTTGCATGAACATGATAAAAAAATCTGACATCGTTGTGGTCTGCGGGCCCACCGGAATTGGTAAAACATCCACGGCCATCGGGCTGTCCAAGGCCCTTGGCGGCAGGATTATCAGTGCGGATTCCATGCAGATATACCGGTACATGAATATCGGAACAGCCAAGCCCACAGCCGAAGAGCAGGAACAGGTCCCCCATGATATGGTGGATATTGTGGATCCGGATGAGCCCTATGATGCGGCTCGTTTTTCAAAGCAGGCCGATATTCGGATACGTTCACTTTGGGAGCAGGGTCTGGTTCCAGTGGTGGCCGGGGGAACAGGACTCTATATCAAGGCCCTTGTCAGCGGTTTGTTCAGGGCACACCCTGCGGATAAGGCCATCATTGCCCGTCTGGAAAAAGAATGCTTTGAAAATGGATCGCCTGCTTTGCATGGGCAACTGGCAGCACTGGATCCCCACGCCGCGGGTCGTATCCATCCCAATGATGCCTTTCGGATTATCCGGGCCCTTGAAATATTTGAGACTACCGGGCGGCCCATCTCCGAATGCCATGAGGCCCACGGTTTTTCCGATCAGCCTTATCGGGTTTTAAAGCTGGGCCTTTGCATGGATCGTGAGTTGCTTTATGAGAGGATCAATATGAGGGTGGATCTGATGCTTGAACAGGGCTTATTGGTTGAGGTGGAATCCCTTCTTGAACGGGGATATTCGCCCCTGCTGAAATCCATGGGGTCCTTGGGATACCGTCACATGATTCAGTACATTCAGGGTCATGTGACCTTTGAGGAAGCGGTCAGAACACTCAAACGTGATTCACGGCGCTATGCCAAAAGACAGATGACCTGGTTCAGGGCTGATTCAGAAATCGAATGGTTTGAACCCCAAAGGCTGGATGCCATGGTTGACAGGGCAAGAATCTTTCTCGGAAAACCCTCCTCCTGACCTGGCCCTGGCCCGTTTAATTTCAAGAGGCATGAACAAATAACAACAATTAATTGACAACTGGGGCTTGGGGCGTGTATTTTGATTGTCATTTCACAGATGTTTAATCCATTAATTTCGGCCATGAAACCATGAAATCATATAATTATTTTATTGCCATGATCAGCCTTTTTCTTGTAGCTTCCTGCGGCCTGAAATCCGTATCGACTCTTAAAGTGGGAGCAGACGGGGACAAGGTGTTTGCCCGGGCTGAAAAGAAATTCGAACAGGGCGATTATGACCGGGCCCTGGCGGCTTACTCCACGTATATTGACGACTATCCGAACCAGGCCCTGGCCCCGGCAGCTCTCCTGAAAATCGGTGCCATTCATTCGGCCATGGGCCATTACGAAAAGGCCCGTCAGGCTTACCAGACTCTTGTAAAAAATTATCCCGGCAGCCCATATGCTCCTGATGCCATGGTGGATATTCTGGTGACTTATTATCAGGAAGGACTCTATTCCGAGGTCATCAAAGGCAGCTATGATGTCCCTGAAAACCTTACCCCCAGCGATTACCTGATCCGTAAGTACGTGGTCATGGGGGATGCCTTTCTGGGACTTGATGCAAAAATGGATGCCGTGGATGCGTTTTTTCGGGCTTACAAACGAAGTGAGGCCGCAGAAAATGAAGGCATCACCTTGAAATTGAGAAATGCCCTTGAACGTTTGACCCCCGATGAGATTGCAGCCCTGCTTGACCGGACCCGGGAGGATGAAATCCGAGCATTCATTGAATTCCAGCTCTGTCGGAACATATTAAGGGATGGGAAGAAAGACGAGGGGCTTGGAGCTTTGACCCGTTTTATCCAGCTCTATGCCAGACACCCCTTGGCAAAGGAGGCTGAAAAGATCAAGGAGGCTCTTACCAGTTCGGCATACACGATCAATCTGGTGGGTTGCCTCATGCCCACAAGCGGCAAATACGAATCTTACGGTTTGAGAGCACAGATGGGGTTTGACCTGGCCTACAATACACTGGTTGAAACGGACAGCGAAACGGATCTTCGCATTGTTTACAGAGATACGGAATCGGATCCTGAAAAAACCAGAGAGGCGGTGCGCGAGCTTGCCGAACTTGGGGTCTGCGCCATCATAGGGCCTGTGGGGACCGTGGAAGAAGCGGCTCAGGAAGCCCAGTTGCGGGGTGTCCCCATCATGACCCTCACTGGAAAAGAGGGGATAACACGCATGGGAGATTTTGTTTTCAGAAACTTTATGACCAGGGAAATGCAGGTGAAATCCGTGGTATCCTATGCCTTTGAGGTCCTGGGACTCAATAATTTTGCCATCCTCTATCCTGAAGAACAGTACGGCCAGGATCTGATGAATCTGTTCTGGGACGAGGTGAATGCCTACGGCGGCGAGATCGTGGGGGTGGAATCCTATACCCTTGAGAACACGGATTTTGCTGTCCCCATTAAAAAGTTGATCGGCATGTACTATCCCGTGATCCAGGAGCCGGATGTTGTGGTGGACAAAACCGATTATCTCAAAAAAGAACCTGCAGATACCGAAGCCCAGAGTCCTGTGATGGATTTTGACGCCGTATTTATTCCTGATTCCTGTGAAAAAGTGGGGCTTATACTGCCCCAGCTGTCTTTTTATGATGTGGGAGACGTCTATCTTCTGGGAACGAACCTGTGGCATACGGATAAACTCATCCGGATGGCAGGCAATGCGGCTCATGGAACGGTGATTCCCGATGGTTTTTTTGGGGGCAGCAAACGAACAGAGGTCCAACGCTTTGTCAGAGATTTTATAGCAACCTTCAACGAAACGCCCGGCTTTATCGAGGCCATCGGGTACGATTCGGCCATGATGATATTTCAGGTGGTCCGGGAAAAGCCGATCTCCTACAGTACATTCAGAGACAGACTCCTTGAGATCAAAGACTTCGAGGGCGTGACAGGCGTCACCTCGGTGGATGAAACCGGGGATGTCTGGAAAGAACTTTATCTTCTCAATGCAGACGGAAACGGGTTTAAAGAACTTTCCCAGTAAAATGCCTGCCCCAGTATTGTTGGGGGGTTGACTTTAGGTAGGGTCGCCAGAGGTATTCCCCCCCCCCCCCCCCCCCCCCCCCTTCCCCCCTCTCTCTAAAATTTTTTTTTTTTTTTTTTGG